>WUUC01216316.1_pt1 | contig 13509 bp, 15 predicted proteins | sample 6278441 | NCBI WGS metagenome assembly WUUC01 (sample SAMN13675441, study PRJNA597444) | soil metagenome | isolation source: soil | place: USA: Washington | collected 2017-10
GGCGAGCGCCAGCAGGTGCTTCATCATCGGCTGCTCGCGGTCGTCGTAGCTCGTGGTCAGCGACCCCTTCGACATCTTCTCGAAACCCAGTGCGAGCACACAGTCCAAGCCACCACGAATCGCTTGGGTGGCAAGGAAAAGCGCGGTCGACCCGGTCGCGCAGTTGTTGTTCACGTTGACCACCGGAATGCCGGTCATGCCCAGCTCGTAGACCGCACGCTGGCCAGCCGTGGACTCGCCGTAGACGTAGCCGACATAGGCCTGCTCGACCCGGCCGTACCCGATCCCCGCGTCCTCGAGCGCCTTGGTGCCCGACTCCTTAGCCATGTCCGGGTAGTCCCAGTCCCGGGCGCCAGGCTTCTCGAACTTCGTCATCCCGACGCCGACGACGTACGCCTTGTTAGCCATGCGAGTAACATACCAACACGATTGTATGTTTTCTAGTGCGCTCAGCGCACGCCGAGCCGATGCAGCACCTTCAGGATCCCGACCATGACCCTGGTGAACGTCGGGAAGGGCACCCACTTCGGTGGGCTCAGTACCGGGATCCGTTGCACAGCAATCGTTTGGGCCTCGGTGTACTTGAGAATCCCCTCCGCGCCATGCCGCCGGCCAAGCCCGGACGCACCCATGCCGCCCATCGGGGCGTCGGTGCTCCCGTACGCGGAGACCACCGCGTCGTTGACGTTCACCGTGCCGGCCCGCACCCGCGTCGCGAGAGCCCGAGCCCGACCAACGTCCCGGCTCAGCACGCTGGCATTGAGCCCGTACTCGGTCTCGTTGGCCAGCGCCACCGCCTCGTCGTCGGTGCGGAACGGGTACAGCGACACCACGGGCCCGAAGGTTTCGTTGGCGTGGCAGGTCATCTCCGGGTTGACCTCGGCGAGAATCGTCGGCTCGTAGAAGAACGGCCCAAGATCCGGTCGCGGCCGCCCGCCGGCGAGCACCCGCGCCCCCTTCGACCGCGCGTCGTCGACGTGCTCCGCGACGGTCTTCAGCTGTCCTTGGGAGACAAGGGATCCCACGTCGACGCTGTAGTCGTAGACGCCACCGAGCCGCAGCTTCTCGGTCGCCGCGACGAATGCCGAGGCGAACGCGTCGAAGATCGCCTCGTGCACGTAGATCCGCTCCATGGACAGGCACAGCTGCCCAGCGTTGGCGAAACAGCCGCGCACCGCGATCTCCACCGCCTTGGCCACGTTCACGTCGTCGAGCACGATCATCGGGTTCTTCCCGCCCAGCTCGAGTGAGCACCCGATCAGCCGGGCCGCGGCCCGCTTGGCCACCTCGGTCCCGGTGCGCGTCGAGCCGGTGAAACCGACGAAGTCCACACTGTCCACAATGGCCGAACCGACCACCGGCCGGTCGCCGAGCACCACCTGGATCACGTCGTCCGGCAGCCCCGCGCGGTGCATCAACTCGACGGCGAACAGCGGGCTCAAGCAGGTTTGGCTGTCCGGCTTCAGCACCACCGTGTTTCCGGCGAGCAGCGCGGGAATCGAGTCGGCCATAGCCAGCGCCAGCGGGTAGTTCCACGGCGAGATGATCCCCACGACGCCCTTGGGCCGGCGGATCTCCGTGGCACCAACGGCAAGCGGCATCAACCCGGCCCGCTTGCCGGGCTTGAGCACCTTGGCCGCGGTGCGCAGATAGTAGCTGGTGACCAGGATCGGCTCGCCGAGTTCCTCGAAGGCGTCCCGCCGGGCCTTGCCGGTCTCCGCCTGCACGAGGTCGGCGAACTCCTCGCGGTGCTTGAGCATCAGCGAGTAGAATTGCTCGAAGATCGCCTCCCGCTCGGCCAACTTCGTTACACCCCAAGCACGTTGCGCCACCCTGGCCCGCTCGACCGCGGTCTCGACGTCCCCTGGCGTGGACCGGGGCAGGGTCGTCAGCTCGCCCCCCGTGTAGCTGATCATCGGTGTCACTGTGTCCGAAGTGGACGATACGACGTGGCTTCGCAGCCGCTCCAACAGCTCCTCGGTGAGCGCCGGCGGCCTCACTCCCCAACCTCCTTGTCGGCGCCCGGTGCGCTCGCGGCCGCTCGTGCCTCGTAGTCCTTGCGGGCGGCGGAATGCGCGGCGTTGACCATCACCTGGTCGCCCTTCAGCAGGCGTGCGATCCACTCACCGGCACGGCGCGGCAGCAGCCGGGTGAAGCGGTTCACCGGGCCGAGCGACCGCGGCACGAACACCTCGAACCTGGGGCGCCGCAAGGCATCGGCGATCGCGTCCGCCACGTCCTCCGGTGTGACCGACTTGACGAACCTGGCGTCCTCGACACCCGCGGTCAGCTCGGTGCGCACGATCGCCGGCATCACCACGGACATCTCCACGCCGGTGCCGCGCAGCTCCATCCTGACCGCCTCCGACAGCCCGACCACGGCGTGCTTGGTGGCGCAATACGTCGCCACACCAGGGAATCCGGCCTTCCCGGCGGCGGAGGCGATGTTGACGATGTGCCCGGCGCGGCGGGGCTTCATCCGCCGCACGGCCTCCCTGGTGCCGTGGATGACGGCGTGCAGGTTGATCTCGAGCTGGTGCCGGGTGGTGCGGTCGTCCTCCTCCTCCAGCATCCCGATCGGCATGATCCCGGCGTTGTTGATCAACACGTCGATCGGCCCGAACTGCTTCTCCACGTCGTCGAGGAACTTGGTGAACGCCGGCCGGTCGGTCACGTCAAGCGGCAACGCGATCGCGTCGTCGCCGAGAACGTCGGCGGTCTGCTTGGCCACATCGTGGTCGAGGTCCCCGATCGCCACCTTCGCGCCCAGTCTCGCCAACGCCGACGCGGTGGCCGCCCCAATGCCCCGACCACCCCCGGTAATCACCACTACCTTCCCAGCCAACGATCGCGGCTGACGCGCCATCTCGGGCTCCTCCGGTGCTACGCTGAGTACATACAGTCCGGTTGGAATGTTTCCTCAGCATTGCAGCGCACCCAAGAGCGCGCAAGGCAGTGCCCTGAAGGTGGCCTTCAGGGCACCGAGCGTCCCAATTGTCTCAGGGCAGCGTCTCCCGGAAGTGCTTGTCCGCGGCCTCGACCGCGAGCGAAACCTGCGCCGGCTGGTCGTAGAAGTCGATCTGCGAGCCCTCCGCCCACACCAGGGACCGTGGCCCACCAAGAAGATCGTGCACCCTTCGCAGGTTGTCGGGCAGCACGCAGTCGTCGCCGTGCACGAACAACGTCGGCGCTGACACCCGCGACGCCGCCGAGATCCCGTCGAACGTCAACCAGTACATCCAGCTGAACTCGGCCATCTCGTTGGACCACTCCGGCACCGCACCCCGCCCCGGTTCCGCGTAATAGTCCAGCTCGAAGAACATGCCGGCCCGGTCGTTGCCGTCCTCGTACGCCGGCACCATCCGCACCTCACCGGTGGACAGGTACGCGTCGAACGCCTCCCGCGCCCGCCCGACCCGCAGGTCGATCCCGGGAGCGCCGCCGTAGAACGGCGCAACGCTGGCGGTGTCGTGGTACCACCCGGCGACCGACACGAACGACCTGATCGGCGCGCCTCCGGCCACGGCGGCGAGCGCGTACTGCGCGGAAGCACAGATCGCCAGGTAGCCGACCCCGCCGGGCTGCACGAACGACAGCGACGAGACGTACCGCGCGGCTGTGGCGATGTCGGCGATCTTGCGGGCCGGGATCTCGGCGTGGCGCGGAGTGCCGCCGCTCGCGCCAAAGCCGGCGAAGTCGAAGGTGAAGACGGTGTAGCCGCGCTCGGCGAGCGCGGTCGCGTACAGGTGAGCCATCTGCTCCTTCACGGTCAGCCAGGAGCCGGTGATGATCACGGCGGGCTGGCGCACGAACAGGTCGTCGGTGGCCCGGTACACCCGGGCGGCCAGCGGCACGTCACCGCTGATGAACAGGTACGGGTTCGAAGTCACGGCCGCGACGATGGCACGCGGCGGAGCGGAAAGGAGGGTCGGAACTTGCTCAACCGCGGATCGCGCCGGGCAGCATCCCGGTATGCGCGCGGAACACCCGGCGGAAGTGGCTCAGGTTCGACATGCCCACCGCGTGCGCCACGTCGACGACACTGAGCTCCGATCCGAGCAGCAACGTGGTGGCGCGGGACATCCGGCGCGCGGTGACGAACTGGTGCGGGGCAAGGCCCGTCGACGCCTTGAACGCCCGAGCGAAGTGGAACGGGCTGAGCAGCGCGACCGCGGCCAGCCGGTCGAGGGTCAGCTCACTGGCCAGCTCCGCGTCGACGAACTCGGCCACGCGGTCGACGACAGCCCGGTCGAGCCGACCGACGTGACGGGGAAACCGTTGTCCCGCATAGGTTTCCAGCAGATGTTCGGCCAGGCGGTGAGCAAGGGTGCTGGCCGCGACGTCAGTGAGCGCCGAACCAGTGGCGTGCACCCGTTTGAGGATCGAGGAGATCGCCAGCACCGTACCGTCCCGGGTAGCGGTGGCCGGCTGCAGTTCGGATACCGGAAGCAGGTCGAGATCCGGGAAGATCTCCAGTGCCTCGCTGGTCTCCTGGACACGCTCCCAGGTGATGGCGTCGGACCCGGTGACGAACACGGCACCGGCGGCGATGTCGCCCTCGACGGTCCGGCCGTTCGAGTGGTACACCGCCGCGCGATGGTGGGAGAAGGACACGCCGACCTGGTTCGGCTCGGTACGCCCGGCGCTCTGGCCAGCCGGAATCCAGCTGTACTCCGAGCGCATGCCCGGCCAGCGCCGCACGTCCGTCCGTACCAGGTCAGCCATAGCTCTTACAGCCTGGCACGAAGATCGCAGTAGAAACGTTCACTGTCCCGGTCGACTATGTCGGAACTACCGGCGAGCAGGGACCGGGGTGCGTTGAGCCGACGGCGGTTGCGCTCCAGGCCGTAGGCGATGAGGGCGATGACGATGATGCTGAAGATGATGGGTTCCATGGCGTAAAGTTTTCGCCCATCTAGTTCCTGCCACCAGTGGCAGAACTGACCATGTACAACAAAATCCTGCCATGTATCCTCATGGCATGCTGAAGACCGTCGCCGTGGTGCTCATCGACCGCGTTGCCCCGTTTGAGTTCGGCACCGTGTGTGAGGTGTTCGGCATCGACCGCCAGGACGAAGGCGTGCCGCCGATCGAGTTCCGAGTGTGCGGAGAGCGGCCCGGCGAACCGCTGCGGACCAGCGTCGGAGCGTCGTTGATTCCCGATCTCGGGCTGGACGCGCTCGACGGCGCCGATCTGGTCGCGGTGCCGGCCGCGACGCTCCGTGACGAGTATCCGCCGGCCGTACTCGAGGCGTTGCGGGACGCGGCCGCGCGTGGCAGCACGCTCCTCTCGGTGTGCAGCGGCGCGTTCATCCTCGGTTCGGCGGGCCTGCTCGACGGGCGCCGGTGCACCACCCACTGGCGGCACGCCGACGAGTTCGCCGAGCGCTTCCCCAACGCCCTGCTCGACCCGGACGTGCTGTTCGTCGACGACGGCGACATGATCACCAGCGCCGGCACCGCGGCCGGCATCGACGCCGCGCTGCACGTGGTCCGCCGCGAGCTCGGCGCGGGCCCGGCGGCCGCGATCGCCAGGCGGATGGTGGTGCCGCCACAGCGCGAGGGCGGCCAGCGCCAGTTCGTCCGCCTGCCCATCCCGGACTGCACCGCCGACAGCCTCACCCCGGTGCTGACCTGGATGCTGGACAACATCACCGTCGAGCACACCGTGAGCGCCCTTGCCCGCCGCGCCCAGCTTTCCGAGCGCACCTTCGCCCGCCGCTTCGTCGCGGAGACCGGCACCACGCCGAACCGCTGGCTCACCCAGCAACGGGTGCTCGTCGCTCGACAGTTGCTCGAGGAGACGTCGCTGGGTATAGACGAGGTCGCCGACCGGTGCGGGTTCGGCAGTGCCGCGTTGTTGCGTCACCATTTCCACCGCGTTGTCGGGGTCGCCCCGACGGATTACCGGCGCACGTTCGCTCAGCGACCGGTCGAGCGCGACTCGAACCCCGTGGCTTCCGGCAAGGCCGTCAGGTAAACCTGTTGGCGTGGCGGTTCCTGCAAACGAGGGGATCATGTTCGACCGACAGCACCAGATCGACGAATATGTCGCGACCTGGAATGAGACGGACGCCAACCTTCGACGGGCGATGATCGAAAAGATCTGGACCGACGACGGCTACTATGTCGACCGCGGAGCGGAAGCCCGTGGTATAGAGCAGATCAGCGCCAACATCGACCGCATTCACCGGAAATTCCCTGATCGGATCTACGGACGCACCAGCGATATCTACAACTATCGCGACCGGGCCAGGTTCGAATGGGCCATCATCGACCCGGCCGGCCGCCCCACATTCGGTGGCGTCGCCTACGTGAAATTCGCCGACGACGGCCGGCTACGAAGCATCATCGGCTTTTTCGGCCCCATTCCTGACGAAGTCAGATAGCTTTCCGGGATTCAGCACGCCGGCCGGGTCGAGTTCGCGTTTCACCGCCCGCAGCACGTTGAGTCCGACGCTCCCAATTTCCTCGCCGAGATAGGGCGCGTGGTCGACACCGACGGCGTGGTGATGAGAGATCGTGCCCAGCCCGGTGATCGCCTCGCAGGCGGCGGCCTTGGCCCGCCGCCACTGGCCGACCGGGTCGTCCTCGGCACGCGGCGCCAGCACGGTGAAGTACAGGGAGGCGCCGGTCTCGTAGGCGTGCGAGATGTGGCAGGCCACGACCGCCCTGGGTAGCTTGTCCGCCAAGGCTTTCCGTACCGCGTCGCGCAGTGTGCCGAGCTTGGACCAGTAGGTGGCGGTCTCCAGGGTCTCCACGCACACGCCGAGGTCCATCAGCACATCCCGCTGGCGTGGGCCGGAAAACCGGCCGTGGCGCCAGGTTTCCCCGGCCGGTTTGCCGAGGCCGACCGTGGTGAGCCCGCGGAGCGCGCGGAGGCTGGCCGCGCGCCGGCCTTTCAGCTCGGCGTCGGAAAAGCCTTCCCAGCCGAGAATCAGCAGGCATGGCTCGGCGACTCCACGCAGCCTCAGGTATCGCCTGAGCGCCGCGCTCTTCCAGCCGCCGCCGAGGCTCAGCGCGACGTCGGTCTCGGTCGGGTCCGACAGCCTGGTCACGTCGGCGAGCACCCGACGCTGGGCCAGCGCACGGACCGCGTCGGCGCCGCTGTCCCAGCCGTCCAGCACGAAACCCTCATAGCGGCGATGTGTCGGAAGTGGACGGACGCGCACGGTCACCTCGGTGATCACCCCGAAGGTGCCCTCGCTGCCGACGACGAGCTGGCGCAGATCGGGACCCGCGGCCGAGGCCGGTGCGACGCCGAGGCGCCACTCCCCGCGCGGGGTGGCCAACCGGACGCCCTCGACCATGTCCTCGAACCGGCCGTAGCCCGCCGAGGCCTGGCCGGAGGACCGGGTGGCGGCGAACCCGCCGATCGTGGCGCGCTCGAAGGACTGTGGGACATGGCCGAGCGTCAACCCGTGTGGCCGCAACAGATCCTCCGCGTCGGGGCCGACAACGCCGGCCTGCAGAACGGCGATCCTGGACACCGCGTCCACCGACACCAGCTTGTTCAGCCGCATGAGGTCCAGGGCGATCACCGCCGTCTTGCCACCGCGGAGCGCCCGCACCCCGCCGACCACCGAGGTGCCGCCGCCGAACGGCACGACACCCACCCCGTGTGCGGCGCAGGTGGTCACGACTTTCTGAACCTCGTCGGGATCGGCCGGCACCACGACCGCGTCGGGCACGCTGAGCTCGCCGGGGCCGCGCCGGTGCAGCAGGTCAAGGTAGGACATGCCGCCGGAACGACCGAGGCGATCCTCCCGCTCGGTGAGCACATACGCTTGTCCGACAACGGCTTCCAGCGCCTCGCGCGCCTCGCTGGGAAGCTCCGCCGGCGGCACGGCCATCGCGGAGTCCGGGGCGACCGGGGTGCTTCGCTCGGTCAGGCCGGTCCGGTCACGCAGCCAACGGATGGCATGCTCCGGCAGGTGTGCCTCGTCCTGGGTCCACGCGTGCCGCACGAGATTCTTGTCCACTGCTACAGTGTGACATATGACGTCACAACGTCACACCCTGCCGTCGCCAACCCGGGTGGACGACGACCTGCTCCTCGACGCCGCCAAGGCCTGCGTGTTGGACGTGGGCGTGCGCCGGACCACGCTGAGCAGCGTGGCGCGCACGGCCGAGGTCAGCAGGATGACCCTCTATCGCCGCTTCCCTGACGTCCGCAGCCTCCTCGCGGCCCTGATGACGCGCGAGTTCGGCACGCTGCTCACCCGGGCATCGCAGGCCTGTACCGGCACAGCCCGCGAGCGGTTGGTCGCCGCCGCGGTGAACGGCGCGCTGGCGTTGTCCGCCAACCCCCTGATGCGCACCATGCTCGACCGCGACGCCGAGTTGCTGCTGCCCTACCTCGTCGAGCGAATCGGTGGCGTGCAACGGATCGCCGAGCAGTACCTGCGTGCCGAGCTGCGCGCCGGCCACCGGGACGGCTCCATCCGGATCGCCAACCCGGCCGCTCAGGCCCGCGCGCTTTTCCTGGTGACGCAGGCGTTCGTGTTCTCCATGCGCCCCGCCACCAGCGACCTGTCCCGAGCCGCGCTGATCCGCGAGCTCACCCACCTGATCAACGGAGCCCTCGTGCCATGACCGCCGTCCTCAACGCTGCCCGCCGCGCGCACGACCTCGACGCACTGGCCGCCGGTGAGATCGTCGATGTGCTGGTGATCGGCGGCGGCGTGACCGGCGCCGGGGTCGCCCTTGACGCCGCCTCCCGGGGTCTGTCCGTCGCGCTGCTCGAGGCGCACGACCTCGCCTTCGGCACCTCCCGCTGGTCGAGCAAGCTGGTCCACGGTGGGCTGCGCTACCTGGCCAAGGGCGACGTCGGCCTCGCCCACGAGAGCGCGGTGGAACGCGGCATCCTGATGACCACCACCGCACCCCACCTCACCCGCCCGCTCCCACAGCTACTTCCCTTGCACACCACCGTGTCCGGCGCCACCTCCGCCCTCGCCCACACCGGGCTCGGCGCAGGCGACCTGCTCCGCCGGGTGGCCCGCACCCCATCGAACCTGTTGCCCCGCCCGAGAAAGGTCTCCGCCCCCGAGGCGCTCGCGCTGGCTCCCGGCCTGCGCTCCGCCGGTCTGCGCGGCGGTCTGCTCTCCTTCGACGGCCAGCTCACCGACGACGCCCGCCTCGTGGTCGCCCTGGCCCGCACCGCGGCCGGCTTCGGCGCCAAGATCGTCACCAGAGCCCCGGTGTCCGGCGTCGACGGTTCCGGCGCCCAGGCTCGCGACGAGCTGACCGGCCGGGCCTTCGAGATCCGCGCGCGCTGCGTGATCAACGCGACGGGCGTATGGGCCGGCGAACTCGTCGACTCCGTGCGCCTGCGCCCCTCCCGCGGCTCGCACCTGGTCGTGGACGGCGCCACCGCCGGCGTCACGACCACCGCGCTGACCATCCCGGTCCCCGGTCACTTTGGCCGCTTCGCGCTGCTCATCCCCCAGCGCGACGGTCGGGTCTACCTCGGCCTCACCGACGAGCCGGTCGACGGTCCCATTCCCGACGTCCCCATGGTTCCCCAGTCCGATGTGGACTTCCTGCTCGAGATGGCCTCCTCGGTCCTCGCCCGCCCACTCACCGGCGCCGACGTCCTCGGCAGCTACGCGGGGCTGCGGCCATTACTCGACGTCCCCGGCAAACGCGGCGACCTGTCCCGCCACCACGCCATCCTCACCGCGCCCAACGGCGTGATCACCGTGGTCGGCGGCAAACTCACCACCTACCGCAAGATGGCTGAGGAGGCGGTCGACGCGCTCCCCCTGCACGCCGGCCCGTGCCGCACCAAGGAACTCCCCCTCATCGGCGCCGCGCCTCGCCCCACACTGTCCACAGTGGACGCACCGGCGCGCCTGATCGCCAAGTACGGCACGGAGGCACCACGGGTGGCCGCCATCGGCCAGCTCGACCCCGTCCTCGGCGAACCGGTGGCCCCCGGCCTCGAGCTCACCGCGGCCGAGGTGATCTGGGCGGTCCGCAACGAGGGCGCCCTCGACGCCGACGACGTGCTCCATCGCCGCAGCCGGATCGGTTTGGTACCAACAGATCTGGCCGCGGCGATGGCTACGGTCACCGAATTGGTCGGGAAGGCTCTTGCTGGAGTGCGCTGAGCATCAGCAGGTAGCCGATGCCGGCGATCAGGTTGTCGACGGGCTGGTAGATGTTGTCGTAGCCGGTGACCTTGTGCTGCTGGAACACCGGGTCCGTGATCATCATCAGGCCCTTCGGCGGAGTGCCGTTCTGCGCCTCTGGGTGGTTGAGGTCGACCGCGTGCGGGTTGCCGCCGGAGTTCTGGTTGACGATCTCGGCGATACGGCCGGTGTCGATCTTGGACGGATCCACCCCGTGCTCGACCAGGATCTGGACGGCTGAGCCGATCCACCGCGCCTGGTCCACCCGGGACGCCGGGTGGCCGGCGTCCGGCGGCGGTCCACTCGGTCCCCAGGACGGAACTCCTTGCGGCAGCTGGCCTCCCGGCGTGTACCCGCCGTAGTTGTAGGCGGGTCCGCCGTCCGGGCCGGTTCGGGTGACCGGACCGGAACTGCCCGGCGTGTAAGCGCCGTAGTTGTACGCGGGGCCGCCGTCCATCGGCGTGTGGCTGGTCGAACCGGGGCTGCCGGCCGGACGGGTGCCGTCGCTGATGTTGCCCGCGTAGTTGAGCGGAGGGTACGGCTGCGGCCGCATGATGCCGCCCCCACCGCCCCCACCGCCCGCATTGCCTCCGATCATCTGGAGCAACTGCTTGACGGCCTGGGCAAGCTGCAGCACCTTCTGGATCAGCTGCATGACCTTCTGCAACGTGGAGATCAGCTTCTGGATCTTGGTGAGCATCTTCTGCGCCGCCGAGACCGCGGTCTGCACGGACTGTGCGATCCCCTTGGCAATGCTCGCCCCAAAGCTGCCCCAGGCCGCGGCCAGCGCCTCGATGATGATCATGATGATCCTGTTGCAGGCCTGGTTGATCGTGTCGATCACGGCCTTGCGGACCTCGGCGAGCGCCTTGCCCGCACCGGCGATGGCGTCCGAGACGCTCTTGCTGATCTTGGACAGCGTTTCCAGATTCTTGGCCTGCGTCGCGGCGGCCCTTCGGTAGGCGTCCGCCGCCGGGCCGGTCCAGTTGCACGTCTGCTGCTGGGTCTCCTGCCGGTACTTCTGAGCGGTGGCAACCAGTTCCTGCCCCGCGTTGGCCCAGCCGGTCGCGGTGTTGACGATCGAGTTGGCGTCGCCGAGCAGCTTGTCGAACGGCTCACGGAGGAACTTGATGTGCCCGATCAGCCAGCCGAACCCGGCGCTGCTGATCGACCCGAGCGGGTCGCCGCCGAGGCTGATCACGTCCATCGCGACGTTGGTCACGCCGATCCCGGCATTGAGCCAGTCGCCGCGCTCGATCGCGTTCGAGGTGCTCTGCACGTCGTTGTACAGGCTGGTCGCCGCCTGCTGCGGGGTTCGCGTGGCCGTACCGGTGGTGGGCGCGACGCTCATTTGTTGCCTCCCTGACTCATCCGCATCAGCTCGGCGCTGCGCTCGTCCACCTCCTGGTAGAGATCGGCCACCGCCTTCAGCCCCTTCGTCACGTCCATAAAGGACTTGGCGGCCGAGAGGATCCCGTCCCGCACCTGGTCGCTCGCCATCATCAGCGCACCGGCGAAGAACGCCCCGATCGCGCCGTAGGCGTTGCCGTGCATGGATCCCTGCGCGGTGCTGCAGGCGTTGTTCACCTGTGTGGAGAGGGTGGCAACGGTGCTGGAGTGCACGCGCACCTCACCAACGTTGACGTGGAAACCGTCGTCCATGAGAGCCGCCTTACTGGATGACTTCCGGAGGGTTCTCGAAATACTCGTCGTCCGGGCGCGTGTCCGGCCGCAGATCTGGGTGGTTCGCCTGGTCCTCGCCGTCGCCCTTGTAGCCCTCCGGCAGGTGGCTCTTGACCACCTCGAGCGCCTCGGATTCGCCGACCAGGCCACGCATCGCCTCGACCACCTGGGCGCTGGCGTCGCGCTGGGCCTGCCGGGTGACCTCGAGGATGACCGCGGCGAGCCGGTCGGGCTCGAGCTCGCGCACACCCGGGCGGAGAACCAACCCGGTGGTTGCCCCGCTGGCGCTCACCCGCACCGTCACATCCCCATCCGGCGAGGTCGCGGAGCCGCCGACCTCCCGAAGGGCCTTGTCGGCCTGCTCCGCCTTCGCGGCAGCGGCTTTGAGCTGATCATCGTACTGCTGGAGCCACTCCTGTGGGTCCATCGCGCGCCCTCCAATGGTCCATGACGGATCATCGTTGCATCTATGACGGAGCATGCCCGATCCGGTTCCCCCAAGAGGGTAGTTCGGGCGAACCGCGTATGGTCACAGTTCGGCAACGCCGGGTGCGTAGCCAGGTTGAGTAGCGGTACTCAAGACGCAGTGTGACGGATCGCGGGACGCTGTGCGCATGACAAATTCCGTGCACTCAGGCTCGCCGACGACTCCGGCATTCTTCGCCCAGGCGGTCGTCTCATTCGCGCTGTCCATTATCGCGCTGGTGATCGGCATCGCATTTCTGCCGGTCGATCCGTGGATCCGCGCCTTTCTCTCGCTCGGCGCGCTGTTCACCGTGTCGTCCGCGTTCACCCTGGCCAAATGTGTCCGGGACAGGCAAGAGGAGGGCTACGTGGTGTCCCGTGTGGACAGAGCACGGATGGACAAACTGCTCGCCGAGCACGACCCGTTCAAGGTCGAAGCCGTCTGACCAGCGACCCCGCGACGACGCTCCCACGCATACCACGTTCGGTCGAATCCGCCGAACCGTGGCCGCGCGTGGTTCCTCGGGCGTTATTCTCGACTACCGAGCGCGGCCGTCTCGTCACAGCCGCCGGCACGAGGGGTTGACACGATGCAAGAGCGGGCCTTCCGGAACATCGGTTCGACCCTGTCGGGCATCGCCACCCACACCGCGACCGCCGCGATCACCACCGGAACGTTCTCCTACACCCCAGAAGCTCTCCGCGACCTCGTCACCCGATGGACCAGCCTGGCCGAGAGCTACCAGCAGTCGCGGGAGAACGCGCAAGCGATGACTCAGGTGAAGGGGCCGGGCCTGGAGTACGCAAGCCAGGCCCATGCCAGCGTGGCAAACAGTTCGGGCCAGGCCTACCTGCTTTCGGTCGAGCAGAAGTGGCGCTACTGCCTCGCCCAGGCGCAGAAGTTCCAGAACGCGCTGGATGACTATCTGGGTGTCGAGCACCGCAATATCGAAACAATGGACAGCGCCGGGCCACGGGATGGGATCTGACCGTGCGCCATCGAATGATCGTGACATTGCTCGGTGGGATGCTCGGATTTGTCTCGCTGGCCGGGTGCACCACAACCAGCCGGGGACAACCCCAGCCATCGGCGACCGGCACGTCGGACACCACCCCGACTCAATCATCCGAGGCGTCGACTCCACGGTCGACCTCACCGACCGGCAATGGCCTGCCCTCGGATGGCGCGCCCAAGGTGACCAATCCGCTGGACACCAGCCGGTAC
>WUUC01112127.1_pt1 | contig 13504 bp, 13 predicted proteins | sample 6278441 | NCBI WGS metagenome assembly WUUC01 (sample SAMN13675441, study PRJNA597444) | soil metagenome | isolation source: soil | place: USA: Washington | collected 2017-10
AGACCTTCCGGGTGAGCCTTGAGGAGGGATGGATTGTCATCCATGACTGACCCAGCCGTCGCCACCACGTTCTCGGCCGTCGACGCCGCGGTTCATCCCTTTCCACGGGACCCGGACGAGATCCGCGAATACATGAGCGCACCGCTGTCGAAGCTTCGGTTCCCCGGCCTGGACGGCTACTTCTATCCGCCCCCGAAGGACGAATACCGCGCCGACTCCTCCGTGGACGGGACACCCGGTTCTGACCCGGCCCTCGCCCGCCAGCAGCTGTTCGTCGGCACGGGCGTGGACTGCGCGATCCTGCTGCCGGTCACACGTGGCCTGTTGCCGGACGTCGACATGGCCAGCGAACTGTGCTCGGCCACCAACGAATGGCTCGCGGACCGGTGGCTCGCCGAGGACGACGACCGCTTCTACGGGTCCATCCGCGTCAACCCGGCCGACCCCGAACGAGCGATCCGCGAGATGGATCGCTGGGCCGCGCATCCGAGGATGGTTCAGGTGGCGGTGCCGCTTCAGGCTCATCATCCGTACGGCCAACGTATGTACCGACCGATCTGGGAGCGCGCCGCACACCACGGTCTCCCGGTCGCGGTCCACGCCGACAACCTTGGTGGTAACGAGTTCTGGCCGACATCCGTCGGCTACCCCATCTACTACGTCGAGTACGCCGCGCAGTACCCGATCAACTACGTCGTACATCTGATGAGCCTCATCGCCGAGGGCGTCTTCGAGGACATCGAGGAACTCGTGTTCGTCTTCGCCGACGGCGGGATCGACATGCTCTTCCCTTTGTTGTGGCGCTTCGACAGCGACTGGCGGGCGCTGCGATCCGTGACCCCGTGGGTCAAACGGCAACCATTGACCTACCTGCGCGACCATGTGCGGTTCTGTTCGCACCGGCTCGAAGGACCGGTCGAGGCGAGCGACGTCGCGCGCTGGGCCGACGAGGTCGACGCCGAGCACCTGCTCATGTACTCGAGCAACTATCCAGGCGTCTCGTTCCAACCGGCGGACGCGTTCGCCGATGCGCCGCCGACGATCCGACGACGGGTGCTCAGCTCGAACGCGCTGGACACCTATCGCCGCCTTCGGCCTGGCCAGAGCGGCGCGGGTGCGGTTTGATCCGCCACACCCGTCCTGCCCTCGCGCGCGGCCAACCCACCGCCTGACGGTTTGTGACGATGCGAACGACCGCCGTGTCGATCGCCGTAGGTGCCCGGACGGCGTGGACCGCGAACTCCGGAGTTTGATGAGGTCAAATTCATCCCCACCAGCGTGGTCGCCTCGGCGCCCCGGGCTCCGCGCCACCGCCGCCGCGGCCGCGGTCGTGCTGATTGGTGGGCTGCCCGTTTACCTCGTCGGGGCGACATCCGTCGTCATCGGCACCGACCTCGCGTTCGACGCCCGTCATCTAGGCTTGGCGTTCTCGGGCTACTACGCCGCCGCCGCCCTCTGTGGACTCCGTTTCGGCCGTTTGGTGGATCGGTTCGGTGGACGGCGAACGCTGGTCCTGGCCGCTGGCCTGGGTTCACTGAACCTGTGTGTATTGGCGGGTGCCTGGTCCTGGGCCGTCGTGGCGGTCTGCCTCATTTTCGGCGGCATGATCAACAGCCTGGCCCAGCTCGGATCCAACCTCCGGGTCAACGACGAGGTCGCCGCCGGACGGCTCGGCCTGGCCTTGGCGTTCAAGCAGGCGGCCGCCCCCGGCGCCACGCTGCTCGCCGGCGTCGCGGTCCCACTCGTGGCACTGACTCTGGGCTGGCGTTGGGTATTCGGCATCGCGGGCGTCGCGGCGCTGGGCACCGCCCTTCTGCAGTTGCGTGGTCGCGGCGCGGCGGGTGTCCGTACGCAGGAAGGGACGCCCGGTCTGGGCCCCCAGCGCGGCATACTGCTGGCGCTCGCGGTCGCGTGTTTCTTCGGCGCGATCTCGCTGGTGTGTATCGGTTCGTTCTTCGTGCCGTACGCCACCTCGATCGGCATGCCGGCCGGGCCCGCCGGCATCGTGCTGGCGGTCGGGAGTCTCGGTGCAATCGTCGTCCGGCTGCTGATGGGGTGGAGGGCCGACCGCCGGCCCGGTCGCAGCCTGCTCTACTCGGGTGGTCTGCTCGTCTGTGGTGGACTGGCGTTGACGCTGCTGCCGTTCGTCACATCGTGGATCGCGATCGCCCTGGTGCTGCTCGTCGCGCTCGCGGCCGGCACCGGCTGGCCCGGCCTGGTCAACCTCGCCGTGATCCGGATGAGCCCGCAGGCACCGGCGATGGCGACCAGCGTGACGTTCACCGGCAGCAGCCTGGGCTGTGTGGTCGGCCCGACCGGATTCGGATTCATCGTTTCGCTCGGGTCGTACCGCCTGGCGTGGCTTTCCGCCGCCGCATTCCTGGTTCTGTCCGGGGCCATGATGTTGGTGGCGCGGCGCCGCGCGCGGCAGATCCGGGCCAGACTCAGTCTCGTGGTCCTGGACACCACGGCGTCGACCACGGCCGTCGTCGACGCGGGCCCGACGGCATTGGGAACCTGATGACACTTGACGTCGTACTTCATCCGACCAATCAGCCGGGCCTGCCGCTGGCCCTGGCCGACGTCCCCGGCGTTCGGCTTCTGACGCCCGCCGATGACGATGGGGTGACTGACGCGCTGCGGGCTGCCCCGGTCCTGCTGACGCGCCGGTGGCGCGATGACTTCTTGAGCCCGGCGTTGCGCTGGGTCCAGACGCTGAGTTCTGGGTGCGAGCTCTTCCCGGTCGAGCAGTTGCGGCACCGGGACATCGTGCTGACGACGGCGAGCGGCACGCATCCGGTCGTCGCCGAGCATGCGGTCGGCCTTCTCCTGGCCCTGCTTCGTGACCTCAACGGATCGATCCGAGACATGGCGTCGAGGCACTGGCAACCGCGCATCACCGACGAGCTCGGTGGCCGCACGGTCGTCGTCGCCGGGCTCGGGGCAATCGGGCGGGCGGTGGCGACCCGGCTGGCGCCGTTCGACGTACGGCTGATCGGGGTGACCCGTTCACCGGAGCGGCACCGCGCGGAACTCGGCGATGTCCGGCCACTCACCGATCTCGCGTCCGCCACCGCCGAGGCAAGCGTGCTGATCGTGACCCTGCCCGCGGCGCGGGAGACCCAGCACATCGTTTCGGGTGAGGTGCTCGGTGCGCTGGGTGACGGCTGGTTGATCAATGTCGGGCGCGGACCGGTCGTCGATGAAATCGCTCTGGTGTCCTGCCTGACCAGTGGCGCGTTGCGAGGCGCCGGCCTCGACGTAATGGAGATCGAGCCTTTGCCGGCGACATCGCCGCTGTGGCGGCTGCCCAACGTGATCTGCACGCCTCACCGAGCCGGGCTGGCCCCCGGCTACATCGAGCGCATGGCCGCCTTGCTTGCGACCAACCTGGCCGCGTATCGAGGTGCGGGCCGATGGCGGAACCGGGTGTGCTAAACGCCGGTCAACGGCGCAGAGCCAGCTCCACGTCGGCATCGTCTGGCTGGAGGCGCGTAATCGCGTTCTGCAGGTGCCGCTCGAGTGCCCGCACCGCGCCGTCAGGATCACCGGCGGCGATGCACTTCATGATCTTCTCGTGCTCCTGAGCGATGACCTTGCCGGAAAGTCGCCGACGAATGTGCATCTGAGCCATTGCCAGCCGCATCTCGCCCATCAATGTCGCGTAGAGCCGGCTCGTCCTGGGGCTTTCGAGAGCGTCGACCATCGTCATATGAAAGTCCATGATCGGCTCGATCATGGAGACATCGGCGGTGGGGAGAATTCCCGTCAACGCCGTGTGGGATTTCTTCGTCGCCACCGGAATCTTGCGTTGCTCGGCGAGCCGGGCAACGACCTTTGTCTCAATCAGCGACCGGGTCAGGCACAGGTCCCGGATATCATCGCGGCCGATGACCGGCACTCGCGCTGTCTTGTGGAGTCCGCGGTGGAGCAGTCTTTCACTGACCAACTTCTCGATAGCCGCCTTGGCCGTGGGACGGGCCACCCCATAGTTCGCCGCGACCTCAGCCTCGGTCAGCTGGGCATCGCTGGCGAGATCGCCGTTGAGAATGCCTCGACGGAGTTCCGCTGCGACGGCCTCGACAATGGAGAAGGCCTGGACCTGCAGCATAAGAGCGTCCTTCCGTGATCGCCAACCCGATGACCTGCTTGGGGTCGTGCCCCTCGCGAGCGGCTCCGCGGGCTTGCCGCACCGAACGCGCCGGCACGGCAGAGTCCTTCGAGTTGTCAGGCAAACGTCTTTGTCAGTAGAGTAACGATACCTGCGCCGGGCGGCGTCCTGCAAACGCGCCGTCCTGCCATCTGTCCAACGTTGGCATAGATGATGCCTGACGATCCGCTCCGCGGCCGCCCGGGTAACGAGTCCGAAACATCTGTGAATTCGACGGTCCATTGTGAGCCGCCCAGCCTCCGCGATGCGCGACCAACTGACGCGGACCCGTGGCAGCGCGGACCAGCACGAGTCCAGCTTGATCGTAGGGGCGGCGCGGCGCCGCCGCTCCGGTCCGGCCAGTCGTCGGGGTCGGCCCGTCCGGCGGCGCGGTGTCGACGTGTAGTCGCCACCCTCGAACCAGCTTGCCCGCGGACGCACGATGCTGATCGGCGAAGGGTGCTGCTCGGATAGGTCAGAATGACCCCCGCCGCCACCCAACGACGAACCGTCGGCCGTCGTGTACAGCGGATCGGCGCCCTCCGGGATGTTGTAAGACTGAATCTTGGACTGCAGGAACAGCACACCACCGGCGCCACGTCGATCTGGGCGTTGTCTGAGTGTGATCCGGCTTGCCGTTGCAGGTCCACGAACATCGTCTCGACGACACGTGTCCGTACGTCACCCCGCCGACGGTCCAATTGCCCGGGCGCGATCGTGAGATCGCGCGCCTGGTCGCCCAGGGGCCGGACCAGCGCCGAGATCGCGGCCGCGTTGTTCATCGCCGCCGGCACGGTGAAGAACCACCTCGCGGTGATCCAGCAGAAGCTCGGGGTGCGCAACCGCGTCGGCATCGCCGCCTGGGTCTGGGGACAACGCCGACCGGCCCGACCGCCGACCGCGGTCAGGCGACGCCGGCCGGCGCGAACGTGTCCATGACCAGGTCCAGCTCCGGACCGTTGGTCGCGGCCACCGGCATGACGACGGGCACGGCCGGCGGTCCGTACGGACGCAGGGCGGCCGGGACGTCGGCGGAGGTCAGCACCGGGGCGCCGACGGTGGAGGCGGCGGCCATCTCCTGCTGATGGCGCCGGTGGTAGTCGTAGGCCGCCATGCGGGCCAGCGCCCGGTCGATGCGGGGTGCCGCGTCCGGGCCGACGGCGGCCGAGACGTAGACATAGGCCGGTCGCGGCGGCGTACGGCCGGCGGCCGCGGCGCCTTCGTCCACTCTGGCCAGTGCCCAGCGGATCCGCTCCGGGGTCATCCAGTTGAGCAGGACCGCGTCGGCGATCGTTCCGCCCGCGCGCAGCACGCCGGCCCCGTAGCCGCCGACGGCCAGCCGGACCCGCGGCGCCTCCCGGCGGAACTCCGACGCCTCCCGGCGCCAGAACCGGGCGGCACCACGGCGCCGGTCCCCGACGCCGAGCGCGACGACGGTCCGGGTTAGAGGTAGGCCACGGCCGGCCGCACGAGCGGCGACGGAGGCGCCGCCGTAGGCGCTCAACGGGACCAGACCGAGACCGATCTCGATCGTCGAGGTGGCGTCGGTCGCGGCCGACAGCAGGTCAATCGGGTCCGCCCGGCCGGCGAGCACGGTGACCCAGAACGTGGAGTACCCGGAGACTTCGGCCCGGCGCGCGAACTCGGCGATGACGTCGACCCCCAGAGCGCCCGAGACGGCGAACCCGCGCGGGGCGCGGTTGCGGGAACGGTTCGGATCGACGGACATGTATGGGCTCCGGCTACATCGAATGTGAGGACGAACGCTGACCCTTCGGCGTGACGAGCTTCGGGGCGAAGATCAGCAGAGCGGCGATGACGAGGAGCACAAGGCTCAGCGGCCGGGTGAACACGACCGTCATGTCACCGCCGTACGTGAGGTAGGTCTGGGCCAGCGCCTCGTCGACGATCGAGCCCATCACGACGCCGAGGACGAACGGCACGACCGAGAAGCCGGTCGCGCGCATGACCAGGCCGACCAGGCCGAACACGAACATCAGCGCCACGTCGAAGAACCGCTGGTTGACGACGTAACTGCCGACGACACACATGACCAGGATCATCGGGACGAGGAACCAGTTGGGCGCGAGCACCACCCGGGCCGCTCCGAGGCTGACAGCGGTGCCGAAGAGCACCAGGGCGAACTGGGAGAGGATCAGCGCGAGGATGATCGCGTAGAGCGGGCCCAGCCCGCCGCCGACATCGAGGAACAGCTGCGGGCCGGCGGTGACGCCCTGCGCCGTCATCGCGCTCAGGATGATCGCGCAGGCTCCGCTGCCCGGGATGCCGAGCGCCAGCGTCGTGGCGAGGCCACCGCCGACGCCCGCCTTGTCGGGAGTCTCGGTCGCGATGACGCCCTCCGGATTTCCCTTGCCGAAGCGCTCCGGGTGCCGGGAGATCTTCCGGGCGAGGTCGTAGTTGAGGAACGCGGCCACCGTGTCGCCGATCGCCGGCAGAATCCCCACGATGAGACCCAGCACAGAGGACGCGCCCAGCAGCCGGCCGTGGCGGAAGGTGTCGCGGAAGCCGACGAAGAACGACCGCGGGCCGACCCGCGCCACGGTCCGGTTGACGATCGAGGTCCGCCGGGACATGGCGATCGCCGACGGGATGGCGAACAGCCCGATCACCACCGGGACGATGTTCACCCCGTCGATCAGCTCCGGGAAGCCCATGGTGCCGCGCAGGAAGCCGGTGGTGGAGAAGCCGACCGTGCCGACGAGCAACCCGGTGAACCCACCGAGCAGGCCCTTGATCACGGCTCCGGACGACAGCGACCCGATCACGCAGACGGTGAGGATCCCGAGGGCGAGCCGCTCGGCGGGCCCGAACATGAGCGCGAAGTCGGCCAGCGGGCGCATGAGGAAAAGCAGGACGACGTACCCGAAGAGACCGCCCACGAACGACGCCGCGGTGACGTACCCGAGCGCCTCGCCGGCCCTCCCCCGCCGGGTCATCTGGTAGCCCTCGATCGCGGTCGCGGCCGAGCCCGGGGTGCCAGGGACGTTGAGGAGCACGGCCGGGATCGCGCCGCCGTACGCGCACCCGGCGTAGGCGGCCGACAGGAACGTCACCGCCTCCTCGAACGACATCGGAAATGTGAACGGCAGCAGCAGCGCGAGGATCGTCGAGGTGGTCTTGCCCGGCACGGCGGACAGCAGGATGCCGCTCAGCACGCCGAGCGACATGAACAGCAGCATGCCCGGCGTGGCGAACCCGTCCAGCGCCTCCCGCAGTGCCTCGAGGTCGAGCATCTAGCTTTCGCCCAGCGCCCGGCGCGGGGTGTCCCGCGTGATCGCGCGGACCGCCGCGTCGTCGAGTCCCTCGTCGAGCAGTGCGGCGATCCCCTCCAGCAGTCCTTCGTGCGGCGGCGGCAGGCTCGGTCCGCCGAAGTTGGTGGAGAAGATGCAGTTCTGCGGTCCGATGTGCATGATGTCGGCCGCCATGTCCTTGATCGAGCGGGGCTTCTTGATCCGCGGGAGGGCCTTGGTGTTCTGGTACGCGTGCTCGAACATGACCCCGTCGCGGGCCAGGTCCGCCCAGGTGGCGCGGGTGAGGTCGCCGATGATGGGGAACGTCACGTGGGTGACCACGATCCGCCGTACGCCGTGCTCGCGCGCGGCGGCGATCAGCGGGAGCACCTCGCGGGCGGCAAGGTGACCGGTGCCCAGGGCGACGTCGTACTCGGCCAGCAGCGCGAGGATCTCGTGCACGTCCGAGCGCATCGCTCCGTCCGGCGTGAAGACCGACAGTCCGAGCGGGTAGCCGGCCGGGGTCTCGGCCGGGTGCGGATAAGCGCCGAGCGGCCGCGACTCGCCGCCACCGTTGGCCATGCCCATCCGTTTGATGAAGTGCTCGCTGGACACCGTGGGCATGTAGAGGATGCGGGCGCCCAGCCGCAGCGCCGTCTCGACCACGAGCGGATTCCACCCACCCGACGGGTAGTTGACGACGAACGACCCATGCAGGTCGAGGTCGGGGAACGGCTCGCGGAGGATCTGCGCCCAGCTCGCGGTCTCGATCGCGTGGTTCTTGAAGACGATGCCGCCCATGCCGAGCGCGCTGGCCTCCACGCAGTACCGGTAGGCGGTGATGCTCCGCGGCCACAGGTCGGGTTCCACGTGCTGGTGGAAGTCGTAGGCGCCGATCACCAACTCATGTGCGCGGTCCGCCGAGGCTGTCACGGGTTCTCCTCCGGGTGGTCAGGGCAACTCGACGTCGAGCAGCACGACGAAGAGCAGGTAGGTGACGACGAGCATCGCGGCCATCGCGACGCCGATGACGGCGAGCGCCCGGCCGGGCCGCTCCCGCCGGGTGGGGCTGAGCGTCCACGCCACCGCGACGGCGAACACGACGGACGGGATCCAGAATCCGAGCAGGCCCACCAGGACGACGTACGCCGCAGTGGCGGTCACGAGGAGCACCGACGTCCCGGGGTGGGTCGGGGGTGACTCTTCGACCGGGGCGTCTTCGTCGTCAGCCGGCGGGGCCGTCGTCCCGTCGACCGCCGACTCCCCCGGCTCGGGACGGGCCGGCAGGAAGGCGCGCACGATCAGCGCGACCGCGAGCGCGAGCACCACGCCGACTCCCGGCACGATCAGGAGCACGTCGGTCTCCCGGCTGCGGTCCGAGCGCAGGACCGACAGCCCGTACCAGATCGACCACGCGGCGGCGAGCGCGGGGAACGCGACCTGCGACGCCCGCCGCCACACCGCCGGATGCGTGTCACCCGGCATTGAAGAGCGCGCCGTGCTCGCGGACGAACTCGAGGCCGGAGCCAACGAGCGCCTGGCTGGCCTCCGGGCCGCGCCACTGCGAGTACGGCTTGCGGCCCAGCTTCTCCAGCTCCGCCTGGTACTCAGGGTTGTCCCACACTCGCTTGAGCGCGTCGCTGACCTTCTGCCACTCCTCGGGGTGCTCGGTCTTGAACTTCGTCGTCGAGCCGTAGCCGACGATCGTCCCGACCAGCGGCAGGTCGGCCTGGCCGAACTGCTCGCGCAGCGTGGTCGCACCGGGCCAGGCCGGCAGCGCCGTGTCACCGGCGACGGCGATCGCCCGGGCCTGCTCGCCGATGCCCTCCTGCGCGGTCGCGGGCGCGAAGTACACGTCCACGTGCTTGCCGAGCAGCGCAGCCCGGCCCTCGCCGCCGCCCGCGTACGGCACGATCCGGAAGTTGGACGGGAGCTGGTCCTTCAGGTAGAGCAGCAGCAGGTGGTGGTCGTTGAGCGCGGAGACTCCGACGACGACCTCCTGCCCGGCGGCCGCCGCGTCGGTGACGTCCTTGAACGTCTGGTACGGCGAGTCCTTGAGCACGACCATCACGCCGGGCGCGGACGACTCGGCGTTGAACCAGGCGAAGTCGTCGAGGCCGTACGGCGGATTGCTCTGCACGGTGGTGATCGCGTAGTGCGGCGCCAGGAGCGTCCCCAGCGTGTAGCCGTCGTCGCCCTCGGCGAAGATGGTGGTGTGGCCGATCTCACCGCCGGCCCCGGCCTGGTTGACGATCGTGATCTCGGTGTCGAGCTCTTTTTCCAGGTACTTGGTCATGGCCCGGGTCACCGTGTCGGCGCCGCCGCCGGCGTCCGACGGCACCACCCACTTGATCGTCTTCGTGGGATAGTCGACCTCGCCGCCGCCGGCGGCGGACGGTTCGTCGTCTCCTCCGCATGCGGCGAGAGAGAGCAGGAGGGTGGCGACGGCGGCGAACGCCGCGCCGCGCGGGACGGTGCGGTGGCGCATGGTCACTCCTTGCCCGGCGCGGTCCGCGCCGCGAGCTGTTCGTCACGGACGGCGCGCCACCACGGCCCGTCGGTCCGTCCTTCGTGGAGCGCGTGGATCCACGGGTGGTCGCCGCGCAGGCCGAGGCCGAAGATCGGCCACGTGCCTCGGCGGACGTGTTCCAGGAACGGAACCTCGTCGAGTTGCACGTTGGCGATGTTGACTTCCGGGCCGAACTGCTCCACGAACCAGAACTGGAGCGCGCGGCGTGACTCGAAGGGCACGAGCGAGGAGACCTCGAACATCAGCTTGTCGACGCCGATCTTCTCGACGACCGGCAGGATCTGTTCCAGGGCGCGGTCTTCGCGCACCACGATGTCGGCCGGGGAGGTGCCGGTGACGTGGCGCAGGACGTGGCCCTCCCAGAGCACGTGGGCGCAGCCGAGCTCGATCAGCAGTTCCATCTCGGCGACCGTCGCCCCGTAGTCGATCTCCCCCAGGCCGCGGAGGGTCCCGTCGCGTTCGTGGAACTTCTGGCCGACCTCGCCGTACACCGTGAACCCCAGGTCCTGCGCGACGGGCACCAGTTCGCGTTCGGCCGTGGCGTCGCGGGCGCCGGTCGTGGCCGAGACCTCCACCGCGTTGAACCCCAGCGCGGCGAGGTCTCGCAGGAGATCGGTCTGGGCGTCGATACCGGTTCGCTGGGCCCGCCCGATCTCCAGGATCACGCCACCCGGCTCGACCAGCACGCCGTGGGCCCGGTAGATGTCGATCTTGCGGCGGACCTCGTCGGCCGGCCAGGACAGGTGCAGGTCGACGAGCTTGACGAGGTCGACGTACTCGCCGTAGGCCGCGAGCGCCGACTCGACCACGGCGGTGGGCCGGGCGAGGTCGATGACCATGGTGGTTCCGACGGTACGAGGGCGCGAGCTGCGCGGGGCGAGCTCGATTCCGAGGGACTGCGCGAAGGTCTCTGCCACGCTGATCGACTCCTCGACGGACGCTCAGACGGCGGCAGCCGGGTGACCGCAACACGCGCCGAGGTCGTGGTGGGGGGTGGGTGCGGGGACGGCTCGCCGGACGGACCAGCGTCCGCCACGTCGCCGACCAGCTGGTCGAGCGTCGGGGCGGTCGCCGGGGCGACGTCGATGTCGCGGGAAGAGGCGCGTCCGGGTAGTAGTGATGCGAAGGGGCTTGTGGCCATCAGCGGAACGCGTCCAGCGGCGGTGTTTCCCGACTGGTCGGTCGGCGCTAACGTAGGTGGCCAGCCGATCGGGTGTCAAGAGCCGGAGGTCGGGCCGCGATGCCGAGAAGGGATGAATGGTAGGGATGACACATTCCACCGCGCGCTCGAGGTCCGCATCCGTGCGGCGGGCGGAGATCGTGACAGTGGCGGCCGAACTGTTCGACCAGGAGGGCTACCACCAGACCTCGATGGAGACGCTCGCGGCCCGCGCCGGAGTCGCGAAGCCCACGCTGTACCACTACTTCTCGGGCAAGGAGGCCATCCTTCGGGAGATCCATCGCGACTTCATCGAGCCGCTGATCGCGCGGCACGAGATGCGGTTGACCACCTCGCTGCGCCCGCGTCAGCTGCTCCTGGAGGCGATGGGCGACGTACTGGAGCTGATGGAGACGCACCGCGGGCACGTCAGGGTCTTCTTCGAGCACCATCGGGAGCTGCCCACCTCCGCCCACGCCGAGGTGCAGGCCCGGCGTGACGCCTACGAAGCGCACATCGAGGCCGTCATCGCGCGCGGCGTGCGCGAAGGCGAGTTCCGCGAGATCGACATCCGCCTGACGACGCTGTCCATCTTCGGCATGTGCAACTGGGCCTACCAGTGGTTCCAGGCCAGCGGCTCGCTGCGGCCGCGGGAGATCGCGTACCTGATGTGGGACATCGTCGAGCGCGGCATCGGCGTGCCTTCGTCTTGACCGCGCGTTGCCCCCATGTTAATTTCCGCTGAGTTGGCCGACCGGCCGGTCGACTAGGCGTCACCAGATCTGCCGTCGCCGAGCGGCGGCCCCGGTCGCTCGTCCCTTCAGAGCGGCGAAGCTCCTCGTCGAGCGGGCAAGACGCGCGCCTCCACCCCTGGCGTGCGCTCGCCGTGGATGTGCATCCTCCTACGAATTCCCGACCGTACGGTCGAGAAGAATCAGCTCCAGTGTGAAGCGGAGGCTCGGATGAAGTTGCGCGGGTCGGTACGGCGCGCCGGAATGGCGTTCGCGGTCGCGGGCGCGCTGGCGCTCGCCGCCGGGTGCACGGCCACGGGAACGCCGAACGCCGGCGGTGAGCCGGCGCCGCAGGTGAGCGACCTGTCCGCCCATGAGGACGAGGTCGTCGTCGGCGGTCCCGGCGGCGCATGGGGCGCGGCCCTCAAGGAGGCGCTCGACGAGGTCGGCGCGGCGGAGAGCATCAAGATCACGTACCAGGAGGGCACGACCTCCGAGAACATGGCGCGGCTACAGGCGCAGCACCAGAGCGGCCGGATCGAGTTCGACCTCGTGATGACCAACGACCGCACGCACACACTGGGCGCCGGTCAGGGTCTCTGGCAGAACCCGAACCTCGAGATCATGCCCAACGTCGCCGAACTGGACCGGACCTGGACATTCCCCGAGGCGGTGTTCGGGAACCCGCCGAACGGCCTGCGCCACGTCGTCATCTCCGAAGGTCTCGGCTACAACAAGGAGACGTTCGCCAAGAATGGGTGGGCGCCGCCGACCTCGCTGGAGAGCCTCTACGACCCGAAGTACGCCGACTGCGCGATCCCGGTCAACCCGAGCAGCGGGCTCAGCTACCTGCCCATCCTTAACAAGATCAATTCGGGCGACTTCTCGGCGATCGAGCCGACCCTGGCGAAGTTCAAGGCCGTGGCGGGCCGGCTGCCGACCGTGGCGCAGACCAGCAGCGAGGCGTTGGAGTTCATCCAGCAGGGCGTCGGCTGCATCGCGCCGGTCAGCCAGGCCCGCGCGCTGGAGCAGGCCGCCAAGGGCGCGCCGGTCGCGTTCGTCGTGCCCAAGGGCGGGTCCGGGTTCCTCTCGGCCGGCTGGGGCATCCCGGCCGGGGCGCCGCATCCGATCGCCGCCCACGTCGCGCTCAACGCCTTGATTTCAGCCCAGGCCAGCCAGACCTTGCTGGAGAAGGGCTTCGTGCCCAACACGAACACGAAGGTCACCAAGCCGACCGCGGGCGTGGCGGCGCAGCTGTCGGTCGTCGGGGAGTACGCCGGACTCGGGTACACGGAGATTCCGCCCGCCACGTACGACCGGCTCGACGAATGGACGCGGGCCTGGGACCAGGTCTTCACGTCCTAGGTCCGGGACTCGAGTTGGAGGGGGACGCGGTGGAAGCAGCCGAGCACATCCGGGTGGTCGACCTGCGCAAGCGGTACGGCCGGACCGGACCCTGGGCGCTGCGCTCGGTGGGGTTCGCGATCCCGCGCGGCGAGGTCTTCGGCCTGATGGGTCCGTCCGGCTGTGGCAAGTCGACGACGCTGGGCATCGTCGCCGGGTTCGTGACCCCCGACGCCGGGCAGGTTCTGGTTGACGGCCGCGACATCCTCCCCGTGCCGCCGCACAAGCGCGGCCTGCCGATGGTGTTCCAGGACTACGCCCTCTTCCCGCACCTGCGGG
>WUUC01184036.1_pt1 | contig 13503 bp, 8 predicted proteins | sample 6278441 | NCBI WGS metagenome assembly WUUC01 (sample SAMN13675441, study PRJNA597444) | soil metagenome | isolation source: soil | place: USA: Washington | collected 2017-10
AGCGTTTCGGCGTGAACCAACGCTGGGTTTTTCGCCGCTCGCCAGAAAGGTGCGGTGACGTGCACTCCGCGTTGCGGCTCGGCGCGCGCGAGATCGCTGCACAACAGCGAAACCACGGCGAAAGCGGCAACCCGGCGCATCCAAATGTTTTACCACGAGGGAGGGCCGAGTCGGCGTCCTTGGCAGCGACCTAGAACGTGTTCTATTGTGCAGCTGACATTGCGATGGAGGACTAAGTGCGGACTTTCGACAGGTTGTTCATCGCGGGCGAGTGGCAAAAGCCGAGTGCTAGCGAGCATGTCGACGTCATCGACCCCACCACGGAACGCGTCGTGGGTAGGGTGGCCCAAGCGGGCGAGGCGGACATCGATCGCGCCGTATTGGCTGCACGTCAGGCCCTGCCTGCCTACAAAGCTCTCGCGCCTCGCGAACGCGCTCAACTCCTGTTGCGCGTGGCCGATGCCATGGACCGCCACGCCGATGAGCTGGCCGAGCTGATCGTGGCGGAGCTCGGATCGCCGCTCGCCATGACAAAACAGTACATGGTTGGATTTCCAGCCAACACGCTGCGCTTTTACGGAAAGCTGCTGCTCGACGGAGCCTTCTCCTTTGAAGAGCAAATTGGCAACTCCTTGATTCTCAAGGAGCCTCGCGGCGTGGTCGCGTTGATCACGCCATGGAACTATCCGATCCACCAAATCACGGCCAAGTTGGGCCCTGCGCTCGCTGCGGGTTGTACGGTGGTGGTGAAGCCTGCCAACGACGCGATCTTGAGCTGCTTTCGCTTTGCGGAACTCGTGGCTGAGTCGGGGTTTGCGCCCGGCGTTTTCAACTTCGTGGCTGGTGACGGTCCGCGCATCGGAGCACTGCTGGCGAGCCATCCCCAAGTGGACATGGTGTCGTTTACCGGCAGCACGGGCGTGGGCCGCGAAATCATGGCGCGGGCTGCGCCAACGGTAAAACACGTGGCCCTCGAACTTGGAGGCAAAGCTGCCAACGTGATCCTCGACGACGCTGACCTATCGGTCGTGCGTGCGGGTGTGTTGCACGCCTATGTCAACGCCGGCCAGACCTGCGCAGCCTGGACACGCATGCTCGTGCCCCACGCGAAGCTTCGCGAGGTCGTCGCGATCGCCAAGCAGACCGTCGACGAAGTCATCGAAGTGGGCGATCCCCGCAGGGCTCCGTCGAACGGTAAGGTGCGGCTCGGACCTTTGGTCAGCGAGCGCCAACAGCGCCGCGTGCTCGCCCTTATCCAGCGCGGCATCGACGAAGGCGCGACGCTCGTGACGGGCGGCGTAGAGCGGCCGAGCGGCTTTCCGACAGGCTACTTCGTAGCTCCGACCGTGTTTGCAGACGTCACGCCAGACATGACGATCGCACAAGAAGAAATCTTCGGCCCGGTCCTTACCATCTTGGGATACGCAGACGACGACGACGCCGTGCGCGTCGCCAACGGCACCATTTTCGGCTTGGGCGGGGCCGTGTTTTCACGCGACACCGAGCGCGCACTGCGTTTCGCGCGCCGCATCGACTCGGGAACGATCGATATCAATGGCGGTGCGTTCAACACGCTCGCCCCGTTCGGAGGGATGAAGCAATCCGGTGTGGGCAGAGAACTCGGCGTGTACGGCTTGCACGAGTACCTCGCCCCCAAATCACTGCAACTACCGCTCGACGGTCAGCTCGCCCATTACCTCAAGCCGGAGTCTTGACTCAGCGCTCCCACCAGGGGAGCAGGGTGGCGCGGCCGAGCGTGTGTGTGAACATGTTGAAGCCCAAGAAAGCGGGCGTCGCGTCCTTCGGGATGTCGAGCGTAGCGACATCGAGTGCATGGACCACGAAGAAGTAGCGGTGCTTGCCGTGGCCGACTGGCGGTGCAGCGCCGAGGTAGCGCGCAAGCCGGGCATCGTTCGGAAGTTGGTACGCGCCTTTCGGCAGCTGGGCGCCGTCCTCGGAGCCCGCGTCGGTAGGAAGACTCGTGGTCGTGACAGGGATGTTCACGACCGCCCAATGCCAGAAGCCGCTCGCGGTAGGCGCGTCTGGATCGTACATGGTGACAGCGAAGCTCTGGGTGGCTTTGGGAAAATCGCTCCAAGCAAGCTGTGGAGAGATGTCTTGCCCACCCGCACCAAAGATGCCGCTGCGTTGGGCTGTTCGCAGCGGCCGGCCGGTCTCGATGTCCGTGCTCGAGAGCGCGAACGAGGCGACTGAGGGCAACGTCAGGTAAGGATTGTGCATGGTCGTTCCTTTGTCGTCTGAATGCCGCGTTCGCATGCAGCTCGCAAGGGTTGGCTGAGCAAAACAGGCGGCCGTGCTCAAATCTTACCAGCCTGCGCGGACGAGGATGACCATCAGCGCAAGCAGAGCTGCTGCCACCGAAAGCATCCCCCAAACCGAATCGATGAAGTACGGAAACACCATCAATATCAGGCCGATCGTGAGCTGCGGTGGTTTGCTCATGCGCTTGCCGTAGCTGAACGCGACGTATCCGACGCCGCTGATCAGAAATGAAACGGCCAGGCCGGTGAGGTCCACCGCCGTAGTATCGCACGTCGTGGTCGCGCTGAGCGGTTACGAGCTCAAGCCGACACGCCGCCGGGCCTCGAGGCAAGCGTCGCCAGCGATCGCGAAGTCTGCACAAGAGCGTGGGCGATCCTCATAGATCTTACAGAGGTAAGGTTCCTCGTTGCCGTCGCCCGTCAACGCCACGCAGCGCCCGTCAGGTCGCGGCAAATGAGCACCGAACCCGTCGATCACCACCAACGCGCGATGCTTTCGTTGCACGCGGTCGGTGCGACGCAGTTCGACGCGATGAAAAGCTTCGCGACAGCAAGCACCGCAAGCCGCACACGCCTCGCTATCGAGAATGGGCTCAAAGCGCACGCAATCGGGATCATCTGCGTGCACTCGAACGCCGCGCGCTTCAGGCAACTTGCGCGTCTTGCGACACGTGAGGCCGCTCTTCGTCTCGAAGCTAAATGCGCAGCTGCCGCAGCGTTCGCCGCGGACTCCCACGGGAAAGCCACTCGGATGCAGGGGCACGACGCGCGTCCACAGGCTGTCCTTGGCCGGCGCTGCTTCGCGCAAGAGCTCGGCGATTTTTCGCGTCTTGGTGAGCGCCGTCTCGAGCGCAGCGGCCCAAGCCCCGCGCCTCGCGCGCACGAACGCTTCGCGCGCCAGCGCAATCGCCGGATCGACGCCATGGGCGAGCGGATCGACGGGGAGCGCATCCCAATAGACGCGATGGTCGGTCGTGACCGCGAACAGCGCGCGCAAGCCATGACGGTCAGCCAGTGCTGCTTGCAGGCGATGGCAGGCGTGCTCCTGCAGCAGGTCGCGCGCGTCCACATTCTCCATGCCCCAATCTGGTGCCTGCGCGCGTTTGGGACCCGCCACCAACGCATGGCAGAGCTCGTGAAAGATCAGCTGCGCCAAGCAGTCATCGGCATCGAAGTGCTCAGGCGTGGCGAGCGTCAACGTGCGCTCACCATCGAACGAAGCGTATACGTCACTCGAACGCACCACATCAATGCCGAGCTCGCGCGCACAGGCGAGCCAGATGAGATCGAGTGGATCTTGGTAACGAGCGGTGATGGTACGCGACACGACGTTGCAATGTGGGGGCAGGCTAGGCCTGGTTGCGCTCTGAGTCGTCGTAGAGCGCGTTCATCTTGGCGGCAAGCGCGAAGTCCCGCTCCGACAAGCCGTGTACCTCATGCGTCGTGAGATCGACCGCGACGATGCCATAGACGTTCGACCACTCAGGATGATGATTCATGCGCTCCGCCAGCAGGGCGACTTTGGTCATGTAGCCGAAGGCCGAGACGAAGTCGGCGAAGCGAAAGGTGCGATGCAGCTTACCGTCCCGAACGGTCCAACCATCGAGGGTCGCGGTGAGGCGCGTTACGTCTTGCTCACTGAGCCGAGAGATTGCCATTTGGCCGATCTACCACGAAGGATGGGCTCGTTTCATGCCACGAACGAGGCTCGCGGATGCTGCCGCCGTTCAACCGCATGCGCTCTTCATACACCGCACGGTACACGATGCGGCGCGCCAGGTTCAACGCGCCGCGCGGTGTGTGATCGACCACCGCATTCCACGGGTTGAAAGACAACGTCTCGCCGAGTGCATCTTGCGCGTCGTCCAAGCTCGGCGAAAAGAGGGTGATCGTCGCAATGCGCTCGGCCCGTGTACTCCAAGCGCGCGTCGCGTCGTCGAGTCGATCATGGGCGGCGCGAGTTTGCAGGCAAAGTTCCAGCTTCACGGGTCCTTGGGCTAGCCGTGCGGCCAGCGCATCGCGTAAGCTTTCGTGGCGCACGGTCGGCGCAGGCGCTTGCTCGGGCCGCACCATGTAGCGAACGGCCCGCCCCCGGCCGTGCGCGATCGGAACGATCGTCGAGTAGGTGCAAGCGAGCAAATCCGAAGGAGTGCTCAGCATGCGCGCGATAGCGAGCAGCTGCCCGGGCATGCGCGCCAGGTGTTTGAGAAAGGCGAGTCCGCCCCGCGTTTGCGCGCGATCGAAGGCGAGTGCTTCGGCGACGTCGCGCACCATCAGAAACGGCGCGTCGATCAGCAAGAAGTCTTGGCTGGTCTGTTCGAAATTCGCCGCTCGCGGTGCGCTCGGAACGTCGAGCAGTTTGAGCGCAAAGCCATGAACGTCGGGAAGGCGATCCGATTGCACACCAAACGAGCCGTTCGAGAAGCGCACCCATGCGGCATAGCGCCGGCCTGGCACGAAAACGCTGGTGTGAAAGGGCGCGGGCAAAGATGCGTCGATATCGACCCAAGCGCGCAGCGTGCCGTGCCCCTTGCCATGAAAGCCGCGTCGCGCGTGTTTGGGCCTAGGCTGCTTCATGAAATCAGCGCGCACCTTTTCAACGTGCAAGGCCGCCAGGGCTTCCGCATGGTGATGTTGTTGGGCGTCCAAGCTTTCAGGTCGGCTCTCGAGACTCGCCAAGTAGCGAAGTGCGCGTTTGCCGGGCATGAAAAAATAGGCGCCGCCGCGCATCTCGACCGTGCGCGGCAGGTTGTAGAGGGTGCGCGCAGGCCGTAGCGCGTTGCCCTGGAGCGTGAAGTTTTTGGCACCAAAGCGCTCGACGCGCGCCGGGCCTAGCATCGGATCGGGCCCCTCATTCAGGCCCGCAAAACAGGGATTGATAAGCCAGCTGCCCTGCACGAACTCGAACTGTCGCCGGGGGTTGGTATTGAAGCAAACGAAGTAGAGGCCGCGCTCCTGGCCGTCGTCGTTGCGCATGTTCTCAGGGCGCAACTCTGGATCGAGAGGCGTGCCATACAGGCGACCGCGGCGGATGATGCGGTGCCGGTTGGAGCGTTCGATGCGCTTTGCGCGAGCGGCCGGGTCGTCACGCTCTCCGGAGAGCAGCGGATCGTGCGGCATCGGTAGCTTGGTATCGCGGGGATTGCAGCGGCGAATGTGGGAACCTATCGGACAGCGTTCGCCGAAGCGATCGTCGTGCGCCGAAAACGTGAAGTCGTTGCGCTCGTCGACCTCGGCAGGCGAGTCGATATCCGGTGACAACGTGACTGCCGTACCATCCGGCCAGCGTCCCACCATCCGTGCTGCCAGCCATACCGGATCGGGTTTCTCCGGTAGCGTGTTCGCCGCTTCGCTCACGAACTTCCAAAATCCAGGTACGTCTTGCGAGAGCTGCCTGAACACCAGGTAGCTGCCATTGCGCCCGAAGTCATGCATCTGGGCATCGCGTGACTCCGTCGGCAAGAGGCTTTGCTCGTCTTGCTCTGCGCGCACACGAGGCGTGCTCGGTAGCCGTCCGTAAGCATTTGGGTATCCAAGCAATAGTTCGCCCGGCGGTAAGACGTCCGTGTTCGTCTGCCGAGGGACGCCCTCGATCTTCGGATTGGAAATGCCATCCCGAAAACCGAAATGCTCCTTGCGCAGCTCTTTCTTGGCAGCGCGGTGGGCCGGCAGAAACTGCACGATGCGTACGCCATGTTGCTCACACAGTTCGGCGTGCGTCACAGCGGCAGTAGGATCGGGCTCGTCCGGTTCTGACTCGTTGCCAGCAAATACGCACAACAGGCCGTGCACAGCCTGGTTTTGAGGCCCGCCCCAGCGCCAGCGGCTAGGCGCACTCGGGCCGTCGTCGCCGAGCTGGCGCGCGCGATGTGCTGCGTGCATGCCCTCGCGGAATGCGTTGTGAAAACCGTTCAACGTATGTATGTCGAGGCCCAACGCGGCAAAGCCCTCATGCGTGAAGGCGATGTTGAGGCACGTCTTTCCGAGCGCTGGATCTTGGCCGCGGGGGCTCGTCAGAAAGTCTGCATACTGCAGACGTTCAAGGAGCTCGCTCAGCCACACGCGACACTTGTCCGCGTCGATGACTGAGAACGCGGCGTAGGTCGCGGCCGGTCGCTCGACATAACCATTGAGGACGAGGCCTTGGATGTCGTCGAAGTCGAGGGCGCTCACGTGATCCTCCGCAACCAAGCCTGTACGTCGTGCTGGCCTTCGTGCAGGCCCGCGCGAAGCCAAGTGTTGTTGTTGATCGCGCACACGCTGAGCTCCGGATAGGCCGAGTAGAACAGCTGCGTCGGACGCTGGTGCGCGCGCGCCCAGCATTTGAAGCGCTCTTCGTCGTGAGCGCCGCCCCAGTTGAAGGCGTAGGTCGTTGGGTAGCCATCCGTCAGACACCAGGCGAGGTTGAGCCCAAGCGCGGCCTGATCGACGAAGTCACCGAGATAGCTCTCCCAGCTGCCGTCGTAGTTGCTCAAGAACAAAAGACGTTTACCGCCGTCGATCAGCAGCCACTTCGCAAAATGGATCGAAGGAATGCCGCCGAGTTGCTCGACGTAGTTGAAGTGATTGCGCGTCACCAAAGAAATGTAGCGATGCAAAAGGCGGAGCAGCCACTTCGTCGTCACGCCAGCGCGCAACGGGACGACGTGGGTGAGCGCGTTTTGCAGCATGTGATCTTCGCTGCGCGCCGTTTCGAGTAAGCGCGCGAGTGATTGTGGCCCACGTTCTTCGCTCGTTCGCTGTTCATCGAACGGTATGCCTGTGGCAGCGCGCGCCGCGGCCCAGGCGAGTGCCGGCAAACCGACCGGCGTGAGGCTGAGCGTAGCGAACGTTTCGAGTGGCCGTGGCACGTAGCCATCGAACATGTCGAGTCCACCTTGCAACCAGGCGCGCAATGGCCGCTTCAACTTCGCTTCGCGCAGTTGAGCATCGGGAGAACGCGGTGCGCATTCTTGAAAACGAAGTGCCGCGAGCGCTGAAGGCCGGCGCGCCAGCGCAGCGTTCATGCGCTTGCGTATGGCCTGGTAGGTCTCTTTTGCGTCGCGCCCGCCGCGTTCTTCGCTCGCGCAGCGCACAACCTCGTCACACAGCTGTCGCTCGAGGCGAATACGCCCGAGATCGCGGCCCCAGTGTCCGAAGTACTCGGCCGTGGAGCGCACCGAAGCGTCGAGCAGCGACTGCGCAAGCGCGGACGAATCAGCCTCGAGGGCAAAGCCATCACAGCGCCCGAACAGACACGACAACACCTCGCCCCGTTCACGTGCCAGCTCCGTAAGGTGCGCGCGAACCGCCTCGGCGCGACTCGTCAACGGAGAATCGAAGCACGATTCGAAGACGAGCCACGATGCGTAAGGGCTGTCGCTCGCTTCGTCTATCAACACGCAACGCGCAAAGTGGATAGCGAGCTTCGCGTCGTCGAGTGCCAAACTTTTTGACCGAACCACCTCGTCGAGCGCGGCGCGCGTGGCCGCGACGTCTCGCACGCGTGCCACCACGGTCAAGGTGTGTTGCGTCAGCGCTTGCTCCATCCTGCAGCTCCTCGGGGGAGATTCGCGGGCTCAGTCGCCAGACTCAAAGCCAGGGGCGAATGCTCGCTGCCACGCGCTCGTGTTCGTAATGCCGAAGCTCTTGAGCTTGGCATCGGCCTGCGCACGCGCGCTTTCGTCGCCCGTACACAACGCGTGAGCTCGCTCGAACACGGCCGCGAAAGGGTGATAGCCCATGTGTTCGGCTTGTACGATCGCCGCCTTGAATGCGCGATCGCGTTCTTGGGGCTTGCCCGCGGCGTGAGCGAGCGACGCCCGGCCCATCCAAGCGAATGCGCGCGGCCAATCGACGCCTTCGCTTTCGATGTGTTTGACGCGCTCCATCGCCGCCTGGCGGTGGCGTTTTTCGCCGGGGTGCAAGCCGAGTGCGCCAAGGTGCGCGAGCATGGTCCCCCACGTCATCAAGATTCGCCACACCTGCAGGCGCGGCATCCCGCTGGACGCGTAGCGCCCCTGTCGGCTCGCATAGTGAGCGAGAGCCGCGTCGTAATCGCCTAGGTACGTATGCGAGATCGCGGTCCACAACGCTTCTTGTACGTCCAAAAAGCCAAAAACTTCCGGACTCAGTTCCGCCCCCATGCGCGCCATGTTGATGAGCGCCTGGTCGGGTTGATCGGCCATCAAGTGGGCCATCGAAAGCATCGGCAAAAGCGTTGCAACTGCAAAACGATCGCGCCGCGCTTCGGCTTCTCCGACGCGCTCCTCGACCTCCTGAAAGAGGCCCGGCCTGCCACCGATGTACAAGCAGTTCTGATACAGATGGAAGTACGCGCAGGCACGCTCCCAGCTCACCCCTGGCTGATTCGGTTGCGAGAGGGCTGCGATCGCGCATTCGGTGCTTTTGGCTTTACGGCCGTAGATGGCGTGAAAACCCGCTTCAGCGAAGCTGTAGCCGCCCATGGTCGAGGCGCTGCCGGTCTTCTTGGCGAGTTGCGCGCACAAGCTATAGATCTCGCCGGCTCGCTGCTCGGCTTTGCTACCGCCGAGCAACGCGATGTAAGTCGCTTCCGTTTCGAGGCCACGCAAAATATGGCGTTCGTCGCCCGCATCGAGAGCGCGCCGCAAGTACTGGGTGGCAAACAGACCGCCACGCACCGGCTCGACCAGCCAGTAAACGCCGAGCGCCACGCGCAGTGCATCGAGCGCATCGAGCTCTTCGGTGGGAACGTCGATCGTGGCCACGGGGTTGAAGCCGAGGCCGCGCGCGTAGAGGCGCGTACGCTCGAGCGTGAGTGCTGCCAGCGTCGTGCGCGACCCGGTCGGATAGGCGATGCCTGCGCGTTGCAGCACGGTCTTGAGCAGCGCGATGCCGCGCGACAAGTCACCGCCGCGCAGCAACTGATCTGCCGCCGCACGTTCGAGCGATGGGCGCTGTAGCTCATGGGCGAGCGGCACGGCGCGCAAATATGCTTCCCCTGCCTCGATGCAAAAGCCCGCTGCAGCCAGCGACTCCGCCAAGCCTTCTTGCAAGAAGAAGCGTTTGGCCTGCACCGCTTCGCTGTTGTCGAGCGCGTCGATGCAACGCAATGCCGTGCGGTAGTGATCGACGGCACGATTGAAGGCGAGGGCTTTGCGGGCAACCACGGCCGCACGTTCGGCGTGTTCGAGGGCGCGAGCCGGCCTCTCGGCGCCCAAACTGTGCGCTAGCAACTGCTCGTCGTCGGCGATCGCGCGCTGAGTGAGGCCGTGCAAGAGCGCGAGGTGCAATTGCTTGAGACGTGCCGCCGACATCGCTTCCACCACCACCTCGCGAATGCGGTCGTGATACGTCTCGGCAGTGTCGAGCGGGCCAGCTCCACGGCTCTTTGCGAAGCCTGCCGTGCGCAACGCATGCAGTGTGCTCTGGTCGTCGGGATCGATGCCTGCGGCGCGAAAGGCGATGTCCTGCGGGATCGGGCGTCCGGCAACCGCGAGCACGTCGAGCAGGCTCTGCTCTTCTTTCGAAAGCCGCGCCATACGGATGGTAAGCGCTTGGCCGAGCGAGATGTGAGCGCGATTTTCCTTGGTGCGCGCGAAGCTCACGTGGTGGACGAGCTCCTGCACGAACAGCGGCATGCCCTGCGATTCCTCGGCGATATGCTCGGCGAGCGTCTCGTCGTGTAGGCCTGCACGCTGCAGCAGTTGACGCGCCAACACACTCGTCTCTGCGCGAGAAAGCGTGCCTACGGCGACGCGCTCGACCATGCCTGGACGATGCTTGTCGATCTCCGCGAGCTCTTGAAAAAAGCTGTTGGCGAGGGCTTCTTCCGGCCGATAGGTGGCGATCAACAAGAAATGCGGGGGGTCTGCGCCTTCGAACAGTTCGCGCATCAGCAGCGCGCTGTCGAGGTCGGCCCAATGCAAATCGTCGATGAAGAAAGCCAGCCGATAGCGATCCGAAAGCCGGCCGATCAGATCGGAAAAGGCACGGAAGGCGCGCGCGCGTCCGGCCGCAGGATCGTCGTCCACATCGGGGACGATTTTGGTCGGCAGCGAACGCAGCAGCTTTTCGAATTGCGGAAAGATGCGCGAAAGCGCTTGCGCATGGCGCGGCAGGAAAGCCTGCAACGTGGCTTGGTCAAGGCGTGTCAGATGGTCGAGCAGCGCATCGACGACCGCGTCGAAAGCCTTGAAAGGCATGGCCTCGCGCTCGTAGCAAGCGCCGCTCAGCACCAAGCTGTTTTCGTCGTTGGCGAAGCTCTGTAGATAGTGCTTCGCGAGCGTCGTCTTACCCACGCCGGACGGACCGGACAAAAGCAGCATGCTCGGACGTCGATGCTTGATCGTACCGAGATCACGCATCGAGTTCAGGGCTTGTTCTCTGCCCACGAACAAGTCTTGGGTCGCGCGCATCGAGCGGCGCGCGTGCCCTTCTCGCGGCGAGACGTCGAGGCGCTTCGCAACTTCGTCGCCGCTCGGCCGGTCACGCGGATCTCTGGCCAAGAGCGCCATGCACAAGCTCTCGAGATCGGCTGGAACCTGGCGCGCCATGTCGCTCGGCGCGAGCGGAATGCGCTCGCACTTCGACAACATGATCTCCGGGATCGAACCCTCGAACGGCAAGCGCCCCGTCAGCGCTTCGTAGAGCATCACGCCGAAGCTGTACCAATCGCTCGCAGCATCGAAAGGCTGCCCCTGAACTTGTTCGGGTGACATGTACGCTGGCGTGCCGAGCACGCGCTGCGTCTTGACGTGCGAGGCGTGCCCGAGGTCGCGGGCCAAGCCGAAATCGAGCACCGTCACGTGCTCGTGTTCATCGACCAACACGTTGCTCGGCTTGAGATCCAGGTGGAGCTTGCCCGCCGAGTGCAGGGTACGCATCGCCCCGACGAGCTGAGCTAGCACGCGTCGCAGCGAGCGTTCGTCGCGAACGGGGCAGAGGGCTTTGCCGTAAGCGAACTGCGAGCCTTCGGCAGCGCGTAACCGATGCGCTTCGATTTCGAGCAGAGTCGGCGCGTCACGGCTCTCGAGCGCGGCCACCTTGCTCAGGAAGTCTTCACCTTTGACGTACTCCATCGTGAACAGCCATTTGCCTTCGAGGCAAAGCAGCTCGTGCAGCACGATCAAGTTCGGATGACTAATGTCGGCGAGGGCGCGGAATTCGCGCTTGAAGCGCACCAGGGCATCGGCGTCCTGACCGAGCAGCACTTTCACGGCCAGGTTGCGGCGGCTCACCTTGTCGTGCGCGAGATAAACCGCCCCCATGCCGCCTTCGCCAAGCCAGCGAAGTACCTCGAAGCGCCCGGCCAACAGGCGCTGAGGAGGTTCACCTAGATCGAGCCGATTCGCGCCCTCGCGCCGCTCCCCTTCGAAGACGTCGTCCGTCATACAACGACCCAAGAGCTATCACACTCTTGCGATTTCATGTGCTTTTGGAGGTGTGAACGAGCGATTCGTGCGCAGAGCTCGTCGTGTGTTCAGCGCCGCCAGCGGGTCACGAAGCGACATTCGCTGCTGCCTTCGGCCACGCACGCATGACGGATGCAACTGACGTCCACGCAGCGCATGGCTTTGTAGATGTGGATCGCTGCCGAGCGGTTGAGATCGCAGATGAAGGGATGATGCGTTTTCCAGTCACGGACGACGCAGGTCGCACCACTGCCATCTTCCATTGGCTCGATGCGGAACTCTCCCGAGTCGTAGTAGCTGTTCCACAAGCGCTGTCCGTATGTGGCGTAGCGCTCAGGGGATGCCATCCACCCAAAGAGGATGCGAAAGGGGCCGCTGAGCGTAGCGTTGATGACGTGCGCCGCTCCTTGCAGCGCAAGGCCGTGCTTCTGCCCAGCTGACATGCCGTCGGTGAGCAAGTCGAGCAGGCGGTGGACGGTTGCGTCCGAGTACCACTTGGTGTTCGCCAGCCCCAGACCTGGTAGCGCTACGTCGAGTTCCTTCTTCATCCACGGCGGCAAGCGCGACATGCGCTCGCCAAAGGCCTCTGGACCGACCTTTTGCTCGTACCACAGCACGAACTCGCGAAAGGCAGCGCCTTTGATGCAGGCACCGCCTTGGGGGGGAGCGGGGAGGGTATTGGCGGGAGCAGCCATGAGGCGACGGTTTCTAGCCTAAATTTAGCAAACAGCTCAATGCAGGTACACAGCCATTCGACTGGGCACGTTGCTTTGGAATCAACGTCCCACGCTGTGATCCCGCGTGTAGGGGTGAACTTCGAGCGGGGGGAAAGCAGGTGCGAAGGTAGCGGCGGACCAGTAGGGGAGCCGAAAGCGTGGACGAGACGGCTGCTACGCGATCGCCCGGCATCCTATCATCGTGCGTTTTCTCCGCACCAAAACGGCGCCGTTTATTCGAGGCGCGAGCCGCTCTCTGTAGATCGGCACGCGAACTCGCAGGAGAAAACGCCAAGTATGTCTGCTCGGTTCACACATCTGCGCGTGCGAGCCCATACACAACCGGACGCCCCTGTCCTTGCGCAATCGCGCGCCGACATGCTTCATCTCCACCAATTCCTGCCGTACGATCGAAGCGTGGAGAAGCATTCTTCCCTCGAAGCTGAGCTCGTCGATACGTCACGAGACGTAAGTGAGCTATCGCGCGATGTGGATGAGGAGCGGATCTCAGACGTGAGCTTGCGTGCGCGCGCCCAGACGGCCCGTGAGTCGGCGAACGAGGCGCCGAGCTGGCGGCCTCATGCATCGCTTCAGCCGATGGAGAGGTACGGACGCTTCGAGGTGCTAGGGCGCGTAGGACGCGGCGGGATGGCGGAGATCCTGCTCGCGCGCGAGCGTTCGATCGCCGGCTCGTCGCGCCATCTCGTCATCAAGCGCATCCTGCCGGAGGTCGCCGATCACGACGAGATGCTCCACATGTTCCTCGACGAGGCGCGCGTGGTGATGGGCCTTTCGCATCCGAACCTCTGCCAAATCTTCGACGTCGGTGAGCACGGAGGCACTTGGTACATCGCCATGGAGTGGGTCCACGGCGTCACGCTCCATCAGCTGATTCGACGTGCCATCTCCGAACACGATAACGACGTATCCCTCATGGCCTGCATCGTCTCGAAGTGCGCGGAGGCCTTGCACCATGCCCACACCGCTCGCGACGCCGAAGGGCGCGCGCTCAATCTCGTGCACCGTGACGTCAGCCCTCACAACGTGATGGTGGCGTTCGATGGTCGCGTGAAGCTGCTCGATTTCGGCATCGCCAAGAGCGCGACTTCGACGCACCGCACCGAAGCGGGC
>WUUC01189304.1_pt1 | contig 13503 bp, 7 predicted proteins | sample 6278441 | NCBI WGS metagenome assembly WUUC01 (sample SAMN13675441, study PRJNA597444) | soil metagenome | isolation source: soil | place: USA: Washington | collected 2017-10
TCTCGCCGCCGATGCCGCAGGTCCGGTTGGAGTCATCGATCACCACCAGCCGCCCGGTGCGCTCCAGCGACGCGGCCAGGCCGGCCCAGTCGAACGGGTACAGGGTGCGCGGGTCGAACACCTCGACCGAGATGGTGTCAGCGAGCTCATCGGCGACCGCGATCGCATCGTGCACGAGGTGTCCGACCGCCACGACGGTCACGTCGTCACCGTGCCGGTGCAGCCGGCCCACGCCCAGCGGCACCGGGGCCAGCGTGTCGAAGTCGACGTCCTCGCGCTGGTCCACCGCTCCGGCCGGCGCGAACACGATCACCGGGTCATCGTCGCGGATGGCGGTGATCAGCAGGCCGTAGGCGTCCGTCGGCGTCGCCGGCACCACCGTCTTGACGCCGACGTGGGCGAACAGGCTGTAGGGGTGATCTGAGTGCTGCCCCGCCCACCCGGTGCGCGAGCCCGAGCTGGGCAGCAGGTAGGTGACCGGCACCTTGAGCTGGCCGCCGGTCATCAGCGAGAACTTGTGCGCCTGGTTGGCGATCTGCTCGAAGACCAGATAGAGCAAGGACGGAATCTGGAACTCGATCACCGGACGGGCGCCGGCCATCGCCGCGCCGGTCGCCACGCTGGTGAACGCCTGCTCCGAGATCGGCATGTCCAGGACCCGCTCGGGGCCGAACCGCTTGAGCAACCCGATGGTGACGTTGCTGACCGCCACCCCGATGTCCTCGCCGAACACGCAGACGGCCGGGTCGCGTTCCATCTCGTCGCCGAGCGCGCGGTTGAGCCCGCGCAGAAAGGACATGTTGGGCATCAGCTGACCCCCGCCCGGCCGCGCATGCCGTCTGCGTAGAGGTAGTCCAGCGCACCGGCGGGGTCGGGGTCGGGGCTGTCGGCCACGAACCGCTGGGCCTCGTCCAGCAACGCCTCGATCTCGGCGTCGATCTCGGACCGCAGGTGCTCGGGCACCCGCGCGGCCTGGATCTCCACCGGGTCGCGGACGCTTCCGGCGGCGATCTCCTCGGCCGTCCGGTAACGCGGGCGGGCGATGTGCTCCCAGGTGTGGTGGGCGTCGAAGCGGTAGGTCAGGCACTCCAGAAAGGTCGGGCCGCCCCCGGCCCGGGCCCGGCTGACGGCGGCCGAGGCCGCGGCGAGCACCAGCTCCGGATCCATCCCGTCGACCGTCTCGGCCCGAATGCCGAACGCCTCGGCGCGGCCGGTGATCGAGCCGGCGGTGGAGGCGTTCACCCGCATCGAGGTCGCGAAGCCGTTGTTCTCGCAGATGAAAAGGACCGGCGCCTGCCACAGCGAGGCGAGGTTCAGCGCTTCGAGCAACACGCCCTGGTTGACCGCGCCGTCGCCGAAGAAGGTGACGGTGACCCGGTCGCTGCCCGTCCGGCGCTGCCACCAGGCCGCGCCGGTGGCGATCGCGGCCGACGCCCCCACGATCGCGTTCGCCCCGTAGATGCCGACGCTGACGTCCGCGGCGTGCATCGAGCCGCCGCGTCCCTTGTTGAGCCCGGTCTCACGGCCGGCCAGTTCGGCGAGCATCCGGATCGGGTCCGAGCCCTTGGCCAGCACATGGCCGTGGCCGCGGTGGGTGCTGGTGATGACGTCGTCGGCCCGCAGCGCTCCGCAGACGCCGGCGGCGATCGCCTCCTGGCCGATGTAGGGATGGATGCCACCGGGGATCACGCCGCTGCGCACCAGCTCGATCGCGCGCTGCTCGAACCGGCGGATCAGCCGCACCGTCCGGTACAGCTCGGCCGAGTCAGCCATCAGCTGGCGCCTTTCGTGCCCGGCTCGCCCAGAACCAGGCTGACGTTGTGACCGCCGAAGCCGAACGAGTTGGTCAGCACCGCCTGGACCGAGCCGGCCCGGGGCGCCTTGCGGATGTGGTCGACCTCGTTGTCGGGATCGGGGTCTTCGAGGTTGAGGGTCGGCGGCAGCAGCCCGCGCTGCAGCGACAGGACGCCGATCGCGGCCTCGATCACGCCGGAGGCGCCCAGCATGTGGCCGGTCACCCCCTTGGTCGAGCTGACCGGCGGGGTGCTGTCGCCATAGACCGAGCGGATCGCCTTCAGCTCGGCGGCGTCGCCGGCCTTGGTGCTGGTGCCGTGGGCGTTGAGGTAGCCGATGTCACCGGGCGCCAGACCCGCGTCGCGCAGCGCCTTGCTCATGCACTGGGCCGCGGCCGAGCCGTCCGGCCGGGGGGTCGTCGGGTGGTAGGCGTCGTTGGTCGCGGCCCAGCCCAGCACGTTGGCGTACCGGTCAGCGCCGCGTGCCTGGGCGTGCTCGGCGCGTTCGAGCACCAGCACGCCGGCGCCCTCGCCGAGCACCAGGCCGTTGCGTCGCCGGTCGAAGGGGCGGCTGGCGTCCGCCGGGTCGTCCCAGCCGTGGGCCAGTGCCCGGGCATTGCCGAAGGCGGCGGCGAACGTCGGAAACAGCGGCGCCTCGCTGCAGCCGCACAGCACGACGTCGGCCTCGTCCGCGCGCAGGATGCGCATCGCCTCGCCGATCGACTGGGCGCCGGCCGCGCACGCCGTGCCGACCGAGGAGGTGAAGCCCTGGATGCCGAACTTGATCGCGATCCGGGCCGCGCCCATGTTGGGCAGCACGCCGGGCATCAGGTACGGGCTGACGCCCAGCCTGCCCTTGCCGGCGTACAGGATGACCTGCTCCTCCAGCAGCGCCAGGCCGCCCACGCCCGAGACGACGACCGCGATCCGGTCGGGGGCGACGTCGCGGCCGACCTCGATGCCGGCGTCGGCCAGCGCGGCTTCGGCGGCCCGCAGCGCCATCACGATCGAGCGGTCGACGAAGCGGGCCTCGGTGGCGGGCAGCACGCTGGTCGCCTCGATCGCCGGGCTGAAGGCGGCGACGTCGAGCAGGCCGTGCAGCGGGTGGTCCTGCGGCGGCCGGACGGCGCCGGAGCGGCCCTCACAGGTCGCGTCGAACACCTCGGCGGCCGAGGTTCCCACCGGGCTCACCAGCCCGATGCCGGTGACCGCCATGCTTCTGGCCACGATGTTCCCTTCTGGCCGGTCGCTGCCTCGCGCGCAACGGCTGGTCGCTGACTCGGGCGTACGGGCTCAGGACGCGGAACTGGCCTGGGCGCGATCGGCCACCAGCTCGGCGAACTCTCCCACCGTCATGCCCGCGAGCAGCTCAGCCTCGTCGTCGTTGAAGCGAACGCCGTACTCATCCTCGACCCGCACCGCCAGCTCTGCCAGGGCGAGTGACTGCAGATCCGCTCCGGCCGGCCCCAACACCGTGTCGTCGTCGATTCCGTCGCTGCTGTAATTCATCTCCTTCAGCGACTGCAGGAGAAATTGACGGATGTTCTCTTTCATGACCGGCGGTTCCTTTCGGTGGATCGTCCGGGTCGTGCGGCGGCAGCGCGGGTGCGTCGGATGGTCGCAGGTAGCCCGAAGGCTGGCAACCGCCGTCAGCATATCGGCCGGATGCCTCCCGTAAGGGTGACTGCGCGACCGCGGCCACAGGTTTCGTGACCGCCCCTGCCGGCCTAGTGCCCCGGCACCTGCGCGGCCGGCACCGCTGCCTGCTGGCGTAGGTACTCCGCGCAGCTGGGCAGGCCGCGGGCCAGAATGATCTCGTTGAAGGTGTGAAAGTTCAGGGCGCCGCCGAGCGCCGGCAGCAGCTTGCTGACCGGCGTGCCGTACTTCTGCGCCAGGTAGCGGTGCACTGCGCGCGCCTGGACCATGCTGGCGGCCAAGTCGGAGCCGTGCGGGTAGTGGATCGAGCTCGCCGACCGGTTGAGGACGAACCGGACGCCGTCGGAGTGCAGCCGGTATCCCAGGTCGATGTCCTCGCCACCCCAGCTGCGGATCTGCTCGTCGAACCCGCCGACCGCCCTGATCCGGTCGGTCGGGGCCGACACGTTGCAGGTCCAGTAGACGATCCAGGGCGCGGGCAGCCGGCCGAAGTCATCGGCGTGCCTGGCGTAGAAGGGCTCGCGGACGTCGATCCAGCGCCCAGTCGCGTTCATCAGCTCGATGCTGGCGTCCGGGTCCTCGAAGTCCAGGGTCTGGATCATCTCCTGCGCGTCCGAGCCCTCGCGTCCCCAGCCGTAGACGTAGCCGCAGACCGCGACCGGGCCGCCGGCCTGCTGATGGCTCTCAAGGTGGGCCCGCACGCAGCCCGAGTGCAGCACCACCCCCGAGTCCACGAACACGCACACCTCGCCGGTGGCATGGGCCACGCCCACATTGCGGGCCTGCGCCACCCGCCAGCCCTCATCGGGTTGGAAGAAGTACCGCACATCGAGGCGGTCGGCATAGCCCTTGACCAGCTCAGCAGTGTCGTCGCTGGAGCCGTCATCGACCACCAGCACCTCGAAGGCCGTTTTCGGCAGATCCTGCGCGGCCAGCGAGTCCAACGTCCGCCGGAGCAACCCGGCCCGGTTATAGGTGGGGATGACGACACTGCACCTCAGGACAGTGGCCACCAAGATCTCCATCGCTCAGCTGCGTCGACCCCGGACGAGCCCGAGGCAGATTGCGCGGCGAGTATGTCCACACTCCGCACCTGCAGACAAGCCGCGCCGCCGACCGGCGGGCGGCTACCGGGGTCAGGCCGCTCAGCCGCCGAGGTCATAGCCGCAGGCGGCGCCGACGAGGCGCACCTCGTCGTCGTCCAGCAGAGCCCGCATCGAGTCCGGCAGGTCAGCCCAGTCCCTGATGTCCCTGCGGGTCCGCCCGCGCAGGCCGGCCGCGTGGATCCGCTTGTCGAACACCGTGGCGTCGAGCTGATCGGCGTTCAGGCCGCAGTGCTCGGCGATACGCGCGCACCAGCGCATCGGGTCTGCGGTCAGGTCCTCGTACCGAACCCGAAGCACCCACGCGGGCACGTCGTCCGACGCCGGCCAGAAACTGCCCGCCACCCGGGTCCAGTCACCCACCACCACCTCCGTGTCACTCCTGGGCCAGCCGCCGGCTCGCTCCCAGACATCGAGGCTTCGCAGGACGTCGCGCGGGTCCCGAACGATGTGCACCACCCGGCAGTCTGGAAACAGCTCGCGGATGGCGATCGCCTCGGCCAGGCCGTAGCGGACCTCCTTGAAGCCCCAGATGGGTCGGCCCGCGCTCTCAGCCGGCCTGGCGAACAGGGTCTCGGTGAAGGCGCGCACCGCCTGATCGATGTGGACGTCCTCCGGAGTCAGGTTGGCCATGAAGCTCTGGTGGCCGGCCCGTTCGTAAAGCAGACGTCCGAGCTGGCCGTGCTCGGCCGCCCACTCGTGCAGGCGCTGGCTGACAGCCAGGATCTGGCGCAGTTGGCCGGCGTGCTCGCCCCAGATCAGCACCTCGGGGTGAGAGGACAGCAACCGCTGGATGAGCGTGCTGCCGCAGCGTTGGCCCGCCGCAAGGATCAGAACCGGCGCGCTCATCCTGAGATCAGCACGAGACACCGCAGGCAGAGGCAGTCGCCGCGCCTGAGAACAGTGGCCATCGGCGTCTCCCCTGCATAGCTCAGCTGCGTCACACCCGGATGAGCCCGGAGCAGATCGGGGGCGAGTATGTCCACACTCGGCGCCTGCAGACAAGTATGACGCCGGGGGTCCTCGCCCAGCGCCAGGCTACCCAAAATAAGAACAGGGGGTCCGTGATGTAGTTGGCCGCCATTCTAGAGAGGCGAGAGGAGCGACCGTGGAACTGAGCCAGCAATTGGCAACCGTAATTATACCGCTGGTAGGGCTGCATACGGCCCGAGCTACTTCGACGCGCTCACTGCCGACCACGCCCATGATCCGCCCGACCGTCGAGCACCAGCCAATGTGACATTCCGCGGCGCAGCGCCGCCGTTTCCTGCTCTTTGGACGACTCGCCGCCCCTGCCGAGCATACAAGGCCGAGTTCTAACCTGGGCTGACCCTCGCTCCGTGATATCTATAGGGCTGCCGGGTACTCTCATCGCTCCTGGCCAAAGTGAAGCCCCGTGGGGCTGGTGCCCCGAAGAAACGAGGAAAGCACTGTGCCACTGATAGATAGGACCGACTTCCTGCGAGCCGTGCAGAACGTTGCGGCTTGGGGCGACACGGATGTGTTCCCATTCCCCGTTGAGAATCATGTTTTGTACGATCAGGGGACGGACGTTGTCGATCTGCTGGAACGAGTGGCCACGGACTTTGATTCATACCTCACCACGCGTCCTCCTGTTAACTACTCGGCACTTGCGCCAGTTGGTTATAACGGGTTCCGATGGGCGACGCAGCTTGACCCGCTATGGAATGTCTACTTGCTTGGGCTTATTCTCTCGCTTGCACCGAAGATCGAGGAAGCTCGGATTCCCCGATCTGAGGAGACGGTCTTCTCGTATAGATACGAGCCAGCCCAAGATGGAAGCCTGTTCGTAAAAACGGGATGGAAGGACTTCCAGCAACGCTCGTCCGCGCTCGCGAGTTCATGCAAGTATGTTGTGGTGGTTGACATCGCCGACTTCTACTCAAGAATTTACCATCACCGAGTAGAAAACGAGCTCAAATATATCGATATAGATGGGTCAATCGCCCGACAAATTACACGACTACTCGGCCAATTTAGTAAGGGGGTGTCATATGGATTACCTGTAGGGGGTCCCGCCGCTCGCGTCTTGGCCGAGTTATTGCTAAATTCGACGGATCATCTATTGAAGGCGCGTTCGGACGTTACGTTTACTCGGTATGCCGACGATTACCGGTTCTTTGTCGACGACATTGAGTCTGCATATCGATGTATCGGGAACCTATCCGAAACACTCCATCAAAATGAAGGGCTTAGCTTGCAGCGAGCTAAGACCCGCATCTTCACGTCCTCAGAATTTCTGGCAGCAACTCAACCCGAGTCACCCCGGCCAGGAAGCGCTGCAAAGTTCTTAAGCCTACACTTGCATTACGACCCGTATTCCGCGACAGCCCAAGACGACTACGAAAAGCTCAAGGAGCAACTTGAAGAGTTTGATGTTGTAGGGCTCCTTCGCGCAGAGCTCTTCAAGGGGCGAGTAGATGCCGCACTCACCCGGCGCCTCGTAGGCGTAATGCAGTATCTTGCTCCGACGCCGCGAGTTCAAGCGATTAAGTCACTAATCGAAAACGTAGATGTGCTAGCTCCGGTTATGCCGCAGGTGATGCGGGCAATTCGTGATAGCTTAGAAAACCTTGAGGTTGACACGCAGCAGAGCGTTCAGAAATCGCTGCGTGAACTCGTCGAATCCGGAAAACATGTCACTCAAGTAAACGTTAATCTTGCATTTCTTGTGCGTGCTCTTGCGAAGACACCTTCGCGAGAGAATGAGCAGCTCCTCGCGAGACTATACAACGGCTCCCACGGATACGGCGTAGGTCCCGCACCAAACATTCAAAGGGATATCGTGCTTACGCTAGCCCGGTGGCGAGCGAACTACTGGCTGCATGATTTGAAACCGCACTATGCGACGATGCATGAGTGGGTCCAGCGCGCTTTCTTCATTGGCTCCTACTCTCTTGGGGATGAGGGGCGGCATTGGCGGTCCTCAGTTAGGAGTCGTCAAAGTGAATTTGATGGCATCGTGGCGACGTGGGCAGCCGCCAAGAGCCAGCAGCCGGGTTGGCAGATACCGCTGTGATGTCCGCAGAGGGCTTCGCACGGCAAAGTGGTGTTTGGCGGCGCTGCACACCGACACTAGAAAACTACATGCGATGGGTTAACCAGCACCTCACGTATGTAGGCCCCTCCGTGCAAGCACGCGCGGATGCGTCAAGACATTCATTCTTATCGGAAGCTGCCTTCTATTCCCTATTTTCTGATAGCACCACTGCTGAAGCTGATGCCCGTCGATTCGTAACCCGCCTGCCGAGAGGAGCGGCGGCCTCCGCACGGATAACTCGTGTCGAATCCATCGAAGTGAACCAGCTGAAGGATAATCTTACGAGGTATCTACAAACGAATTTATCAGTTCTCCCTACGTTCTTACCTGAGTTCCCTGGATGTGGAGTGGTGGAGCCTGCTCGCGGCGACATCTTGCTTGGTAGCGAATTGATCGAGGTTAAGGCTGTGCAACGAACATTTCGCGGTCTTGACCTTCGGCAAGCCATCACTTACAGCGCCTTGGCCCATTCGAATGGTCAGTCGGTCAGCTTTCTGACCCTGCTCAACCCACGATGGGGAATGGTCTATTCGTCGGATGTTGAGAACTTAGCAATGGATGTCGGTGCTGGGTCATGGGTTGAGCTGATGAAAGATCTGATCGATGCCATGTCGGGAATTGAAGTTTCTCTTTAGCTGAAATATGCGGCTGATGACGCGCTCCCACCTCGGCGTAGCGCTACCCGTAGGTGACAAAGCAGCGCTGCAGGCGGCGCACCCAGCGCCAGCACCGATCGCGAAGGCGAGGACGCCGACCATCATTTTTGGTGCCCATCGTTGCCCGTCATAGATCGCGTCCTTATCGTGCAATGACCAGCGCGCATCGCTACCACCTGCCGCGGGGGACGAACGGATCTGCGCGATGCCGGTGATCGGATAGTGCTTGAATCGGACAAACCGCTATCCAGTCCAGGTTGTCATGTTTAGCAGCAGCCAAGGGCACCTTGAACGCTCGTTCTCCGCACTCTCTGACGAACTGTCGTTCTGCGGTTATGCTCGCCGCCATGGCCCCTGCCTCCACCGGCGCCTGCCGCGAAGCCCTCCTGTCCGACACTGCTCGCCGACAAGGGCGCTGATGACCAACCCGTTCGACGACCCCGACGCCAGCTACCTCGTCGTCGTCAATGACGAGGGCCAGCACGCGCTCTGGCCCGCGCTCGCGGAGTTGCCCGCCGGCTGGACGGTGGCGCTGCCGGCCACCAGCCGCCAAGACTGCTTGGACTACGTCGAGCGGCACTGGACGGATTTGCGTCCCAAGAGTTTGATCGAGGCCATGGTAAAGGACTGAGAAAGCCCGCATTGCCAAGCGTTATCGCGACGGTCTAATTCAGGACAAGTCGTCACATCAGCCGCAGTCACGATTCGACTGCGAAAGCCCCCAGTCCAATCAGCGATTGTTTAAATAGACCCCCGGAGAGGGGAGCATCAGTTTTGCCGGCGAGCGAGCAGTCCCGCACTATCACCGAGCTGTTTGCCGCTCAGGTCACCGCGCGCCCCGACGCCGTCGCCATCGAGTTCGGCGACCTCGGATCAAGAACAGACCGGCTCAGCTACGCCCAGCTCAACGCCCAGGCCAACCAACTCGCCCACCACCTGCGCGAGCGCGGCGTCGGCCCCGACACCCGAGTCGCGATCAGCCTGCCCCGCAGCCCGGCACTCATCACCGCGCTGCTGGCCGTCCTCAAGGCCGGCGGCGCCTACCTGCCGCTGGACCCCGACTACCCCACCCAACGGCTGAGCTACCTGCTCACCGACAGCGACCCCGCCCTGCTGCTCACCGACACCGCCACCCGGGCCGCGCTCGACCCGGCGATCACGGCACTGGCCAATCCGCTGCCGATCATCGACCTCGATGCCGACGCCCCCGACTGGGCCGACGCGCCGACCACCGACCCGGACCCACGGCTCCTCGGCCTGACTCGCCAACACCTGGCCTACGTCATCTACACCTCCGGCTCCACCGGGCAGCCCAAGGCGGTGCTGGTCGAGCACGACCAGTTGGCCGCCATCGCCGGCGCCTGGGTGCACCTGCTTGACCTGCGACCGGGCCTGGCGCACCTGCAGATGGCAGGCTTCTCATTCGACGTGTTCACCGCCGATGTGGTGCGCGCGCTCGGCTTCGGCGGCCGGCTGGTGCTCTGCCCGTCCGAACTGCTGCTCGACAGCGCCGGGCTGTTCGCCCTGATGCGGCGCAGCCAGATCGGCTTCGCCGACTTCGTCCCCGCGGTGTTGAGCGGGCTGCTGGACCACTGGCAGAGCGCCGGCGCCAGCCTGCCGGACCTGCGGACGGTGGTCTGCGGCTCTGACGTCTGGACGGCGGCCAGCGCCGCCCGGCTGCGGGCGCTGTGCGGCCCGGCAGTCCGGATCGTGCACGCCTATGGCGTCACCGAGGCCTGCATCGACAGCACCCACTTCGTGGTTCCCGCCGACGGGATGGACCGCCTGGACTGCCTGCCGATCGGCCGGCCGCTGCCTGGCGTGCGGATCCACCTGCTGGACGAGGCGGGCCAGCCGGTGGCCGACGGCGCGGCGGGTGAGATCTACATCGGCGGGGCCGGGGTCGCGCGCGGCTACCTGAACCGGCCCGAGCTGAGCGCCGAGCGCTTCGTGAGCAGCCCGTTCGGCGACGGCGGGCGGCTGTACCGGACCGGTGACCTGGGCCGCTGGCTGCCCGGCGGCGAGTTGGAGTTCCTCGGCCGGGAGGACTACCAGATCAAGATCCGCGGCTTTCGGGTCGAGCTGGGCGAGATCGAGGCGCGGCTGGCGGCCTGCCCCGGGGTGCGGGAAGCGGTGGTGGTGCCCCGCCAGGGCGCGGGCGGTGACCAGCAACTGGTGGCCTACTACGTTGCCGAGGACCAAGCCGAGGACCGAGCTGGCGTTGCCGAGGACCGAACCGGTGACGCCGGTGACGCCGGTGACCGAACCGAGGACGACAGCCTCGCTCATCCGGACCAGGTCCACGGCCAACGGATCAGCGCGGGCGCCGTCCGGCAGTGGCTGGTGCAGGCGCTGCCCGCCCACATGGTGCCGGCCGCCTGCGTGGCGCTGCCCGCCTGGCCGCTGACCCCCAACGGCAAGGTCGACCGGCAGGCGCTGCCGGCCCCCGACGCCGCGGCCTACGGCCAGGGCGAGCACGCCGAGCCGGTCGGCCCGCTGGAGGCCGAGCTGGCCGCGATTTTCGGCGAGCTGCTCGGCGTCCAGCCGATCTTCCGGCACGACGACTTCTTCGCCCTCGGCGGGCATTCGTTGCTGGCCACCCGGGTGGTGTCGAGGATCCGCGAGGCGCTGGGGCGCGAAGTGCCGGCCACCGCGCTGTTCGCCGCTCCCACGGTGGCAGCGCTGGCGCAGTGGCTGACATCAGCCGAGCGGCTGGCCTCGGCCGAGCAGTCAACGCCGGCCGGCCAGCGGGCGCTGCCGCCGATCGGCGCCGCCAACCGCGCCAGGCCGCTGGAGCCGTCCTTTGCCCAGCAGCGGCTGTGGTTCCTGGCGCAGCTGGAAGGCGGCAGCGAGGCCTACCACGTCCTCGAGGCGTTCAGCCTGGACGGCCCGCTGGACCGGGCCGCGCTGGCCGGCGCGCTCGACGCGCTGACCGCCCGGCACGAGACGCTGCGCACCCGGCTGGTCAGCGTCGCGGGCGCGCCCACCCAGGTGGTCGACCCGGCCGGCGTCGGCTTTCAGCTACGGATCGAGGACCTGAGCGGGCGGGCCGACGCCGCCGCCGAGCTGGCCCGCATCCGGCGCGACGAGGCCGCCGCGCCGTTCGACCTGGCGCTGGGACCGCTGGCCCGCGGCCGGCTGATCGCCCTGGGCCCGGACCGGCACGTGCTGCTGCTGAGCCTGCATCACGTGATGTCAGACGGCTGGTCGATGGACGTGCTGGCCCGTGAGCTCGGCGTGCTCTACACCGCCCTGCGCGCTGGCCGGGGCGATCCGTTGCCGCCGCTGCCGGTGCAGTACGCCGACTACGCCGCCTGGCAGCGCGAGTGGCTCTCGGGCGAGGTGCTGGCCCGTCAGTGCGAATTCTGGCAGCAGGCCCTCGACGGCGCGCCAGCGCTGCTCGAGCTGCCCACCGACGCCCCCCGGCCGGCCGAGCAGGACTACCGGGGCGATCAGCTGCGGGTCGAACTCGACGCCGAGCTGACCGCGTCGCTGCACGCGCTGAGCCGGCGGACCGGCTGCACGCTGTTCATGGCGGTGCTGGCCGGCTGGGCGCTGGTGCTCAGCCGGCTGTCCGGGCAGGACGAGGTGGTGATCGGCACGCCCACCGCCAACCGCCGGCGGGCCGAGCTCGAAGGGCTGGTCGGGTTCTTCGTCAACACTCTGGCGCTGCGGGTCGACCTGGCTGGCGGGCCCACCGGCGCCGAGCTGCTGGAGCGGGTGCGCGCGGTGACGCTGGCGGCGCTGGAGCACCAGGACCTGCCGTTCGAGCAGGTGGTCGAGCTGGTCAACCCGACTCGCAGCCTGGCTCACGCGCCGGTGTTTCAAGTCCTTTTCGCCTGGCAGAACAACGAGAACGCCGAACTGGAGCTGCCCGGCGTCCAGGTGCAGACGCTGGCCCCGGCCAGCGCGGTGGCCAAGTACGACCTGACCCTGTCACTCGGCGAGCAGGACGGCCGGATCGTCGGGACCCTCGAGTACGCCAGCGCGCTGTTCGGCGCGGAGTCCGCCGGGCAGATCGCCGGCTACCTGCGGCACGCGCTCAGCGAACTGGCCGAGCAGCCGGCCCGGCCCGTCGCGACGCTGCCGCTGGTGGACGCCGCCGAACGCCGGCGGCTGGTGCAGGACTGGAACCGCACCGACCGGCACGTCGACAACACGATCACCGAGCTGTTTGCCGCTCAGGTCACCGCGCGCCCCGACGCCGTCGCCGTCGAGTTCGGCGACCTCGGATCAGGGACAGACCGGCTCAGCTACGCCCAGCTCAACGCCCACGCCAACCAGCTCGCCCACCACCTGCGCGAGCGCGGCGTCGGCCCCGACACCCGAGTCGCGATCAGCCTGCCCCGCAGCCTCGGCCTGATCACCGCGCTGGTCGCCGTCGCCAAGGCCGGCGGCGCCTTTCTGCCGCTGGACCCCGACTACCCCACCCAGCGGCTGAGCTACCTGCTCACCGACAGCCACCCGGCCCTGCTGGTCACCGACACCGCCACCCACGCCACCCTGCAACCAGCCATTCCCGCCGGCACTCCGGTCATCGACCTCGATGCCGACGCCTCCGACTGGGCCGACGCGCCGACCACCGACCCGGAACTCGACCGGCTGCCCGAGCAGCTGGCCTACGTGCTCTACACCTCCGGCTCCACCGGGCAGCCCAAGGGCGTCGGGCAGACCTGGCGCAGCGCCGACAACATGGTGCAGTGGCAGCTGCAACGGGCCACCCTCGGCAGCCCCACCCCGGCTGGCAGCCCCACCCCGGCTGGCAGCCCCGCCCCGGCGAGAGTGCTGCAGTTCGCCTCGATCAGCTTTGACGTCTCGTTCCAGGAGGTGTGGAGCACGCTCTGCCAAGGCGCCACCCTGGTGCTGATGCCCGGCGGCAGCCACCAGGAGCTGGACCGGCTGGATCGCTTTCTCGTCGAGCACGACGTGCAGCGCGCCTTTCTGCCGGCTGCGGTGTTGCAGCAGGTCGCCAGCCTGGCCGACAACAGCCAGCCCGGGCCGCCGTCCGGGTGCGAGGTGGTCACCGCCGGCGAGGCGCTGCGGGTCACCGACGAGTTGCGGGCCTGGCTTCGCCGGCTCGGCGGCGCCCAGCTCTACAACCAGTACGGGCCGACCGAGACGCACGTGGCCAGCCAGCAGACGCTGCGGGTCGCCGACGCCGACCACTGGCCGGCGCTGCCGTCGATCGGGACGGTCATCGACAACACCCGGCTCTACGTCCTGGACGCGCGGCT
>WUUC01212629.1_pt1 | contig 13501 bp, 12 predicted proteins | sample 6278441 | NCBI WGS metagenome assembly WUUC01 (sample SAMN13675441, study PRJNA597444) | soil metagenome | isolation source: soil | place: USA: Washington | collected 2017-10
CCAGCAGATCGCTCGTGTCGGGGACCGACTTGCGTTCGACGAGTTCGGCTGTCACGTGCCAGCCCGCGTCGTCGCGTGCGACCGATGTCACGGACGACACTTTCATCCTGAGTCCCGCCAGCCCGCGGATGGCGCAATCGATTACTTCGTTCATCGTCAAGCCGTTGGAGGCCGCGACCGGAAGACGATCGATGCCGCGAATCGGAGCGTTCCCGGCGTATGGCTGTCCGGCAGGGATCCGGTCGTCCGCCGGAAAGCCGGTGGGCGGGGCAGACGCGGGCCACGCGGCAGGCTCGAAGGCCGCACTCGCGGCATGCGAAAACACCGCAGTCGGCTGAGCGGCGGGCGCCACGCCAACCAGCGACGGCGATAGCGACGCCGCCTGAAACGCCGGCGCCGCGTCAGAGGGAGCCGATGGCTGCGGCCAGCCGGACGATGGCCCCGCCTGCCACACCGGCGGCGCCGCCGCACGTGCCACCTCCGCCGGCAGGAACGCCGGTCCAGTTTCGTGCGCGGCCTGGGCGACGCTTCCGCTCGGCGGAACCGCCCCCGCCGCCACGATTTCAGGTTCGGTTGCAGGCAAGAGCGATCGGATCATGCCGAGCAGCGGCGATCGCGACGGTCCGGCTGACCGCTCGCCGGCGAGCAACGCTGAAAACACGTCGACGAGCGGCGGGGGCGCAACCGGTCGTACTTCCAACGGTGATTCAGGCCATTCGAACGCCGATGGTTCGGCCACCGCTTCCGGCAATGATTCGGACCGTACCTCCAAGGCCGCCTCAGACATCGAGTCCTGTAACGTGCTGAGCGCCTCCGGCAACGGCAGCGCAGCGCCGGTTCCCTGCCAGTGCTCCTGAAGCTTGGCCCGCGCGATCTGCTGCAGCCGCTCGACGAGGCGGTACTCCCGTGTCTCGAACTCGGTCTCGGAGATCGCGCCCGCCTCGAGCAGGGCATAAATCTGCTGCAGCTCGATCTTGACCGAGTCGTCGTCCAGCCACTCCTCCTGCGCCTTCTTGGCGAGCTCCTGGAGAAGGAAGAAGACGGCTTTGCCGGGAGCCATCAGCAGCGAGTCGATCAGGAACATCACTTACCTCATGCGGCGGCAGCCTGCAGACGCAGGCGCACGAAGCTGTATGGCGGCCACGGCCCGCTGTACTCGAGTGTGAAGTTGGCGTCGAAGAGCGAGGCAGCGTGCCGGACGGCACCCTGAACCGCGTCCAGCCGGGCGCGTTCGATGAGCAGCGCCGCCTGGCAGATGCCCTTCTCCGCGCGAGGTGGGGTGCAGAGCGTGTCGCACGCCACGCGCTCGAGCGCATTGAGCAGCACCGCCGTGAGACGCTCGCGCTGCCGGGTCAATGTCTGGTCGAACAGCGAGCCGAGCTGCAGCTTCTCGTGCATCGAGGGCTCGCCCCGCCCGAAGATGGCGTCGCGCGCCTCGCGCAGGCGGTCATCCTGTCGCACGAGGAGCTCGAAGATATTGGCGACGTTCCACGAGAGCTTCACGCCGATCTCGCACTTCCGATCGAGCCGGACGAGCGCTTCCCGGATGTCGTCGTAGTTGTCGGTCACGACGCCGCACAGGCGCCGTTCGGTTTCGCTGATGTGCCCGAACGCAGCGGGCACGAGCGTGGCCTGGCTGCTGATCTCCCGCACGACGCGGTGGTGCGGTTCGAGGTTGCTGCGAAGCGGCATCAGCGGCTGTACCGGATGGCTGCTCACGACCGCGGCGATGTCCCGAAAGGTCAGGACATGGACCGGGGCGCCTCGCAGACCACGAAGATCGGCCGGCGGTTGAAAGCGTGCGTTCGCGAATCCATAGAGATAGGTGCCCGCCGTGGACATTGTCGCTCCTGGTGAACGTTCCCGTCGTTTCGGCCCGTCAATAGGTCAGCGTGACCTGGGTGACTCCGGGCGGCAGCACGGCCGGCCGCTGAGGGGCCGCCGCCGCCGGTGGCGATGCTGGCCGGTCGCCCGGTTCTCCGTTTCGGCGGACGACGGGCACCAACCGCCCTTCCGTGCGGGCAATCTCGCCCAGCCGCAACTCGATCCGCCGGATGCGCCGGTCGAGTGTGTGTTTCTCCTGTTCCAGCCGATGCCGTTCGCGTGCGACCTGCGCCAGGAACATCACGGCTTCGGCCGCGTTCCTGGCATTGAGCGGAACGCTACGAGCCTTGCGCGTATAGTCCAGGCGCCTCATGTGTTCACCTGCCTCAGCGCAGGGCCGTGAGGGCGGTGCGGATCCAGCCGGTGCCTGCGACGGGCATCCTGCCGTCGCGAGAGGGTGTCGATCCGGGATGCAGCACGTCCAGGCACGCGTCGACGAACGTGGAATCGTCGAGCGACGCAACAGATCCCAACTGCCGCATGATGCGGCCGATCATGATGCTGGCGCGCAGCGTGGGACGGGCGGCAAGCGTCCCGTCCATCCTGATGCGGCGCACCAGGTCCACAACGCGCTCCGCCGCGGGCCGCTCGATGCCGGCGCGCGCCGCGGTGATCGCCACCTCGGTGTCGCGGTCGCACGAGTCGAGCTCGATCGTGATCATCCGGTCGAGCAAGGCATTCTGCGTCTTGTGCACGCCGGCGTATTCCTCGGGATTGCTGGTGAAGATCGCCCGGAAATCGGGATGCACCCTCATGTACGAGCCGCCGTACTGCGGGTCAGGCAGTGCGAGAATCCGCTCCTCGAGAACCGTCAGCAGAACGTTGTTGGCTTCGGGCCGCGACCGTGAGAACTCGTCGTAGACGAGCGTGTACCCGTGCTTGCAGGCCGTCGTGAGACGGCTGTCCACCCACTGGGGACGGCGGAACTCCTCGGTCTTGGTCACGGTTCGGATGAAGTTGTCAATCACCTTCGTCGACCGCAGCCCTTTTTCCGCGCCGACGAGATCCGACGTGCCGAATTCCTCGTCGCCGAACATCAGAATCACGGGCCGGCCGCGCTGGTTTGCGACGTGCATCGCGAGCGTCGTCTTGCCGGTGCCGGCCGAGCCACGAAGGTGGCACGCATACCCCGCATCGAGGTACGTCATCGCCCGCCGGCAGATTTTCTCGAGCTCCGGCGTGAAGACGAAGTCCTCGCGCGGTTCGAGTCGGACGACCTTCTGCGTCACCGCTGCCTTCTGCGTCACCATTGCGCGCTCGCTTTCCCGGCCGCGTAGAACCGTTGCTCGACCTGCTCCACCATGCCGGCCTCGAGCAGCTGGCGCACGGGGGCGAGGACCCGCCGCCAATCCATCCCGAGCTCGTTGCCGATGTCGGCGGCGCGCACGCCCTCGCCATGGCGCCCGATCACCTGCAGGACCTGCAGGACGGCGACGGCTGGATCCGGTTCGCCGGATGGTGTCCACCGTGTGGACGTGCGCGACAGGGCGTCGGGCCTGGTGTCGACACCCGTGAACGTATCGACCCCGGGGGTGACCCCCGTGCGCGCGGCCGGCGCCAGCAGCCTCCGCACCGAGGCGATGATGGCTGCACGGTGTCCGTGCAGCTCCACCCGCACCGATCGCGTGAGCGCCCGGCGGCTTGCACGCTGCCGCGCGAGCGCGGACCGTGCGTTCGAGCGGAGCTGCCGCACGCTCGACGAGCGTGCGGCAGAGGACGAGCGGATCGCATCAGCGAAGTGGTCGGTCATCGATGCAGCCTTCCGCCTGGTCTGATCATCGGTCGCCAGGTGCCATGAACGGGCCCGAGCCCAATCTCCCGGCCTTCTAGTTCTGGATCTCCGACATCTGGTCGAACGTGGTCGTGAGGCCGACCGCCTCTGCGTACTTCAGCCATGTGTCGACCGACGCGATCACGATGCGCGCTTCGATCGCGAGCAGCTCGATGCCTACCAGCGTGACCCGCACGAACGCGTCGATCACGCACCCGCGGTCCAGAATGCGGTCGATGACTTCTGCGAGGTTGGAACCATCCGTCGAATGTTGAATGTTGGCCATGCCGATCCTCCGGTGCGGAGTAGTGCACGACGGGTGCCTGCGGCCGCGTTGTCGTGAACCCGCCGGTATTCGGTGATTTCGTTCGGGCAGCGCACTCGGCGCAGGGCGTTATCGGGAAGTGATTCCCCTCGCCCGGGAACGGGATCCCCGGCGGCTTTGTCACGCGTGGCCAGAGTCCTCCGTCCGCGGGCCGCCGTTTCCGGCGCGGGTGACGATCCGCGGCTTGGGCTTCCTGGAACTTCACTTGCAGTCCCGTATTTCGAACTTCTCAGTGAGGACCCGTGAGCCAGCGCACCCGGAACCCTTTTGACGGCCTGCTGCGCGGATTGGGCAGCCTGATCGACGCGGCCGCTGATATTGCGGATCGGACAGAACAGGAGCCGGTGTCGTCCGACACCGCGCGAACAGCCGTCGTGTCGCGATCGGCGCGAGGGCTCCATGCGGTCTACGGCGTGTCGGTCCGCGTCGGAGCGCGCGGCGTCCCCGTCGTGGCGCCCTTCGGCAACGTGCGTCAGAACAGGCGCCGGGAGCCGGTGGTGGCCGACGCACGCGAGCCGATGGCCGACCTGTTCGACGAGGAGGACCACTACGTGATCGTCGCGGAGCTTCCGGGCGCGACGGAGGCCGACGTCAAGTGGAATGTCGAGGGCCAGCGGCTGATCATCCGTGCCGACGCGGGAGACCGGAAGTATTACCGCGTCATCGATCTGGCGGCCGCAATAGATGTCCACACGGCCGTGCGTTCATATGAGAACGGTGTCCTGGAGCTGAAGCTGTGGAAAGAGCAGCGATGAGCGGCGCAACGATCCTGTATCTCTACGGCTTCGCATCCCGTGCGCTCCCACTGCCGCAGATCATGGGCGTGGAAGAGGGCTCCGAGGTCTCGTTGATCGAGGTAGCCGATCTGGCCTGCGCGGTGAGCCTGGTGCCAGCCGCCGATTACCAGCGCGAGCCGGGGACGATGGGCGGGGAGGAGCAGCTGGCGTGGGTCACACCCCGTGCGTGGCGCCACCACGAGGTCGTGCGGCACCTGCACGCGGCGGGCACGATCGTGCCATTGAAGTTCGGCACGCTGTGCACCGGCGAAATCGACGTGAAAGCGATGCTTCATGGGCTCCACGACCCGCTCGACGAGCTGCTGGCGCGGTTCGACGGCAAGGATGAGTGGACGTTGAGGGTGACAGCCGATCTCCGCGCATGGGGCGCCACGCTTCAGGCGACGCGGCCGGAGCTCGCCAGTATGGAGAACCAGGGGCGCGGATTGCCTGAGGGTCGCGCATATTTCGCGCGCAAGCGACTCCAGGCCGCCACAGCCGACGCGGTCGTCCGGCAACTCGACAATGTGGAAGCGGCGATTCACCAGCGCCTTCTCCTCCCAGGGATCGAGGTTGCGCCGGCGCGCGCCCGTCAGGCACGGTCGACCCCGGAGCGCTGTGTCACCGAGGCGGCGCTGCTCGTGGAGCGCGGCCGCTTCTGGGAGCTCGAGGCGACCCTGGCGAATCTCGAGGAGGAGGACGAGACGTGGCCGCTGAAGATCGAGCTCGTCGGGCCGTGGCCGCCGTACAGCTTCGCAACGGCTGTCGCGCCGCTACACCTGCCGGATTGACGGGATCGCGCAGATGCCCGGGACAGCCACTCCCGCGAGTGTGACGTTGAAGGTTGCCGAGGGCCGCCCGCAGGATGCGGGCCGCGGCCTCGCACGGCTCGATCCTGCCGACATCGCACGGCTTGGCGCGGGCGCCGGCACGGTGATCCAGATTGCGGGGAAGAAAATCGCCGCGGCCAAGCTGATGCCGGCGTTCCGCGATCTGCGGGGGCGTCAGCTAGTGCAGATCGACGGCATCGTGAGAAGCAACGCCGGTGCGGTCATTGGCGAAAAAGTCGTGCTCACCGTGACGGAGGCGGTCGCCGCACAGCGCGTCGTCCTCGCGCCCGAAGGCACGCAGGCGCTGCGCCAGGTGAATCCGGAACAGGCCAGCCGCGCATTGGCCGACATGCCCGTGGTTGCCGGAGACCGCGTGCGCATGATCGGGTTCGGCTCGCGTTTTCAGGAGTTCCGCGTTCTGGAGACGACGCCCAAAGGCATCGTCGTGATACGGCCGGAGACGCAGATCAGGCTCGAAGCGCACGGCGCGCAGCCGACCGCCGGGCGTATTTCCTATGAGGACATCGGCGGGCTGCGGCCGGTGATCCATCGCATCCGGGAGATGGTGGAGCTGCCTCTTCGCTACCCGCAGGTGTTTGGCCGCCTCGGCATCGAACCCCCCAAAGGCGTCCTGCTGCACGGACCTCCCGGGTGCGGGAAAACGCTGCTCGCGCGCGCGGTGGCGAGCGAAACGGAGGCGTCGTTCCTGTCGGTGAGCGGCCCCGAGATCATCAACAAGCTGTACGGCGAGAGCGAAGCCAGGCTGCGCCAGGTCTTCGAGCAGGCGAAGAAGGAAGCACCGAGCATCCTGTTCTTCGACGAAATCGATTCGATCGCCTCGAAGCGCGAACAAGCGGTCGGCGAGGTCGAGAAGCGGGTCGTCGCCCAGCTGCTCGCGTTGATGGACGGCCTCGAGGCACGCGGTCAGATCATCGTCATCGGCGCCACGAACCTGCCGAACGCGCTCGATCCCGCGCTTCGACGGCCGGGGCGCTTCGATCGCGAAATCGTCATCGGCATTCCAGACGGCGTGGGCCGCCGCGAGATTCTCGAGGTGCACACGCGCGGAATGCCCCTCGCGAGCGGGGTGGAGATCGCGCGCGTGGCCGAGATCACCCACGGCTTCACGGGCGCCGATGTCGCCGCGGTGTGCCGCGAAGCGGCGATGGCGGCGCTGCGGCGCGTGCTGCCGGGAATGGATCTCGACGTCGCCTCTTCGCAGTACGAGCAGCTGCTCGAGATCGAAGTGACGATGGGCGATTTCACCGCGGCGCTGCGCGAAGTCGAACCGTCCGCCCTCCGTGAAGTGTTCGCCGAAATTCCCGATGTTGGCTGGGACGACGTGGGCGGTCTCGACCGCGCGAAGCAGGAGCTCCGCGAGGTGGTCGAATGGCCGGTCCTCCACCCGGACCTGTTCCGCAGCGCACGGCTCCGGCCGTCGAAGGGCGTCCTCCTGCAGGGGCCGCCGGGCACGGGGAAAACGCTCCTGGTCAAGGCGGCGGCGCGCCAATCGGGCGCGAACTTCATCTCGATCAAGGGCCCGGAGTTGATCTCGAAGTACGTCGGGGAGAGCGAAAAGGGGATCCGCGAGGTGTTCCGCAAGGCGAGGCAGGCGTCGCCCTGCATCATCTTCTTCGACGAGATCGACGCGGTTGCCCCGCGGCGTGGCACCTCGAACGACGGTCACGTCGCGGAGCGGGTGGTTGCGCAGCTCCTGTCGGAAATGGATGGCATCGAAGATCTGGAAGGCGTGCTCGTGCTGGCGGCAACCAACCGCATCGACATCCTCGACCCGGCGCTGCTGCGGCCTGGCCGCTTCGATCGCGTGATCGCGATTGGTGCACCTGACGCATCGGATCGGCTCGCGATCCTTCGGGTGCACAGCCGCGGGCGCCCGTACGCGCCGGGCGTCGACATGGAGACCCTCGCGCGCCAGACCGATGGATTCAGTGGCGCTGAACTGGAGAAACTTCTGCGCGATGCTGCGCTCAACGCCGTCCGGGAGCTGCTGGCGCACGCGGAGGACGAGCGCCCGGCCCTGGTGATCGAGGCCCGGCACGTCGACCAGGCGTACGGGTCGGCGCGGGTCGGTCAATTCTGACGAAAACGCTGTGAAGAACGAGGGCAGGATGAATGGATGAGCATTGTAATTGCAGAGCTATGTCGCTAAATTGCCATCATCGCGCGAGCCGGGGCTTCAAGCGGCGATCGGCTCACCTCAACGAGTGGACTGGTGTGCTCCCTGAGATTTACCGCAAGTAAATCCAAGGAAAGCCGCGTTCAACACGTTTCGCGGAACGGCGGGTCGAATGACTGGGCCGGAGTTCGAGCGCGCAGGATGTAATCTTTCGATACGCTATACCTATATTACTGACGAGTTGCTGTGCAGCAGCGTAGTACATGATTTACCGTTCGCCGTCGTCGTTCTGGACGAGGAATCACGCGTCATCCTCGCGAACGTCGCCGCCGGCGAGCTCCTCCAGCGTCATGCGCAGTCGGGACGGGGCAGTTCCCGACTTGCGGCCACGCTGGGGGAACACCTCGGGCATCTCCTGCGCGATTTGGGCGCCCGGCCCGTGAATGTCATCGAGACCTCTGTCCCTACACAAGACATCGGCGGCGCGGCGCTCACGTTGAAGATCACGGTCGTCCGATTGAGCGGGGCCGGAGGCCAGGCGCGAAAGCGCGGTGCCGCGGCGCAGGCCCGCGACCTCAGATTGCTGATCCTCGAAGACATCAGCGACAAGGCGGTGCTGGAACAGCAGCTCGTGCAGATCGAGAAGCAGGCCGCCATGGGCCAGCTCGCGGCCGGCATCCTGCACGAAGTGGCCAATCCCCTCACGAGCATCGGATCGAACCTGTTGTTCGTGCGGAGCGCGCTCGGGCACCTGGGAGACGATGTCACGCAGGCCATCGACGTGAGCCTGGAGCAGTTGAGCGAGATGCGCCAGTTGCTCGGCACGCTTTCCGGGTTTCCCGGTCGCGCGTCCCCCCGCTTCACGGCCGCCGATCTCCACGACGTGGTGCGGGGTTCGATGGCGTTTGTCGCGAAGGAGGCGGAGCGGCGGCGCATCCAGCTGGCCGCGTCGTTTGCGCCCGCCACCGTCGCGTGCGAGATGGACGTCCGTCTGATCAAGCAGGTGCTCCTCAATCTGCTGAAGAACGCGATGGACGCGATGCCCGGCGGGGGCCGGCTCGACGTGCGGACCTCGAAGCGGTCTGCGGAGCCCGAGGCCGCGGTGATCGAAGTGATCGATACCGGCGTCGGGATTCCGGAAGCGGACCTGAGGAAAGTGTTCCGCCCGCTGTTCTCGACCAAACCGCGTGGCGCCGGCCTGGGCCTGTCCTTCTGTCGTCAGGCCGTCGAGGAACACGGCGGAGAGATCCGCCTGACGAGCGGAGGGCACAATCGGGGCACCATCGCGATGGTGTCGCTCCCGCTGCGCCAGGCCGTCACCGGGTATGAGTAGCAACAGGCCATGAACACGAACTGCGTCCTCATCATCGACGACGACGTCCTCCTTCAGCGTCGTCTGTCGTCCGCTCTCGCGCCCGACTATGCGGTGCACGTCGCATCGACCGGCGAGGACGGCCTGACGGAGTACGAGCGCGTACATCCGGCTGTCGTCCTTCTCGACGTGATGCTGCCGCAGATGAGCGGGATGGCGGTCCTTCGCGCCTTGAAGCGGCTCCGCGCCGACGTGCCAGTGATCATGATGACGGGATTCGCAGAAGTGCAGACGGCGGTGGAGGCGATCCGGTTGGGCGCGGCCGATTACATGCAGAAACCGATTGAGCCCGGCGCGCTGCTGCGCGAGCTCGCCGACATCATGTCGCGGAACGCGTGCGCGCACGAGTCGGTGCGTGCGAACGTGATCGGGGAGAGTGTGTCGATGGCCCGCGTCTGGAGGCTCGTCGAGCGCTTCGGTCCGACCGACATTCCGATTCTGCTTCAGGGGGAGACCGGTACCGGCAAGGGGCTCATCGCCCAAGCGATCCACCGCCTGTCGAAGCGTGCGGCCCGGCCTCTGGTCGCGATCGACTGTGCGACGATCCCGGAACAGCTCGCGGAGAGCGAGCTCTTCGGCTACGAGGACGGCGCCTTCACCGGCGCGGGACGGAAGAAGCGCGGACGTGTGGCGTTCGCGGACCGCGGCACGCTGTTCCTCGACGAAATCGGCACCCTCGCCCTCGGCACCCAGTCGAAGCTGCTCACGCTCGTGGAGCAGCAGAACTACCTCCCGCTCGGGGCACGCAACGTCGAGCCGACGCACCTCGACGTCCGCTTCATCAGCGCCACGAACGTGCCACTGCAACGTGCGGTCGAGGGCGGATCGTTCCGCGCCGACCTGTATCACCGGCTCACCGGCGTCACGATCGAGCTGCCGCCGCTGCGCGAACGTCAGGGGGACGTGGCGCTGCTCGCCCGGCACTTCATCGGGCAACTCGGCCGCACACATGGCAAGCCGAACCTGGAGATCACGCGCGAGGCCCTCGCGATGCTGGCGGAGTACGGGTGGCCCGGCAACGTGCGCGAGCTCCAGCGCGTGCTGTCGGTGGCGGTCGTCCTGGCCGGTCGCGCGGTGACGCCGGACGATCTGCCGGATCACGTCCGCACCGCGGGGGCGGCGGGCGGCGTGGACGGCAACGCCCGGGCAGAGCCGGATAGCCCCGGTCCCTCCACCGCGCCGGGCGGAGCGGCGACAGCGGACGGGCCGCCGCTCAACCTCCGCGACATCAAAGAGTGGGCGGGCCGCGAGGCACAGAAGCTCGTGATCCTCGAGCTCCAGAAGCGGACGAATATCACGCGCCAGGAGCTCGCGCGGCTGCTGGGCGTTGATCCCAAGACCCTTCGATCCCGTATGAAGGACCTCGGCCCGCGTTCCTGATCTCCTCACGGCGTCAAGGCCAGACTCACCGTGCGCGTCGTTCCGCCCTGTGCGGCCGTCACCGTCACCTGCGTCGGGGCGCTCACCGCAAACGTCGTCACGGCGAAGGTCGCGCTCGTCGATCCGGCCCCGACCGTCACGGCGGGTGGAACCGCCACCGCCGAACCACCACTCGACAACGCAATCGGCAGCCCTCCGGCTGGTGCGGCGCTGGCCAGTGTCACCGTTCCGACTGCCGATGTGCCTCCTTTTACCGACGATGGATTCACCGTCACCGTCGAGAGAAGCGGCGCCTGCTGCGTGATGGTCAGCGTCGTCGTGCGGCTGACGCCGCCGAACACCGCGGTGATCGAGGCCTCGCTCGTCGAGACGACCGGCGACGTGTTGATCGCGAATGCCGCGGCAGAGGCGCCGGCGGCGACGGTCACGACACCCGGTACGCTCGCAGATGCCGAATTGCTCGACAGCAGGATCGCCGCCCCACCGGATGCCGCCGGCGACGAGAGCGTCACAATTCCCTGCGCGGAGAGGCCGCCGACGATGGCCGAAGGGCTCACGGTCAGATGCGCCAGCGCCAACAGCGGCGGCGTGACGGTGATGGTGGCGGAACGGTTCGTGCCGCCGAACGAGGCGGTGATCGTAACAATCGTCGGTGCCGTTACCGCGGAGGTCGCAATCGCAAAGGTCGCAGATCTCGATCCGCCGGCCACCGCGATTGACGCGGGTACGGACGCAATCAATTGGTTGCTGGAGGACAGCACGACGGTTGCGCCTGCCGGCGGAGCCGCGGCCGAAAGCGTCACCGCACCCTGCGCCGGCACGCCGGCCGCGACCGTTGACGGCGTGATGGTGAAGCCGGCGATCGGCCCGGCAGGCGGGCTGATGTTGATCGACGCCGTGCGGTTCGCGCCGCCGTAGGACGCCGTGATCGTGACATCGGTGATCGAGGTGACTGGAGACGTCGCGACGGTGAACGTCGCGGTCGTCGCGCCCGCGGCGACGAGCACGGCCGGAGGAAGGCTCGCCGCGGGAGAGCTGCTTGCCAGCCCGACCGACGCCCCACCCGAGGGCGCCGCCGAGATCAGCGTGACGACGCCCTGCGTGGCGGCTCCGCCGACGATCGACGACGGGGTGAACACGACGTTGGAGAGCGCCGCACTGACCGTCGGGGTCGTCGACGATCGGCAGGACGCGAGCAGGAACACCGCGGGTCCGAGGAGCAGCACGAGCCGGCCGAGCGCGATGCATGGTCTCATCGAATAGCTCCCTTCATGAATTCGGTCCAGATCGGCAGCGCCGCGGCCGCCCCCGTCAGGCCGAGCGGCTCGCCGTCGTCGCGCCCCACCCAGACAACCGTGAGCAGATTCGGCGTGAACCCCGCGAACCACGCGTCACGCAGGCCGTTGGTGGTGCCGGTCTTTCCTGCCGCTTCGGCGGTGAAGCCGCCGAGGCGCGCGCCGCGCGCGGTGCCCTCGTCGAGGACGGCGCGCATCATGTCGGCGACGAGGGCCGTGGTGTCGTCGCGTGCCACGCGTCGGGCGTCGACGCGCGGCGCGCGCAGCGTGCGCGCCTCGACCACCGCGTGGGTGATGGTGGTGAGTGGGCGCACGAGGCCGCCGGTGGCGAAGGCGGCGTACGCCCGGGCGACGGACGCCGGCGTCGCCTCGATCGCGCCGAGTGCGATTGAGGGAAAGACCTGTCCCAATCGGTCGCCGGACGCAGCCTCCCACAACCGGGCGATCCGATCGAACCCCGCCCACGACGCGACTGTGACCGCCGCCACGTTGCGTGATTCGGCCAGTGCCCGGCGCCAGGTGATCGGCCCCGCGTAGTCCCGGCCGTAGTTGGCCGGCTTCCACGGCGCAAATCCCGGAACCGTGAATACCGCGGGGCGATCCAACACGATCGCCGCCGGCGTGATGTCGTCCCGGCCCTCGGCGGCCGCCCGTTCCAGCGCAGCCAGGTAGTCGAACGGTTTCATGATCGAACCGATCTGCCGCTTGGCGCTGATCGTGCGGTTGAACTGCGACTCCTCGTAAGAGCGCCCGCCGATCATGGCGAGCACGCCGCCGCTATGTGGATCGATGGCGATCAACGCCGCCTGCAGGCGTGACCGGCTGCGGCGCGGCAGGGTGCGCTCGATCGCCGACAGGCCGGACTCGACGGCGCCCGCGGCGATGCGTTGGAGCTGCGCATCGAGCGTCGAATAGATCCGTCCGTGGGGGATCGAGGGCATCGACGGTCTCGCGTACGCCAGGAAGTGACGGCTCCGGCGATGGAGAAGGTCTGTCGGCGTATCGCGAATCGAGAAGCTGACCGGTTGATCCTCGAGTTCGCGCACCCATGCTGCGGAGTACCGCTGCGGAAAGTTCTCGCGCATCAGCCGCAGCACCCGGTTTCGCTGCCGCCGCAGGCGGTTGTCGTCGCCGCCGTGCCACTCGTCGAAGTAGCGGGATGGCTGGTTGAGCAGCGCCACGAGGGTCGCGGCCTGCAGCTCGGTGAGCCGGCGGATGTCGTCGAGCCCGAAGAACTCCCGCGCCGCCGCTCCGAACCCGTGGATGGCGCGTCCCTTCCGCGCGCCGACGTACACCGTGTTCAGATACGTCGTGAGAATCGCTTCCTTCGAATAGAGCCGCTCGATAGCCATCGCCACGCCGATCTCGGTGAGCTTGCGATCGAACGTCCTGCTGCGATCGAGAAGCACGGCGAGGCGCGCGACCTGCATGGTAATCGTCGACGCGCCGCCGCCGACGATTGGAATCGACGCGAGACGCCCGACGTCGATGCCGTGATGCGTGCGGAACCATCGATCTTCGCTTGCGATGATCGCGTCGACGAGCGGCGTCTGCGCGAGCACGGCATACGGAAGCGACTCGGTGCTCGTCCGGATAGCCGTTCCCGACGCATCGGGCGCCAGCGTCAGAATCGGCTCGGGCTCGAGCATGGCCGCATCGACGCCCCCACCGCCCTCCGCCGCGAGATGGTCGATGTGATCGTCGCGCCAACGAATGGTGACCGTCGGGAAC
>WUUC01082175.1_pt1 | contig 13496 bp, 7 predicted proteins | sample 6278441 | NCBI WGS metagenome assembly WUUC01 (sample SAMN13675441, study PRJNA597444) | soil metagenome | isolation source: soil | place: USA: Washington | collected 2017-10
AATGGTTTGCCCTTCCTTGTCCACGGCCCGGTAGAGATATTTACAACTCTTCCCGACGCAAGATGTACGTTTCGTCAACACGAAAGGATGCGCCGCTCATCTTCAGCTGTTGACGGATTCTCTGGTTGATTTCAGGTGCATATCTCTGGACCCAACGAAACACGGTTGTGTGGTCTACGTCGAGTCCACGCTCACGCATCATCTCTTCAACATCGCGATAAGATAGCTGGTAGCGGCAGTACCACCGGACGCACAGGAGGATCATATCGGGTGCGTAATGCCGCCACTTGAAGGACGAAGGGTTGCGTTTCACGGGTTAGACCTCAGGCAAGATAGGTTGGCGTAGCGGGACGAGTATAGCCTCGTTACGAATTCTTGCAACACAACCCGTCGAAGTCTGTCCTGACAAGCGGTTATATTTCTTAACTATTCCTCTCTATCATAGAACTCCGCGAAAGCCTTTTCCCCCCAAGCCTCTATTTCATCAATAGTCTTCAAGTCTTTAGGGCGATTCTCCCATATGACTCGATACTTAAAATAAAGATGCTCGAAGGGCGTTTTCTCAGCCCATGTTTCGTAACACCGGGTATGAAAGGCAGCGTCTGAGAACGGATAGAGGCGATGTTCTTTAGGTAAGAATGCAGGGAAGCCCACTGCGTCCGCTGCCCGCGCAATAATATGTCCACACAAGACACATTGAGTTACACCGGAAATGATCAAAGCCATCGCTAATCAACTCACCTCACGTAAAATTTTGTGAGCCCACCACCGAAGAGTTCGTAAATGTACGAACTGTATTGCCCCGTTCGCCGAAGCATATCCAAATCAAGGGCCGAAGGGCCAGTCGGGCTTGGATGCGTGTGAACAATAACTCTGTTTAGCTCAAACTCGGCAAAGTCAATCCCCCCTCTTCCCCCAATGACCATCACTCTCTCCCCGTTAGTGAGTGAAATTATTGCATGTTCACTCCCTTCAGAAAGGTAAGTTCGCTCGGCAAGTTCTTCAATTAATGCTTTAACCTTTTTTCCCCTCTGAATGACACGCACAAGTTGCCCCGTTTCAATCCTGCCCCCCATACGCGCGACCCTAATGCTACCTTTAAGCAGTGCTCCCCCGACGCTCTTTATGATCTGCCTGCCAGCGACTAAGGCGACCGCCGTGCCGACGCCTTTGGCCGCCGCCCAGACTCTCTCGCTCATCGGGCGGCAATGGTCGCCCACGATCCACGCCCATTCGGCGAAGTGGTCGAGCAGGAGCAGGTCCGAGACGGTGTTGGCGGTGGCGTTGAGGACCCACTGGTCGGAGGAGAAGGGGTCGCGCAGGTAGTTGACGGGGCCGCCCTGCAAGCCTGACGGGTCGGTGAAGGAGATCGGGTTGTTGCCCACGTAGGCGTACTGGTTGTCGCCGCCCGCAAGTCCTATCGGGTCTTCCGAGATGAAGCGTTGCAATTGCGGCGCGTAGTAGCGTGCGCGGTAGAAGTAGAGTCCCGTCCCGTCGTTCTCGCGCCCCGTGAACTGGCTGGCGTTCGCGTTCGCGCCGCCGCTCTCAGTCGAGTTGCCGAACGGGTCGTAGGTGTAACTAGTCTGCACCGCCCCCGCCGCGTCGGTCACAGCCAACGTCGAGCCGAGCGCGTCGCCGAGCGGCGTCCACGCTCCCGCCGAATCCGTCCGCCGGAAAATCTCGTCAACCCCGCCGCTCAATATATTCGCAGACGGCGTGCCGCCCGCCTGCTCCTGCACGATGTTCGCCCCGTCGTACAAGTAACCCGTCGTCTGCCCGTTGACCGTCTTGCCGGTTCTCCGACCGAGCGCGTCGTACTGGAAACTCGCGCTCACGCCCGCGCCGTTGATCGAGGTTAACTGGCCGCGCGCATCCCACGTGTACGCGTTCGTGCCGTCGCTCGTCAGGTTGCCGTTCAGGTCGTAGACGAGCGACTGCCCGCCGAAGGCCGTCTGCTGGTTGGCGGCGTTGTAACTCGCGCTCGTCACGGCCTGCGGTAGCGTCTGCCGCGCGTAAGTGCCCCCCACCTTCGTGCGCCGCCCCGCCGCGTCATACTCGAAAGTCAGGTTGCCCAGAGCAACCGCGCCGCGCCAGTAGGTCAGGCCGACGAGTTGTGAAGCGTCGTCGTACTGGTACTGCGTCGAAACCCCGTTGGGCAGCGTGAGCGACGCGCGCCTTCCGCCCGCATCGTAAGTGAACAGGACGCTCGCGCCGCCCTGAGTGATGGAGATCAGGCGATTCGCTGCGTCGTACACGTAGGCGACCGCCGGTTGACCCGACACCTGCATGCTTGTCAGTCGTCCCGCCGCGTCGTACCCGTAGCCGACGCTGCCCTGCGGCGTGGTTTCGCCAGTGACCCGATCAAAATCGTCGTATGTGTAAGTGATCAGCCCCGACGCGGAATCGTTGATCTTCCAGAGCCGCCCCTTCTCGTCGTATTCGTAGCCGGTGGTGGTTGTGTCCGCATAAGTCACCAGTGTGGGGCGATTGAACACGTCGTAGGCGTAGCTCGTCACCTGTCCGTTGCGGTCGGTCGCTTTAACGGGACGGTTGAAAGCGTCGTACTGGCATGTTTCCGTATGCTGCAACTGATCGGTGCGGCTCGTGACCCGCCCCATGTTGTCGTAGGCATAACTGATCGCGTTGCCGCGTGCGTCCGTCACGCTCAACACATTCCCGACCGCGTCGTGCGTCATGGTCGAGAACCCGCCCTGCGGGTCGGTCGCTTTAACGGGACGGTTGAAAGCGTCGTACTGATAGCGTGTGGAGTGACCAAGGGAATTGGTCACGCGCGTGGTGCGCCCCGCTGCATCTATGAATTGCCGGACGGTACGCCCGAACGGCCCTTCGACTTTGACCAGATGGCCTGCCTCGTAGGTGAAACGCGCCGTCGTCACGTTCAACGCGTTGGTTGCGGTGAGAAGCCGCCCGCCCGCGTCGTAGGTGAACGTATTTTGGTGGTTGAGCGCGTCGGTCGCTGTCGTGAGCATGCCTTTGTCGTCGTAGGCAAAGGTCGTCGTGTGGTTCAGCGGGTCGGTCATGCTGGCGACGTGTTTGAACGTCGGCTCATAGGTGATGGAACTGGTGATGGCGTTCGGCGTGCCTGCCAGACGCGTCACGCTTATCACATCGCCCGCCGCGTCGTGAGCGTAGGCAGTCTTCCGGCTCCATGAGTCGGTGACGCTCAGGACGCGATTCGTGCCCGCCTGCCGCTCGTAAGTGAACGACCATTGATCTGTCCGTCCCACGCCGTATAGCTCGCTCACGGGCAAGCCGTTGGAGTTGAAGACGACGCGGCGCACGAGGCCGCGCGGGTTCGTCACCTCAGTCTGGACAACTTCGTTGGGGTGGTTGGGATCGGAGTTCAGCGTGTAGGCGAACTGGTAGACCGTGCCATCCGCTTGGGTTTGCTCGTTGACCCTGCCGTTGGCATCGTATTCGTTCGTCAGCACCGTCACGCCGCGCGCATCCTTAATCGTCAACATGCGGTGCTGGCTGTCGTAGGCGTACTCGGTGACGCCGCCCTTCGCATCCGTGACCTTCCACAGCCGCCCGTCCGTGTCGTACTCGTAACCGACCGTGCGCCCGATGTTGTCTTTCGCCTGCGTGATGCACGGGCTTGTGCCGCTGTAGGTAAACTCCATCCAGCGATTGTTCGGAGTAACGACTTTGACGAGCCGGAAGAGGTCGTCGCGGTAAAAATTGACGCGGTTGCCGTAGCGGTCTGTGACGGCTCTCAGGTAGGTGCGCGCCTCGGCGGAATATGGCTGCCCGACGGACTTCCAGCCGAAGTCGTAGATCGTCCCGTCGGTTGTCCGGATGAGCCAGTAATCGGTGAATTTATAGAGAGTTGATTTATAGAAGGAGGTCGTCGTCGCCACGTGCTCGCCCCACGCGCCCTCCGGCAGCCCTGCCTGATGGTCGTAACGGATGCGCGCACCGTCGGGCAGGATCAGGTCGGCGTAGTTGCCCACCTGCTCGTCATGGATTCCGACGAGGAATATGTCGAGCGGGTGCGTCGAGCCGATGCCGAAAGCGCGCAGCAGCACGTCGTTTTGCCGGTAGGTGCGCGTCTGCGACAGCGGGAGCTCGTCGTTGACGACAAGGTCTTGCTTCTCGTAGACGAAGAGGCCGGTGCTCAGATCAACGGGGTCGCCGTCCACCGCGCCGCCGCCAGCCGGTGGCCCTATGGGCGGTGCGAGTCCCGGCCAGCCGATGAAGATTGCGCACCACACGCTGCTGCTCTGCACCTTCCCCTTTTCGGGGACGATCTGCTTACCGTCACGGCTCACCTTGCCCTTGCCGGAGACAAACCAGCCCTTGCCCTGTGCGTCGTAGCTCCACACATCGAGGACTGCTCCTGCGGGGAGGCCGGAGTAGTTGGGATAGACGATGCGCAGCCCTTTGCCTACACCGCGCGCGCCACCTTCTTCAAGCCGCGCGCCGTGCGTCTGCATCGTGAATAACAGCCCGTCTTTCTGCCCGGCGGGTAGCGGGAACGGGGGACGATCCGCAGGGATTGGCGTGATGGTCAGCTTGCGCAGGAGGTCGCCCTTCGGGTAGCGCATCACCGCGCCACGCGGGACGTGAACTTCCAAACCTGGCACGCGCGGCGTCTTCGCCACCACATCACCCGTCGCCGCCGCTGCCGCCCCCGCCGCTCTTGCCCGCGCCAAACCCTCCGTCCGGCACGCCAACCGAAACCATAGATTTGGCCCCCGCTGCGTGGCTCATCGTCTGATCATAAAACTTGGTCAAGATACGCTGTCCCGCTGTGGCGGTGTACTTCAACAAAATATTTTGGCCGGGCACACCGACCTGCACAGTCTTGTAAGTGTTCATGCCGATGGTGTCGGTGACATCGGGCGGCACGTCATAGAGTTTGAGACTAACGGTGGTCGTGTCCGTGCCCGCAGGGTCGATGATGATGGTGTAGGAGCCGTCCTTCGGCAAGATGTGCGTGTCTATGAAACGATTCTCACTCCAAGTATAGAAGTCTGTGCCGATGAGAACTTTTTCGTCGGGTTTATAGATTGAAATTTTCGCGTTCGCGGTGAGTTGAGACAGGAGCATGCTGATGCGCTGGCCTGCCCGCCCGTCGAAAATCAGCATCCCCACCGTGCCGGGCTGCGTGATCGAGACAATCGTTTCCTGAGCGAACGCGATGCGCCCCGTGTGGCTCACGTCCGCCGGGACGAACGGCGGCGGCGGCACAAACAGATCGGTGGCGCTCACAGCCTTCCCGAATGGCGTCGTCACGGAGATGCGCCCCGAATCGCCGCGCAGGGCAGGAACCGTCAGGCTGTTTGCGGCGGCAGTCGTGACGCCGGAGGACATGACATTGAACTCCACACGGTTATCGGCGGGCGTCGTCTCGAAGTTTGTGCCGTTGATCGTGATGGGCGTGCCGGGCGTAACGAGGGTGGGGGAAAACGAAGTGATTGTGGGCGGGCTTGAGTCGTCGCCGCCGCTGGTGATCGTGAAAGGCGTAACGCTGGTTGCTGAGCCGGACGGGCTGGTCACGGTGATAAGTCCCGTCGTTGCTCCTGACGGAACGACAGTAGTGATCCGTGTTGACGATGCGGAAGTGACGGAGGCGGTCGTGCCGTTGAAACTGACCGTGTTGTCGCCCGCCGTCGCGCCGAAAGCAGTGCCGTAGATGATCACCGTGCTGCCGGCAGCGCCACTGTCCGGCGTCACCTCAATGATTGATACTTGCGAGGATGAGCGTCGTGCGATTGAGAGCAAATTGCCAACCGCATCATATTTATAGACGGATCAATGGCCGCGACGAGTCGCCCCATCTCGTCATAGACGTAGGTGATCTGGCCTGTGGTCTGGGCTTCAATGCTACCCGTGATCAGCAAACTCAGAGAGAGGGCGAACATATAGCGGCAGAAGAGGCGTTGGAGATTAAGAATATTGGTACGGGGCATGAGCAAAATGATCTCAGGAGATGAAACCGGGGTCGGTGGATTTCGGAAGCTCGCGAAAAACTAAGGATGCGCGCACGACATCCGATGAGAAAGGCTTGGCGGTCAAACCAGACTAGATTGTCGGTGCAGAGCCGGAGAAGGCTCAAGCACACTGCGATTGGTAAAAGACGCACCGCGTGTCCGTGTCGCGGCACATAAGACGGGTAACTGTGGACACACCTATTTGAAGGATCTCGGCCAAGAGCCTGTCAAATTTAATTGGGTGAGATTTGTGCCGGGGAGGGAGAACATCCAGCAGTAAATCTATTGAAGCGCGAGCAGAGTAAAGTAAGACACGAATTTATGTCAAGGAAATACTAATCGTCGAATTGACAAAATCAAAAGTGAGCCGAAATCGAATATGTCGCTCGCACCCATCTGCGAATAGCGGGCAGGGTTGCAGGAATTGGTCCGCCGGCTATAATCCACACCCCGGTTCGGCTATCGCTCTCATGGAAGCATTCTCTTGAAAAAAATAAATCCTCGTTCAAATGGCGTCACTCCGAGCTCACGATATCCTTTTGTACATCAGATGGTATTGCAGATACCATCTCTCTTATCGCGACATCGAGGAGATGATGCGCGAGCGCGGGCTCGATGTGGATCACTCGACCGTGTTTCGCTCTTGTCCAAGAGATACGCACCTGAGATCAACCAGCGCGTCCGACCGCATTTGAAGATGAGCGGCACGTCATATCGGGTGGATGAGACTTGTTAGAAGAGCGTGAGGGGCGGATTATAACTGAGAGGCAGTTCTTGCAGCCGAACCCGCTGACATAGGGGCTTAACAGCTATGTAAACGAACTTTAAACGCCTAGCCAAAGAAGATGGAGAACGAACGTAGGAGTCAAGAGCGGGTCAAACTAGTTCTCGAAGCCAGATGGGAAGGCTTGGCGGGCAGGCATGAGGCGCGCCTCTCCGACCTGAGTGCGGGTGGATGTTTCATCGAATCAATCGGGCAGGTGCAGCTTCATGAGCTGGTGCGATTCGAGATTCAGTTGCCATGGGGGCGGTGGTTGCCGCTGCAAGGTACGGTGGTCTACTGTCAGCCAAACTTTGGTTTCGCCATCCGCTTGACCGAGTTGTCGGAGATGCAACAACGGCAGTTCAACGCGCTGTTTGCATATGCGAAAGCTGAAGCGCGCAAGTCAAGGTGAACCAACTTTAACGACATCGGCTCGACCCACGATGACGATGTATATCAGACAGCGCTTATGTGCGCATCCCAATGACTTGAATTGTACATAGATTTAGCAGGCCACCTCTTGTCCGGTGAGTATCGGTTGCAGTTGCGTGAAGCTATTGAAGGATGCGGGAGCCACTTGCGAGGTGAGAGTGGCGAGTAAGAATGCTTCCGCGGCCTTCGTAGGCATGGGTTTGGCGAACAAGTAGCCTTGTCCGCCTTCACATTCCAGAGCCTGCAACGATGCCAGTTGGGTCTCAGTCTCGATACCTTCAGCCACCACGTTCATCCCGAGGCTGCGCGCCAGCGTGACGATTGTTTGCACGATCTCGTTGTTCTCATTATTCCCAACCATTTGGTTCACGAAAGAACGGTCTATCTTCAAAGTGTCGAGCGGGAAATTGTGCAGGTAGTTGAGCGACGAGTAGCCCGTGCCGAAATCGTCGATGCTCAAAGCGACGCCGAGCGCGCGCAGACGGTGGAGTAGATCGGTCGCCGTCTCGATGCTTTCCATCACCACGCTCTCGGTGAGTTCCAGTTGCAGGCTGTGCGGCTCCAGTCCCGTTTCCCGCAGCACTTGTTCGACCTGCTCGATCAGACCGGGCTGGGCAAACTGTTTGGCCGAGATATTCACGCTGATCGTGAGGGGCGGGTCGGAAGGGAATTGATCCTGCCAGATGCGTGCTTGGCGGCACGCTTCACCGAGCACCCACTGCCCGAGCGGGACGATCAATCCGGTCTCTTCCGCCACAGGAATGAAGTCCGCCGGTGAGATCAATCCTTGTTGCGGGTGTTGCCAGCGTACCAGAGCCTCGAATCCACGAACGCGTCCTGTCTCCAGCGACATGATGGGTTGGTAGTAGACGACGAGTTCGTGGTGCTCGACGGCGCGTCGCAAGTCGGATTCCACCTGCAAGAGTTTCATCGCGCGGGCGTGCATGGAGGCATCGAACAATTCGTGCCGCGCCTTGCCGTGCTGCTTAGCACGGTACATCGCCGTGTCGGCATCGCGCAGGCAATCTTCGGAGCGCTCGTAGCCGATGGAACTGAGTGTGATACCGATACTCGCCGTGGAGAACACCTGATGCCCGCCCAGATTGAAGGGCATCGCCAGCGTCCGCTGGAGCCTATCGGCGACCTCGACTGCTTCTGCCTCGTCGCTCAAGTCTTCGAGGAGAATGGTGAACTCATCTCCGCCGAGCCGCGCCACCGTGTCGCCGGGGCGCAGGCACGATTCCAGGCGACGGGCGATCCCGACGAGCAGTTGATCTCCGACCATGTGGCCGAGCGAGTCGTTGATCACCTTGAAGCGGTCGAGATCGAGGAAGAGCACAGCGAACTGGCGCTCCGTCTGCCGCTGCGCACGTGCGATGGCGAGTTTCAGGTGATCGGTAAAGAGGGCGCGGTTCGCAAGTCCCGTGAGCGCGTCGTGAAAGGCGTCGTAGAGGAGTTGCTGCTCGGCGCGCTTGCGATCCGTGACATCCTGAATCTGGAAAATCAGTTGCCCCTCTTTCGCCTGCTTGTCGTGGATTTTCGACGCGCTCAGGAGCACCCACACGCTATGCCCGAGCTTGTGCAGATAACGCTTCTCCACTTGGCAACTGGAAAGCTTGCTCTCGCTGACCTCGCTCAGAGTAACCACGACGGCGTCGAGGTCTGCCGGATGCGTGAGCGTCTGAAAGTTGGTCGTCAGCAGTTCTTCTTCCGTGTATCCGAGAATGCCGCACAGAGAGCGGTTGACCTGTAGCCATTTCCCTTCGAGGGAGACGAGAGCCATCCCGACCGCCGCATAGTCGAACGCATTGTGGAACCGTTCCTCGCTCTCCTGCAACGCTTCGACCGTTTTGAGGTAAGTTCGGTAGGTAAAATAAACGATGGCGATGATCGGCGTGATGGCGAGGATGGCGCGGAAGCCGACGGTGCTCTGGAGGTAGATGACGATGCTTGCGGTCAGCGCGCCCGCGAAGTAGGTGATGGAGGTCCAGAGGAAATGTTTGCGCCACGTCAGCCAGATCGGCTGCTCGGTCTTGAGAGCGGTATAGGTGGCGACCAGCCCGCTGTTGACGATGTATTGCACGAGCGCCATCAAGCAGCCCGCCATGATGAACGTTGAGATCTCACCGTGCGGCAACTGCAAGATAGACCCGAACGAGAAGCGCAGCGCTTGCACGGTGAGGAAGGTGGAGCAGAGAAGGACGGAAGAGTTAAAGACTATCGCACGCGCTTTTCTCGTGATGCGGAGTGATGTGACGACTGCGTCTAGCCCGGCCAAAAGGATCGCCGCTTCTCCGTCGTAGAGCAACATCGTGAGGAAGATGAGCGTGTCGGCGACCGTGATCTCGCTTTTGATGCTGGGAATCTTGATGCTGACGCGAGAACCGATAACGACCGTCACGAGCGACAGCAACAGCAGCCGCCAGTCGAGGTGCGCGATGGTGAATCGGGAAACGGTGACAAGGGCAGCGGCGATCCCTAACGCGGCGACGCACCAAAGATATGCTCTGAAAGAGCGTTGGTTGGTCATTATGAAGTTGTCGAAGTGGAGTTACGAGGTGGGCGGATTACCGCTATTGGTGAAGACCCCGCGCGGACGCCGGGCCGGAGTTTAAGGGTCAGCTATGAGAGAAAGATCGTGTCGTAGTGGCCGCGCATCTTGTAGCCGGCCTTGCGGTAGAGGCCGCGCGCGCTCTGGTTTCGCTCGTTGACAAGCAGGCAGACGGCGCGCGTGCTTTGCAAGAGGGTGCGGCTCAGTTGCGACAAGCAGCGCAGGCCGTAACCTTTGCCCCGCTCTTCAGGGTTGACGTAAACGCCCTCGATGTAAGTAGCACCCGGCGTTTCGGAGATGACATCGGCCTTGAAGAGCAAACGACCTTCCACCACCAACACCCACACGCGCCCTTGCTCGATGCGCCGCGCCATGCGGCGACGGAAACCTTCCGGGTCTTTCTCCAACGGATTGATGCCGCTCTCTTCGTAAGCCATCTCGGCATGGACGGGCAAGACCTGTTCGAGGTCTTCGAGAGTGGCGCGACGTAGATTGACCGGCTCTTGCATCTCGACCGGCCAACTCTGTGCGAACAGCACCTCGCGGCAGGCTAACCGCAACTGTTGTCCGGCTTCCGCGTAATAATTCCAAAACTGCTCGACCATCTCACTTTCGCCGAGGATGGCGTGGGCTTGCCCGTATTCCTGCGCGAGACGCGCGAAGGCTTCGAGGGCAGCGTCCGAAGTGGTTTCAAGCGCGGTGATGTGGCCGATGATGGCGACGCCCATGAGTTGACCTTGCTCATCTCGGCAGCCGTAGAAGCTGCCGCGATTCAGAGGACTGACCAGACCGTTATCACGTATGAGACCGGCCATGAAGACAGTGTGAATCGGGCGCGCGGCCAAGAAGTCGAGCGCTTCCGCGCGGTGTTCGTCGGTCAACGCAGCGACTTGCGTGTAAGCCTTCGCCGGTCGGCTTGACGGTGACGCTTGCGCTAGTTCATTTGCTTTGAGGGAAAGCATGTAATCTCCTGAATGAATCGGGGAATGATGATTGGTTTACATTGTAGAAGTTTCATCAAAACAGATTCAGTAACCGAGGAAATCTGTTCCCGAGTCTACCGGAACATCCATGCAGGAAGTCGCATCACCGCCGAGCGTTGCCGACTGAGCTTGAACGGTGAAGTCACTGACGACCACGCCATCGCTGACCACGACGCCGTCGCCGATAAGCACGCCGTCGCTGACAACCACGCCATCACTAACGACCACGCCATCGCTGACGACCACGCCATCGCTGACCACCACGCCATTCGACATCATCGTCTGATCGCTGACGACCACGCCATCGCTGACGACGACGCCGTCGCTGACAACCACGCCGAGCGCGTAAAACTTTTGGTAGAAGGTAATGAGTTCAGGGCCGGTGGCGAAGGCTATGCCGAGATTGATCGACCGTCCCCAGTTGAAGGTGTAATTGGCAATTGTCGTCTGCTGTGTCGGGGGGGAGAGAGTCGAGAGCAAGGGAGCGCCGAGGATGGTCAAGATCGTCAGGTCTGTGCGCACCAGCTTGGCGAGGCGGATCGCGCCTTCCAGATTGAGCGAGCCCGAACCCTGTTCCAACTTACTGGCATTAGCCAAAGGTTGCGCCGTGTACATCAACAGGGCTTTGACCATGTTCGGCGTCAGCTTCGGATTGGCTTGAAGCATCAGCGCGGACGCTCCTGCCACCACCGGCGCAGACATCGAGGTGCCGTTCAGGTACATCATCTTGCGCTCATCCGCGCCGCTGACGCGTGCGTCCAACTGCGGATTCTGCGCCACGAGCAGGTTATCCTCTGCCTGCGCGTAAACCAACTTATTGCCGGGCGCGACGAGGTCGGGCTTCATCAGGTTGTCGTAATGCTTGACGCCGACCGAGTCAGTCCAGTAGCCGCGGGTCGGGCCGCGCGAACTGTAACTGGTGACTCCGTCATCGCTGCGCGAAGCCGTCCCGTAGGTGTTGACAGCGCCGACCGTGAGAGCCGAAGGCTCTATGCCGGGCGAGTGAACGGCTCCATAAATTTTCTGTCCGGCGGCATTCTTGCCGTTGTTGCCCGCCGCCGCGACGACCACCACGCCCGCATCCACCAACCTGCGGACGGCTTTACAAATGGGGTCGTTCTTATAGGAGTCAATGGCGGGCATGCCGAGGCTCATGTTGACGACGCGGATGTTGAATACGGTGCGGTTGGCAAGCACCCAATCGAGCGCGCTCAGGACGGATGTGACGCTGCCCGCGCCCTGAGCGTTCAGCACGCGCAGGTTGATGATCTTGGCGTTCGGGGCAAGGCCGGTGTAGGCACCGTTTGCGATGCGCCCGTTGCCTGCCGCCGTCGAAGCGACATGCGTGCCGTGGCCGTAGGGGTCGTCTGTGCGGTTCTCGCCGGTGAAATCTCTGCTCAACGCGACACGCTTGCCGTTGCTCTTGTCCAAGAACGACGTGTGATCCGTGTCAATACCGGAGTCGAGCACGGCGATGCCGATGCCCGTACCGTCGAGTGTGGTCGTGGTCGTTCCACCGAGCAGCGTCGTGGTCTTTTGCGTGCGCACGAGGTCCGCGCCCGTCGTCTCCGTGACGTGGCCGAACGACTTGACCTCCGCGTCCACCGAGACGTAGGTGACCTCGCTGAAAGACTCTAACTGATCGACAACGCTCATCGGCAACTCGATGGTAAGTGTCTCCAGGTTGCGGAAATTATTCCTGACCCGCACCCCGTTCTGACGCAGGAGCGCGTTGAACCGGTTAGACAGTTTGCCGCTGACCTGCACGATGGCTTTAACGGTGTCCTCATTATTCTTCCCGCGCATTTGCTCGCGCAGGGAAGATGACACCTTGTTGGACTTTCTCGCCCGTGTCTGGGCGTGAGCTGCGTGTCTCTCGACAACCAGAATACCTGCTGCCACAGAGGCTAGCAGCGAGAGGGCGAGAACCCATGACATTCCGGTGCGACCTTTAATTGCTTTCATCGAATCTCCTGATTTGGGGAAGTAGCCAGATATTACAGGCAGCCGGACAAAACGCATCTGGCAGAACCTCTGTAGTGCAAGGGCTATGCCGTTCGCCTCTCGTTGCAGCAACATGGAATTTACTGGATTTAAGCCGTCATCAGGAGTGTTGGGAAACATTCGGAAGCTGACCGCTCCCGTCAATTTGATAAGGAGTGGGCGGTTAGATTGACTGATTTACTTTCAGAAATACCTTTGCTGGAACGCCGGCTGTTTGTGGAACTGATGAACACACAGCCGTTCCAGAAATGAAAGTGACTGTGCTCCTTATTTCCCCTGCTCATCCCTTAGCCCCTCTTTCATAAAGCTCCAAACGAAATAGTTAGAGTCAAGCCAAGTAGATTGAGATATCATAAAGGAAGTTAGGAAACATAAATCCACACGGCTCATATCTGCTCTCTAGTCAGCTACATAAACATCTAATTTCTAGACCGGTGCTTATGCTTTCGCCGTTTGTGCAAAGGGTTCGCAAAGGAGCCGTACTTGAAACCCAGCCTGAGTCTTCTAACGGCAATTATGTAAAAGTAGCCGGTCGAACGCCGGAATTGACCGGCGCGGCACACAACGCCGAAACCGCGCAAGTTCTCGATGAAAGCCGAGCTAACTCCGCGTCCGGTCGAATGAGTTGTGATGCCGCTATAAGAATCAACGCCGAAGACCTTTGCTGATATTAGCATTAGCTTCAAGAATGCGTGTGATCTGATCTGCGTCAGGCTCAAGAGACCAGTTCCTGTGGTCAAATGTTCCGCCGAGAATGATTCCGTCTCGACGCGGAAACATATAGAAATCGCCGCTCAGATAACAAT
>WUUC01144506.1_pt1 | contig 13496 bp, 12 predicted proteins | sample 6278441 | NCBI WGS metagenome assembly WUUC01 (sample SAMN13675441, study PRJNA597444) | soil metagenome | isolation source: soil | place: USA: Washington | collected 2017-10
CTCCGCAACAGCGTCGACAGCCGCGGGCCCTCCAGGTGCTCGAGCACGAGGTGCGGTCGCGGCCCGTCCGTCACGAGGTCGAAGCAGCGCAGGAGGACCGGGTGCTGCAACGTCCAGATCGCCTCGGCCTCGGCGCGGAGCCCCGCGAGCGCGGACGCCCTCGTTACCAGATGGGGCCGGAGGAGCTTCGCCACCACGACGTGATGCAGCTCGTCGTCCCACGCGAGGTATGCCTCGAAACGGTGGCCGCCGCCGAGCAGCGAGAGCGCGTAGCGCCCGGCGGCGATCTCGGCACCTTCTTCGAACGCCCACTGCGTAGCCTCGTTCGGTGGTGCGTCGGGGGCGCTGAGGGCGCTCCCCGGCTGAGGGAGCGCCCCTTCCACGCGCTGGTTCGGCGTCATCGGGTGTCGTTGCGGCTCCGGTCGTTGGTGTGACCGCCGCTCCAGTCGCGCTTCACGCCGCCGGTGCCGTCCCGCGTCCAATCCCGCGTGTGGTCTCCGCGGCTGCGGTCGCGGTCCTTGCTGACCGCACTGTGACTGCTGCCGGTGCCGTCGTTGGAGTCGCCGGTGTTGTCGGACGTGTCGCCACCGGTGCCGCCGGTCGTGCCGGTCCCGAACCCGTCGTCGTCGTCCTCCGCCGCGACCATCTCGGCGGCGTCGTCTTCGCGGCGCAGGACCATCTCGTCGTCGACGGCCTGCGTTGCCGCCGCTCCCGCGGGCGCTGCGAGCAATCCCAGCGCCAAGAACAGAACCATGAGCCTTCCCATGGCCGGCCTCCTTTTCCTCGAACGGACGAACTGTCGAGGAAGAGGTTCTCCCGGCTGCATAAGAACCCGATGAACGCGTTGTGAGAGACGTCTCATCCGGAGGACCGGAAGATGAGAGAGCTCTCATCCGGTCCTCATGTCGTGCACAGCCGGATCGGGAAGGCTGGGGGGATGAGCGTGAGGATGCTCGTCGTGCTGCTGGCCGTGCTCCTGGGCGGCGGCGTGGGCGCGGCGGTGACCAGCACGCTCCGCAACCCGACCAAGACGGTAGTCGAGCCGATCGTGCTGACGCCCGACGGCGAGCCGAAAAAGGGATCGCCCCCACGCGAGGAGCGGGAGCATGAGCGACGCCGGCCAGCGCGCCCTCGGCGCACCGCTCCGGCGACCCCTCCGGGAGACGACGACCGCGGGGGCGCGCAACCCGCGCCGGCACCGCCTCCCGCCCCTGCCGGCACCGACCCCGCCCCCGCGGGTCCGGGTGACGACGATGACGACGACGATGACGACGACGATGATGGGGACGAAGATGACGACGACTAGGAAGTTGCCCCGGGTGCTGGATCGGGCGCGCCCGTTGTGGCTCTCGAGCATCCGGTTGCGGCTGCTCGTGTCGTTCGTCGTCGTCCTGGCGCTCGCGGCAGTCGGATCGATCGTCGTCGTGCGTGCGCTCCTGGTCCACCGTCTGGACGAGCAGATCGACTCCGACCTCGTGCAGGAGGCGCGCGAGCTCAACAAGCTGACGAACGGCAACGATCCCCGGACCGGTGAGCCGTTCGCGGGAGACGTGCGCCGGATCTTCGAGGTCTTCCTGCAGCGCAACATCCCGACGCGCTACGAGGCCCAGCTGACGTTCGTCGACGGCCGGCCGTTCCTGCGGAGCCGGCGCGTCGTCCCGTACCGGCTCGACCGCGACCCGGATCTGGTCGAGCGCTGGGCCGGCCTCACCGAGTCGGACCGCGGGCGTGTCGACACGGCCGAAGGAGCGGTCGACTACCTGGCGGTCCCGGTGAGCTCGCCCGGGGGAGACCGCGGCGTCTTCGTCGTCGCCTTCTTCCGCGACCTCGCGCACGAGGAGATCGCGCCTGCGATCGCGGGCGCGGCCGGCGTGGGCGCGCTCGTCCTCGTGATCGGCTCCCTGCTCGCGTGGCGCGTCGCGGACCGGATCCTCCATCCGGTGGCGCACGTCACCGAGACGGCGCGCGGCATCTCTGAGACGGACTTCAGACGGCGCATCGACGTCGCGGGCGACGACGAGATCGCGCGTCTCGCGCAGACGTTCAACGAGATGCTCGATCGGCTGGAGCACGCGTTCGACACGCAAAGGCGGTTCATCGACGACGCCGGTCACGAGCTCCGCACGCCGATCACTATCATCCAGGGACAGCTCGAGACGCTCGAGGACGACCCCGAAGAACGCCGCAAGACGCTCGCGGTGGTGATGGACGAGCTCGAGCGGATGACGCGCTTCGTCAACGATCTCCTGCTTCTCGCCCGCGCTCAGCGTCCGGACTTCCTCGCGCTGGAGGCCGCCGACGTCGCCACCGTGACGGACGAGCTCTACTCGAAGGCGTCGTCGCTCGCGCCGCGCGACTGGCAGGTCGAGACCGTGGGTCGGGGGCGCGTCGTGCTGGACCGGCAGCGGATCACGCAGGCGGTGATGCAGCTCGCTCAGAACGCGGTGCAGCACACCGGCGACGGCGACGTCATCATTCTGGGAAGCTCCGTCGCCGACGGGGAGGCGCGCTTCTGGGTGCGCGACGAGGGGCCGGGTATCGCACCGAGTCGCCGGGAAGAGGTCTTCGAGCGTTTCCGGCGCGGGCCCGGGCCGAAGACGTCCGAAGGAGCGGGCTTGGGACTTTCGATCGTGAAGGTGATCGCAGAGGCGCACCACGGCCGCGTCGAGCTCGACAGCCGGGTCGGCGCCGGGTCGACGTTCGCCGTCGTGCTCCCGGTCGACCAGCCTTCGGAAGACGCGGGGGTCACCGGGTGACGCGGATCCTCGTCGTCGAGGACGAGACCAGAATCGCGTCGTTCCTCGAGAAGGGTCTGAAGGCGAACGGCTTCACCACGACGATCGCCGGGACCGGTGAGGACGCGCTCTCACTGGCGCGTACGGGCGAGTTCGACCTGATGATCCTGGACCTCGGGCTTCCGGGCAAAGACGGCTTCACCGTCCTGGAGGAGCTGCGGGCGCGCGACAAGCGCACACCCGTGGTGATCCTCACGGCCCGCGACTCGGTCGGCGACACCGTCCGCGGTCTCGAAGGCGGCGCCGACGACTACGTGACGAAACCCTTCCGGTTCGAAGAGCTCCTCGCCCGGATCAGGGCCCGGCTGCGGGACGACGGCGCGCCCGAGCCGACCATCCTTCGAGCGGGCGACGTCGAGCTCGACCTCCGCACGCGCCGCGTGAGCCATCGCGGCAAGACGACGGAGCTCAGCGCCCGGGAGTTCGCGCTCGCGGAGCTGTTCTTCCGTCATCCCGGCCAGGTGCTGGCACGCGAGCAGATCCTGAGCCACGTGTGGGGCTACGATTACGATCCGGGGTCGAACATCGTCGACGTGTACGTGGGCTACCTGCGCAAGAAGATCGGAGACGACGTCATCAAGACGGTCCGCGGGATGGGCTACCGGCTCGGCGGAGGATAGCTGCAGTCGTCCGAGCGTTCGTGGCGGATCGATCTGCGCCGTCTGCGCTAGATTGTGGCTTTGGGATGCTCGACGACCGCCCGGAGCGCGGAGGAATGTCCGCCAACCCCGTCGACACCCGAGAAGTCGAAAGCGTAGCGTGAGGTGAACCGTCGAGAGGAGGACCAGAAAATGGCGACAGCCGCTCAGCCCGATGCGGTCACGACCGCGGCATCCGGCCCCATCGGGAAACGTCGCAAGATCGGGATGCAGATCCTGCTGTCCATCGTCACCCTGGGGATCTACGGGGTGTACTGGGCGTACACGAGCCACGAAGACGTCAAGGCGCACACCGGCGACGGAGTCGGCGGCGTCGTGGGCGCCGTGATCTGGGTCTTCGTGGGGATCATCACGCTGTTCCTGTTGCCGATCGAGATCCAGCGGATGTACGAGCGGGACGGGCGCGAGAGCCCCGTCAGCGCGAAGACGGCGTTCTGGGTCCTGTTGTTCGGCATCCCGTGGTTCGTGAAGGTCCAGAAGGCGCTGAACGAGTACTGGGAAAGCAAGGGCGCGCCGGCTCCGTAACCCGAGCCCGGGGCGCGACTACCGCTCGTATAGCCTCTGGCTCGACACCGCCGGCGAGGCCCTGGAGCCGCGCCCGCCGCTGCCGGGCGACCTCGACGCGGAGGTCGCGATAGTCGGTGCCGGGTACACGGGTCTGTGGACCGCGTACTACCTGCTGCGCGCGCAGCCGGACCTGAGCGTCGCGCTGGTCGAGAAGGAGATAGCCGGCTTCGGCGCGTCGGGACGCAACGGCGGGTGGTGCTCGGGGCTCTTCGCCGCGCCGCGCGAGAAGCTGGCGGCCGCCGCGGGCCGTGACGCGGCGGTCGCGATGGAGCGCGAGATGTTCGCGACGGTCGACGAGGTCGGACGCGTGCTCGCCGGCGAGGGGATCGACGCGGGCTTCTGCAAGGGCGGGACCCTCACGCTCGTCACGTCACCGGCCCAGCTCGCGCGCGTGCGTGCGCTGCTCGAGGACGATCGCGCCTGGGGCTTCGGCGAAGGCGACTTCCGCTGGGTCGAACGGGACGAGCTCGAGGGCCGGGTAAGGGTCGACGGAGCCCTGGGCGCGCGCTACACGCCGCACTGCGCGCGGCTGCACCCCGCGCGCCTCGTGCGCGGCCTCGCGCGCAAGGTCGAGGAGCTCGGGGCATCGATCTACGAGTCGACGCGTGCGGAGTCGATCGAGCCGGGGAGGGTCGTCACCGATCGCGGGACCGTGCACGCGCCGGTGGTCGTGCGAGCGACCGAGGGCTACACGACCGCCTTGCGCGGCATGCGCCGTTCGCTGCTGCCGCTGTACTCGTTGATGGTCGCGACGGAGCCGTTGCCGGACGACGCCTGGAAGGCGATCGGCTGGGACGGGTGCGAGACGCTGCACGACGGCCGGCACTTGCTCGTCTACGCGCAGCGGACCGGTGACGGGAGGATCGCGATCGGGGGCCGCGGCGCGCCGTACCACTTCGGCTCGAGGGTCGACGACGCGAACGACGGGAACCCGCGCGTGTTCGAGGGGCTCGAGGAGGTCCTGCGAGCGCTGTTCCCGGCGCTGCGCGGAAACCGGATCACGCACCGGTGGGGCGGCCCGCTCGGCGTCCCGCGCGACTGGTTCAGCTCGGTCGGGTTCGACCGTGGCTCCGGCCTGGCGTGGGCCAGCGGCTACGTGGGCGACGGCGTCTCGACGACGAACGTCGCGGGGCGCACGCTGACCGATCTGATCCTCGGCCGCGACTCGCCGCTCGTCCGCCTGCCGTGGGTCAATCACCGCTCCCGTCGCTGGGAGCCGGAGCCGCTGCGCTGGCTGGGCGTGAACCTGGGCCTGAAGGCGATGGCGCACGCAGACCGGGTCGAGGAACGAACCGGCCGCCCCACGCGCCGCGGCGAGCTCGTGAAGAAGCTGATCGGCCTCTAGCCATGGGGGACGTGAAGCGGTCGCAATATCGGGTCGCCCCCCTGGTTGCGCGGGATGAGCGGTGCTTAACTCATAGGCGGCAACAGTTCACGTTGAAGGGGGCGGACGATGGTTGAGAAGCTGCCGATCGTTTACGTGCGCGGATATGCGGGAGGGACGAGCGGGATCGACAAGCAGGTCGACGATCCCTTCTACGGATTCAACGACGGTTCGACGCACGTGCGCGTGGGCAGCGAGGGCGAGCCGCTCTTCTACCAGTTCGAGAGCCCCATCCTGCGGCTGGTCGACGACGAGAAGTATCGGGTACTGGTCCACGGCGACCAGGACGCCTACCTGAGGTCGCGCAGCGACGACAGCATCCCGCCGGGGTCGATCTGGGTCTACCGGTTCTACGACGCGTCGGCCACCACGTTCGGCAAGAAGCCGATCGACTTCAAGATCGAGGATGCCGCGACCGGCCTCTACGACTACGTGCAGCTGGTCCGGGCGAAGACGGGGGCCGACCGCGTCCACCTCGTCGCGCACTCGATGGGCGGGCTCGTCTGCCGCGCGATGCTCCAGAAGGCGTCGCTGGAAGGCGGTCGCACTCCGGGCAGGGACATCGTGTCGAAGCTCTTCACGTACGGGACGCCCCACGGCGGGATCGAGTTCGACGTCGGCGGGGGACTGATCGACTGGGCGATGGAGACGTTCGGGCCGGCAGGGTCGGACATGTTCTCGCCGGACGTCATGTACGGGTACCTGACGCCGGGCAAGGAGTGGGGCGCGAAGCCGTCGAAGGGTTGGATCGCGAACGACATCCCGGACGACGCCTTCGATCCCGAGCGGGTCTTCTGCTTGATCGGGACCGACGCGAAGGACTACGGGCTCTCCAAGAAGATCGTCGGCCCGAAGAGCGACGGCCTCGTGATGATCGAGAACGCATACGTCCGGCGCGCGCACCGCGCGTTCGTCCATCGCGCTCACTCGGGGAGGTACGGGCTCGTCAACTCCGACGAGGGCTACCAGAACCTGCGCCGGTTCCTGTTCGGGATCCTGCAGGTCCGGATCGAGCTCGCCGGCCTGGACGTGCCGGACCCCAGCGGAGGTGAGGTCTGGCAGGCGGAGATCCGTCTGTCGCTGCGCGGGCTGCCGATCGTCATGCACGAGCAGCTCGCGGCGCACTACTGTCCGATCCAGCTCCATCTCGAGGAGCAGCAGACACGCGACCATCCCGACGCGCCGGTGCCGCTGACCACGGTGTTCCTGCTCGACCCGACCTCGGCGCGCAACGATCCGCTCGACCCGGCTCCGCCTCGCTGCCGCTATGCCCTGGAGCTGAAGACGATCAGGCTCGAGGAGAAGCACGGGTTCTTCTCGTGGAGCGATCACCTGGAGCAGATCGCGGACTGGGGCGACGTGCTGATCGTCGACGTGGGACGGCGAGACTCCGACCCGGAGAACGTGATGCACGCGTGGGCGGCGTGGAACTCGGCGGTCCCGGGCCCTCTGGCAAACGAGGACCCGATAGCGGCGGACCCCTTGATCTTCGTCGACTCGGTTGCGGAGGTCCCGTTCCCGGAGTCGGCGCGGAAGATCCTGGGCGAGAACGCGCGCCTGAGGTTCACGATCGCGGAGTGGAGCTAGGACGCGGACGGTGTACTGCTCGGAGTGCGGCGCAGAGGGGACGGGGAAGTTCTGCTGGAGCTGCGGCGCGCCGTTGCGCGAGAGCGGAGCGCCCTCGTCGTTCCCGGCACCCGTCGCGCCGGTCGAGTGGGACCGCGACGAGCCCGACTACGCGACGATCGTCAGCGTGCCCGCCGTGCGGGAGCTGCTGTCGCGCGAGGCGGCCGCGGCGGATACGCCGATGTCCGGGGAGGAGTTCCTCGAGCGCTGCGAGAAGACGCTCCCGCTCAAGGTCCCACTGGGCCCGCTCGTGGAGATCGCCGCGCCCCTGCTTGCGCGGCTCGGGGTGAAGACCGGCCGGACGCAGACGCGCGGGTTCTCCCTGCCCGCAGGGAGCACGCTGGTCGGGGTGCTCGCGTCGCTGGCGCGCCACGGCAACGCAGTCCGGCGCGTCGAGCAGGCAGAGGACGGCTGCGTGATCCATGCGGGGTTACCGTCCACGATGTGGCACGGGAAAGGCGACCTCGTCGTCGCGGTCAAGCGCGAGTCCTCGGGCACGTCGGTGGAAGCCGCGACCAGCATCCCGAGTCAGCTCTTCGACTGGGGAAAGAGCAAGGCTCGCCTGGAGGCGCTGTTCGCGGACATTGCCGACCCACACGTGCAGGAGGCCGCAGGTCCGTGAACTAAAAACGACGGGAGGATCCGGGATGGTGCGGAACCCTGCAGCACGGCGGCGCTTCATCCAGCTCGTTCTCGCGGCGGGCCTCACCGCGCTCGTTCTCCCAGCGCCCGCGTCTTCGGAGGCGGTCTCCGTGCGGTGCGGCAAGAACGAGGTCACGATCGCCGGGACCGAGGACGACGACGTGATCCGGGGGACTGCCGATCGGGACGTCATCGCCGGCGCTGGGGGCAACGACCGGATCAACGGTCGCGGGGGCAACGACCGGATCTGCGGCGGTCCCGGGAACGATCTTCTGACGGGTGGGGGCAGTACCGGTACCGAGCCGTGGGAACGGCTCCTGGGCGGAAGAGGGCGAGACACCGTCTTCTTCGCAGGGACCGAGGGTGTCGCCAACGTGTGGCTGCGCGTGCGCGGTCCCAAGCGAGGAGGTCTCTACAAGGCGTCCGGATACGGAGCGGCACGTCTCGTCTCGATGGAGAACGTGCGCGGCACGAGGTCCGGCAACCTCATCCGCGGTGATACCGCGGACAACAAGCTGTGGGGGCGCGGGGGAGACGACCAGCTCGAGGGGCGCCGCGGCAACGACCGCCTGGCAGGCGGCAGCGGGCGCGACCGGGCCGATGGGGGCCGGGGGATCGACGACTGCGTCGACGCCGAGAGGACCTCGTATTGCGAGTGAGGGGCGGTTCGGTCGACTCTTCACCGTTCGGCTAGTTTCTGGCCCGGCGCGATGAGTTTCCTCCCGCGCCGCCGTCTGATCCTTCGACGGCCGGCTGATCGTAGATAGGAGGGTTCCGATGCAGAAGATCACCCCGAACCTGTGGTTCGACACGGAGGCCGAAGAGGCAGCCACCTTCTACACGTCGATCTTCGGCAACTCGAAGATCAAGGGCGTGCACCGCTACGGAGAGGCCGGGCCCGGTCCCGAGGGCAGCGTCATGGTCGTGGACTTCCAGCTCGAGGGTCAGGACTTCACCGCGATCAACGGCGGCCCGGAATTCAAGTTCAACGAGGCGATATCGCTCCTCGTCAACTGCGAGACGCAGGAAGAGGTCGACCGGCTGTGGGATCAGCTGCTCGCCGGCGGCGGTCGGGAGCAGCAGTGCGGGTGGCTGAAGGACAAGTACGGGCTGTCGTGGCAGATCGTTCCCACGATCCTCGGCGAGCTGATATCGGGCGACGACCCGGAGCGGACGAACAGCGTCATCAAGGCGATGCTCGGCATGGTCAAGCTCGACGTCGACACCCTGAAGAAGGCATACGACCAGCCGCAGTCGGTCTGAGCTCGTGAGGACGTTCGCGCTGATCCACGGCGCGGGCCGATCACGGCGAGGCAGTACGATCGACGCAATGGGCCGGACTGTTCGAAGTCAGGCGGCGAGCTCGGCGGTCATGGCAGCGGCGATCGTGGGGTTGGTCGCGCTCTCGCTCACCTCATCGGGAGCCGCCGTCGCCGCACCGTCCCGGGCATCCCGCGCGGCCGCGGCCACGGTCGTGGCAGAGGGGGGATCTCTCCCGTTCTCGTGGAAGTGGACTCCGGCCGAGGTGATCCTTCCCGGTCCTGGTCGCGTGACGTGGGAGAACCCGACCGAGGCGCCACATCACGTCACGTTCTGGGACGGCCCTCGCGACGACACCACCCACGTCGACGTAAGGGGATCGGTGACCGTGCGGTTCAAGAAGCCCGGCGTCTACAAGTACTGGTGTGACATCTTCGGCCATGCAGAGCTCGTCGAGGTGGGGGCCGAGAGGATCTGCATAGGTATGTGCGGCGAGGTCGCGGTCGAGTAACTGCGCTCTAAGGGATGTTGGAGAAAACCCCCGTGATCGTCCCCTGCGTCGCCGGGCCTGGACACGGGTTGGTGACCCCGCCCGTCGTCTGCGTGGTGATCACCACGAGCTCTTCGAGGCCCTTCGCAAGCGCGAGCGGTGACTCCGAGCTTCCGCAAACGTGCTCGTGGACGTCGGTGCCGTCGCTGTATCCGTAGACGTAGACGGATGCCCAGACCGCGTCGCCCGACGCGTCGGCCACGTCGATCGAGACGAACCTCTCTCCCGGCTCGATCGGGAAGACGACGCAACCGACCGGCTCGCCGACGCAGGGAGAGTCCTGAGCGCCGCGGAAGCCCGTCGCCCCGACGTACTGCCGCTCCTCGGTGCGCTCGACCTTCTTCTTTTTCTTGCCGGCCTCCGCCGGTGGAGCCTGGACGCCGGCCGCGAGCAAAGCCGCCGCCACGCCGAGCGCCACCACTCCGGCCGCCCTTCGGGATCCCGTCATCGTCAGCATCTCGCCCTCCCTTGCCAGTTGCAGCAAGCACCGCCTGCTCGGTCTTCTTCGTCGCCGCGGCACCGTTACCTGCCGTTCCGGCGAGGGAATTCGGCGGGGAGCGGCGAACCAGGTTCCCATGGACACCCGCGCCCGCCTGCTGCGCCGCGCCTCGTGCGCCCTCGTGGCAGCCACCCTCGTCGTGCCCCTCTTCTCCGCCACGGCCCTGGCCGGCCCCGGCGCCGCGCGGAACGCGAAGAAGAAGCCGCAGCCTCGCGTCGTGGTCGCCGTGATCGACAGCGGGTTCAACGCGTATCACGAGTACTTCCACGGCGGCGGGCCGCTCTACGGGAGCTCCGGTCCGTCCAGCGTGACCCCCGCAGTGCTGAAGGAGTTCGGCATCGATGAGGACCACGTCATCCGCGTCGAGCGCACGGGGAACTTCGCGGAGGACTTCGCCAAGGCCAAGGCCGAGTTCGAGAAGATCGAGAAGGGCGAGCCGTACTGGTTCGCGGGCACGAACGTGATCGGCGTCTCGTTCCTCGAGGACGGAGAGAGGCTGCGCCCCGACGGCAACGCCAGCAGCCACGGCATCGGGACGGCCGCGGCCGTCCTGACGGCGAACCCGGACGCGATCGTCGTCGCGGTCGAGGACATAAGCGAAGAGACGGAGAAGTGGGCGTTCACGCACCCCGCCGTCGACATCATCACCACGAGCTACGGCCCCGCGACGAGCTATCCCACCCTCACCAACCTCTCGTCCAGCTACACGGGTGTCGTCGAGAACGGCAAGGTCCACTTCGGGGCCGCGGCGAACGACCCGACCTACTCGAGCCTCGACCAGACGTCGGGACCGTGGTGGACCATCGGCATCGCCGGGTTCGAGGAAGACGACAGCGGGGGCCGTCAGGTCTCCTCCGGCAACGTCCCCGACTTCGTCGGCGACTTCACGCAGGACCTTCCCTACTGCCGCAGCTGTGAAGAGGGTGTGCGATCCGTCGCCGGCACCAGCTTCGCGACCCCGCGCAGCGCCGGCACGTTCTCGAAGGTGCTGCTGGAGGCGCGCCGCGCCGCGGGACATGCCGGCGGGATCATCGGCGCCGGGACGAAGGAGCCGTTGCTGGTCGGCGGGAAGCTCGGGCTGTCGGTCTGGGAGATGCGCCGCGCCCTCGAGGTAGCGGCCTACTACCCGGGCACCGCGGACTACGGGACCGAAGGCGGGCCCGACCCGACGTCGGTCCCCGTCAACGACGCGGCCCCCTGGGTGCAGACGGGGTGGGGATTGATCTCGCCTGCGAAGCGCTACGACGTGGTGAAGGAGATGCTGGCGCACCTGGGGATCGCGGGCAAGCCGACGCGCACGAAGCCCCAGGAGGCCTGCGACTTCATGACGAGGAACATGGAGGCGCGCCACGCCTACTGGGACATGCTCGCCGTCAGCGGCGAGTCCTACGGGAAGACCGAAGACCCGTACGTCTACTGCTGATCCGTGAACTGACGCATCCGCCGGGGCTCCCGCGTCTCCCTTACTTTCCCGGTACCACCAGGCGGTACGTGCTTCCGCCGACGATCGTCTTCCCGGCGCGCTGCACCACGTCGAACCAGATGGTGTCGCCGGGCTTCGCACCCTCGGGCGGCTGCAACGTCATCGCCGCGGTCACCGAGGAGCCTGCCGGTATCCGGACCTCGGACAGCCTGGACTCGCCCTCCTCTTCGGACGGTACGTACGCTTGCCCGTAGTCGATGGAGGCGAACCTCCGGAGCGCACGTGCCTCCCGCTCGTCCAGGTCGTCCGCGGCGAGCCTCCGCTTCAGGTGAGCCGGGATGTCGTCGAACTCGACGCGTTCGTCGGGTCCACAACCCGACACGTAGTCCGAGGCCCACCGGCGGATGTGCGCGTCGAGTCGCTCGTCGACCTCCTCTCGCGGGCCGATCTTCCAGCCCTCCTGCTCGCGGAGCTCGTGCCGCCCGCTCAGGAACAGGGCGAGTCGCAGCGGCGACTCGCGACGCTCGAAGTGGATCTCGAAGGCGGAGTCGTCCTCGGACACGTTGTGGAAGTCGATCAGGACCGTCTGAGGAGAGATCTCGTCCGTCTCGCCTCCCGGCGCAATGGGCATGTCGCCCGCGGCGACGAGGTGGAGGTTGCGGTGCGCGGCATGTCTGTCCGTCATCGTCAGCTGATCCATCGACGCAGTGGTGCCGGTCAACCGGTCGGCCGCGGTGGTCGTCGTCACGAACGCCGCCGCGCAGACGTGGTTGTGACCTGCGGGCAACGCCATCGTCGAGAAGTCGAAGTCGTAGAAGACGACTCCCGGGTTGCGCGCGTCGACGTCGATGACCGGGCTCCGATAGGGCGACATCGGGTCGGCGAAGCGCCATTGGCTCCCGGCTACCCAGTTCGTCGTATCGCCCGTGTTGATCCGGTTCGTGTAGCCCGCCGGCAGCGCCGGGAGGCCCGCCGCGGCATCGGTCACGAGCAGCAGCACGCGGACCTGGGACGCCGGGACGGGCAAGCGCCCGCGGTTGTGCACCTGGATGAACAGACGGTTCACGCCCGTCCGGTCCGCGGTCTCGGTGTTGCCCGAGTCGACGTAGTCGGCGATGTTCACCGCGAAGTCGAGGTAGTCCGGCGGCGTGCTGATCGTGTTCGGGTTCGGTATCGAGGGACGGCGGACCTTGATGTCGGGGCTCATCCAGTGGTGGACGTTGAAGCCCCGTCTCCTCGGGTCCTGCGCGCCTTCCACCCACGTGAACCGCTGCGTCCCGGAGATGCGCCCGGTGTCCGCAGAGTTCACGCGCAGGTAGAGCTCGGTGTCCGCCGACGTCGGCGCGTCCATCTGGATCTCCCAGAGGCCGCGGCCGTGAAGCGAGGCGCGCAGAAGGCGGGTCCGCCGATGGACGCTGAGCTGGGTGATCGCCGACTCCGGGAGCCCTTGCGAGAACGGGACCCACGCCCACGTCGGGGGCGCGCCGGATTTCACGCCCTTCCAGCACCCGACGTCGGTGCCCGCGTACAGCGTCTGCGGGTTGTCCGGGTCGACGACGACGGCCTCGGCAGTCACGTCGACGACCGCCTGCGTAAGCGTCGTCCCGCCCGCGCTCTGCCATGAGGTCCCGTCGAAGTAGTAGACGTGGTCGCGTGCGCTTCCGCCGAGCGAGACGTAGAAGGTCCCGGTAGCGGCGTTCTCCACCCCGATCGAGGTGATCCTCGGAGGGACCGGCAGCCCCGTAGTGGTGATCCCAGTGCGCGTCCACGTTCCCCCGGAGAGGTCGAAGCGGAACACCTGCGCGCTGGTTGCCGCGAAGATCCTCGTCCCCGACGCGAAGGCGACGTCGACGACCGACGCTCCGAGCTGGTCCTGGCCCAGCGGGGCCGCAGCGGTCGCAGCCGTCGTGTACGGATTCGTGTTCGTCGGGAGCGTCACCCACGTCGCGCCCCAGTCGGACGTCACCCACAACCGGTTCGTCCCGAAGCCCACCATCGTCGGGGAGACTCCGGACGGTGTGGTAGCGATGCGCGTGTAGAACGCGGTGCTGCCGTTCTCCGTGTTAGCGAACGTCTTCTGCTGGTTCGTCG
>WUUC01137113.1_pt1 | contig 13493 bp, 3 predicted proteins | sample 6278441 | NCBI WGS metagenome assembly WUUC01 (sample SAMN13675441, study PRJNA597444) | soil metagenome | isolation source: soil | place: USA: Washington | collected 2017-10
CCAGTTACATCTCCCATTCCAATCTTCGAACGATCCTGAACAACATCGATTGTCAGCATATCTTCCTGGTTCTTGACGTATGTTTTGGAGGAACATTTGACCCGGTGGTGGCCCGTCGTGGTGATGAGTATGAGGCATTGAACAGGGAGCAATTCATTCGGCGCAAACTGCAACACCGTACCCGTCAGTACCTGACCTCGGGTGGGAAGACGTATGTCTCGGATGGCCGCGCGGGTTCACATTCGCCATTTGCACGAGAGTTCATCCGTGGACTTCGCAGTTACGGTGGTTCGGATCGTGTGCTGACGATCAGCGAGCTCATGGGGTTTGTTGAGAAAGTACAGCCGGAGCCGAGGCATGGTGAGTTTGGAAACAATGAACCGGGGAGTGATTTTTTGTTTATTTCGAAGGAGTAGGATTAAGGGTAGTGCTAGGTCCATGTGGGTATTATTCGCGAGTGCGATTCCGTTTTTTGCTAAAACACATATCGAAATTCATATTTTTTTTCCAGAAGGACGGGTTGTTGGAACGGTGGTTATTAAGTTATTTATTATCAGATAATTGTATTTTTCATAATCGAGTTTTCTCTATACCTCTTTTGTGTTACTCCTTTAGTGGTATATTCTCAAACACACATTGATTTCGCAAAAAAAGGACATCATCTTGAAATCGATTTCAGAATGTCGTTGGCTTTAATCTGATATGCGTTGTTGCGGCGTCATCGCTACATTGAAATCACCCCTTTCAGAGAAAAATAGTTTTAACAGGCAGCACCGGTTCGGTAGCTCTCATTGCGCTTAAGCGTGAATGCACGAAATAGTCGTGCCTGTTTTGACGTGACCAAAAAAAGTGTCCTATGAATACACGGTTTAACATTGTTGTGTATGCGATAGTATTTGCATGCGTATTTTTTTTAACGAGTGGTGAAACGAAGGGACAGGGCTATGTACAATTCACCCAGGTTTCCGGCGGTTCCTCAGGGTGCGCCGGCGTAGCGACGGCGACCTATGCCGTTGCGTGGGGAAATGGACTTTCAGTTAATAACGTTTCGATATCTGGCACTGGTTACAGCGCTTATGCCGATTCTACCGGCGACAATAGTGGAGTTACCGGCACGAAGACATATTATCTTCAGTGGGGTTCCAGTGGTTCTGTTACAGCTACTGTCCATTTCACGAACGGGACGTCAACAACTACCAGTTCATATAGTTTTACAACAATCATTACTGAAGCTGGCAGCATATCCGGCACATCTCCCATTTGTGAAGGAACTTCGACTAACCTCAGTGTTAGCGGAAATTCGGGCACGGTGACCTTCCAAAAGAAGATCAGTGGTGTGTGGACAGACATAGGTAGCAACAACACTGGCAATCTTTCCGTAGCGACGGAATTCAGGGCCAGGTATTCGACGGTGTGTGAGACTGACTATACCGACCCCATCACCATCAATATTACACCTCGTGTATCAATATCTTCGGTTTCCGTCAACCCCACATACCGGTACGTTGGAGATGACAATTCCTACGGGCCAGGGGCTACAGTCAATGCTTCTAATCATAACGGAACGTTTGGATGGACGATCAAAGATGGAAGCAACAATTCCGTTGCAAGCGCCTTGTCGACCGCATATAATCCGTCGCTCATCAACTGGTCATCGACATTTACTGGTTCGGCTACAGTAGCCGTTACAGCTTATGGCTGCGACAATTCCACTGCAACGGCAACTACCAGTGTTACAGTCAATCCGATTCCGACGGCGACCTTTGTCCCTGTGGGAACTTTACCCAGTCCGTTATGTGCTGGTACGGTTGCTCGCTACAAGCTTCTTTCTACAGATCAGAACGTATCGATTTCCAATGTTAATGCCCCTTCGATTACCGGTGGTGGCAGCAATGTTACACATCATTCGGAAGCGGGAAATGAATGGTCGGTGACCTGGAGTTCTGATGGCACTTTCGATGTGTCTTTTTGGATCACGAAGGACGGTCGTACGTGGACCAATCAGCATGCAGGTTATTCCTTCAATGTAGCTGAAGCTATTCCCGGCACCATTTCATTCTCCGGCCCCTCAACGATGTGCGTTGGCACTTCGCAGGCCAGTGGAACTATCAACATTTCAGGGAACTCACATTCCGTAACTTATTGGTCGTGTCCCAGTGGATGCTCCGGGGCGAACGATACCGGTTGGACGCAAATGGGTAGCAATGCCTACACCAACCTTTCGGCGAACACGAACTTTCGCGCGAAACTCAGCTTTACTGATTGCGGTACCAAGTATTCTAATGTTATTTCCGCAACGATCGCTCCGATGCCAATCGACATTCTCGTGAACGGCCCTGCGGGAGTTTGCGAGAACAACAACAATGCTAAGATCGTGCTCAACTACGGAGAAGACGGGGTCAAGTACCGGCTCTTCAAAAACAACAACGACACAGGTCAAGAGATTACCGGCCCAGGCCCGCAGGAAACTGGAGGGAGAATTGAATTCCCGAACCAGGGGGTCGGTCTTTACAAAGTAGTTGCTACAAAGGGCACCTGTCCCTTGCAGATGACGGGAACTCCGGATGTTGTTTTGCTTACAGCTTCGCCTTTTGGGGTTAGTACCACTCCAGTACAACCGATATCGATTTGCCCAGGTACTGAAGTCACCATCGAAACAACGGGCGGGTCGCAATTGCAGTGGGGAAGCACAAGGAACGATTTGACCACACAGCAGATGACGGCGCCATCTTTTACCATCACGCCCGCCGAGTCTGCAACATACAGTGTCAACGGTGTTGACATCAATTGCCGCCTTCCTGTTAGCGCATCGATCGCCGTTAACGTTAAACCAATTCCTAACCTTTCAAGCCAGTCGGCCACTTTATGTTCGGGGCAGACGACCAATTTCCAGGTGTCCTCTACGGAAGGCACCACGTTCACATGGACTGTAAGCCCGCCGTCGTCTGTGAGTGGTACATCCAGTTCTTCAAGCCCACTTGCAAATTTCGGCGCGATACAGCAAACACTAACCACTACAGCAAGTTCGCCGGAGACTGTCGTCTATCAGATTACACCGACACTGAATGGTTGTAATGGAACGGCGCGCACGGCAACGGTGACCCTGAAGCCTACTCCCCAGATCACTGTCGCGAATCAGAACGTTTTCTCATCGAAGGATTTTACAATTGATCTCGCTCCGACGATCACGGGCACGAACGTTGCATGGACGACCACCGCAGCGTCGGGAGTAAACGTACCCCCGAGTAATGCAACACAGTCGGCCAGTTTCTCGGGAAACATCACGACTTCTGCGCCAGCAGATGGTACTGTCACATATGTTCTTACGCCGACCCACGACGGGTGCCAGGGCACAGTGAAAAATGTGGTGATGACGGTCTTTGCCCTTCCTGTCATACAGGCTTCGATCAATCCCCTGATCAAGGGCGGTGCTGCGTCTGTCCTTACCACAAGTCCTGCACTGATCAGCGGTTCAGGCAACTGGCACCGCAACGAAGTTTCAGTTATAACAGCGCAGTCTGTTACCACGCGAACTCCCGGTACCTATCAAATATTAGTTACCCGTGGAGGAATATCTGCCTGGACGCAGCCCTTGTACTTACTCAGCACCATCAATGGGCAGAATCTTAATTATGTGATCACGGATGTGATTCAGAAGCCGGGTATTGTAACACCAGGTGCGGTTACTATGTCAAGCGTCGACTCGGTAAATCAATCCATACAGTACATCGATGGACTTGGCCGACCAATGGAAACGGTTGTGACGCAGGGATCACCTACAAGGAAAGATGTCCTGGTTCCGAATGTCTATGATGCGTTCGGTCGTGAATACAAAACATTCCTTCCTATCACCAAGGGCGACGACGGAAGCTATAAGAGTGTGATCACGGAAAGTGATGTCTATTCAGATGAGGCGACAAACGACTTTTATTCCGGAGGGTCACCAAAAGTCGCTTCGGACGACGCTCCGTATGCCAAATCACTTTATGATAATACGCCACTGAATAGAGTGGTGAAGCAGGGTTCACCGGGAACCGAGTGGCAACCGGAAGGAGCGAACCCCGTGATCAAGGAATATCTGTACAATAAAGATACCCCGAATGATCCATTGGCGGTTTACATGTTCAAATATCATCCTGCGGGTGGTACCGTGACGCTTGGGACGGGACCAGCGGCCTATTATCCAGGCAATGCACTAAGTGCAGTGAAAACTACCGATGAAGAAAGTAATCACGTCATCGAATTCACCGACAAAGAGGGGAGAGTAGTGTGCAAAAAGGTTTGGGTGACTTCCACTACCTACGCATGTACATATTATCTGTACGACGATTTTGGAAACCTATCTATTGTGCTTCCTCCAGAGGCGATCACAAGACTGGGTAACTAACTGAAATCAAAAGTATCATTCAGAAACAAGACAACTGGTTCAGAATATGAAAAGGTCTTTAATTCTTTCAGGCTGCGGAAAAGCGTTGATCATGCTGGCAGCGATGACTTTGGCGGGAATATCTTACGGTCAGGGCTCTTCAGCTCCGAAAATCGTTCCTCCTTCACCGAACGCGCAGGCGTTTGCAAAATATGGTAACCTTCCCGTGTCGACATACACGGGGTTACCAAATATCTCGGTCCCCATCTACGAGGTCAGGTCGCGCGACATCGTTGTGCCGATATCACTCAGTTACCATGCATCAGGAATCAAGGTGGGTGAGGAAGCCAGCCAGGTTGGTCTTGGGTGGGCCTTGAACGCCGGTGGCGTGATCTCCCGCAATATCATCAACCAGGATGACTTTGCGGAGGACGTAACTGCTTACCTCAATCAATACAACAACGCGCCCATTACGGCAACGGATGAGTTTTCGATGACAATACTCAGACCACTTCAGTCAGGCGTAAAGGCAAAGTTTGTTAACCTCGCCGATGCGGGTAATCCTACTGTGTACAATCTTGAAGAGTATATCGATGGCCAGAGTGTAGACTTCGACCCCGATCAATTCACGTACAATTTCCTCGGGCAATCGGGAAAATTTATCATGAAACGTTTCGGGAGTCCTCACAGGCTTGAAGCGGTTTTGGAAAAGAAGGACAAGATCTCCCTGGAACCGACACCCACGGGTACTTCATGGACAGTAAAGACTGCGGATGGTGCCACTTACCTTTTTAATAAGCCCGAAGCATATCGCAGCGATGGGGAAGGTGAGGTTGAACATATTTCTGCATGGTACCTGACGGAGATCACATCGCCTACGGGTGCCAGGGTGTACTTTGAATACACCATTGTTCCGAACCAGTTCATCAAACCGGTGGGAGTATTCTCAGAAGTACAGCAGGCATGGAAGGCCTCCTGTGCAACATTCATATGTGAGGATTATGTGCCTGCAGGACCTGGAACGTATGCCCCAGGTAAGAGCTACAAGAACGTAAGACTCGATCGTATCATTTGGGACAATGGAAAAGTTGAATTCGAGATGGGAGATCGCATCGATGTGATGGGCGACAAAAAGGTGGACTTCATAAAAATATATGCCAAAGATCTTGTTTCAGGTTCCTACCTGCTCAAAGATGTTTACGAATTCGGTTATACTTATCTATCAGATATTACTTTCTCGCCCGGATTTCCGGCAGTTGACCCTGACATCAACAATGATCGCCTTACCAAGAGATTGAAACTCGTCTCTTTGACACGCAAATCCCCGGAAAATAATCGTACAGAGTACAAGCACCTGTTTCAGTACTATGAGGGAACCTCATCATACGACAGGCTTCCTGCAAAAAATTCTTACTCACGTGATCACTGGGGGTACTATAATGGTAGTGGGAAGAGTTCATTCCTGCCATCATACCAGCATGTCGCGATGATCACCAACCTGGAGATGATCGATGGCATAATGGGACCGGAGCGGGAGCCGTCGGCTTTGCACATGAAAGCAGGTTCTCTCAAGTCGATCACATATCCAACCGGGGGTAGAACCGAATTTGAGTATGGGATCAACGACTACGATGTTGTACTCAACCCTCCGCCGATGCCAGAGCAAGAAGAAGCATATCCGGAGTATGAGGCTTTTTCACAAAGCGCAGGAGAGGCAAGTGTCATGAAGGAACTGGACATAAGGGACGAGTATCAGGATCCGAACAACAGTTCGACCATTCCGGTCAAACTTAGTGGCTCCTTTTCGACCAACCTTGGGTCATGCTCAATTCCTGGTGCGCCGGAAGTTTATATACAGATATTGAGCGAGAACGGTGTAACAGAACATAAACGGGTTAGTGTCAATATTTCACCATGCGCCGTGCCCGGTGACATCGATTGCTTGCAGTGCAATGGTGGCTCCAGCTCTTATCATGTTTTTTCGTTTGTGGCTTTCGTTGTTTTGCCGCCCGGCATCTATCAGTGGAAGGCCATTATTAATCACGCAGACTTTACAACGGCGAGTACGCAAATTGAATGGTGGGTGGATCCAGAGAAGCGTCCCAGGAGTATCACTGGCGACCCGAATGTCAAGTATTCCCTTGCCGGTGGATTGAGGATTGAAAAGATAAAAGACTTCGATCCTGAGTCTGAAAAGGCGTCGAACATAAGGACTTTTAGTTACCATACCGTTACTGATACAGCCGTATATTCCAACGGTATACGGATGATCGCCCCAAGATATTCCTACAACGAAATCGCCTGGGAGAAAAAAATTATTGGTATGGAAGATGAAGAAGGTAATCCTTCAGAGCAAGCTGCTATTTGCCTCGATTGTCTCTATATCATTCGTCAGTCAGATAGTTTTCTTCCCGCAACCGGATCGATGGGGAGCATCGTGGGTTACGGTAAAGTAACAGAGACTCAGGGCGAAGTGGGTGAGAACGGATACACTGTGTACGAATATTATAACGTCCAGGATATCGTAACACCGTTCCGCTACGAACTTAACGAGGCATACCACATGCGGCCGCCTGCAGTTTCTACCAAAGCGGACCCGTTGAATGGTATGCTACTGTCGCAAACAAACTATGGGGCAAACGATAAGAAGGTGCATCGCGTAGAGCATCAGTTGAACGAGAAATTCAGGCGATGGGAATACGGTATCGAAGTCCGTCAAGTACGTGTGATCGGCATGGGTGCACAAGATGCAGCTACCCTGCTGTTGGGGCAATACCCGAATATCCTGAAGCCATATTTCCAGCTGTATATCTACCCGGCAATGGCGTCGACATTCCCTTATGTTAAGAATACCAGGGAAATATTTTACGATAACAACGAAGCCGAGAAGTTATCGACGTTTTCGGAGTTCTTCTACGACAACGCTGGTCACCTACAGATGACCAGGTCCACGTCTCAGCGGAGCAATCAGAACGTTCTCGAGACCACATACAAGTATCCAGCGGACTATACCACGGGTGCCGACGCTGCAATCACAGAGATGAAGGGTGACAAATTCATGCATGGAGTGCCAATTGAGACACGAGTTTTCGATTTAACCGCCGGCAAGGTTATCAGTCATAACATCTCACTGTTCGGCCTGGTCAACGGGTTGGTGTTACCCATCTCTGCTGCCGCCTTGAACGTTCCACTCGCACCGACAACTGTTCCAGTATACGTTCCCTCGTCCGGTTACAATCAGGGCCTTTACCGGAAAGGCTACACTATAGGATATAACACTAATGGTACGGTAAAGACAGTTCAGAAAGAAAAGGATGTGATCAGTTGTTATATCTGGGGAGTGAGGCAATCCTTCCCTATAGCAGAAGTTGTAAATGCACAGGCAGAGGAAGTGTACCTGCAGAACTTCGAAGACGGCGGCGCCGGTTCGCCATTAAAACCGCACACAGGCAGGCGATATCACTCGGGAGATTTTACTGTCGATTTCACAACGCCGAATTCACGAACGTATGCGATAGAGTATTGGTATTACGACGATAGCAAGTGGAATCATAAAGTTATGGATTACACCACCGCTACAACGCTAACGGATGGAACGGCAATCGACGACGTGAGGATCTACCCGAAGGATGCGATGATGAAGAGTTTCACGTATGACCCGTTCGGTGAAATGACTTCCTCGATCTCTGAGAACGGCCAGGTGAAGATCATGGAGTACGATACATTCAGCAGACTGGTCAGGGTCAGGAACGCGAAGGGTGAGATTGAGAAGCAATACACTTACCACTACAAAGAGCAATGAAAATGAAAAGAATTTATACACTCCTTCTCGTTGCTACGCTCGTTGCGCTAAGTCAAAGCCTAAGTGCCCAACACCTGGTTCGATGGGCGGACCTCGTTGGTGCAACTGCCGATAATAACGGAATTGTGACAAAAACAGCATCCGATGGTTGGAACAACGGTGGTGCGACGAGCTCGAATTACCTCGCTCCGAATACAGATGGGTCGATCGAATTCAGTGTTACAACTCAAACGTCAGTTCAAATTGGTTTTGTAACTAACAATTTTATCAACCTCGGCTCCGATATCTTTACCAATGCTATCGGCGTTGGTAGTACGGGCACTATCTCTGCCTGGGAGGGCACAACAACTGCCAACTATGGAACATATACTTCCGGAGATGTTTTTAAACTATCCAGAGAGGGATCGTCGGTTAAATATTATCGCAATGGATCAGTCATTCGTACCGTTTCGGCAAATGCAGCGCTTCCACTATTGGTGCGGTTGAATATTTTTCCTAATGGACGTATGACACCAGCCGTTACCGCATCGTTCGATGCGATCGTGCTGATAAACCCGGTTGTCACAGGCGCTAGTGGAAATCAAAACAATGGATCGATCACAACAGCAGTAACGGGGGGCAACGCTCCTTACACTTACAGTTGGTCATCGGGTGAGACAACAAGCGCCATAACTGGTAAGGCGCCGGGGACTTACACTGTAACGGTTACCGATGCCGACTCGCGACAAGGCACGCGGGTAATCAACATCGGATATAAAGTGACGTACGGCATGCTCAAAGATGTTACCGAGTCGAATGGCATCATTACTAAAACAACAGGAAGTGGGTGGAACGGTGCCGGGTCGGATCCTACAAACATTTTTCATGGAGAGGGATGGATCGAATTTACTGTTCTCGATTACAGTTCAGCCTACGTAGCAGGTTTTGAGCTTGATCCCTCCCTCACTCTTTCGTCGTTCAGAAATAGTATTTATATCGGGCCCGACGGTAACTACTATGTTTATGAACTGGCCGTTGGGAACAACATAGGAAAGTACCGGGCAGGGGATGTTTTTCGAATTGCTCACGAAGGATCGAACATAAAGTACTATCGAAACGGCACAATCTTTAGGACGGTTACTGCTACTGCCTCCGGACATCCTTTGAAGGTCGTAATGTCTTACGGAAGTTCACCGATGATCACCTGTTCCGCAGATGCAACTATTCGTTCGACGGCAGTCGTGACGGGAACAGGTGTTGCGGATGGAACGGGAAGCATCGCCGTAACTCCCCACGGTGGCGTTGCTCCCTACACTTATTCATGGTCGTCAGGAGAAACGACCTCAACTATATCGAACAAGAATCGGGGCTCATATACAGTTACCATCACGGATGCTGAAAACAGGACAACCGTCAGGACGTATGCCATCGCGTACAAAGAAATTTATACTTCAGTTGCGCAGGCGACAGAAGGATTGGATGGGAGAATTAATCGTACCGGTTCAGCTGCATGGGTCGGCGGTGCGAACACTTCCCATGTGCTCGCCCAGGGTGTTAACGGTTGGGTTGAATGGGTGATCCCGTCAGATAATCCATCGTTTGCAATTGGCTTTCAGTATAATGACCAACTCTGGGACTATACCCAGTTTCGTAGTGCATTAGCTTATCATGGCAGAAGTACAGGATTCGTAAGTGCATTTGAGATAGGGGCTGCTCCGACAGTAACTGTAGCAGAGCCAGGCGATGTGATGCGTATCGACCGGAGTGGAACAACTATTACGTATTCCATGAATGGCAACACGATTCGGACGTGGGCAGTAGGCAACAATTGGGAGTTGAAGGTTAAAGTGGCGGTGCATACCGGCAGCTCGCCCAGGTTTGTATCGTCGTTCGGACCACAACTACTGATCGCCGGTACGGTCACGGCAACAAGTGTTGCAGATGACACAGCTGGCGTGTCAGTTACGCCTTCGGGAGGAACAGCGCCTTACACTTATTCGTGGAGCAGCGGCGAAACAACATCGAGCATTTCAAGCAAGGCAAGGGGCACTTATACTGTCACAGTTACTGATGCCGAGGGAAGGACCGCGTCGCGACCGTATGGTGCCGAATACAACCACGTATGGACAAATCTTTCAGGCGTCACTCAAAGCGGTAACACATTGGAGAAATCAGGTGGTGGCCCATGGGGAGGTGCTATTAGTTCTGCGATCATACCAGCCTACACAAACGGCTGGATCGAAGCTGTCCTTGAAAACACAAACTCCATGTTCATATTTGGTTTCAGTTGGCAGGACTATGCCCTTGAACCAAACGGTATGAGAATTGGTCTCCAGGCGGAAGCAAATGGAGTTATCCGCTTCTGGGAAAGCACTTCTAGCAACGGAATTGCTTACTGGAAAGCCGGTGACGTGATCCGAATGGAACGTAGTGGAAATACTCTCGTGTATAAGCTCAACGGTGCCGTTCTCAGAACTTATTCTTATGACATACAACAGTTTGAGCTCAAGGGAAAAGTGCTGGTTGGATCGGGCAATTCTCCACAGATCACTACGTCGGGTGCTCCAGGGATCATTCCTCAAGCCGTGATAACGGGTACCGAAAAAAATGATGGTACCGGTGCTATCGCGATAACACCAATCGGTGGTACGGCGCCTTATTCATATGCATGGTCTAGCGGAGACACCACCTCATCCATCACGGCAAAGAATCGCGGGTCATATACGGTTACAATCACAGATGCCGAAAACCGTACCGTACAAAGGACATACTATATCGGCTACAAGCAGCATTACACCAACCTGGTCGGCGTTACAGAGAACGGCGGGAACGGCCTAACGCGGTCAGCAGGGTCAGGGTGGGGCCTGGGTGCCAACTCAACTAATATTTTACCGGCCAATACCAACGGCTTTGTCGAATTGGTAGTGTCTTCCGACCTATATTCAATATATGATATAGGCTTTGGAAGTGCCACGAGCGGTATGAACTATACCGACTTCAGGAATGGATTTCATGTTCACGGCGCATACGGCCAATTAGTGATCACGGAGTCCACCCTGACTGTGACCCTTGTTGGACATCAGCCTGGCGATGTGCTTCGGATCGCGAGGGAAAACTCGAACATCCTCTACTACAGGAACGGTGCGGTTATGCGAACAATTGCGACAAATCCGGCAATCGAATTGTATCTCAAATTTTCTGTAAATAATTCATCAACACCCCCCGTTGTATCGTCATTTGACACGGCTCCGATTATCGCGCCAGTGATCACCGGTACGGGTGTTGCCGACAACACCGGTGCAATCACCACAACTGTTTCAGGGGGAACCGGTAGTTATACGTATGCATGGTCGAGTGGCGAAACAACAACCAGTATTTCAGGGAAGGCAAGAGGTGCATATACTTTAACGGTTACTGATTCGGAGGGCCGCGTAACATCGCGCACATACAACATTCAATATAAAAACTACCTATCGGAAGCCACTAACATTATACCTGCGTCCGCGCCATTGACTGGGTTCTACAGTGCCACGGCAAGTCCATCTGGGGCTAACTCAACAAACATTATCCCGGCAAGCACCGATGGTTGGATCGAATGGGTCAATTATAATAATACCAGTGTCTACCAGGTTGGGTTTGGCATCGTTGACTTCAGTTTCGGACTGCTGGATTTCATGTATTCGATCAGTTTCAGCAACAATGCCACAGCTTCATACTACGAATCGTCGTCTACCGGAACAGTTATAGGTTTCCTGTGTAGCTATCAACCTGGCGACGTGTTTAGCATCGCGCGAGAAGCAAACAACATAAAGTATTACCGGAATGGGGTGTTACTTCGAACTGTTGCAATTGGGGGAAATTATGAATTGCGACCTAAGATGGTCATCACTTCGGGAACGGTTCCTGCCATCATGTGTTCGGCAGACAGTTGGATAATGCCTTTGGCAACCGTGGTGGGCACCGGCAGGGCCGACGGCACCGGCTCGATCACTGTGGCTCCCGTGGGAGGGTCGACACCATATACTTATGCCTGGGCGAACGGGCACGGGAATTCGAATGCGATCACAGGCAAATCAAGAGGCTCGTACACTCTCACCGTGACCGATAACGAAGGACGTACGACTCAGCGAACATATTCGCTCGGTTACCGACAGATATTCAGCAACGCTACCAGTGTCAGCGTCGGTGCAAACTCAATAACTAAAACCGGATCTTCGAACTGGGATGGTGGAGCAACGAGCTCAGGCTACCTGCCTGCCAATACAGATGGTTGGGTGGAGGTGATAATGCCCCATCCGACTGCCGCGTTCAATTATCGAGCTGGTTTTAGCGGTTCCGACGGGTCATATCCCGTCAACTCGGTCCGGTACGGGTTCGAAATGACTGGCCGGAGACACATCCTGGCGGTTGAAGGAGCCACTCTCACTGGCGGTACATTTGGGAACTTCCTCCCTGGCGATGCCCTCAGGATCGAACGGGTGGGTAGCAACGTTAATTACCTGCGCAATGGTGTCGTTAAAAGGACCGTTGCGGTGGATCCGAGACTTGAACTCCGCTGGAAGGCGACTATATCGGTTGGAACTGTGGTAATGTTCAATACATCATTCGATTCGCAAATAAACATGCAGACTCTTGTAAACGGTATTGTCTCGCAGGATGGAACAGGGTCAGTTACAGTGACTGCATCAGGCGGCACAGCACCTTACACTATCAATGGATCTTCGTCGAACCCGGCAACCTTCAGTAATCTTTCGCTGGGAAATTATGACGTAACGGTGACCGATGCACACGGACGCCAGGTAACGTACACGTACCCGATCCACCGCAAACCAGTACTTACCAGTATAACGGGCGTGACTGAAAACAATGGTAAGCTCACCAAGAGCGGAGCTACTGGTTGGAACGGCGGCGCTACCGTCGTCACTTCATTGAAAGCAAACACGCCGGGCGAGATAGCATTTGTGATCAATGATAATACTTCGTCGTTCATTACTGGCTTTTCGACATCTTCCGGCAACTATTCTAATACCAGCTTCAACTATGGCGTGTGGGTCGACCCTGCATTATCGTCATTACATGCTTCCGAAGGAGCTACAACCGTCTTTATAGGATCCTATCAACCTGGAGATGCCATTACAGTTGTAAGGGAAAGCGGTGTAGTTAAATACAAAAGGAACGGTGTTGTTTTACGGACAGCACCTACGGCATCGAACCAGGAATTGTATGCAAAGACTTCGGTGAATACCGGAGTTGCACTGCCGGTTACTACAAACTTTGAAACCGATGAAGCAACCGTCCTTCTCAACAACTGGGCGTTCCAGTACCAGTACGACTCCAGTAAGAGAA
>WUUC01003363.1_pt1 | contig 13491 bp, 13 predicted proteins | sample 6278441 | NCBI WGS metagenome assembly WUUC01 (sample SAMN13675441, study PRJNA597444) | soil metagenome | isolation source: soil | place: USA: Washington | collected 2017-10
CGGTGAGGTAGCCGGCGAAGTCGCCGAACTCGTGGCGGGCGTAGGCGTAGAGGCCACCTTCGTTGTGGGGGACCCGCCTGGTGAGCTGACCGAACATCACCCCGAGGAGCAGCGCTCCGACGGCGATGGCGGTCAGCGTCAGGATCGAGCTCGTGCCGGCGCTCGCCATCACGGCGGGCATGGTGAAGACGCCGGTGCCGATGATGCTGCCGATCACGAGCGCAGTCGCCGACGGCAGTCCCAGCTTGTGGGCCCCCCGTTCGAGCGGCGGCTCAGGCGAGGCAGGCCGAAGGCGGCCTCCCTGGTGTCGGACGGTTGTTGCCATTCGGATCCCTCCTTGTCGGGATGCCTTCGGGCAGCGGTTGCCCGACAGGCCAAGCGTCCGTTCGCGACGGGGTGCGTCTGTAGTGCCGAAGGTCCCGCGAGGGTCTGAGGAACGGCCCTACGCCTGCGGGGGGCCGAGGCCGACGATCGGCCCATGACCAACCTCGACGTGGCGTCGGAGGTCGGGCCCCTTCGACGGGTGCTGTTGCACCGTCCGGACCTCGAGCTCCGTCGGCTCACCCCCTCGAACTGCGCAGGCCTCTTGTTCGATGACGTCTTGTGGGTGAAGAAGGCCCGCCAGGAGCACGACGCGTTCGCCGACACGCTCGCGGACTGCGGCGTCGAGGTCCTGCACGTCGGTGACCTGCTCGCCGAGACGATGAAGGACGACGCGGCTCGGACCTGGCTCCTCGACCGGGTGATCACCGATCAGGATCTGGGCCGAGACCTGGCTGGTCCAGTGCGCGCCTACCTCGATGCAGCGGACGCGACGACGGTCGCCACCCACCTGATCGGAGGGATCACCGTCCCCGAGCTGCCAGCGGGCCTGGCTACCGGGCTCCACGCCGAGGTGCTCAACGGGAACGGCTTCGTGCTCCCGCCGCTCCCGAACCACATGTTCACCCGCGACACCACGTGCTGGATCTACGGCGGCGTGTCCATCAACCCCATGGCGCTCGCCGCCCGTCGTCGGGAGACGGCGCACCTCGCGGGGATCTACCGGTTCCACCCGCTCTTCGCCGGTGAGCAGTTCGCCGTCTGGTACGGCGACGTCGACGAGGACCATGGCGCCGCGACGATCGAGGGCGGCGACGTGCTCGTCATCGGCAACGGTGCCGTGCTCATCGGCATGGGCGAGCGCACCACGCCGCCGGCGGTCGAGGCGCTGGCCCGCAACCTCTTCGCCGCGGGTGCCGCCACCACCGTCATCCCGGTCGCGCTTCCGTCGAAGCGGGCGTTCATGCACCTCGACACCGTGATGACGATGGTGCGCCCCGACACCTTCGTCGCCTACCCCGGCGTCCTCGAGGGGCTTCGAGCCTGGACGCTCAGGCCGGGCAACGAGCCGGAGGAGCTCATCGTCGAGGCCCAGTCGGACGTCTTCACCCCCATCGAGGCCGCGCTCGGCGTGGGCCCGATCCAGGTCCTCACCACGGGTGGTGACGAGTACGAAGCCGAGCGCGAGCAGTGGGACGACGGCAACAACGTCCTCGCTGTCGCGCCCGGCAAGGTCATCGCCTACGAGCGCAACGTGGACACCAACACCAAGCTCCGCAAGGCCGGCGTCGAGGTGGTCACGATCGCCGGCAGCGAGCTCGGCCGTGGCCGGGGCGGACCGCGCTGCATGAGCTGCCCCCTCACCCGAGACCCCGCCTGACCGGAGGACACGACCATGAAGGACCTGCTCCGCATCGCCGACCTGACCGTCGAGGACCTCGACCGGATCCTCGAGCTGAGCGAGGAGATCCGCCGCAACGACCACCGCCACCACGGCCTGCTCGACGGTGACACGGTCGTCACCTACTTCGCCAAGCCCTCCACCCGTACCCGTCTGTCGTTCGGGTCCGCCATCTCACACCTCGGTGGTGTCCCCGAGGTCGTCGGCCCCAACGAGCTCCAGCTCGGGCGGGGCGAGACCATCGAGGACACGGCTCGCGTGATCAGTCGATACGCCAAGGCCTTCGTCATCCGCACCTACTCGGACGACGACGTCCGGCGGTTCGCCCAGGCGGCCACGATCCCGGTGATCAACGCGCTCACCGACCTGCACCACCCGTGCCAGGCCCTGGCCGACCTGCTCACGCTGCAGCAGCACTTCGGTGTGCTGCAGGGGATGCGGCTGGCCTATCTCGGCGACGGCAACAACGTCGCCCACAGCCTCCTCGAGGCGTGCGCCCTCGCCGGCATCGACATCGTCGTCGCCACCCCGCCGGGGTACGAGCCCGACCCCGAGGTGGTCGCCACCGCCGAGCGCATCGCCGGAGCGCGGTCGCTCGTGCTCACCACCCACGATCCCCTAGTCGCCGCCGCCGGCGCCCACGCTCTCTACACCGACGTGTGGGTGTCGATGGGCGACAGCGAGGAGGAGCGCGCCGCACGCACCACCGCTCTTGCGCCCTACCAGGTCAACGGCGCGGTCATGGCCGAAGCCGACCCCCGTGCCGTCTTCCTGCACTGCCTCCCGGCCCACCGCGGCGAGGAGGTCTCGGCCTCCGTCATCGACGGACCGCAGTCCCTCGTCCTCGACGAGGCCGAGAACCGCATGCACACCGCCCAAGCCCTCCTCGTCACGCTCCTCCTCGGGGAGCTGCAGGGCGCGGCCCTTGCCGCCACCGCAGGGGTGGCGTGATGCTCGTCGTCATCGCCCTCGGCGGCAACGCCCTCCTCAAGCGGGGCGAGCCGCTGGACGCTGGCGTCCAGCGCGCCAACCTCAAGGTGGCAGCCGAGTCGATCGCCGAGGTCGCGGCCGAGCACCAGATCGTGCTGACCCATGGCAACGGTCCGCAGGTCGGCCTCCTCGCGCTCCAGAACGAGGCCTACACGGTGGTGGACGCGTACCCCCTCGACGTCCTCGATGCCGAGACGGAGGGCATGGTGGGCTACCTCCTCGAGCAGGAGCTCGGACGGCACCTGGACCCCGACCGCCTCGCCACGCTGCTCACGCAGGTCGTCGTGGATCGCCACGACCCCGCCTTCGCCGACCCGACCAAGTTCGTCGGGCCCATCTACGACGCACGCGATGCCAAGTTCATCGCCCACGAGCGGGGCTGGGACGTCGCCGCCGACGGAGAGCATTGGCGTCGGGTGGTGCCCTCCCCGAGGCCGCAGCGGATCGTCGAGATCGACACCATCCGGCTGCTCGTCGACGCGGGCGTCACCGTCATCTGCACGGGCGGCGGCGGCATCCCCGTCACGCCGGACGGCGAGGGCGCACTCACGGGTGTCGAGGCGGTCATCGACAAGGACCTCTCGACGGCGCTGCTGGCCACCGAGCTCGGCGCCGATGCCCTTCTCCTCCTCACCGACGTGGACGCCGTCTACGAGGACTGGGGCACCCCCGCCCAACGCCCGATCCGGGTCGTCTCCACAGCGGTCCTTCGCTCGATCGGCGCCCCGGCCGGGTCCATGGGCCCGAAGATCGAGGCCATCTGCGCCTTCGTCGAACGAGGAGGCCAGCTCGGAGCGATCGGGTCTCTCGAGGACGCCGTCGACATCCTCGCCGGTGACGCCGGGACGATCGTCCATGGCGACCACCGCTGAGCGCTCAGCGCCTCCACTGCCCGTCGGTGGGCGCTGGGGCCGGTGCGGGGAGCTCGTCCGCACGCAGCTGGTCCTCTCGCTGCTCATGGTCGGGGGCCGTCGGCGGTCCCCGCAGATCAGGACCTCGGGACCTCCCGGCGTCACGCACGACGGCGACGATGACGTAGCCGAGGGACCCAGGAGCTGGCCCCCATGGCGCTGATCGATCGAAGGAAGCAGTCGGATCCCGAGGTGGAGGGGGACCCCCGGCGCCGCCGTCGGCGCGCTCGACGGAGGGCGGTGCTCGTCGCGCTCGCGGTCGTGGTCATGGCCGCACTGGCTGGTGGGCTCCTCTACGGCGACCAGGCGCTCCGGTTCCTCACCCACCTAAAGGGGAGCCCGACCGACACGATCGCCTACGAGCCGTTCCCGCCTGGCGGCGAACCGACGTACCGATTGGCCGTGCTCGGAGACATCGGGGAGCCCGGCAGCCGCCTGACCGCCACCGCTCGCGCCGTCGCCAAGCTTTCGGACTCCGATCCCTACGACGCTCTGCTGCTGCTCGGTGACAACGTCTACCCGGCGGGTGACCCCGAGCAGCTCGACGAGGTCGTGTTCGAGCCCTTTGGGCCGCTTCTCGAGGCGGGCACCCCTCTCCTCGCCATCGTGGGGAACCACGATGTCGCCGAGGGGCGCGGCGACACCCAGATGCGGGCGCTGGGTATGCCCGGTCGATGGTGGGCGGAGGAATGGGGGCGCGACCTACTCGTGGTCGGGCTCGACTCGAGCGATGTCGACAACCCCGCACAGCAGCGCTTCCTCGAACGGTCCCTCGCCCAGAGCACGGCGACCTGGAAGATCGTGGCCCTGCACCACCCGCCCTACTCGGCGGGGTACCAGGGTTCGAGCAGCCACGTCCGCGAGGTCTTCTCACCGCTGTTCGAGCGCTACGGCGTCCAGCTCGTGCTATCTGGCCACGAGCACGACTACCAACGCAGCCGGCCCATCAACGGCGTGGTCTACGTGGTGACGGGCGGTGTCGCCCGAACACGGCGAACCGGCGAGGACGACTTCACCGCGGTGTCGTTCTCATGGCACCACTTCGTGGACCTCAGCGTGTTCGGGGACCATCTCGTCGTCCGTGCCGTCAACCAGGACCGACGGGTGGCCGACGACGCCAAGATCCCGCTGTCGGGCGCCGGTTGACGGGTCATCCCCCGGGCAGACCGGGGGCTAGTCCGTCCTGCGTTCGCGGCTCTTTCGCTCGGAGAGCCGTGCGGCGTAGGCGGCAGCTTCGGTCCGTCGGCTCATGCCGAGCTTGGAGAGCATGTTGGACACGTAGTTCTTCACGGTCTTCTCGGCCAGGAACAGGCGCTCGCCGATCTGGCGGTTGGTGAGGCCCTCGGCGATCAGCTCGAGGATGTTGCGCTCCTGGTCGGTCAGGCCCGCGAGCTCGTCCTTGTCCTCCTGGTGGCGGAGGCGCTCCAAGACCCTGGCGGTGACGGCCGGGTCGAGCAGCGACTGCCCCTCCGACACCTGCCGGATGCCCGACACGAGGTCGTTGCCGCGGATCTGCTTCAGGAGGTAGCCGGCGGCGCCGGCCATGATCGCGGCATAGACGGCCTCGTCGTCACTGAAGCTGGTCAGCAGGATGCAGGCGATCTCGGGATGCCGGGAGCGGACCTCCCGACACACCTCGATGCCGTCCCCGTCCGGCAGGCGCAGGTCGAGGATGGCCACGTCGGGTGAGGTGGCGGGGATCCTCCCGACGGCCTCCTCGGCGGTGCCGGCCTCGCCGACGACCTCCATGTCGCCCTCGCTCTCGAGCAGCTCCCGGATGCCTCGCCGGACCAGCTCGTGATCGTCGAGGAGGAACACCCGGATGGCCATCCGGACATTCTGTACCCGCCGAGGCGCGGCCCGCCGATCGGGCGTAGATTCGGCAGGTGAGCTCCTTCGCCGGGCCCCGGAGCCTCCGCCAGCTGCTCGATGCGGTGCTGACGATCGGATCGGATCTCGACCTCGCGGCGATGCTCGAGCGCATCATCCAGTCGGCGGTGGGCCTCGTCGACGCCACCTACGGTGCCCTCGGCGTCCTCGACGACACCGGGACCCGTCTCGCGCAGTTCATCACCGTCGGCATCGACGACGAGACCCACAAGAAGATCGGCAACCTGCCGGAGGGGCACGGGATCCTCGGCCTCCTGATCGTCGATGCCAAGCCGTTGCGATTGCCGGATCTGAACGAGCACCCCGACAGCTACGGGTTCCCCCCGAACCACCCGCCCATGCGGTCGTTCCTCGGGGTGCCCATACGGCTCCGTGACGAGGTGTTCGGCAACCTCTACCTGACCGACAAGAAGTCGGCCGAGGTGTTCAGCGACGTCGACGAGGAGCTCGTGGTGGGCCTGGCCGCCGCAGCGGGCGTGGCCATCGACAACGCTCGGCTGCACACGAAGGTCCGCGACCTCGGGCTCATCGAGGATCGCGAGCGGATCGCCCGAGATCTGCACGACACGGTCGTCCAGCGGCTCTTCGCGACCGGCATGTCGCTCGAGGCCAGTGCTCGCCTCGTGCGAAGCGATCCGAGCTCTGCGATCGCCCGCATCGAGCTGGCCGTCGACGATCTCGACCTCACGGTGAAGCACATCCGAACGGCGATCTTCGGTCTCGAGCAGAGCCGCAGCGACGACCGCCACCTCCGGGACCAGATCATGGGGCTCGTGCGCGAAGCGGCCGGCCCGCTCGGGTTCGAGCCCCGGCTGCTCATGGACGGTCCGATCGACACGGGGATCGACAGCCGGGTCGGCAACGAGCTGGTCGCCACGCTGCGCGAGGCCCTCAGCAACGTCGCCCGCCACGCGCAAGCGAGTCGCGTCGAGGTCGACGTCATCGTCGACGGCGACGTGTCGCTCGCCGTCATCGATGACGGGGTCGGGCCGCCGGGGCCGGAGACGCGGCGCGGCAACGGCCTGACGAACATGACGTCGCGCGCCGAGCACCTGGGTGGCACCCTCGAGATCACCGAGGGTTCCAGCGGAGGGACGCTGCTGCGCTGGCGGGTCCCGAAGGGCTAGCCGACGGGGACCGGGCCGATTCGGCGCAGGTGCACCGCCTGCAGCGCGTGCTCGGCCACCCGGTCGCCCCCGCGTGAGGTGTCGACCAGGTCAGCCTCGGGCCAGGGGTCGAACCTCTCCCGGAGCGACGCTGCGATCGCCGCGGTGGCGTCGGACGCGTCGCCACCGGTGGCCTGGCGCTGCTCGATCCGGCCCTCGCAGACATCGACGGGAGCCCAGCAGCAGAGCTCGATGAGGTCAGCACAGGTGCGGCGGGCGAGGTGGCGCGCTTGGTCCCGCAGGTCGGCCCGCGCCCATGACGCATCGAGGATGACGGTCGCACCCATCCCCAGGGCGATCTCCGCTCGTTCCATGCAGGTGCGGTAGGTCCGCTCCGTGGCGTGCGGCCGGTAGTCGGCTTGTTCGAACCCGACTGCGAGCGATGTGGTGGCGGGCACGCCGGCCAGCTCCTTCCGGATCACGTCGGAGTGCAGCACGACTGCGTCCAGCTCGCGGGCCAGGGAGCGGGCCAGCGTCGTCTTGCCTGACGCAGGAGGCCCACCCACCAGAACGAGGCGGACCCGACCGGCCTCCAGGTGGCGAAGCGCGAGGTCCAGGAGATCCCGAGCGGCGCTGGCGGCCTCCTCGTCGCCCTCAGCCGCCCGGAGCGCCGTCACCTTGGCCCGGACCTGCGCTCGGTATGCGACGTGGTGGTGGGCCAGCGACGGAGGCCACACGTCGCCGCTGTGCTCGCCGTAGGAGGTGAGGAGCCGTTCGGACAGATCGGGCCGGCCGAGGTGGTCGAGGTCCATGGCGAGGAACGCCACGTCCGCGAGGCCATCGCCCATGCGAAGGCGCTCGTCGAAGTCCAGGCAATCGAGGACCCGAGGTCCGTCGGGGAGGCAGAAGATGTCATCTGCGAGCAGGTCTCCGTGACCATCCACGGCCCGGCCCTCGGCGGTGCGGGCGGCGAAGAGCGGCCGTCGGCCGTCCAGGTAGCGCATCGCCAGGGCGTGGACCGTCGCGACGGTCGACTCGTCGAAGGTGGTCCCTCCGCCGGCGATCAACGCGCCCGTGTTCTCGCCCCAGCGCGCTCTCGTGGCGTCGACGGATGCCAGCTCATCGGCGATGGTGGATCGGCGCGCCCTGGCATGGAAGGCGGCGATCGTCCGAGCGATCTGAGCGATCTCGGCATCCAGTGAACCCCCCTCGACCGCCAGCCGAGCCAGGCGGCGTTCGTCCGGCATCCGTTGCATGACGACGAGGTGATCGAGCGGCAGGCCATCGGGGCCGATGACGTCGGCGACGCCCACGTACACATCGGGAGCCAGCCGTCGGTTGAGATCGACCTCACGGTGGCAGGCGAGCTCCCGGAGCTCACGGGTCGAGAAGTCCAGGAACCCGAGATCGACCGGCTTCTTGACCTTGTAGGCATGGTCGCCGAGGAAGAAGACGACGGCGGAGTGGGTCTCTGCCACCGAAGGGTCGAACCTCCTCACGCCGCACCGACTCGGCGGCCGGAGACCCGTGCCGCGTCGATGACGACGTAGGCCTCATCCGGACCGGGGGACCAGCGCGGGACGGGCGCAGCCTGCAGCCGCCGGACCTCGTCGCCGTCGTGCACCACCCGAGCGAGGCCGACCACGAGCACGCTCCACCCTGCATGTGAGATCGGATCCACCTCGTCCACCTCGAAGGCGACGACCGCACCCTCACTTGCTGCGGCGAGCTTCGTGCCGGGTGACGTGCGGAAGACGACGGAGTCGTCGACGAGGCAGTAGTTGACGGGCAGGATCACCGGGAGGGCGCCCATGCTCAGCCCGACGCGACCGACGCTGTGCGTCGCGAGGCGAGCCATGCAGTCGGCGCGCCGGAGCACGTGCAGACCGTTGCGGTCGACGTCGAGCTGCTCAGCCGTCATCGCGCACATCGTCGGGTCCACGGGGGATGACCACGACCGGGCACGGGGCGTGGTGCACGACCTGGTTGGTGGCGGACCCGAGCAACAGGCCTCCGAACCCGCCGAGGCCCCTCGAGCCCATGACGATCAGATCGGCGTCCTTGCCAGCGGTCAGGACCGCAGTGGCAGCGCCCCCGTGGGTGACGGTGCTGGAGAGGCTGTGGACGAGACCTGTGGTGTCCACCGAGTCGAGGGCCGTCTCCACCAACTGGCGGGCGGCATCCTCGAACGGGCTGGGATCGATGGCCAGCGTGGCACCGTACATGTCGGTGCCCACGTACGGGACGTGCCAGGCGTGGACGACCTCGACCCTGGCTCGCTTCGCTGCTGCGTCCTCGACGGCCCAGGCCAGCGCGGCCAGCGCCTCCCCGGAGCCATCGACGCCGACGACCACGTGCTGGGGAGCGCCAGGTTCCGTCCGGTGCAGGTCCATGCCGGCCCGGACGACCGCGATGGGCCGCTGGGACCGGTGCAGGCACTCGTAGCTCACCGAGCCCAGCAGGGCGGCACGGACCCCGCCCATGGCTCGCCCGCCGACGACCAGGAGGGACACGTCGTCAGCTGCCGCCACGTCGAGGAGCGCACGAGCCGGCAGGTCGTTCACCACCCGCTGTTCGACCTCGGCGTCTCCGACAGCGGCCCGCACGAAGTGGTCGAGTGCGGCGGCTGCCTTCGCGGCCGTGTAGTCGGGATCGAAGGGAGCCTTCGCCTCGGTGTGGTGCTGGTTCAGCAGGCCCCATGCGAGGACGGCCTCGACCGGCCACCCCCGCTGGGTGCCCTCGGCCACTGCCCACTGCAGGGCGCTGGCCGCACCCGCGGATTCGTCGACTCCTACGATGATCTTCCTCATGCCGTCAGCGTGCACGTACGCCTGGGCGGGGACTAGGGCCACAGGTCCCAGGCTGCGAGGTCCTGTGGCCGCCTCAGCGGTGGCCTCGGGGCTCTCCAGGGCGCGTCGGTGCTCAGCCGCGGCGGACAGAACGACCTGCGGGGCGATGGATGCGACGTCCGGTGACCTCGTCGGGGCGGATGCGGAGCCAGCGCGACTTCTCGCCGTGGGCCCAGAACCGGAGGTCCAGCGCCGTGGCCTGGGACATCTCAGGTCCACCCCTGATCTCGGATGCGGACCCCTTCACCAGCACGCTCCACCCTGTTCGCTGGGTCGGGTCGAGGCCGTCGACCTCGAAGGAGGTGGCCGGGTGCTGGAGCAGCCCGTAGAGCTTGCCTCCGGGGTCGGTCCGGAAGACGATCGTCTCGTCGTCGACGACGAAGTTGACCGGATAGATCTCAGGTCGCCCATCGACGAGGACGGCAACCCGCCCGACCTCAGCCTGCCTGAGCTCGTCCCAGCACTGCGTCGGGGTCAGCAGCTCGAGCCACGTGCGTCCTTCGATGACGGCCATGCGATCGCTCCTGTGTCTCTCAGGTCACGACGAGGGCCGTGACCATGCCGAACATGCCGGCCTCACGCTCGACGTGGGGGAGGATGTGGCAGTGCCACACCCAGGTGCCCGGCTTGTCGAGCTGCACGAGCACCGAGTAGCGCTCTCCGGGGGCGACGTTCAGCGTGTCGGCCAGGTACGGCTGGTCGAGGGCGAAGCCGTCCTTGGCCACGACGATCTGGTCGAACTGGTGCAGGTGCATCGGATGGATCTGGGTGCCCTCGTTGAAGTAGTGGACGAGGATCCAGTCGCCGACCCTCGCCGCGATCGGTGCGGTCGCCGGGAAGCTCTTGCCGTTGAGCGAGTACCCGATGACGCCGGCGTCGTTGAGCACCATCGGGATCTCCTGGCTGACCTGCAGGTCGGCAGGGATGGCCTTGCCCCCGATGGTCTGGCCCCGGTGGAGGTCGACGTCGCCGACGAGGATCACCCCGAACATCCCGTCGGGAAGGAGGGTGTGGCCGTGGGCGTGGGGGTGGTACATGGCCACGGCGACCTCATCGGCCACGAAGGAGTAGGTGAAGGTCTCACCCGGCTCGATCAGATCCTGGGTGATCGGAGCCACACCATCGAAGCGGTTCTCGACGTTCAACCCGTGAAGGTGCAGGTCGGTTGCTACCTCGAGGTCGTTCCTCAGCCGGACGTCGACCGTGTCGCCCACCTCCAAGTCGATCCGCGGCCCGGGCACCATGCCGTTGAAGGTGAAGGCGTCGACGACCTTGCCCGGCTCGACCTCCCAGTCGGCGACCCGCATGTCGAGGTCGAAGACCTTGGTGCCGTCCTCACGCACCTCCGTCGGCGCCAGGGGCTCGTTGCCGACCCCCGCCGTCTCGGCGGGGAAGGCGCCCATGGTCTCGAGCATGTCGGCCGTCATCTGGGCCCACTCTGCACTCGTGTGACCGCTGTGGCCCGGCGGCGTCGGGGTTGCTGCCGCGGCGCTGGCGCCACCCTCGTCCTTCACCTCGAGCTCGGCCTTCATGCCCGCGTCCGCGTGGCCGGAGATCAGGCACACCAGCTGGTAGCTGCCGGCGGCAAGGGGAGACACGTCGAGCTCGAACGCCTCGCCGGTGGTGAGGTCCGGGGTCTTCAGATCGGTGTCGACCACGGCCAGGTTGTGGATCGCAGCACCCTCGTTCTGGACGTGGAGCACGCCGCCGCTGGCCACCTCGAACGATGCGGGCTCGATGGCGAACTCCGACAACCCGACGTGGGCGGTCAGCGGTGCCCCCAGGCCAGCAGAGGTCGACGTGTCACGTCCGCCGAGGCCCACCACGACGATCCCGAGCGTGAGGCAGAGGGCTGCGATGACGGCGAACAGCACGAGCGGCGTGGAGACGTCGGCTCGGGCGAACGAAGGCAGCTTCTCGTCGTCGTCTCGGTCGATCGGGTGGGACACGTTGGCCTCCTCGGCGGATCTGGTGCTTCGTCCACGGTGCTCGGGTCACGCCCGCCCACAGGAGAGGCCGACGACCTCCCCGAGAGGGACCTTCGTCCTCCGTCGGGCGGAGCTCAGTGGTCGGCGATGAGCCGCCGGCCGGTGATCCGGGTGCCGACCAGCCGCATCCAGTGGGCCTTCTCGCCGCCCGCCCACGGGTCGATGGCGAGGTCGTGCACCCGCTGCCAGCGGCGAGCGTCGTACAGGGTGACCTCCTCGAGGCGGCCACTGACCACCACGCTCCAGCCGGAGCGCGTCGAACGATCGAGATCGTCCACCTCGAAGGAAGCAGGCCCCCGTGGGCCCGTCGCCAGCTTCAGGCCGGGATCGGTGCGGAAGACGATGTCCTCGCCGTCGAGCGCATAGTTGACGGGCAGGATGGTGGGTGTCCTCCCGTCGAGGACCGCGAGACGTCCGACGCTGTCGGTGGCGAGCAGGTCCAGGCACTCCGTTCGGTCCATGCGTCGGAGCGGCTGCTGCGAGGTGGCTCCCATGTGGTGATCCTGCGGGCACGCGCCCGTCGGTCGCTAGAGGCGAAGGTCCCGGTGACAGCGAGCCGGTGGGCGCCCTCGCACGGGGAGCGCACCGGCGGTTGCACGTGACGACTGTCGGCGCTCACCGGGCCGTTCGGCCCTACGCCCCCGACCCGGGCCGGGTCACGTTCGAGGGAGACGCGGAGGCCCGGGCTCGGGTCCTGCCGGCCGAGAGGTGCCCACCCAGGAGGAACACGATGACCGCAGTCCTGCCCCAAGCTCCGAGCACGGTGACCACCGGGGTGGCGGCCAGAGCCGTCGACGCCGTGAAGGTCTACGGCCGCGGCGAGACCGAGGTCAGAGCCCTCGACAACGTGAGCGTGGCCTTCGAGCGCGGGAAGCTGACCGCCATCATGGGGCCGTCCGGGTCTGGCAAGTCGACCCTGCTCCACTGCCTCGCCGGCCTCGACTCGCTCACCTCCGGCTCGGTGTACATCGGTGACACCGATCTCACGACGCTGCGGGACCGGGAGCTGACGTTGCTCCGTCGGGAGCGAATCGGGTTCGTGTTCCAGTCCTTCAACCTGGTCCCGACCCTGACCGCCCTCGAGAACATCACCTTGCCCCTCGCCTTGGGCGGGCGGCGAGCGGAGCCGCGGTGGCTCGACGGCCTCGTCTCGAGCCTCGGGATCGGCGATCGGCTCAAGCACCGGCCTTCGGAGCTGTCGGGTGGCCAGCAGCAGCGCGTGGCATCGGCTCGTGCGATGGTCACGCGGCCCGAGCTCATCCTCGCCGACGAGCCCACCGGCAACCTCGACTCCCGTTCGGCGACCGAGCTCCTCGAGCTCACCCGCGCCGCGGTCGATGGGTTCGGACAGACCGTGGTGATGGTCACGCACGACCCACGCGCCGCGAGCTACGCCGATCGCGTCGTGTTCCTGGCGGATGGCCGCATCGTCCACGAGCTCGTCCACCCCACGGTCGCCAGCATCCTCGACGAGCTGAAGGCATTGGAGGCCTGAGATGATCCGCTTGGCCCTGCGATCGACTCTGGCCAAGAAGCGGCGCCTGCTCGGCACTGCCCTGTCGGTGCTCCTCGGCGTCGCCTTCCTGTCCGGGACGCTGGTGTTCACCGACAGCATCCGCCGCACCTTCGACGACCTGTTCGCAGGGGCGTTCGCGGATACGGACGTCTACGTGCGGCCCGAGGCGAGCATCGAGGTGCAGGGCGGTGGGGAGCAGCGTGGTCGCATGCCGGAGTCGATCGTCGACACGGTGCGGGCGGTGCCCGGCGTCGCCGGAGCCGACGGGGTGATCAGCGGGTTCGCCCAGATCGTCGACGCAGAGGGCGACGCGATCGGCAACCCAGCCCGTGGCGCACCGACCTTCGGGATGAGCTACAGCACGATCACCCCCTGGGAGCTCACGGACGGCAGCAAGCCGCCCGGCCCCGGTGAGGTCGTCGTCGACCACGGCAGCGCCGAGGCCGGCGACCTCGAGATCGGCGACGCCGTCACGATCGTCACGCAGTCGGGGCCCCATGAGCTGGACCTGGTGGGCA
>WUUC01046998.1_pt1 | contig 13488 bp, 20 predicted proteins | sample 6278441 | NCBI WGS metagenome assembly WUUC01 (sample SAMN13675441, study PRJNA597444) | soil metagenome | isolation source: soil | place: USA: Washington | collected 2017-10
GAAGACCCTGACCGGCTCTCGTTCATACGCGCCGTCCGCGTCGTCCGCCGCCACATTGTCGCTCAGGCGGCCTTTTCCCCCTGAACGATTAACAAGATCACTTACCGAAGCGATCAACGAGATCGCCGAGCGCCGAACCCGCAGACGACGTGAACGAAGCAACCCCCGCGTCGTCAAACGCTGGAGACACAACTCCTACAACCTCAAAAAACCCCACCACGCAGGCAAGATTCACACCAGCCCGCCCACAATCAAAATCCTCTCTCCAATCCTAAATTAGTGGTATTGACCCATCACCACGAAGCAGGTCCACCCGTTAGCTGCCGCTCCGGAACACTCTGGACGCCGTTCGCATGTTGACCCCTCGACTCAAATCCGCAAACACCGCAAACCCCGCAAGACCTGCCCTGACCTGGACAAACACTTGCGGGGTTTGTCGAAATTTGTTGCGGGGTTAGCGGGGTTTAGCCCTCGCAACCCCAACCATGGAGCGGGGGCATCTCCATTCGGTACGCAAGGAGATGCCCCCCGCCGCATGCTGGGAGGCGTCGGTGCCCCCGATCTCTGCACACTGGTACACCTGCGGATGCGGTTGGTGTTTGTGCATTTGCGGCTCTGTCTGCACGCGCCGCGGCCTGGATAGTTCTGTCGTCAGGCGGCGTCAGCGCCTGTCGGCGCCCACTGACCCCTCTCACGTGCAGACAAGTCGTGCAGAACAGGGATCTTCGGTACGGCGACAGGCACGTCTCACTAGTCGGCAATAGCCCGCCCAGTGCTATACCGACCTGCCTCAGTCGATTTCACGGACTTGCGGGCCGCGATTAAGTTGGACAGTCGCGTCCCGCTGGAAACACGCACCGGAGCCAGAGGCGTCGGGGATCACGCGCACAAGCTCAAACCCCCGGTCGAGGTAGTATCGCCACAACCCTGGATTCGAGCGCCAGGCATCGAGCCTGACCCACTTGCAGCCCGATTCGTCCGCACGCCGTGCCGCCCAGTCGATAAGGGCGGAGCCGAGTTCAAAGCCCTTCGCGATCGGTTCGGTCACCATCCGATGCAGGTACAGCGCGTCCCTGGGGTGGTCCTCGGGGAACCACATCGCAGGATCAGCGTTCCGGTCAATCGTGATCGTTCCAACGACACCGCACGCCGGAGCGCGTACAAGCCAACAGGTGCCGGCCGCGATAGCTGCACGGATGTTGTCGAGCTTGACCGGGTATTGCCACTGGTCCAACCCAGCATCTGCGAGAGCCGCGGCAGCACGGACCCACATGTCCGCCACAACATCCACCTCGACAGGTGTGGCCTGGCTGACTATCACCGTGTCCATCAGCCTGTCGGCTCCGGGTGCTCGCGTTCGTACACGATGACGTGCCGATCACCTGGGAGCACGTACTTCTCGACGCGTCCGACCTTGTCGTCTGCGGTGAAGCCGGTCAGGTAGTGCACCGCCACCGGGGTGCCAGTCGACAAGGCGAGACGTGTGGACTCCTCCGGCGTCGGCATCCGGATGTAGTACTCGTCGATGGCGCGGACCTCGCGCCCCAGCAGACGCGTGATGACCGCGTTCGACCCCTCCGGAATGTCGGCTGGGTTCATGATCGGGGTGTTCTTCACGAGGTCCAGCAGGTAGTACGTGTCGTTGATGTTGAACGGCTCGCCGTCGATGCTGCGAACTCGCCGACGCACCGCCACCGGGGTCCCCTGGGGTACGCCGTACCGGGCGGCAACGAGCTTGTCGGCACCCTCAACCTTGACGTCGATCTGCTGCGACGGCGTCCGCCCCTCCTCGGTCAGGGAGGTCATGAACCGGTCCATCACCTTGGACCGTCGCGGCTCCTCGTCAGCCTGCGGCCGGTAGACCATGTGTCGCCGTTGCCGAACCGTCCGGCCGCGGCCCGCACGAGCGGCCACAAGGCCTTCCTGCTCGAGCTGAGCCAGTGCCTTGCGCACTGTCACCCGGCTGGTGCCGTACTGATCCTGAAGCTGAGCCTCGGACGGGAACTCCATCTCGGCGGTGAGGTCACCGTCCACGATGGCCCTGCGCAGGTCAGCGGCAATGCGGCCGTACAGCGTGTCGGTTGCCATCGGCTCCTCTTCAGTCTCTCGCCACTTTCGGGGTGTTGACACCTAGCTTACCTGTAGATACATTCAATACAGATCCTGTATCTACAGGTAATACAGGTTGAGTATACAAAGACGTTCGGGAGGCAGCGTGGAAACCGAGACCTTGTCTGACCTGGAACTTTTGGCTTCGGCGGTGCGAGCGGCGTTGGACGCGCACGCGGCGGGTGTGCTGCTGGGTCCGGTACTGGATGAGGTGGCGTTGGAGAGGGCGGCTCGTCGGGCGCGTCGTCGGGACGCGGCGCGGATGTTGCGGACGGTCGTTGCGGGTGATGCGGCGTGAGCGGGCGGCGGCCGACGGCGGGCCCGGTCACGTTGTTTGAACTGTTCGGCCTGGGTTCGCCGGACGCGAGCGGCTGGGTGTTGGACGCGTTGTGCGCGGAGACGGACCCGGAGCTGTTTTTTCCTGAGTTGGGTCATTCGGGCACGGAGGCGAAGCGGGTGTGTGCGGCGTGTTCGGTGCGTGAGGAGTGCCTGGAAGACGCGCTTGCCCGCGGTGAGTTCGACGGGGTGCGGGGTGGGTTGAGCGGTCGGCAGCGGCGTGCGTTGGCCAGGCAGCGCCGGGAGGCCGCGGACCTCGGGGCGGTGGCGTGATGTGGGAGAGCGTGATCGCGGTTGGTGGGACGTTGGCTGGTAGTTGGGTTGGCGGTTTTGTGCAGCTGCGTGGGGGGCGTGTGGAGCGGCGGGAGGCTCGTCGTGAGGTGCGTCGGGGGGAGATGGTGGCGGCGGTGACGTCGTTGTCGGTGGCGTTGGCTGATCACCGGCGGGCGATGTGGGTGCTGGGGCTTCAGCGGTTGTCCGGTGTGGGTGAGCAGGAGTTGGCGGACGCGACCGCGGTCACGCATGAGACGTGGGCTGCGGTGACGGCGCCGTTGGTGACGGTCAAGGTGCTGGCGCCTGAGTTCGTTCGGGCCGCTGAGGATGTGACCGACGCGATCTACACGATGCTCGATGCCCCGACCGTGGGCGCTCTTGAAGCGTGCCGCGCTGATGCCCGGGCCGCGCATGACCACCTGATGACCACGGCGGCTGCTGTTCTTACGGCGGTGGCCTGACATGGGTCGCCGTCAGTACCCGTGGGTTCTCGCGGATGTGCCGTGGTCGGACTGGCCGGAGTTCACCCGTGGCACGCATCTGGGCCTGCCGCTGCTGTCCTGGGGCACCGCCCCCAAGCACCTGCTGGCGACGCGTCGGCAGTTGCGGGCGATGGGCCTGCGGCCGAACGGTCAGGAACCGGTCGCGTACATGTATTTCCGGTGCCGCCGCGCGCTGAGGATGGTGTTCGCGGAGCTGTTCCTGATCTCCGGTGCCGCCCCGCACCGCCCGGCGACCGCGGCGCAGCACACGGCGATCGCGAAGGCCAACCTCGCCCGCCGGATCTGCCGGACCTGCGGCCGGGACACCGGCTACGTGCCGCCCGCGGACTGGGGCAAGCGGTGTGAGCCGTGCTGGCTCGCCTGCCCGGACAACCCCGACAACCAGACCAATCACGCCGCTGCGGCCGCGTGAGCAGAAGAGCGAGGGAGACGTGATGAGGACCGCACAGCAGCAGCGGGTCAGCCAGGAGGCCCGCAACACCCGCGCCGCACAGACCGAGCGTGCCCGCGAGACCGAGCAGGCCGCCCAACAGCAGCAGCAGGGACGGCCGTCGTGAACGCGCACAGCCGTGTTCAGCGGCGTATGAGTACCCCCGGCCCGGTGGAGACGCCTGCCAGCAATGCCCACCGGGTCGGGGCTCCCAACCACCACCAGAACACCGGAAGTGGAGAGACCCTGATGGTAGACGTCCACCCGAGTACGGACGCGGTGATGGTCGCCGCGGTACGCGACCGGCTCAACGCCCAGACCTACCGGTTCGTCACCGCCACCGGTCACGGTCTCGGGCTGCACGTCGAGGACATGGCCGCGGTGGTCACCGAGATCATCACCGACTACACCGACCACCTCACCGCCGAACGCGACGCGCTCGCCGAAGACCTCGCCTGGGAACTCAACGCCTACCGCCCCGCCACGGGTGTTGTTGGGGGTGGTGCGTGATGGGCAGGAAAGACGTCGTGCACATCGGCAAGCGCAGCTGGTGGAGCGGGGCTGTCACGACCCTGTGTGGTCTGCGGTTCGACCCGTCGAGCACACCCGAGAGCGGCTGGTTCACCTCGCCGACCTGCCCGGCCTGCCTGCGGGCCGAGAAGGGCGGGAAGTGATGACCCGGCGGATCGTGCATGCCTCAGCGCGGAGCAAGGACCGGGTGCCGGCGGGCCGGGTCAAGGCGCTGTGCGGGCAGGTCGTGCCGCGCCGCGAGGCCCCCAGGAGCGGGGCGACCTGCCCGATGTGCCAGGCGGTGGCGGCGAACACCGCCGCCTCCACCGCGGCCACCTCGTCGGGTGCGGGCGGTCGTCGGGGTGGTGAGCGGTGATGGCGCGGGTCTGGCTGGTCGCCGGTCTCGCCGCGGTCCCGGCGCCAGTGGATGGGCCGGTGTTGCGGGATGACCTGATGCGGACCTGGGAGCCCGACCAGGACGCGAGCGCGAGCGGTGCGGATGCCGGCTGGCACACCGTTGATGGCCGCCACCACGCCACGTGGCGTGAACTGCACGGCCGCTACGACCTGGTGGAGGTGGCCTGATGAGTGTGAGTGATGAGCAGGGTGCGCTGGCCGGTGGTCTCGTTGCGGAAGCCGCGATCATCGCGGACAACCTGCGTCGTAACGGGTTCGATCCCGCTTCGGCGGTGAACCGGCAGGTACTGGGGCTGGCTGAGGAGACCGGCGAGTTCGTCGGCGCGTACCGGCGGTGGTCCGGGCAGGCCCGACGCACCGGGACAGCCGAGGAGATGCACGAGGAGTTGGCGGACGTGATCATCACGGCGTTCGTCACCGCACACGAGTTGGGCGTGGACATCCAGGCCGTCATCGCGGCGAAGCTGCGCACCATCCACACCCGCGGCTGGCGAGACACCACCCCGGCGGCGGGGAGTGATGGGGCATGAGCGCGTCGGATGTGCTGGCCCGGTTCGGGACGTGGGCGTTGGTGAAGTTCGTGGCCGCGTTGTTGGTGTTCGTGGTGCTGCACCTGGTGCGGATGCCGGTGCTGTTGCTGGCGGTGGTGTTGAACGGGGCGATGTCGCGGGTGGACGGCGCGGTCACCGCCGCCGTGTCCCGCGACCACACCCCTGGGACGGGGCCTGTTGCTGGGGAGGGAATCCGATGAGCACGAGCTATGAGGGCAAGGGCGAGTTGGTCATGCGGCGCGTCGAGCCCGGCGTGGCGGTGCCCGGTGTGCCGGACCGGGCTACGCGGGTGGCGTCCTGGGTGGGCTGGCACTTCTTCGAACTGGCCGGGGTCACGGTGCCGGCCGCGGTCGGGGTGGCGGTGACGCCGTGGGCGTGGCTGGTGTCCGGTGTGGTCGGCGCCGGGTGGGGCGTGCACGAGTTCCGCACCATGCGGGAGCAGGCCGCGATCAAGGCCGGTCGGGACCTGCCCGCCGTCACCACCCCACCCACCACCGACAACGGCACGGACGACAGCACCGGTGCGGACACCGATAACGACACAGCGGACAGCGCCGAGACCCCGGATGCGGTGTCCGGTGTGGACGGCACGCGGGTGGGGGGTGTGCGGTGAGCTGGCAGGAGCAGCGCGAGCAGCGACGACGGCTGGACGAAGCCGCGCGAGCCGAGCAGGTCCGCAGGGACGCGGTGGCGGCCGCTGAGGTGGACGCGATCCGCACCCGCACCCGCGTGGAGGCTACTCAGACGCTCGCGGAGCAGCGCACGGCCGAAGAACGGCAGCGCCGCGCGGAACGCCGCCAGGCAAAGGACACCGCGCGGGCCCAACGCCGCGCGCGGTGGGCCGGTGCGCGGGCGTGGGCGGCCGCGCACACAGTCGACCTGATGATCTATCCGTTGGCGGTGGTGTCGGCGGTGATGGCGGTGCCGGCGATGGCCGTGTTCGGGCACGACGTCTACGGCACCGCCGCGGGCTATGCGCTGCCGGTGATCACCGAGTTGGGGATGTGGGCGTTCGCGTTCGCTGTCCACCTCACCCGCCACCGCTGTGAGCGGGACGGGGTGGATCGGCCGGTGTGGGCGTTCCAGACCGGCACCTGGTGCTTCGCCGCGGTCGCGGCGGGACTGAACTTCCTGCATGGCATGACCGCCCGCCCGGCCGGTGTGGTCGGTGACCTGCTGGCGGGGGCGGTGCTGGTGCCGCCGGCGGTGGCGGGGGTGGTGATGGCGGTGGCGAGCGTGGCCGGGGTGATGGCCCACCAGCTGGTGACCGCCGCCCCCCGCCGCGGCCGCACCGACCGCGAAGCCGCGCGGATCGAGCGGCAGGCCGCCGCGAAAGTCGCGCGGGTTCGCCGGGCCGCGTTGCGCGCGGCGGTCGCGGAGATCGGGCAGGACGGGGACGCGCGGTTGCTGTTCCACCCCGGCCACTACCGCCTCACCCGCCCCCGGCTCACCCCGTGGCGATCCCGCCGGCTCGACGCGGTCGCGGTGCCCGGTCTCCCTGTGACTCCGGCACTCGAGGACGGGTGGGACGACCTGGACCACGAACTCGCCACCCTTCTCGCCACCGTCAACCCCTACCCCGACACCACCACCAGCCCCGACCACCCTGCTTCGCCCACACCCGGCGGCGGTGGTGTCGGCACCCTCGATCGCGACCGTGACGACCGGCGCTCTGACCGGCGCGAATCGACCCCGACCCACCACAGCGACGCCGGCACCGATCGGCCCGTGAAGCGGCCACGGTCCGGGCGGAAGTCCAGCCCGGCACAGCCCACCCCGACGTCACGGAAGTCGGGGCAGAAGTCGGCTCGATCGATCGAGGACCTCCGTGCGGAGCTGCACCGGCTGATCGAGGCCGATTCCGGCTCGATCGATCTGTCGTCGGCTGAGTCGATCCGCCGTGCGCTGCGCTGCTCCCCGGCCCGGGCCCGTGCCCTGCGCGACACCACCGCCGTGCCGACTGATCGAGGGGACACCACGCCATGACCAACCACTCTGACCGCACCACCCCGGCCGGGCCGGTCCCGGTGGGCACGGAGATCGAGCGCACTCCCGACACGGCGATCGAAACGGGTGGGGAGGTGTTGGAGGGCGAGATCGTGTCGGCGCGGGAGTACCACGCGTTGCAGAAGCGGGCGGCGATCGAGCGGTACCGCGGCTACCGCCACGACGTCGTCACCGTCGCCCGGGTCATGAAGACCGCGGTGACCCACCAGCGGACCAAGACCGTCGCCCGGCACACCCTGGGCTACCCGGTCGCCGGGGCGGGGGTGGTGGTGCGGCGGTGGCGCGACGCGCACGGCGCGAACCGCTACGAACGCCAGATGCGCGCCGCGGAAGCGGCAGGAGACCAGGAGGCCCTGCGGTACTGGGAAGAGCGGGACGTGACCGAGAAACAGCGCCGTCACGACCGGGTGATGGACTGGCTGCAAGCCCCCGGCCAATGGATCAAAGCAGCCGCCGTCGCCGCGGCCGGGTTCGCGGGGTTTCTGCTGGTCATGGGCATCATCCTGGCGATCAACTCCGGTCAGTTCGCGGATGTGATCGGCCCTATCAGTGCGGTGTTGGGTGCGGTGGCGTTCGTGGTGTGGTTCCTCACCGCCTACGGCGTCCTCCTGCTCCTCGGTGGCACCGCGGCCGGTCTGTTCTATCTGTACTCCCAGGGCCGCAAGCACGCGGAGATGCCGGCCTGGCTGTCATCGACGGCCCCGACCGACGCCGATGGCGATGTGATGGATGCGTTGCCGGATGAGGGCACCATCGTCAACGCGCTACGCAACCTCAACATCCCCGGGTTCAAGGCCGCGGTGAAGGAGGGGTGGCGGATCCGGTTCCGCATGCCCCCGACGATCGACGGGAAGGGCTGGCGCGCACAGCTCGATCTCCCGCCCGCGTGCCCGGTGGAGGAGATCGTCAAGAAGAAGACCGTGCTCGCGCACAACCTGCTGCGTTACCCGATCGAGGTGTGGCCCACCGAACCCCAGGCCGGCGTGCTCGATCTGTGGGTGGCCAAGCCGGGTGCGCTGTCCGGGCCGGTCGATCCCTGGCCGCTGCTCGACGACCTCGATCACGCGTGCGTCGACTACTTCTCCGGTGTCCCGATCGGGGTCACCATCAAGGGCGACCTGGTCCACGCCCGACTGTCGGAAGCGAACTACGCGGTCGGCGGGATGATGGGGTCGGGTAAGTCGACGCTGGTCATCACCCTAATCCTCGGTGCGATCCTCGATCCGCTGGTCGATGTCGACGTGGTGGTGATGGCCGAGAACGCCGACTACGAACCCATGCGGCCCCGGCTGCGGTCCCTGGTGACCGGCGCCGGTGAGGAGACCGTCCAGACCTGCCTGGACATGCTCCACGCCCTGTATGAGGAGTTGTCGGTGCGGGGCAAGGCACTCAAGGAGCACGACGCCCGCGCGGTGACCCGCGCGATCGCGGAGAAAGACACCCGGCTGCGCCCCAGGATCATGGTCATTGACGAGTGCCAGAACCTGTTCATCGGCGAGTACGGCAAGGCCGCGATCGAGGTCGCCGCGAAGCTGGAGAGCACCGCCCGCAAATACGCCATCACCCTGGTGTTCCTCACCCCCGAACCGTCCAAGGACGCCCTGCCCCGCAAAATCATCACCCTCGCCTCGAACAAGGCGTGTTTCGCGATCGGGGACCAGCTCGGCAACGACGCCGTCCTCGGCACCGGTAGCTACAAATCCGGGATCTCCGCGGTCGGCCTGACCCCGAAAACCGACGAAGGCCCCGGTGACGTCGGGACCTGCATGCAGCGCGGGTTCACCGCCAAACCCGGCCTGCTCCGCACCTTCTACATCGCCCAGGACGACGCGCACCGCGTCACCCAACGCGCGATGCACCTACGCGCCCAGCACGGCATCACCGACGCGCCGGCCGCCGACCCGGAGCCCGTGCGGGACCCGCTCACCGACATCGCCACCGTCCTCGGGAACGCGGCCCGCATGAAGACCATGGACGTGCTCCAGAGGCTGACCGAGCTGCACCGGCCCACCTACCAGGACTGGACCGCCCGCACCCTCACCGCCTTCCTCACCGATCACGAAGCCGCCCCCTACAAAACCGAGGGCGCCATGCAGATCAGCGCCGCCCGCATCCACGAAGCACTCACCGTCCGTAACGAAACCCAGGACAACGACACCGACATCTGACAGGGGAACGACCGGGGGAGGCAGCGGAACCGAGGGAGTTTTCCCTCACCCCCTCCCTCACCCCTCCTCCCTCACGCTGAGCAGCGAAAAGACCGCCGTGGGGAGACAGGGACCCACGTCGCTCTGACCGCCTGAAACACCCGGAAACCAGGGGAGAACACGGGCATGCAAGCCCTCCCTCCCCTCCTCTCGCACGCCCACCAGACGTCACTCACGGTGACAGAGGAGTTCTGTTGTGGACATCCGGCTCGAACGCGACCACACCCCCAACGGGATCCACGGTGGCGGCTCCGTCACCTACCGCGTGTTCCTCGCCGGCACCTGGATCGGCTGGGTCGGGGACGGCCGCGCCTGGCGCGGCTGGCGATATGGCCGCCGCCAGTGGTGGGCCGCCTGGCGCCAACACGGCGACACCGCCGCCCGCTGGAACAGCGGCCTCACCCACCCCACCCGCACCGCCGCCCTCACCGCCCTACAGACCCAGGCCCGCGACACCGGCCGCGCCGAGTCCTGACACCGACAGGAGACCGCATACCATGACCACCACCAGCCCGACCCGCCACACCACCGACTCCGCGGCGCCCGTCCTGGAGTTGGGTGCGACCCGCACCAGCCACCGCTGGAGCGAGATGCCCGGCAACTGGGACCGGCTCAACACTCGTGCACTGTTCGCAACGGACAACGAGTGGGGCATTCCCACCCTGCCTGCCGCCCGGTTCGAACCTGCTCGGTTGGTGGCCTACAACAACCGCCACCACTGCACAGCCGCAGGACTCGGTGCCGCGGTGCACTTCTTCCTCGACGACTACCGGTTCGAAACCGTCTGGTCCAAACCCGAACGCGGCCTGTCCCGCTGCCGCACGGTCGGTGCGGCGCTCACCCCGGACTTCTCCCTGTGGTCGAACATGCCGCGGGTCATGCAGCTATGGCAGGTGTACCGGTCGCGCTGGTGTGGCGCCTGGCTCCTGCACCACGGCGTCACCGTCGTCCCCACCGTCTCCTGGTCCACACCGGACACCTACCCGTTCGCGTTCGCCGGCATCACCCCCGGCTCCGTGGTCGCCGTTTCGACGGTGGGCACCCGCCGCGACCCCGAAGCACGGCAACTGTTCGCGGACGGGTTCACCGCCATGGTGGATCGGCTCCGGCCGTTGACTGTCCTGGTCTACGGCAGTCCTCCAACCGAGCAGGTCGGCGCGGGAACGGCGGTGCGTTGCTATCCGTCCCGGTGGGACGACCGGCCGGGTGGTCGGTGATGGGCGGCCGTGGCAGCAAAGGCCGCGCCAGCACCACCAACGAACCGGTCATGTTCAGCCCGTTGCCGCTTCCCGAAGACACGGAACCGGTACCTCCCGAATCACCACAACCCCCCAAACAGACCGAGGAACCATCTGAGCAGGAACCCGGTCGGCAGGAGTCACTGTCCCGGGAGGACACCGTGCGGAACGCGGTCCGCGATGCGGGCGCGTCAACCCGGGTCGGGGAGTGGCAACGGCTCTCCGACCTCCGCGCCGCGCTGCCGCCGGACATGACCCGCGGTGAGGTCGACGCGATGTTGCGGCAGATGAGCCGGGATGGCGAGATCGAGCTCGCGCCCGACCCGGACCGCAAGAACGTGCGGCAGGCCGACCACGACAGCGCCCTCACCATCGGACGCGACTCCAACAACCTGGTCTTCTGGCAACCCCGAGACCCGGCAGGCGCGATGCAACGGGTCACCGACCACGGCGTGCGCACCGCGACCGACACCGACCTCACCGCGGCACTGCACCACCCCGACACCCCATCCGCCTTGTACGGCGAGATCCGCGACGAACAGAAACGCCGGCGCGCCCAACCGCCTCCCACACCACCGGAGGCCACGCCATGACTCGACCTGCTCGGTTCGTACCCCACCACCGCACGCCACCGTCTACTCAGGAGGTAACCGGGATGACCGACCGCGTGACTCGCCGCATCGACGCTGTCGCGCCGTTGCGGGCGGGATCGGTTTGTTCGGGCTACGACGGTCTGGACCTGGCCGCCACGGTGGTGCTGGACACCCGGCCCGTGTGGGTTCGCCGACACTGCCCCGCACCAGGTTCCCTCAACACCATCCACAGGAGACCCGTTGTGAACAGTCGCCTCTTCCCGACAGTGCTCGCTGCTCCCGCCGAGTGTCAGGAGGAGAACCGATGACCGTCTCCGTGACCGACCTGTTCTGTGGCGCGGGTGGCTCCGGACTCGGAGCCGCCGCCGTGCCCGGTGTCGAGTTGTGGATGGCCGCGAACCACTCACCGCGGGCGATCGAGACCCACCAGCTCAACTTCCAGGACTGCGACCACGACTGCGCCGACATCTCCCAAGTGGAACCGCGCCGCTACCGGCGCACGAACATCCTGTGGGCGTCCCCGGAGTGCACCAACCACTCCATCGCCCAAGGCCGCCGCCGCGGCCCGGTTCAGCCGGGACTGTTCGACGACCCGCTACCGGATCACGTCGCCGAACGCAGCCGGGCGACGATGTGGGACGTCCCGCGGTTCACCGAGGTCCACCGCTACGACGCGGTGATCGTCGAGAACGTCGTCGACGCCGCCGCGTGGGAGATGTTCCCCGCGTGGCTGATGGCCATGCAGTGCCTGGGCTATGACCACCACGTCGTGTTCCTCAACTCCATGCACGCCCCCGCGATCACCGCACCCCGCGCACCCCAGTCCCGCGACCGCATGTACGTCGTGTTCTGGCGCACCGGCAACCCCGCCCCGGACCTGGAGATCCGGCCACGCGGCTGGTGCGGGCACTGCGACCGGACGGTGGAGTGCCGCCAGACCTGGAAGCCACGCGGACCGCGCTGGCCGCTGGCCAGGTGGGGCCGCTACCGCGCCCAGTACCTCTACACCTGCACCACCCCCGGCTGCGGCCGACCCGTCGAACCCCACGTGCTGCCCGCCGCCGCGGTCATCGACTGGGCCAACCCCGGCACCCGCATCGCCGACCGGGACAAGCCGCTGTCGGCCAAGACCCTCGCCCGCATCAACGCCGGCCTCACCCGCTACTGCACCCACACCCAGACCAGTACCCGGCCCGACGCCCGGCCGGGTACGGCGTTGCTGGTGCCCGCGGGCGGCACCCGCAACGACACCGCCGCACCCGTGACCGACCCGTTCCGCACCCGCACCACCACCGAGAACGAAGGCCTCCTGGTGCCGCTGGAAGGCCGCGACGGCAAACACGCCACCACCGCCGCCGACCCGCTCCGCACCCAAACCGCCCGCCACGAAACCGCGCTCGTCGTGCCCTACTACAGCACCACCGGACACGCCCGGCCCACCAGCGTCCCGGTCGGCGCGCTCACCACCCACGACCGCTACGGCGTGGCGTTCATCGCCGAACTACGCGGCGGCGGGTCCGACGCCCGCCCGGTCACCGACCCCCTCGCCACCGTCTGCGCCACCGGCAACCACCACATGCTCGTCCGCCACAACACCGCCCGCGGCAACCCCGCCCAGATGTGCACCCCCGTCACCGAACCGGGCCGCACCCTCACCACCGCTGGACACCAGTCCCTCGTGGGCCGGCCGACCGCCGCGCCGTCGGTCGAGGACTGCACGTTCCGGATGCTCACCGTCCCGGAGGTGCAGGCCGCGATGGCGTTCACCCCGGACTACGTCATCACCGGCACCAAACGCGAACAGGTCCGCCAGCTCGGCAACGGCGTCACCCCACCCGCCGCCGAATGGCTCATCCGCGCCGTCGTCGCCACCCTCATCGGCGCCTCGCCGGAGCCGTGGAACGACTGGGAACAGGTGGCGGCATGACCGGGCGGCTGCAGGACGCGGCGTTGGCGGTCGTGGATCGGGGGTGGCCGGTGTTCGTGCTCGGAAGGGGAAAACGCCCGTTGGCGAACTGTCCACAGTGCCCGAAGCAAGGCGCGCCCGACGCACACCCCGCGCAGGAATGCCAGTGCGGCCGGCCGACGTGTCACGGGTTCTACGCCGCCACCCGCGAACCGAGCAGGATCGCCGAACTGGTGGCGGCCTGCCCGGACGGGCTGCTCGCGGTCCGGACCGGTGCCGCACCGGACGGAGCAGGGGTGGTCGGGATCGACATCGATCCCCGTTCCGGCGGGCGGCTGGTGCCGGAGCTGATGACGCCCACGCTCGCGGTCGCGTCCGGCAACCACGGCTGGCACCTGTACTACCGCC
>WUUC01118021.1_pt1 | contig 13487 bp, 8 predicted proteins | sample 6278441 | NCBI WGS metagenome assembly WUUC01 (sample SAMN13675441, study PRJNA597444) | soil metagenome | isolation source: soil | place: USA: Washington | collected 2017-10
GCTGGAAGGGGAAGCGGGTCGGCGGCTTCGGCCAGCTCGCGGCCTGGAGCTTCTATCCGACCAAGAACCTGGGCTGCTTCGGCGACGGCGGGGCGGTCTCCGGCACCGACGCCGACCTGGTCCGCCACGTCTACCTGCTCGCCAACCACGGGCAGACCAGCCGCTACCACCACACCCTGGTGGGGGTGAACAGCCGCCTCGACAGCCTGCAGGCGGCGGTGCTCAACTGCCGGCTGGCCTACCTGGAGCAGGACAACGCCCGGCGGCGCGAGCTGGCCTGCCGCTACTACGGCGGCCTCGCCGGAGTCGGCGACCTGCGGCTCCTCCCCGACCGCGAGGGGGTGACCAGCGTCTACCATCAGATGACCATCCGCTCGCAGCGGCGGGACGACCTGATGGAGCACCTGAAAGCCCAGGGGATCGCCTCCTCGGTCCACTACCCCTCGACGCTGGACCAGCAGCCCGCCCTGGAAGGTCTGGTCTCGGTACCTGAGGGGAGTCTGCCGGTCGCCACCGCGGCCGCGCGCGAGGTCCTCTGCCTGCCGATGTACCCGGAGCTGACCAACGAAGAGGTGGACCAGGTCTGCGAAGGCATCCGCTCCTTCTTCGGCTGACGGCGGAAGGTTCCGGGAGACCGGTCGTGTCCTAATTCAGTGTGGGTGGTGTGGGGGTGCTCCGGGGGGTAGCGGGAGTCCTGGCTTCTGATCTCGCGCGTCTCTGGGTGCGTTGGGATGGAACCGGGGCCGAGCCCCCTTCACAAGACCCGGGGCCGATCATGGCCCAGCATCGAAGCGAAGCGAAGTAGGCGACAGGAGGCAGGGACCCTTCCGGAGCCCAGCCTCCTGCTCTGTCTCAGTTATAGGAAGCAACGGGCGGGGAAGGGTGCGCCATTATGGCGCTTGTACGGGGCCGACTTGACGCTCTTAGGACGCTGCCGCGAGTTCCGGGACACGTTCACGCACGAGCCGCCGCGTGACTTCATAGTTGGCTGGTCTACGAGGCTTGCTCTTCGCCTGAGAGCGTTCCGAGATCGCCTTTTGTATCAGCTCGACCCACTCGGCCCTTGCTGCATGTACGTCAATTTCTACGCCGTAGACGCGCCCGCTGTTCTTCCCTAAGCGCAGAGTTACGTACTCGCTGTGCCTTTCCTTGGCAATCTTCTTCTAGCTACGGTACACTTCCAGTCTTTCAAGGGAGGAATCATGAAAAAGAAGACTGTGAAGAAGCTGGTGCTCGCGAAGGAGACGGTACGGGAGTTGGATTACAGGCTCGCGACGGGAGGGCTGATGGCGATCACCAGTGTTTGGGTGAACTGCGGCACGTTCTCCGATAACGACTCGGTCTGCTGTCCTCCTACCGTATAAACGCAAGCGCAGCAGGGTCCCGAGGCGACGCTAGCCAAGGGACCCCGTACCACCCACACTGAGCTAGGACACGACCGGGAGACTCGCGGAAGTTTCCGCCGGAGGCAGGGAACGTTCCGCCGCACCCAGGGAACGTTCCGCGCCACCTCCGACAGTGTCAGAGGACCGGCGGAACATTCCGCCGCACCTGGGGAACGTTCCGCGGGAGCGGCGGAACATGGCCCGGCTCCCGCGGAAGCTTCCGCAGCTCTTCCGACAGTGTCAGAAGCGTGGCGGAAGGTTCCGCCGCTCTTCTCCAAGGTTCCGCGGGTTGGGGTGACGCTCAGCGGAGCGCCGCCAGCGTCCTCCGCACCTGTTCGTTCTCCCGGATCGCCAGCGCCGCCTCGAGATCCCGCCGTCCCGCCTCCACGTCGCCCTGATAGAGAGACATCACGCCGCGGAAGTAGAGGGCCCGCTGGTTCTCGGGCCAGTCCTCGAGGAGCCGGTCGAGCTCGGCTCGCGCGGCGAGCGATTGGAACGGATCGCGGGCGAGCGCCTCCAGCCCCGGGCGTCCTCCGAAGCCTGAGAAGGCGCGCAGCTCCAAACGGTCGAGGAGGGCGGCGTGCTCAGGGGTCCGCCGCAGGTAGACCGCGCTGTAGTCGTCCCACCAGACCAGACCCCAACGGGCCGGGATCTCGGGGGCGATCCCGGAGTACTCGCGCTCGGTGATCAGCAGGGCCTCCACTCCGTACTTCGCGACGATCTCGGGGAAGGGGGTCGTCGTCACCTCCTGGACCAGGGAGACGAACACCTCGTTGCGGCCGTCCCAGAAGATCGGCTCCCGCCGTCTCCAGAGGAGGAAGCCGCCATGGTTCTGATGGTTGAACACCCGGTCCCGGATCCCCTCCCTCTCCAGGAAACGGACCGCCCCCTCCGGCAGCTCGGCGGCGATCAGCCGCCGCGGGCGCTCCAGCCAGGCGGTCGCCGCCACCAGGAGCAGGACCGCCGCGGTCCCCACCCTCAAAATCCTCCCCAACGCCGGACTCAGCTCGCGTCCCACCCACAAGCGGTAGAGCGCCGGCAGGGCCAGGACCGCGAAGTGGAAGAGGAAGCGCGGGGAGCGGAAGGAGAGGATCAGGAAGGTGGCGATGCCCAGGATCTCGGCCATCGAGAGGGCGAGCAGCCGCCGCAACGGCAGGAGGCCGGTGAGGAGCAGGACCGCGAGCAGCAGGAAGGCGGCGTTGCTCCTGGGATCGGTCGCCGCGAAGTGTCCCAGGTCCCAGGCGATGCCGCTGGCGAAGAGAATGCGGCTCAGCTCGAACGGGTAGGTCCAGACCCGCCAGCCGTTCGGATTGAGCAGGGTGACCGGGATCGTCACCGCCAGCAGCAGGAGGTACGGGCGCGGCGGATTTGACCCAATCCTGGGGGCCCGGAACATCGGCGCCATGCCGGGCCAGCGGCGGACCGCGGGACCCGCCACGAGCGCCTCGAGCGTCCAGAGGCCGAGGACGAACAGCCCGAAGATCACCCCCGAGTGCAGGTTCGCCCAGAGCAGGAAGAGGACGGCCACCGCAACGAGCCACCCGCGCCGGCCGGTCTGGCGGAAGCGGGTGAGGAAGAGGAGGGTCAGGGCAAGGAACAGCTCGCTGACCAGGGCGGCGCGCAGGATCAGCTCCGCCGCGACCATCCAGAGCCCGAGCCCGAGGAGCACCGCCTGCCACAGGACCGACGGAGGAGAGGAAGCATCCGCTTCGGCGCGCATCCGGCGGGCGACGGTCCAGCCGATCGCCAGGACCAGCAGGACCCGCGCGGCAATCAGCGCCGGATAGCCACCTAGCTTCCAAATTCCCCACGTCGCCACCGAGAACCCCCACTCATGGGTGATCCAGCGCGTCCCGGTCCGGGTAAACGAGAACGGGTCGGTGTGCGGCACCTCGCCATGCTCGACCATCCACTCCCCTGCCCGTAGATGTCCGAAGAGATCATCATGGGTCAACGGGCGGCTCGCCCAGGCGATTGCCAAGGCGGCGAGGGCGGCGAGAGCCAGCCAGTCGAGAGGCTTCGGGGTGCGCACGGGAGAGGAATGGTAGCAGGGTGGTTTCTGGCCGGTGAAAGCATTCCGGCCTGGAGGACACTCGTCCTCGAGAGATCGATCAGGCAGGGCCGCATTGACGGTGGAGTGACCCGGCCCCAGAATGAACGAAACGTCCAGTCAGAGAGGCGGAGACGGCCGATGGAAGCCTGTCCGAAGTGCAACTTCTCGCTTGCTCCCGGGGCTCAGGAGTGCCCGGCCTGCGGCCTGGTCCTGGCGAAATTCAAGACGGCCAGCGTGATCCCGGTGCAGCCGTTGGTCCAGAACCCCTACGTCCCACCGAGGGCTGACGTGGAGAATGTTCCGCCGCCGCCGCCGGTGATGGCTCCTCGGCCTCAGCCGGTGATCACGCCCGCGACTCTCGCGGCGCTCGAGCAAGCCCGCCCCTGGATCAGCTTGATCGTCGGCTACGGCTTCGTGATCCTGGCACTCATGCTGGTCGCCGCGGCCGGCCTGCTGTTTGGCGCCTCCGAGCAGGACGGGCTCGTGCCGATGGCGATCGCCTACTTTCTGTATGGCCTGGTCGGCTTTGCCGTCCTCCTGCCGCTCCGCCGATCCAGAGAGGCGATCCGCGACCTGTCGACTCTGGACTCCAGCGCCAGCATGGGCGTGGAGGCATTCGCAATCGAGCAGGCTCAGTTCTGGCGGCGGATCGGCCTGCTGACGGTGGTCTCGATGGTGCTCATGATCCTGCTCGTCGGAGTCGCCGGCGCCGGCATTCTCAGCCTCTTGGAGTAGGGCGGCGCCGCTCGAGTCACGATCCGGTCGAATCGACGCGCGCCCCGCCGTCGCCGCACCCACCGTCCTCACTCGCGGGCACGCAGACGGTCGCCTCTCCCTCGCAGCTCCCGCCCTCGCCGTCCTCCCCCCGGAACCGCAGGTGGTAGACGCGGCCGTCGCCCTCCGCCTTGCGGTCCGCGCGGACTCTCGGCTGCGGCGTGCCGATCCAGGAGGCATCCGGCTGGCCCGGGCTCGAAAGCGGCTCGTCCTGATGAACGGAGAGGACGGTGATGGCAACCGGGTCGTCGTCCGGGTCGGTCACTCCCCCGATCGTAATCGCGCGGAGCTTTCCATCCGCAGGCCAGAGCCGGGCGGGACGGGCGGCGGCGCCCGAACAGACCGGCGGCAGACCTTCAAAGAAGGCGAAGGCGAGCAGCAGGAGAGAGGCGGAGCCTCTGAAGACTGGTCTCGGGAGCAAAGCGGGGTCCTCCTGCCGGGCATTGTGGGGTCACCCCCGGGGGGGGCCGCAAGCCTATGAGTAAAACGGCATCTCCGCTTCTTCAGCGTCCGCTCGAGTCGAACCGCGCTCCGCCATCCTGGCAGATCCTCTTCTTCTGATCGTGCGGAACACAGACGGTCACCGTCCCCTCGCAGCGTCCACCCTTGCCGTCCTCGGCGGTGAAGGTCAGGTGATAGACGCGGCCGTCACCGCGACCGGCCCGGTCTGCCCGCACCAGGGGGCGCGCGGTGCCGATCCCCGAGGCATCGGGCTGCCCCTTCTTCGAGAGCGGCTCGTCCTGGCGGATGGCGGTCACCCGCAGCGTCACCCGGTCTCCGTCGGGATCGGTCACACCGCCGATCGCGATCGGCCGGAGCTTGCCGTTCGGCGGCCAGAGGCTGCCGGGGGAGGCCATGGCTCCATCGCAGTCGGGGAGACTGTTCGAGGTCGAGGCGGCGATCCCGGCCACGAAGGCGTCTTCCTCGCCCGCCAGGGCCGGCTGGGCGGGATTCCGGGTCGGGAAGTCGGGCGAGCCCGTGATGCCGGTCAGGTAGGAGGTGCCCCGGGCGTCCGCCGCCACCCCATAGGCGGCATCCTGGCCGGATTCGGTCCCGGCGAGGGTCACCACGTCGAGGATCCGGGTGATCGCCGGATCGATCCGCACGAGCCGGGCGCCGCCGTCGGGAGACGCGTAGCCCGCGAGGTGGATCGTCCCTCCGGGATCGACCTCCAGGTCGAACGGCCTGAGGAACAGGTCGCCGAGGAGCGTCGAGGAGACCAAGGCTCCCGTGGCGTCGAAGCGCATCAGAAAGGCGCCGCTCGTCCCCGGTTGGAAGGCGCCGACCACCGGGAAGTCCGGCGAGGACGTGGAACCGAACACGAAGACCTGGCCGGCCGCATCCGTGGCCACGGCATAAGGGGAGCTCTCCTCACCGCCAGCCAGGAGCCGCGAGCGGACCAGCGCACCGGACGGGGCGAAGGTGGTCACGAAGATATCCGGCTGACCGGACGGCGGCGGAACGGCCGGGAGGGTCGGGAAGCCCGGCGAAAAGGTGTAGCCGACGACGTGGGCGCGGCCGCTGCCGTCCACGGCCACCCCGTAGGCCCTCTCTTCACCGCCCCCGCCGAGATAGGTGGAGAGCGTGAGCGCGGAGCCGGTGGGATCGATCCGCACGACGAACGCATCGACGGACCCCTGGAGCTCCGGGGACAGGGAGACGACCTGCGGGAAGTTCTGCGAGAGCGTGTAGCCCACGACCCAGGCGGCCCCGGCCGCGTCGACCGCGACCCCGTCGGCGGAGTCCCAGCCCGAGCCGCCGAGGAGCGCGGAGTAGACGAGCGCGCCGGAAGGGTCGATCTTGGCAACGAACGCGTCGCTCGATCCCGGCTGCGACGGCAGGGGCAGCGGGCCCACGCGCGGGAAGTCCAGGGGATCTCCCGGCAGCGCGCGGGTCATGCCCACCACATAGGCATTGCCCGCCGGGTCCAGGGCGATGGCCTGCCCCTCGTCCTCGCCCGACCCGCCGAAGGTGCTGAGCCAGAGAAGCGTGCCGGAGGAGTCGAACCGGGCCACGAAAACATCCGCGCGGGACCCGGATGGGAGGGGGCTGCCGTAGGTCGGAAAATCGCTGGAAGAGGTCGTGCCCAGGACCCAGACGTGACCCCTTCCGTCGACTGCGATCCCCCGTCCCCAGTCGCTGTCGCTGCCGCCCAGAAAGGTCGAGAACGCCAGCTCGGGATCGGCCGCCCCGGCCGGCAGGACGGAGCCCGCCGCCAGGAGGAGCACGAGGAGCACCATCAGGCACCGGATCGTTTTGTTCACGGGAGTTTCCTTTCAGCGCTGGTGGAGACGAACCGCGCTCCGCCGTCCCGGCAGGCCGGCCGGTTCGGGTCCACCGGCACGCAGACGGTGACCCGGCCGGAGCAGGTGGAGCCTTCCGGATCGCTCGCCGTGAAGGTCAGGTGATAGACGCGGCCGTCGCCGGAGCTCATCCGGTCCGCCCGGACCGAGGGCCGCGTGGTGCCGACACCCCGGGCGTCCGGCTCCCCCGACCGCGACGGCAGCTCATCCTGGGTGATGCGGGTGACGATCGCACTGACTCGGTCGCCGTCCGGGTCGGTCACCCCTTGGACGGTGACGGTGCGGAACCAGCCGTACGGTGTCCCCAGGACGGCCGGGCTGGCTGTCGCCGCGGTGCAGACCGGCGGATCGTTCAGGGCGGGATCGATCTTGACCACGAAAGCGTCGTACCAGTAATTGGCCTGTGTCTTTTGACTGGGCCCGACAACTGGAAACTCTGTATCGCGGGTCATGCCGGAAAGATAGATGCTCCCCGTGGCATCGACCGCCATCCCATAGACATAGCCCCACTCATCCCCATCGGTGCCATCCAGGAACGTCGAGAAGAGGATCTCCGAAGCCTGAGGGTCCAGCAGGGTCACATGGTTGATGGGGTAGTCCCAGGGCCCATACAGTTGGACCGGCAGCGGGTCCCGCAGCGGGAAGTCCTCGGCCGACCAGGTGGACCCCAGGAGATAGATGAACCCCGCGGGGTTGACGGAGAGCGCGATTGCCCCGTCGTAGCTGGTGCCCCCGAGAAAGGTCGAGCCGTGGAGCGCGCCGGCCGGATCCAACCGGGTCAGAAAAGTATCGTACGGCTCGTTGTACGGGTGGTCCCAGTCGTACGGTACGAAGGCCGCCTGCGGTTGGAGGGCGACGCGAACCGGAAAGTCCGGCGACGCGGTTACGCCGTAGACGAGGGCATTGCCGGCCGGGTCGATCGCGATCGCCTGCGCCCAGTCCCCTCCGCTGCCGCCCAGGAGAGTGGAGTAGATGCGGGAACCGTCTGGTCCCAGCTTCAACACCACGGCCTCGGGGAATCCGGCAGCTCCATTCTGCGGAAGGCGCTGGGCCTGAGGGAAATCGGCGGAGTGGGTAAAGCCGGCGACATGGGCATTGCCGGCCGAGTCCAGGGCGATTCCCCGGGCCTTGTCGGCGTCGGATCCTCCCAGTTGGAGGGAGTAGATGAGGCTGGAACCGTCCGCGCTCAACTTGGCGATGAACATGTCCGACGCTAGGGCGTAGGCTGAGCCCGCGATGTTGCCCACCACGTGCGCCCGGCCCTGAGCGTCCACGGCGATGTCGATGAGCGATAGGCTCGGCAGGCTCGGCGTGCCCCGGAAACGTGTGGAGTAGACCAGATCACCGGCCGCATCGAGCTTGACGACGAAAGCCTCGTTGATTGGTCCGGGAGGTCCCACGAGATGGGTCATCGGGAAATCAGGAGACCAGGTTGTCCCGACCAGATACAAGTTTCCCGCGGCGTCCAGGTGAATGGAATGGATGGAATCGTAGCCACTGCCTCCGAAAGGGGTGGCGCTCAGGAGCGCGCCGGCAGGCGACAAGCGGACGATGGAGTAGATGGAGTAGTCCTGTTGGACCTCCTCGGCGGGTGCGGGCGTGAACCGCGTGCCCGCCGCCACCACCCAGGCCTGCCCAGCTCCATCCACCGCGATATGCCTTGCTGAGTCCCCTGCGTCCCAGTCGTCTTCTCCCAGAAGGATGGAATAGTCCAGGTGGGGAGCCTGGGCGAATGCGACGGTTGCTGTGTTCAGCAGCAGGAGAGCCACGAGCCAGTGGCGCATGCGCGAAGTTCTTCTCAAGATGTTCTCCTTGGCTGTCAAACAATTACACCACCTCCCCATGCACGTCTCTCCCGGAGTGTGCGCCCCATCAGAATAGTCGGCAACCTTATTGATGTAGAGCTAAACGAAAGACGGAGGGGCCGGGCGGCCCCTTGTGAAGTCAGGGGATCGACAGATCAGCGGCCCGTTCCGCTCGAGACGAACCGCGCTCCGCCGTCCCGACAGGTCGGCCGGTTCGAGTCCACCGGCACGCAGACGGTGACCCGTCCGGAGCAGGTGGCTCCCTCCGGATCGCTGGCCGTGAAGGTCAGGTGATAGACGCGGCCGTCGCCGGAGCTCATCCGGTCCGCCCGGATCGAGGGCCGGACGGTGCCGACGCCCCGGGCATCCGGCTCCCCCGTCCGCGACAGCAGCTCATCCTGGGTGATGCGGGTGACGATCGCGCTGAGGCGGTCGCCGTCCGGGTCGGTCACCCCTTGGACGGTGACGGTGCGGAACCAGCCGTACGGAGTCCCCAGGACAGCCGGGCTGGCTGTCGCCGCGCTGCAGACCGGCGGATCGTTCAGGGCCGGATCGATCTTGACGGCGAAGGCGTCGTAGAAGTACTCGGGGTGTGTCTTTGGACTGGGCCCGACCACTGGAAACCCTGGATCGTGAGTCGTGCCGGACAGATAGATGCTCCCCGCGGCATCGACCGCCATGCCATAGATCCAGCCATGCTCATCCCCATCGGTGCCATCCAGGAACGTCGAGAAGAGGATCTCCGAAGCCTGGGGGTCCAGCAGGGTTACATGGCCCGCGGCGTAGTCCCAGGGTGGATACAGCTGGGCCGGCAGCGGGTCCCGCAGCGGGAAGTCCTCGGCCGAGAAGGTGGACCCCAGGAGATAGATGAAGCCTGCAGGGTCGACGGAGAGCGCGATTGCCGAATCGCCGCTGGTGCCCCCGAGAAAGGTCGAACCGAGGAGCGCGCCGGCCGGATCCAACCGGGTCAGAAAACTATCGTACGGCTCTCTGTACGGGTTGTTCCAGTCTTCCGGTACGAAGTTCGCCTGCGGTTGGAGGGCGTCGCGAACCGGAAAGTCCGGCGACCCGGTTCCGCCGTAGACGAGGGCATTGCCGGCCGGGTCGATCGCGATCGCCTCCGCCGCGTCTGGTCCGCCGCCCCCCAGAAGCTTGGAGTAGATGCGGGAACCGGCCGGCCCCAGCTTCAACACCACGGCCTCGGGGAATCCGGCAGCTCCATTCTGCGGAAGGCGCTGGGCCTGGGGGAAGTTGGCGGAGTAGGTGAGGCCGGCGACATGGGCATTGCCGGCCGAGTCCAGGGCGATTCCCCGGGCCTCGTCGGAGCTGGATCCTCCCAGTTGGAGGGAGTAGAGGAAGCTGGAACCGTCCGCGCTCAACTTGGCGATGAACATGTCCGGCGCTCCGGCCTGGGCGGAGACCGGGAGGTTGCCCACCACGTGCGCCTGGCCCTGAGCGTCCACGGCGACGTCGGTGATCGCCAGGTTCGGCGTGCCCCGGAAACGTGTGGAGTAGACCAGATTCCCAGCCGGATCGACCTTGGCGACAAAGGCCCCACTATCGATCGCTCCGGGAGGTCCCACGAGATGGGTCACCGGGAAATCAGGAGACCAGGTTTGCCCCACGAGGTACAGATTCCCCGCGGTGTCCAGGTGAATGGCATGGAGATAGTCGGTTTCGCTGCCTCCGAAAGGAATGGCGCTCAGGAGCGCGCCGGCAGGCGACAAGCGGGCGATGAAGAGGTCGTGGTAGACGCCTTCGGTTTGTGGGGTCGTGAACGGAAAATCCCACGTGTACGTCGCGCCCACCAGCCAGGCGTGCCCAGTTGCATCCACCGCGATCTGCGTTCCTTCGTCCCAGTCGGTTCCTCCCAGAAGAATGGAATAGTCCAGGTGGGGAGCCTGGGCGAACGCGACGGTTGCCGCGTTCAGCAGAAGGAGAGCCACGAGCCAGTGGGACATCAGCGATGTTCTTCTCAAGAAGTTCCTCCTTGGCTGTCAAACAGTTACGCCACCTCCTCTCCACGCCTCTCTCCCGGATTGTGCACCCCGCCCGGAGGGCCGGCAAGCTTATTGATTTACAGCTAAAATAATGGCGGAAGGGGCCGGGCGGCCCCCTGGGAAGGGTTCGGAGGAGGAGTCAGGGGTTCTCGGAGGGAGCGGACGAATCGGTCAGCGGACCGCCGTCGGTGCAGGTGGGGCTGCCCGGCAGCATCGGCGGCACACAGATCCTCAGCACTCCCTTGCAGGAGCCGCCGCGGCCGTCGTCCGCCTGATAGCGCACGTGGTAGACCCGGCCGTTCCCCCCTTCCTGGCGAGAAGCGCGTACCAGGGGGGTCGGCGAGCCGACGCCGAGCCCGTCCGACCTGCCGGTCACGGTGAGCGGCTCATCCTGGTGGATCGAGAGGACGGTGAGCGCGACCGGGTCGCCCTCCGGATCGGTCACGCCGTAGATTGCGATCGAGCGGAATTTGTCGTCCGGCGGCCAGATCCGGTTGGGGCGCGGGACCGTGGCCGCGCAGCTCGGCGGCTGGTTGGGGGTGAGGTCGATCCGCAGGACGAAGGCGTCCGCGGCGCCGGCGAGCTGGCCCTGGAAGGCGTTCAGCGCCGGGAAGTCCGAGGAGTCGGTGAGACCGGCCACCCAGAGGGAGCTTCCCGCCGGGTCGACGGCCACACCGTGGGCTTCGTCTTCCGTGGTGCCGCCGATCAGGGTCGAGAAGGTGAGCCAGAGGTCGGACGGATGGAATGACGCCGCGAACGCGTTGGCGCCGCCGCACATGTCACCGCAGGCCTCGGGGATCGAGCCCAGCAGGGGGAAATCCCCCGAGGTGGTGAGCCCGGCCAGGTAAGGGACTCCGTTGCCGTCGAGGGCGAGGTCGTGGGCCTCGTCCCGCCCGGCTCCGCCGAGGAGGGTCGAGGCGTCGAGCACCCCACCGCCGGTGAATCGGACCAGGAAGGCGTCGCGGCCTCCCGCGTAGGGCCAGCCCCCGAGGACCGGGAACTCCGGCGAGGCGGTCCAACCGGCCACCCAGACCCGGCCGGCCGGATCGACCGCGATCCCGGTGGGCAGCTCCTGGCCGCTTCCGCCGAGGGTGACCTGCCAGAGGACGTGACCCGTCGCATCGAGCTTGAGCACCCAGACGCCGGACTCGCTGTCCGGGACCCCGTCTCCGGCATCGCCGCCGGCCACGTAGAGGAAGCCGGAGGCATCCACCGCGATGGCCCGCGGGGCGCCGAGCAGAGCCGGCAGGCGGAGGAGCTGCTGGAACCCGGCCGCCGGGTCGAGCCTCAAGACGAAGTTTCCGACCGGGCTGCCGTCCGATGGTGCCCCGGCGAAGGACGTGGAGCTGCTGGTGCCCGCGATCCAGGCATGGCCTTGCGCGTCGGTGGTGACGGCGAAGGCGGCGTCGCTCCCCTCGCCGCTGAAGAGCTCGAAGCTGCCGCCGACGGTGCCGTCCGCGGTGGTCCGGTCCACGAGGACCTCGATGCCCTCGGCGGAGTCGGACCAGCCGGCCTGCCAGACCGCGCCGCCGGGTCCGACCGCCAGGTCCGCCACGAGCTCGTCGAAGAAGGGCTCGCCTCCATACCCGGAGCGGTCGAGGAAGCCATCGGGGGTCAGGCGGGAGAGAAAGGCGTCCAGGATGAAGCCTGGATCGCCGGATGCGGCCGGGGGCTCGCCGCTCTGGACCGGGTAGTCCGCGGAGACGGTGGCGCCGGCGATCCAGGCGTGGCCGGAGGCGTCGACCTCGATGTCGGCCAGGTTGATTTCGGCGGCGCTGCCGCCCAGGAAGGTCGACCAGGAGAGAGTGGGGCGCTCCTGGGCGGTCAAGGGATGGATCGTCAGCAAGAGGAGCAGAGCCGGGAGCCAACAGGGTGCTGCGGGTGCTTTCCTCACGATGTTCCTCTCGGTTGCAGGTTCTGGGAAGCACTGAATCGGGATGTCCGATCCGGCTGGAATTTTTCCTGGGCCGCGCCGGTTTCAACCAGCTGGTTCGACCCGGAAATCGCCGTGCCTGCGCCGGCAGAAGCCTTCTGTGGCTTCACGATGCAAGACGGATTCCGCGCTCGTCGTCCCTCAGGACTTCAATCGCTATAATGGCGGCGGACGGATCGCCCAGAGATCCGTTCCGAGATCACCCAGCGCGTTGCGCCCCGAAGTAAACAACGAGAGGTTTTCCCCATGGCCAAAGCCCGTGTATCCGTTCTGAAGACCAAGCCCGAGACCGTCCTGGAGGACGTGGGGCGGACGATGGAGCTCGCCGACATGCGCCAGCATCTCGATCCGGGCGCCACCACCATCCTCAAGGACAACATCTCCTGGCACTTCCCCTTCCCGGGCGCCAACACGACCCCGTGGCAGCTCGAGGGGACGATCCAGAAGCTGCGGGCCGAGGGCTACCAGGATCAGGTCTGCGTGCAGAACAACACGGTGGTCACCGATCCGAAGAAGGGCGAGCGGCTGAACCGCTACCTGCCGGTGCTCGAGAAGTACGGCGTGCCGGTGCGCTACAACTGCTTCCCCGAGGACCTGCAGTGGATCACCTACCAGCCCAAGGGGAAGATGCTGGTGCTGCCGAAGATCTACCCCGAGGGGATCACGATCCCCGAGTTCTTCCTCGGCAAGAACATCGTCCACCTGCCGACGGTCAAGTGCCACATCTACACCACCACGACCGGCGCGATGAAGAACGCCTTCGGCGGGCTGCTCAACACCCGGCGGCATTACACCCACTCGCACATCCACGAGACGCTGGTCGACCTGCTGACCATCCAGAAAGAGATCCACAGCGGCATCTTCGCGATGAAGGACGGCACGACCTGCGGCAACGGTCCTGGTCCGCGCACCATGATCCCCGTGGAGAAGGACATCCTCCTCGCCTCGGGCGATCAGGTGGCGATCGATGCGGTGGCGGCGAAGATGATGGGTTTCGACCCGATGAGCATCAAGTACATCCGGCTGGCGCACGACGCCGGCCTCGGGGTGGGCGACCCGCGGGACATCGAGATCGTGGGCGAGGACATCAGCAACTGGAACTTCCGCTTCACGGTGGGGGACAACGCGGTCTCCCGCTTCGGCGACCTGGTCTGGTTCGGTCCACTCCACTGGATGCAGAAGATGCTGTTCCGCACGCCGCTGGTCTACTTCTTCGTGTTCGGGTCGTTCTTCT
>WUUC01129284.1_pt1 | contig 13487 bp, 9 predicted proteins | sample 6278441 | NCBI WGS metagenome assembly WUUC01 (sample SAMN13675441, study PRJNA597444) | soil metagenome | isolation source: soil | place: USA: Washington | collected 2017-10
CAGTCGGGCGCGATGACGCGCCAGCGGGGTTCCAACTTCTCTGCGAGAAACTGGAATGACGCCGAGACATCCATCCATCCGTGCAGCAAAAAAAGCGGCGGGCGTTCGGCGCTGCCCCATTCGCGCACGTGGTAGGAACTGCCGCGCACGTCCTGAAATCGCGAGCGCCCGGTAAAATCGATCATTCGTTCATTCTATCCGCTGATCGATGCGCCGCTGGTTATCCTTCTTATTTGCGCTCTGCTTCGTTGCGCATGCTTATGCCGCCGAAACTTTCAAGCAGGGAATTCTCTGGAAAATAGAGCACGACGGCGTTGCGCCGAGCTACCTTTTCGGCACGATCCATGTGAGCGATGCGCGCGTCGCCGCGCTTCCAAAAGCTGTGAAGCAGGCGTTCGACAGCGCGAAGAGTTTCACGACCGAGATGGTCGTCGACTCCGCGGCCGAGAGCTATTTCGTTCACGCGATGACGCTCAAACCCGGAAACGATCTGCGAGACGTGCTGGGCGACGAGCTATACGCCAAGGCAGTCGCCGCGATGCAGGATCGTGGCGTCCCTCCAGACATGACCAGGCGGTTGAAACCGTGGGGAGTATTGATCACGCTCATCGTGCCCGAACCGACCGGCGAACCGATTCTCGACCGGCGGCTGCAGGAGCTCGCGGCGGAGCGAAAGAAACCGGTGCGCCAGCTGGAAAGCGTCCAGGAGCAGGTTGCGGTCTTCGACGAGATGCCGCTCAACGTGCAAATCGCGATGCTGGAAAGCGCAATCGATCATCACGACGAGCTGCCGCGATTGATAGAGCGGACGATAGAGGACTATCTTGCCCGAGATCTGGACTCGCTCTGGAAGCTGAACGAGCTTTACGGCGATGACGCGCGCGAGCACTACGACTATTTCGTCGAACGAGTGCTGTTTACGCGCAACGTGCGAATGGCCGACCGCGTCAAAAAGCAGTTGAAGGAAGGCGGCGCATTCATCGCGGTTGGGGCGCTCCACCTGTACGGCGAAAAAGGCGTTCCTGCGCTGCTAAAGAAAGCGGGATACCACGTCAGCCGCGTCTACTGATAAGGCGATCAATAGCCTTTTTCTTTGAGGATCGCGTTCTGTAATCTCGCTCGTGCTTCCTCGACTGCCGCTTCGAGCTTCGCGATGCGTTCATCGTAGCCTTCCTCCGCGCGGCTCAGCACGACGCCGTTGAAATTCGGCACACCTCCGGGAATCCCCGCCCGACCCGGTGCTCCGGGAACTGATCCGGCATTCGTACCGCCCGCGCCTAGACTCATGCAGGCGATTCCCGATGCGTTGCGCGCCGCGTTTACTCTAGGGACACACGTTCCCTTGCGCTCGCCTGGAAGCGCGGTCTGGCCCGCGATCAATGCTGCTTCCGCCGCCTCGAGCTCGGCATGCGCAAGCAATACTTCTTCACGCGCTCGATCTTGCCATTCCTGCCCCGCCTCGAGTTCGCTGAAGTGCTGCGCGTCCTCGTCGGTTTGAGCTGGAGGGGGAGCCGGCGCGACGTTGGCCGAAGGATCGACTATCAGGCGCGTTTCGACTCCGGCGCCCGGGATGCGCTCGCTCGAGTAGAGAACCGCGCCAGTCTCGTCAACATACTTGTAGATCGTCTCCGCGAACACTGGCGCGGCGGTGATCGCGAAAGTGAAAGCTGCAATCCATCTCATGATTTTCTCCTCGGATTTGGATGCCAACATCATACGCCGAGATGTTGTCCGGCTTCCACTTCGGCAATCAATACTGGTATCGAGTCACTTCTTGGCGCAGGCGCACTCTTGCTTCGTCGACGGCCCGCTCCAGCGCAAGCACCCGCTCGAAATAAGCCGCGCTGAGGCGGCCCGCTCCGCCCGCTACCCGCTCGTGCGGCAGCGGATCGCGGCCTAGATTGAGCGCTCGCTCAGCGCTCGCGAGAGCGCGCTCGGCGAGCGCCACATCTCCACTTCCCGCTCCCGGCCCGGGTGCGCCCATCGAAGGGGTCTGAAAACGACCGACGACATTCGCGCCAGCAATCGGCGCATCGGAATAAATGACGCCGCCGTTTGCGTCGACCGATTTGTAAATCGTCTCTGCGCCAAGCGCAAAGCTTGCGAAAACGAGCACGATCAAGACGCACGCTTTCATGTTGTTGTGACTGCTGCACGCGATACGAGTTCGGCGGGAACCCGGTGCTAAAATATTCAGGACTATCTCAGCTCATGCCGGGCCCCTCCTTCGTTCATCTTCGGTTGCACAGCGAGTATTCGATCGTTGACGGAATCGTTCGGCTCGAAGACGCGGTCTCGCGCGCCGCCGAAATCGGAATGCCCGCGCTTGGGCTTAGCGATCTCGGCAACGTGTTCGGGATGGTCAAGTTCTACGAGCTCGCGCGCGCTGCCGGCGTTAAGCCGATCATTGGCGTCGATGCGTGGATCGAAAACGAGAAAGACCGCGACAAACCGCATCGTCTGCTGCTTCTGTGCCAGAGCAACGAGGGCTATCTGCGTCTGTGCCGTGTTCTTTCGCGCGCGTACCGCGACAATCTTCGGCATTCGCGCGCCGAAATCCGAAAACCCTGGTTCGCGCTCGAAGGGACGCAAGGATTGATCGCGCTGGGCGGCGCTTCGCCCTCCGATATCGCCGCCGCGCTGCTACACGACAACATGGAGCAGGCGAAGACGTTCGCGCGGGAATGGACTTCGCTGTTTCCCAATCGCTTCTATATCGAGCTGCAGCGAACAGGCGCACCGGGCGCCGAAACGCTCGTGCGCCGCGCGACGCGGCTCGCCGCGACAATGGGGTTGCCGGTGGTCGCGACGCATCCTATCCAGTTTTTGACGCGAGACGATTTCAAGGCACACGAAGCGCGCGTCTGCATCGCCGAAGGCGCGCTGCTCGCCGATAAGCGGCGCGCCCGCCAATTCACTTCGGAGATGTACTTTAAGAGTGTTGAAGAGATGGCGACGTTGTTCCAGGACGTCCCCGAAGCACTCGCGAATTCGGTCGAGCTGGCGAAACGCTGCAACGTCTTCCTCGAGCTCGGCCGCACGTGTCTGCCGAAATTTCCTACGCCCGACAATGTGACGCTCGAGGAATTTCTTCGCGACAAGGCCAAGACCGGGCTGGAAGAACGGCTGGTCGCGCTTTTCCCGGACCGCAGCGAGCGTGCCGCGCGGGCGCCCGTTTATCGCTCCCGACTGGACTTCGAAATCGCGACCATCGAAAAGATGGGTTACTCGGGGTACTTCCTGATCGTCGCCGACTTCATCAACTGGGCAAAGCGCAACGACGTTCCGGTCGGGCCGGGAAGAGGATCTGGAGCCGGGTCGCTGGTCGCGTTCTCGATCGGAATCACCGATCTCGATCCGCTGCGCTACCACCTTCTGTTCGAACGCTTTCTCAATCCCGAACGCGTTTCGATGCCTGATTTCGATATCGATTTCTGCGAGCACAGGCGAGATCGCGTCATCGACTACGTGAAGAGAAAATACGGCGCGGAATCGGTGTCGCAGATCGCGACTTTCGGCACGATGGCGGCGCGCGCAGTAGTGCGCGACGTCGGGCGCGTGCTCGATCTTCCCTACAACTTCTGCGACCAGCTCGCCAAGCTCATCCCGTTCCAGCCGGGCCGGAAAATCACTTTGCGCGACGCGCGGCAGATGGAGCCGCTGCTCGCAGAGCGCGAGAAGAAGGAAGAGGAAGTCGCGGAGCTTCTCGCGCTCGCCGACAAGCTCGAAGGGCTGCCTCGAAATGTGGGAATGCACGCTGGTGGAGTTTTAATATCACCCGGCAAACTGACCGACTTCTGCCCAATCTACGTCGCCGAGGGATCGGAAAGCGTCGTCTCGCAACTCGACATGAAGGACGTGGAGGCGGTTGGACTCGTCAAATTCGATTTCCTCGGCTTGACCACACTCACGATCCTCGACTGGGCGGTGAAGTACATAAGAGATCAGCAATCGGGAGCCAGGACTCAGGATTCCGGCAACGGTCAATCGTTCGATTTGAGTAAGATTCCCCTGGATGATCCGGCGACGTTTGCGATCTTCGGCAGCGGCAACACCAGCGCGGTCTTCCAGTCCGAGTCGCGCACCGCCAGGGATATCGAGCGGCGGCTCAAGCCGGACACTTTCGAAGACATCATTGCGCTCATGGCTTTGAACCGGCCAGGACCGCTGCAGTCTGGAATGGTCGACGCGTTCATCGCACGTAAACACGGCCATGAAAAATGGGACACATTCCTTCCCGCGCTCGAGCCGGTGCTGAAGTCGACCTACGGCGTCATCGTCTATCAGGAACAGGTGATGCAGATCGCGCAGGTGCTCGCGGGATACAGCCTGGGCTCGGCGGATCTCTTGCGGCGGGCGATGGGAAAAAAGAAACCGGAAGAGATGGCGAAGCAGCGAACGATCTTCGTCGCCGGCGCCATCAAGCAAGGAGTCAGCGCGCACCAGGCGGAGCGCTTGTTCGACCTGATGGAAAAATTCGCCGAGTACGGTTTCAACAAATCGCACTCAGCGGCGTACGCGCTCATCGCATACCAGACCGCATACTTGAAGGCGCACTGCCCTGCGGCGTTCATGGCTGCCGTGCTGTCGGCAGAAATGGACGATACCGACAAAGTTCATCTTTTCTACGACGATTGCGTCAAGAACGGAATAAAGGTCCTGCCGCCGGATATCAACGAGTCGCAATACCGCTTCGTGCCGGTCGATTCGCGCACGATCCGCTATGGCCTGGGAGCGATCAAGGGCACGGGTGAAGCTGCGATCGCCTCGATCGCCGAGTGCAGACAGGCGAATGGCCCGTATCGCGATCTCTTCGAGTTCTGCTTGAGAGTCGACAAACGCCTCGTCAACCGCCGTGCGCTGGAATCGCTGGTTCGCGCGGGCGCTTTCGATTCGTTGACCAGACACCGCGCGAGTCTCCTTGCGTCGATCGGTCGTGCGCTGAACGCGGCCGAGCACGAGAGCCGGTTTGCTTCGCAGAACAGCTTGTTCGCGGAAGCTTCGGTGCACAAACTGACCGAAGCTGCGGAATGGGCGGAAGAAGTACGGCTGCAGAACGAGAAAGCGGCGCTCGGATTCTATTTCAGCGGCCATCCGTTCGATATTCACCGCAGCGAGATCGAGAAGTTCGCGAAAGTCCGGCTCGTGAATCTGCAGCCGCAGCAGCAGCCGCAACGCATCGCGGGAATCATCGTCGCGGTGCGGATCCAACAGGGAAGACGCGGCAGGATGGCGATCGTCTCGCTCGATGACGCAACCGGGAGAGTCGAAGTGATTGTGTACAACGAGCTTTTTGAAGCGAATCGCGCCTGGCTCAAGGAGGATCAGCTGCTCATCGTCGAAGGCAAGGTAAGCCTGGACGAATTTTCCGGCGGCTTGCGCGTTTCGGCGGACAAGCTCTACGATCTTGCGCACGCGCGGAACAACTTCGCGACCGCGATGCAGCTCGTCGTTAACGAGCAATGCAATGCCGATGAGCTCGTGAAAATCCTGTCATCGAACCGCAGCGGTACCTGTCCCGTCACGATCGCGTATCGCAACAGCCATGCTGAATGCGAGCTCGAGCTTGGGCCGGATTGGCGAGTGAACTTGAACAGCGATCTCGTGCAGATTTTGAGCGCGCGGCTCAAGCAGGAAAACGTCATTATTCGGTATTAGCGCGCAAACTTTCGCGAGCGTCGCCCTTGTCGCGTGCTCGCGGAAGCTTCGCGGACAATCACTTGGGGTAACCCGGTGCCCGGCGCGTGAATCGGGCCGTGCCCGCAAGCGATTCACGCTGAGCAATCTTGAATAAGGCTGGATTCCGGATCGCGCTACGCTTGTCCGGAATGACAGTTTGCTTTCATCCTTCATTCCTCATCGTTCATTTCTCCTATGTCGCTCCTAACACAAACCGCAATTTTTCTCGGCGCCATGGTCGTGTCGGTGCCGCTATCCAAACGGCTCAAGCTCGGCGCGGTGCTTGGCTATCTGCTGGCCGGAGTGATCATCGGGCCCTGGGGCCTCAAGCTCGTTGGCGAAGTCGAAAACGTTCTACATTTCGCCGAGCTTGGCGTGGTGCTGCTCCTGTTCGTCATCGGCCTTGAGCTCGAGCCATCGCGCCTGTGGGTCATGCGCAAAGCGGTGTTCGGGTTGGGTTCGGTTCAGGTCTTCGCCACCGCATTCCTTTTCGCAGTGCTGGGCATGCTGTGGGGCTTTCCGTATCAGACGGCGATCGTCGCCGGGTTGGCGCTTTCCATGTCGTCGACCGCTTTCGCGCTTCAGATGTTGGCTGAGCGCAAGGAGTTGACGGCACGCCACGGGCGAAACGCGTTTTCGATACTCCTCTTTCAGGACCTGATCGCGATCCCCATTCTTGCGCTCATTCCTCTTTACGGAGTCGATGCGCACACAAGCAGCTTCTCGCTTCTCGACGCAGTCAAGGTGCTCGCCGTTCTCGCAGCGGTGGTGATCGGCGGACGCTACATCCTGCGGCCGGTATTGCGCGTCGTTGCCGCGATACGCACGCAAGAAGTGTTTACCGCGTTTGCGCTCCTCATCGTCATCGGCACTGCGCTCATCGTTCAGCTGGTCGGCATATCGATGGCGCTCGGGGCATTCATGGCGGGAGTCCTGCTCGCAGACTCGGAATATCGCCACGAGCTGGAGGCGGACATCGAGCCCTTCCGCGGCCTTTTGCTCGGACTTTTTTTCATAGCGGTCGGGATGTCGGCCAACATCGGACTTCTGCTGGAGCAACCGCTCGTCGTGGTGTCGCTGGTCGCCGCCGTAGTCGCATTGAAGTTTCTCGTGCTGTTCGTGCTTGCAAGAGCGAATGGAGCCGGCAATGCATCGGCGACCAGCTTGGGTTTAAGCATCTCGCAGGGCGGCGAATTTGCATTCGTGATATTCGGGCTCGCAGTCGGATCGCAATTGATCGACCGCTCGCTCGCCGACCTGCTCGTTATCGTGGTCACGCTTTCGATGGCGGCAACCCCGCTGCTCATGCTTATCAACGATGCTGTCGCGAAGCGACACAAGAGACCGGAGAAAGAGTTCGATCACCCGAGCGAGGATAATCCCGTGATCATCGCGGGCTTCGGCCGCTTCGGTCAGATCGTGGCGCGGATTCTGCGCGCAAAAAAAATCGGCTTCACCGCGCTCGAGATCAGCTCCGAGCAGGTGGACTTCGTTCGTGCGTTCGGCAACAAAATCTACTACGGCGACGCTTCCCGCGGCGAGCTGCTGCGTGCTGCGCGTACCGACAAGGCGAAGGTTTTCGTTCTGGCGATCGATGACGTTGCGGCGTCGCTACGGACAGCGGAGATGGTCGCCAAGCATTTTCCCGAAGTGAAGATCTTTGCGCGCGCTCGCAACCGCAAGCATGCGTACCAGCTCATGGATCTCGGGGTGACGCTGATCTGGCGAGAAACTTTTCTCTCGAGCCTCGAGATGGCAAGGGAGGTGCTGCGGGGCTTGGGGCTTTCGAAATCGTCCGCCGAGCGCGCTGTCGAGACTTTCAGAGAGCACGATGAAGCCAGGCTCATCGCGCACCACGAGTCGCACAACGATGAGCAGAGAATGATTTACCTCGCGCAAAAAGCCGCGCAGGAACTGGAGGCGCTGTTCGAGCAGGACATGCGAGACGAAGAAGACGAGCGGCCGCGCATCGCGTCCACGGCCTGAAACACCGCTCCATGCGATTCACAGGCGCGACTTCGTCATCGGCTACACTACGCGCTTTTTGTCCGGAACTCCTTCTTGAACCTCCTCAGGGCGCTGGCGACGGTCAGCAGCATGACGCTGCTCTCGCGCATTTTTGGCTACATCCGCGATGCGGTCTTCGCGCGGGTGTTCGGCGCCGGGCTCTACACCGACGCTTTCTTCGTCGCGTTTACGATCCCCAACATCCTGCGGCGGCTGTTCGCCGAAGGCGCGTTCTCGCAAGCATTCGTCCCCGTGCTTGCTGAATACAAAAACCGACGCAGCCACGACGAAACTAAACGCCTCATTGCGCATACCGCGGCCACATTCGGCGCAATACTGCTTGTCATCGTCGCGATCGGCATCGTCGCGGCGCCGATTTTGATCTACCTCTTTGCTCCCGGATACGCCGGGTCGCCGGACAAGTTGGCGATCACGGTCGAGATGCTGAGAATCGTTTTCCCGTACATCTTCTTTATCTCACTCGTCGCGCTCGCGGCTGGGGTGCTCAACACGCACAACCGCTTCATGGTCCCGGCGTTCACCCCGATACTCCTCAACATTTCGTTTCTGACGTTCGCGCTTGGATTGGTCGGATGGTTCGATCCGCCAGTGCTGGCGCTGGCATGGGCAGTCTTCGTCGGCGGCATAGCGCAGCTCGTTTTTCAAATTCCGTTTCTCGCCCGGCTGGGCTTCGTCCCGCGGCTGACATTCGATTCCAAGGATCAGGGCGTGCGCCGTGTGCTGAAGCTCATGGGTCCCGCGATCCTGGGAGTCTCGGTGAGCCAGATCAGCGCGCTCATCAATATCATGTTCGCTTCTTTTCTCACGACAGGAAGCGTGTCGTGGCTCTACTACGCGCAGCGCCTCGAACAGTTTCCGAGCGCGATGCTAGGGGCTGCGCTGGGGACGATCCTGTTGCCCAGCCTCGCGAAGTATCACTCGGTCGAAGGCCACGACGAGTTTTCCCGCCTGCTCGACTGGGGTTTGCGCCTGAGCCTTCTGCTCGCGCTGCCGGCGACAGTTGCGCTCATGATGCTGAGCACGCCGCTCATCGCGACGCTGTTTCTCTATGGGCAATTCACTGCCACCGACCTTGCCATGGTACAGCCGGCTGTCATCGCGTACAGCGTCGGCTTGCTGGGGATCATCTGCATCAGGGTGATGGCGCCTGGGTTTTACGCAAGACACGACATAAAAACCCCGTTCCGGATCGCGGCGGTATGCGTGGTCGTAACGACGGTGCTGAATGCAATTCTCATCTGGCCGCTCCAGCATGTCGGCCTTGCGCTCGCAGTCGGGATTGGCGCATCGCTCAACGCGTGCATTCTCTTTTTTAAGCTGCGCAAGCGAGGGATCTATCACCCGCAACCGGGATGGCGGAAATTTGCGCTTCAGGTCGTGATCGCCGTATCAGCGATGGCGCTCATCATATGGCTGCTGGTCGGCAGCGATGCGAGGTGGATCAACGCTTCGGCAGTGCAGCGCGTCGCACACCTCTGCGTGCTGGTCGTCGCCGCGGCAGCGACTTATTTTGGAGCGCTGTGGTTGATGGGATTCCGGCCGCGGGATTTTTCCAAGCGAGTTCTTGCCTGATGCGTCAGACATGCGCAGGCGTCCCGGGTGCCCGCGGCGACTGACGAACGATCGAACGGTTCAGGAAAGGAAGCGGGTCGCGCAGGATGAATCGCAGATTCGTCTCGCGAAAGAAATCCGGGATGACGCCGCCGTTTCCCTTCACTTTGTTCAACGATTCCTTGATCGCATTGCCGATCTCCATGAAACAGCTCTGGACCCGATAGTCGATTTTCGGCCACGGCCGATTCAGCGCGGAAAGACACGCCAGGTACGGAAAGTTGACTCCAGCGGTGAGCGACCCGATCAGCGTTCCCCAGTAGCGTGGATTGACGTCGAGAATTTCAACGCGGCCTCGCGCCTGGCTATACTTTAGATCGATGTTTGCGACCCCGCTCCAGGCAAGCGCCGACATAAGCTCGCTGACCGTCTGCAACGTTTTATCGCACTCGATGAATCGAATACAAAGGCTGAATGCAAAGGGCCGCGGATGCGGAACGATCGGCTTCTGAATCGTTTGGACGAGCGTCTCTCCCTGCTTGCACAGCACGTTGCATCCGACATCGGCGCCTACGACGTACTCCTGCACGATATATGTGTCGATCGCATCGCGATGCGCGGTCACAAAATTCTCCAGCGCTCGCTTGTCCTGAAAGAGCTGAATTCCGATTCCGCTGTACGAGCGCTTCGGTTTGATAAGCACCGGAAAAGCAAGCTCGCTGTCGAGCGCCGCGGCCGCGGGAACGGTGTTCGGCGTTGGCAGATCGTGCTCGCGCAGGAAATCGGCGAGCGATCCCTTGTCAACCGCAGTATCGAAAACGGAAACCTGCGGCAGCGGAGGAAGCCCGGCGACCTGCCGCAGACGATCGCTCCAGCCGCAGACAAAGCGCGTTCCGAGCTCCGACCCGGGAAGAATCACATCGACGTCGTGGTGCTCCGCGACGCTTCGTATTTCGTCGAACCACTCCTGTTCACCCGAGTCCTCGCGGCAGCGAAACGATTCGCAGAAACGCGAATAGCGCGTGCGCGTGACTTCCCTATTCGATACGACATGAATTTTCGTTTTCGGAACCTGCGCAAGACACGTCATTACCTTGAATGAAGTGTCGTGCTCGCCATCCGGAATCAGTACCGACAGTGTCATCGCGATGGCTCCGCTTCTTTAATCACAAACGCTACTGGCGACCGCTTCGGTTGATGAACCGGTTCACGAAAGGAAGCGGGTCGCGAAGGATGAAGGGAAGATTCGTTTCCCGCATGAGGTTGGGCAGAACGTCACCGTGCCCCTTCAATTTACGGACGCCGCGATGCACCGCGTCGCGAACTTCCATGTATTCCTGCAGGCGGTAGCGCGATTCGGGCAGCGGCCGTCCCAGCGCGGCGAGGCAGGCAAGATACGGAAAATTGACTCCCGCGGTCATCGATCCGACCAGGTTGCCCCAGAAACGCGAATTGAAATCGTTGATCTGGACAGAACGCCGTTCGGCGTTGTAGCGGAAGCCGATATTAGCGATACCGGTCCAGTTGAGCACCGACATCAGCTTCTTCACGATATCGTAGGTCTGCGCGCACTCGATGAGCCGGATGGAAAAAATCGGAGTGAAACGGCGCGTGCGCGGCAGCGCGCGCTCGTGCATCGTATGCGCCAGAATCTCGCCGTCTCTGCAAAGCACGCTGCAGCTGCGATCACGGCCTTCGACAAATTCCTGAACGATGTAGTGCTCGAGCGAATCCTCATGCGATTGGATGAAGTCCCGCAATGCTGTTTCGTCCTCGCAGTAAACGATTCCCGATCCGGCCGCCGAACACCTCGGCTTGACCAGCAAGGGATACGTGATCCCGGGATCCTGCAGCGCAAGAGCGGCAGCAATCGTCCTCGGAGTGGGAATATCGTTCTTCTCAAGAAAACTCGCGAGCGTTCCCTTGTCTGCGGTGAGATCGACTGCATCGGTTTCCGGAAGAAGCGGCAACGCCGCGATTGCGGACAATCGTTCGCGCCAGGCCGACACAAAGCGCACAGCCTCGAGGTGCGCGGGAAGAATCACGTCGACCTGCTTATCCTCGACGATGTCGCGCATCTGCTCGAACCGCACTGCCTCGCCGCCCGGCTTCCGCAGCGAAAACGACGCGCAGAAGCGCGAGTATCGAGTTCGCGGATGCTTCTTCGCCGCGATGACGTGAATTTTTGTCCCCGGAATCTGCGCGAGGCACGTCATCACCTTGAACGCGATCTCGTATTCTCCATCCGGGATGAGGACCGTGAGATCCTCCTTTGTCCGCTCCCTCCTTGTAATGCCGATCCCCACGCGTCGCTGCAGCAGGTCTGCGCGCTGAAGATCCAGGCTCACGCGCCGCCTTCCATCGCGAGGAGGAGCGGCAAGACGAAACCGGTGCAGGAAAGCGCCTGGCCATACCTGCCGTCGTCACCAGGGTCGTGACGCTTAATCGACCGGTTAAAAAACGGAATCGGATCGCGAAAAATGAAGGGAAGATTGGTTTCACGCGCGAGATTGGGGACGAGGCCTCCCTTGCCTTTGAGCTTGCGCCCGAGCATTTTGATGGCGTCGCGGATTTCCATGTAGTTCTGCAGGCGGTAGCGAAACGGAGGCAACTCCTCGGTGAGCGCGGTCAGGCATGCAAGGTATGGAAAATTGACTCCCGCAGTGAGCGATCCGACCACGTTGCCGGAGAACCGGGGATTGATCTCGAGAATTTCCCGTCGCTCGCTGCGCTCGTTGTAGCGGAAATCGATATTCGCTACCCCGCTCCAGCCGAGGACCGACATCAGCTTTTTGGTGGTCTCGAGGATGTCTGTCGAATGAATATGCCGGATGCAGAGGCTCGCGGCGAATGGCCGCGAGTGCGCAGCGATCGGCTGATGGATCGTATATGCGAGAACTTTGCCGTTGCAGCAGAGCACGCTGCACGAGAGGTCGCGCCCTTCCACGTACTCCTGCACGATGTGGTCGTCCAGTGCGTCGCCGCACGAAGCGGCAAATTGCTCGATTGCCGCTATATTTTCGCAGAACCTTATTCCTACGCCGTCGTTCGATCGCCTCGGCTTGATCAAGACTGGAAAGTCGTCCACGCCCTGCTGGAGCGCTTGCCGAAGACCGGCCGTGCGCGGATGAGGAAGTTCGTGCCGCACCAAGAGCTCCGACAGCGAACCTTTGTCGATCGCAAGATCGAAAGTGGCGAGCTTCGGCAGAACGGGAAGCGATGCGATTCTCGCGATGCGTTCGCGCCACGCGCATACGAAACGAGTCCCTTCCTCGAAAACAGGGAGGACCACGCTTATTCCGATACTCCGGACAATGTTTTCGATATGATCGAACCACTGTTCAGCATCGACGTTGTCACGAAAGTGAAAAGACCGACAGAAGCGTGAAAACCGGGCGCGGGGATCCTTTTTCGACGACAACACGTGGATTTCGATATTTGGGATCTGAGCAAGACAGGTGAGAACTTTGAACGACAGATCGTCTTCACCATCGGGAATCAATACCGACAAATGGTTCACTTCTTGACCTTTGGCGAACAGGATACGAGCTCGAAAGCGACTATAGGCTGAGATTGTTACAGTCTTTTCCTGCACCCGCATCGCCGATACCTGAATCGATGACCCGAGCCGCGCTGTTTTAATCAAAGAGGAGTGACTCTCCTGCGCGATGGATAGTTCCGCGGACTTTTTCCCGTCGTCCCGACGCTGAACCTGCCGAAGGAGAAAGATCTGCTGTTGAGAAAGATCAAGCAGACCTTTGAGCTTCGGCTCAGCAGGCTCTCCAGCGTCGTCGGAACGACAACGCAGTGTTCATCATTCATTTGCTTGCTCATCCTCATGTCGAGCAAGCGGTACAGCGCTCCGTCAAAAAGGGTACGTCGTGCTTCGTCTGCGTCAAGTCAACCGCTATCCCTATCGAGACATTATTTCCTTAAATCCGTTAAACTGAACACAACACAGCTGTAGTCACCAATAGAGCTGTAGCCGCCAAGTTGTTTCAAAAAACAAGCATGCAACGCGTGCGCCTACCGCTGCCTCTTGCTCTGATCGTATTTGTCGTTTCTTCGGTGCCGGCCCGCGCAGCTTACGTCGCTGAAGAAATCGTCGTCCTTCCCGAAGGTTCCGCGCGGGTCATTCGTTCGCTCAATGACGCCGATGAAATCGTCGGGGGGCGCAAGGCTTCAGGGCAAGCATCTCGGGTTTCGCGGCAAGAAGTCGCTCAAACTCG
>WUUC01191063.1_pt1 | contig 13486 bp, 10 predicted proteins | sample 6278441 | NCBI WGS metagenome assembly WUUC01 (sample SAMN13675441, study PRJNA597444) | soil metagenome | isolation source: soil | place: USA: Washington | collected 2017-10
CTGGATTTGACGAATTCGTGAGCAACTGCCAGTGAATGGTGCCGGCTCTTCGAATCCGAGGCGGCGCAGGGGCAGCCCCAGAAGAGGGATTCGACAAGCCCCCGAACGCGCCTTAGATTCCCCGTCTTCGTGCCCGCCGACCGCGCGTGTGTGCCCGGCGGCGAGGCCCCGAGCGAGGAAGCAACCATGACTCAGGTGCGCAAGGTCGCCGTGATCGGCGGCAACCGAATTCCCTTCGTCCGTTCGAACACCTCCTACTCGGAGATCAGCAATCAGCAGATGTTGACCGCCGCGCTCGGTGGTCTGGTGGATCGCTACAAGCTGCGCGGGGAGCGGCTGGGAGAGGTCGCCGCGGGCGCGGTCATCAAGCACTCGCGCGACTTCAACCTGACCCGTGAATCGGTGCTGGACAGCGGCCTGGCCTACGAGACCCCCGCCTACGACGTGCAGCAAGCCTGTGGCACGGGACTCGAAGCCACAATCCTGGTAGCCAACAAAATCGCACTCGGACAGATCGATTCGGCCATCGCGGGCGGCACCGACACCACCAGCGACGCGCCCATCGGCGTATCCGAGGGGCTGCGCAAAATTCTCTTGCGCGCCAACCGCGGCAAGACCGCCAAGGACCGCCTGCTGGCTTTCAAGGGCTTCAAGCCGGCCTATCTTGCGCCCTCCATCCCGTCCAACGCGGAGCCGCGCACCAAGAAGTCGATGGGCGAACACTGCGAAGACATGGCCAAGGAGTGGGAGATTCCGCGCGCGGAGCAGGATCAGCTCGCGGCCGAGAGCCACCAGAAGTTGGGCAAGGCCTACGCCGAGGGCTTCTTCGACGATCTCGTGACGCAGTTCGCAGGCGTGTCCAAAGATGGCGTGCTGCGTGCGGACACCACGCTGGAGAAGCTGGCCGCGCTCAAGCCCGCCTTCGACCGCAAGAGCGGCAAAGGCACGCTCACGGCCGGCAACAGCACCACGCTCAGCGACGGCGCTTCGGCCGTGCTACTGGCCAGCGAGGAGTACGCCAAGAAACGTGGCCTGCCCGTGCGCGCATACCTCACGCACTGCGAAACCGCCGCCGTCGACTTCTTCAAAATGAAGGAAGGCTTGTTGATGGCCCCCGCCTACGCTGTGCCGCGCATGCTGGCCCGTGCCGAGCTCAGCCTGCAGGACTTCGACTTCTACGAGATCCACGAGGCGTTCGCGGCGCAGGTGCTGTGCACCTTGCGCGCCTGGGAGAGCGAGAAGTTCTGCAAGGATCGGCTCGGCCTGGACAAGCCGCTCGGCGCGATCGACCGCAGCAAGATGAATGTCAAGGGCTCGAGCCTCGCCACGGGCCATCCGTTCGCCGCAACCGGCGCGCGCATCGTGGCCACACTGGCCAAGCTGCTCGAGCAGAAAGGCAAGGGCCGCGGGCTGATCTCGATCTGTGCGGCGGGCGGCCAGGGCGTGGTCGCCATCATGGAGCGCTGAGTTCGGCTGCAAAGGCCAATAGAAAACGCCTGCTGAGCGCGCGCGGCGGTATCGGGGGCTACGACCACGGAAGCGCCGAGAAGAGCTGCGGGCCCAGCGTCACAACTGCAGCGACTTGATCTCGAGGTACTCCTCGAAGCCGAACGTGCCCGCCTCACGGCCGCGGCCCGACTGCTTGTAGCCGCCGAACGGCGCCAGCACGTTGAAAGCGGCGCCGTTGATGTCGACCTGACCCGTGCGCAGCCTGCGCGCCACGCGCTTGGCGCGCTCGGGATCGGCAGACCAGACGCCTCCGGCGAGTCCGTAGACGGTCTGATTGGCGATGCGGATGGCGTCTTCTTCGTCCGTGTACGGCATGATGCACAGCACGGGCCCGAAGATCTCTTCCTGAGCGATTGTCATCGACTCGTTCACGTCGGCAAAAATGGTCGGCTTCACGAAATAGCCTCGGCTGAGCCCGTCGGGGACTTCGCAGCCGCCGGTGACCAAGGTCGCGCCCTCCTCGATGCCGCGCCGGATGTAGTCCTGCACGCGCTGCTGCTGCGCGCGTGAGACCAGTGGCCCCAGCGTCGTACCCGGCTCGAGCGGATCGCCCAGCCGGAAGCCCTCGGCCGTGGCCTTGGCAATGCGCACGACCTCCGCCTGACGACTCTGGGGCACGAGCATGCGCGTCCAGGCGGAGCAGGTCTGACCCGAGTTCAGGTAGCAGTGCTTGACGCCGTGCGGAACGGCCTTGGATAAGTCCGCATCGTCGAGGATCAGGTTCGGACTCTTTCCCCCCAGCTCGAGCGCCACGCGCTTGACGCTCTGCGCTGCCAGCTCGCCAACGCGGCGCCCGGCGCGCGTGGAGCCGGTGAAGCTGACCATGTCGATGTCCGGATGCGAAGCGATGGCTTCGCCGACGACGGGGCCATCTCCCGATACCAGGTTGAAGACCCCGGGCGGGAGCTTCACCTCATCGATGATCTCGGCCAGCAGAAATGCGCTCAGCGGGGCGACCTCGCTCGGCTTCAGTATCACGGTGCAGCCGGCCGCGAGCGCCGGCGCGACTTTGGCGGCAACCTGGTGCAGCGGGTAGTTCCAGGGCGTGATGCAACCCACCACGCCGGCCGGCTCCTTCACGACGATCGACGAGCCGATCTGCTGCTCGTACGCATACGACCCCGCAATCTGCGCCGCGAACTGAAAGCTCGCCATCGGTAGGCCCGCCTGGATCGCCTTCGAGAGCGGCAGCGGCATGCCCACCTCACGCGCCACGGTCTCCGCAATTTGCGCGCTGCGCGCGGCCAGCCCAGCCAAGATCTTCTGCAAGTATTCGGCTCGTTGCGCGGGCGCGGACAGGCCCCAGCTCTCGAACGCCGTCTTGGCGCTGCGCACCGCGCGCTCGACATCACTGCGGTCCCCCGCCGGCACCCGCCCGATCACCTCGCCCGTCCCGGCGTGAGTGACTTCGAATGTCCCCTTTCCTGACGCGGCCGTCCACGCACCGCCTATGTACAGCTTGTCGTAGCTCTGCATTGCTCTTGCCTCCAACTCACCGAGCACCCTCGGGACGTTGCAGGCAGCTGTCAAGGTCGATCGCGGACGCCTTCACCGTGACGGAGGTGACCGTCCACGCAACGCACCGAGCCGTGCCGATTTCTTGGGGCGCGATCCCAGCTCGTGCGAGAACCGGACAATGCCACCACCATCCATCGAACCGGTGCCGGTACGCGTGGAGCTGGGGCCGCTCCGCGAGCTCCTCGCCGTCGATCGCCGCGGCGCCGGCGAAGCGCGAAAGGCCCCATCTAGCGTTGCGCTGACCACCGCCGCTTATGCCGTACCCCTGCACGTCCAGTGGCGCAGGGTCTTGCGCAGAAACCGACGTCTGCGCGTCACCATCAAGAGCGCGTGTTTGTGCATGGTGGCCGCCGTCGTGTTCTGGCAGGCGCCGCCGTGGAACGTTCTGCGGGCCCGCGCGGCGAGCTGGGCCAAGAGCGCCAGCGTCATGGTTCACACATTGCAGACGGGCAGGCTCCCCGTAGGCCAGCAGGATGCCAGCGAACGGGCTACCGCTCCGTAGTGCAGGCGCGTAGCGAACGGCCGAGCTGGTGTTGACGCGCAAGCTCACATCGCGGACTCGTCGGCACTCGCGGGCACACGAGCTCGACGCCAGGTAGCACGCCCGCTACCCGAGCAGTGCAAACTCTATAGCGGCGCCACCAGACGCAAGAACGCGCTCGGCCGTAACTAAAATCCGTGAGTATCATGGTGCGTCCGCGCTACCGGGATAACTGGTAGCGGCCCCTCGAAAGGAGCGATTCGATGAGGATCGGCACTTTGGCTACGGCCAGCCTACTTGTCTTGTGCACGACTGCGCGCGCCGAGCCACGCGCGCGGCCACACGATCATTATCCGGCGATCGTGATCGGAAGTGGCTACGGCGGTTCGGTGGCGGCTTTCCATTTGGCGCAGCAACGCGTGAAGACGCTGGTGCTGGAGCGTGGACGGCGCTGGACGGTGGATGACCCGACCACGCAAAGCACGTTCGCGACGCTCGACTCGGTGACCGCTCCCGGGGGCGACGCGCGCAGCAGCTGGCTCGAAGAAACGTGTCGTGGAAACCTGTACCTGACGCTGGTCCCGCCGACGCCGTGCCCAGTGTCGACGGGAGTGCTGGAGACACTCGACGCCACTGCGAACCAGCGCGACCTCTCGCCGCCCATCGAAGTGAACGGCGTCAGCGTGGTTGTCGGTGCAGGTGTCGGCGGCGGTTCGCTGGTCAACAACGGCGTTACCTACAAGCCCACGAAAGCCGGCTTCGACGCCGCGTTTCCACCCAGCGAGCTGCCCCACATGCAGCGCGCATGGTACGAGCTCGACCGGCGCTACTTCGAGCTAGCGCTGGCGCGCCTGCGTCCTGAGCCCACTCCCGCGGACGTATTGTCCACGCCGTATTATGCGGGCACGAACGCTCTCTACGCCATCGCCGCCGCACTCGGGTATCCGCCCGAAGATCCGGCGTTGCCTTCGACCCTGATCTTCGGGCGCACCATCGCTCCGCAGACGGTCGACTGGGGCAAGGTTCGAGAGGAGATCGCCGGCACCCGCGCGCCTTCGGTAATCCGCGGCGACGTGTGGTGGGGCGTCAATAGCGGCGCAAAAGAAAGCCTCGAGCTGCCTCGCGGATATCTCGGAAAAGCGGTGGCATCCGGCTACGTGGACGTCCGGCCGCTGCACACCGTCACGGACGTGAGCTACAACGCGCGCTCGAAGCTGTATTCGGTACAGGTGGTCCAGACCGACGAAGCGTACACGACGCTCGCGACCATGACCTTCACCACGCGGCAGCTCTTCCTCGCCGCGGGTTCCATCGGCACGACCAAGCTGCTCGTGCGCGCGCGCGACACAGGGGCGCTGCCGGCGCTCAACGATCACGTGGGGACCCTCTGGAGCACGAACGGAAACACGGTGCTGCCGCGCATCCTGAGCTCCGAACCCATGCCGCAAGGGGGGCTCGCGGGCGTCAAGATCACGGACTTCAGCGTGCCCGACAACCCCGTGGTGGTCGAGAACTTGCCCCAGCGAGTACCGGCGTATTTTGCACAGATCCCCGAGCTGGCGCCGGTGTTCGGTGCACTGATGCTTGTCGCGCTCGGCGTCCCCGCGCAATACGGCTCTTTCCGCTTCGATGCCGCGCGCGACGTAGTCGTGCTCGACTGGCCGCCGGACGGCGCCGCAAACGTGTTCGAGCGTTTCTCGCAGATCACGGCGAACATGCCGGGCGTTGCACTCCCTCTCAGCCTGGCGCAGGCGCAACGTGCGACCCTGCACCCGCTCGGCGGGGTACCCTACGGGCTCGCCACCGAGGAGAATTGCGAACTCAAGGGCTACAATGGGCTGTACGTCGTCGATGGGTCGCTCGTGCCCGGCCCCGGTGCCGTGACCAATCCATCGCTGCTCATCACGGCGATGGCGGAGCGCTGCATGAGTAAGATCGCGGGCTGCTTCGGCGGTGGCTGGCGCGATTGAGCGCTCAGCCTGGGCGAGCTCAGAACGGGATGTCGTCGTCCGAATGCGGCGGGGCACTGTCATAGTCGTCTTGCCCCGTGAAACCGCTGCCGCCAGCAGCGCCCGTACGGCGCGCCAGCTCGGCCTCCATGGCGGCCAGCAACACGCGCTCCTTGTCGTGCCAGCGTGCCTTGGAGGGGTCGTCGAGCGAACGACGGCTACCACCGATGTAGAACTCGAGGTCCTGGACGGAGGCGCCCGCAATCGGCGCGCCCTTGCTGCGTCCGTAGGGCGGGAACACCATGCCGTCGCCCCCCGAGGGGGCCGCCACACGGCGCGCAGTTGCCGGCGCAGGATCGGCCGCAGCACCGATCGAAAGCTCGCCCAAGCTCAAACGAAAGCCTTCGCCCTCACGCACTGCGGTGCCAACTCGGACGGACTCCGTCGAGCCATCTGGGCGTTTGACTAGGACCGTGACAGGGAAGCTCGGATTATCCACGCCCCAGCCAATGACACTCGAGGGTGGGGGGCGTCAACGCGCCGCGATTCGCAGCAGCGGGGACAGCCGGGTGTACGTGATCAAGGCCACCATCTTTCGCACCGACGTCAGCGACTTCGCCGGCGTGCAACGAGGTGTACGGCGCGGCCTCTCAAGAGCGTCGGCCATGGACGCGCGGCAGCGCCAGCGGGGACCGCGCCCGGCGCGCGCCGCGAAACGCCAAATCGAGGCTGTTTCCGTCGAACCTCGATGACGCCGCACGCACGGAGCGAGCGCCGATCCGAGAACGGCGCGAGCGCACCGCTGCATGCGTAGACCCGCTCCTGTGCGCGAGTGGGCAGAGTGCGCAGCAAAAAAAAGATCGGGTGGTGCCGTGCGCGCGCTATCGCATGCGGCCCTAGGCACTGCGCTGGTTCACCCGTTAAAAGCGGCTCAGCTGGGCCAGGAAAGCGTGCTCCTCCTTGGCAACTTCGACTGCGTACAGGCCTGTTTTGGCAGGCCGGGCACCCGCTCGCGGATCGGCGCGTGCACTGAACCGATCGGCCGGCAAGGCGGTACCTACCAACAGCATCGAATGCTGGTCTCGAGCAATCGCAGCGCAACCGCGCTGCTCTCGAGACGGCCTCTTGGACGCTCTTCAACTACCCAGGCCGGGCCCTTCATGTCCCGCAAAACGATCGCGCTGACAGGCAATGCCTTACAGCGTTCGGTCGGGGTGTCTGCTTGCAGACGCACAATCCGATAACCGTGAAGTTCACCACTTCCCTCCATACAAGGATCCATGAGAAACCCCACGTTCATTGCCAACAAGCCCAAGCTGATCACGCTGCTCTCGCTCGCTGCCGTCACGTTGATCGGCTGTGCGGGTGAGTACGATGAGAGCGCGTCTGAAGACGAAGACTCCGATGGATATCAGCTCGCAGCGCTGACGCAGCCGCAGTGGACCTTCTGTGCAATCCAGCAAGTGGGAGTTTACTGCAAGTTCAGCGGCACCAAGCAGGTGCGCTTCGGCAAGAACGGTGTGACCACCACGCGCACGTTCACGAATGGCGTGGAGTGCACCAGCCGTGCTTTTGGCCTGCCCTACACCACGGACAACAAGTGCGAAGTTCTACTCGACGTCCAGGTGGACGCCGGCTCGACGCCCACGGCCGATGCCGGCGTCGCGGACGCCGGTCACATGCACACGGCTGACGCCGGTGCGCCGATGACGGGCATGGGGCCGTACATCAACAACAGCCTGATCCCCAGGGGCGACCCGGGAGTTTCGGTCCAGGAGATTCGCTCCACCACGGAGCTGCCCAATCCCAACCAGGACGTCGGCGCCTTCCGGACCAGCTGCCAGTTCTCGCACATGAACTACGACGACGCGATCGTCTACCCCGGTCAGCCCGGCAAGGCGCATCTGCACGCGTACTTCGGCAACACCAGCGCAAACGCCAGCTCCACGGCGGAGTCGCTGCGCAATAGCGGAAACTCGACTTGTCGCGGTGGCATCGCCAACCGCAGCGCCTACTGGGTGCCCGCGGTCATCGACAAGAACGGCACGCCCATCCGACCCGAGACCGCGCAGTTCTATTACAAGACCGGCTACGCGGGCATTGCACCCTCCTCGGTGCAGGTCTTTCCGCAAGGCCTGCGCATCATCGCGGGGAACGCCAAGGCCTCGACCAAACAAGACGGCGGCGGCTACTGGGGCTGCGAGACGTACGTCGGACACACCGGCAACATCCCCACGTGCCCGGCCACCGACAAGGTCGTCATGTTCGTGCACTTCCCCCAGTGCTGGAACGGCAGGGATCTGGACTCCGCCGACCACAAGAGCCACATGGCGTATCCCTCGGGTGGCAGGTGCCCGAGCACGCACCCGGTCGCGATTCCCGAGATCTCGTTCAACATTTACTACAAGGTGCCCGCGGGCTCGAGCAGCAAGGACTGGCGTCTGTCTTCGGACATGTACAGCTCGTCCATTCCGGGCGGCTTCTCCGCGCACGGCGACTGGTTCGAGGGCTGGAGTCGTCCAGTGGCCGAGAGCTTCGTGAAGAAGTGCCTGCAGCCTTCGTCCGACTGCCACTCGCACCTCTTGGGCGACGGCCGCATGATCTACAACAGCCGCGAGACGTACTGAGCGCTTCGCTGGTGACGACGGCACGGCGGCGCGCCACGCCGGCCGCTGCGGGCCGGCTGGAGAGCGTCAGAGCTTCTTCGCTGCTGGGCCGTCGACCTCGAAGCGTCTGAACTGCACCCGCGCGCCCCTGGAGCTGGTGATCTCCACCGACTTGGCATTGGGGATGTTGAGCGCGAGCGGCCTTTCCTCCTGACGAGGGATGGGACCGAAGGTCCGCGTGACGTCCTCGCCGTTCGTCTTGGTGACCTTGAAGCTCACGAAGGCATCCACGAAGACGTCGGAGTTGAAGGCCGTCACCGTCGTGAGCGTACGGCCCTGCGGACCCCACAGCGTGAAGGTCCCGCGGGCCTCTAAGTCATAGGCGGCGGGTCCGATGAACGCGTGCCTGGTTGTGCCGTTATCGAAAGCCGTGAAATTGGAAGCCGTGCCCCAGTCGACCGTGCCGGCCGGATACTGTCCGGTGAGCGCGGTCGGCCAGCCGCCGCCGAATCCCTTGAAGTCGAACGCAAGCTTGCGGGAGATGGGCGTCCCGAGGCCTGCGGTCTTCAGCCAGTCGGCGTTGCTCGAAAGCGAAAATGGCAAGCTGCCATTTTCCCAGTTCGGCTCGAGCGAGACCGGGCCTGAGCACGGGAACAAACCGTTGTCCCTGAAGAACCAGCAGTGATCCGCGGGATTCTGCTGGAGCTGATTCGCCGCAACCAGATACCAGCCTGCATTGTTGTCCGCGGGATCTAGGCAGTTCAATCCGGTCTGGCAGTTCTTCCCGGTGATCTCATTGAGGGCGGCGCGGTTGTTCGACCCTGTGTCGTTCTCTCCGTTGACGATACGCAGCCTGCTGCTGGGCAGGTTGAGTGTGATCGTGTACGGCCGGCTTTCCGGAGTCTGTCCCACGCCGGTCGTCCAGGCCGCCCTTACCCGCGCGTCGTAGGACGCCGCGAGCGCAGCCAGGACGCCCCCTTGACTGTGACCCCAGGTGACCACGCCGAGCTCGCAGTTGACGTACGGGCTCGCGCATGCCGTCGCGATCAGACTGTCTGCGCGGTTGGGATCGAACAGACACGCCGCCTTGGTGAGAATCTGGTTTGGTGCCACATCCAGCCCGGCATCGTATTTGACGCTGAGCGCAACGTACTCACGCTGCGCCATGGCCTCGGTCACGGCATTCGGAGCGTCGCTGTCGTAACCATCTTCAGCACCGCTGCCGGTGATGGTTCCGACGAAGTACAAAAACAGCGGGTATTTTTTGCCGTTGGCGACGTTGGTCGGTCGAAAACCCTTGGTTGGGTATTGCTGGGAGCCGCAGTTCGCGCCGGTCAGGGTGCCCTGATAAGATGGCGGCGCGGTCAGCGGCGTGATGCTGACGAGCGCCTGATCCCGCCCGAGCAGCTCGCTCTCGGAGCGTTCGGGAAGATCGGCGCAACTCGCGCCGACGGCCAGCAACGCGCTGCCGAGTGAACGTGCGACATAAGTGGATGCAGTGGGACGGAACATGCAAAAGCTCCCTCGCTGGCTGCGGCCGCGTGCGCGCTCGGCGCACCCGCGCAGGTTTCGATTAAGTAGCGGTTCAAGCAGGTACGTTAGGTACTGGGCGAGAAGCCTTCACTGCGAAGTACGGTCAAAGGATTGTTCGTTCCGGACATGTTGCGACGCGGCGCGCGAGACAGCGTCGAGCACCTAGCAACTCCACGGACGCCTGGTGGCGCGAAGATTCGACCTGACGCTCCACGCGCCAGCATCGATTGCACTCCACGAGTCAGGCTTCCGCCCGAGGTGGGCAGCCCAGGCACTCGGCTGCAACAGGATGTCTAGGCGCGCTCGCGATTTTTGCGCGCCCGCGTCGTCGCCTTGGGTTCCGGCGCTCCGGAACGCTCTGACTCGGGCGTAAGCCAGCGCGCGAGCCCCCGCTCGATCTCCGCGTATACCCGGTCGAGATCGATCGACTGCGGATCCAGCATCCAGTGGATGACGACGCCGCGCAAGAGCGCGAGGCCGATCGTGCTCATCACCTCGGGATCGACGTCGCGTCGCAGGCGCCCGCTTGCCTGGTCGGCGCGGAACAGGGCTTCGGCCTCTGCGCGCACCCGCCGGTCCGACGCTGCGAAGTCGCCGCGTAGCTCCGCCAGCTCGCCGTGGGACTCGAACATCATCCGGTACAACGCCCGCACCGCGTCGGGATGCTCGCGCACGCTCTGCCGATGCGCTCGGACCATGGCCCGCACCGATCCGGCGCCGGGTTCGGCTTGCAGCGCAGAGATGCGCAGCTCATCCCAGAGCGCTCTCACGTGCGCCACCAGCGCGCGCACCAGCCCCTGTTTGGAGCCGAAGCGGTGGCTGACGAGCCCAGGGCTGTAGCCGGCTTCCTGCGCGATGGCCTGCAGCGAGGAGGCGCGATAGCCGGACGTGGCGATCTGCCGCAACGCAGCGTCGAGCAAGCGCGCGTCCGACAGGGCCGTGCGCTCCGCCTGGGTACGGCGCGGGCGGACGTGTGCAGGGCGCGGCGGCCGCCGAGGAGCGATCGTCACACGGGCAGGGCGGGTTTTCTCCGACACGCCGCCAGCGTTTCATGTCGACGGCGGAAAGGCTACAAATACTAATTGGTCATTCAATAAGTACACGCTAGGCTCGTCATCCACGCACAGCTTTAGGAGGACTCATGCCTGAACTCGGAAAGCTCACGTTCGACTCGCGCCGCTGGTTCCGGCGCGCCGCTGCCGCCCTCTTGTGCTCGAGCTCCGGCTTGGGCTGCGCGCCGGCCGATACCACCTCGCTCGCCAGCGAGCTCGAGCCGAGCACGGATACGGTGCTCGCGAGCGTGGCGAGCCCTTCCGCGCAAGCGTCCGCGACGCTGGTTTCCCACACCTGCGTGCGGCCGCGCCTGGTGGAGATCGTGGTGTCGTCGCCCGCGCTCGCGCGCAACGAGCGCGCGCGCGTGCTGCTCCCACCAGACTTCGCCGCCCAGCCCGCCGCCAGCTGGCCTGTGCTTTTCCTGCTGCATGGCGCAGATGCCAGCAACAACGACCCGATCGAAAACTATCGGCTATGGAGCGAGAAGACCAACGTCGAGGCCCTCAGCGCGCAGCGCAACGTGATCGTAGTCATGCCCGAAGGCGGCAACGTGGGCTGGTATTCCGACTGGCTGAAGCAGCCCGCGAGCGGGGCGCAGAACTGGGAGACGTTTCACCTGACGGAGCTGCGCGCGCTGCTCGAGAGCGAGTTTCGCGCCAGCGGTGTGCGCGCGATCGCCGGGCTGTCGATGGGCGGATTCGGAGCGGCTTCCTACGCAGCCCGGCATCCGGGCATGTTCGAAGCGGTCGCTGCCTACAGCGGGCTCTTGAACACCACGGACAACTGGGCCGTGGTGCAGAGCGCGCTCGCGCTCAACGGCTACGACACGAGCGCACTGTGGGGCGACGGCAACCCGCTCGCGCCGAACAACACCCACTACACGATCTGGCCTCAGCACAATCCCACGCAGCTCGCGGCGCGCCTGGTCGGCGTACCCATGTACGTCTGGTCGGGCAATGGCAACGAAGACTTGAGCGTCGATCCATCCGCGACCGGCTTCGACCTCATCGAGAGGCGGGCGCACGATGCCACCGTCGACTTCGTGGACGCGTATCGGGCCGCGGGTGGCGCGCCGGTGGTCGAGACGGGGCCGGGCCATCATACCTGGCCGTTTTGGCAGCGCGCACTCGAGCACTCGTTCGATCTGCTCACGGATGCGATCGACGCGTCGGTCCCGAGCCAGCCCGTGGTAAGCGGCTGCTTTGGGTATTGAGGGTCATGCGGTGCAGTCCAGCAGCACGCACGGCGCGGTTGCCCGCGGACGTGGACGCCTCAGCGGCCTGATTGCCTGATACATTCAGCACGGACCCACGCTGCGCCACGTGCGCCGACCGCGTAGGCTCGACGCGCGCTGCGTGAGGGGGTAGACGACCGTCATGGCCATCACCGCAATCGCGCTCGTGCGCATACCGAGCTGCGCGCCCAACGCCCAGCCACCCGTACGAGTCGAGCCACTGGCTGACGCTGTCCTGTTGCACACCGAAGCCAGCTTCGGCAGCGCCCCTGACGAGCTCGTCGCTTTGGTCGCAAGCAGCCTGGGTCCACAGCTCGGGCTGCATTCAGATCCGCGTGGGATGTTCTTCCTCCCCAGCGTTGCCTCGCCCAAGGCTCGAACCTACGACGCGCTGATCGCCGAGATCGGCGAGGGCGGGATGTGGGCTGCGCTGCCCAGCGACGCAGCCGATGCATTCGCGATGCCGGAAGGGTTGGGTGCTCTGGGTGCGATGCTGGGAAACATGATGCAGCAGATGCCTCCATCCCTGCTCGATGCGGCCAGCGCCGCAGCTCGGGGTGACATGAGCAGTCTGTCGCTCGTCGGCGACGAGCTAGCCGCAAGATTGGGGCAAACGCCGCCGGCAGCCGTGGATATGGCTAGCCTCGGCAAGCTCGTGGCGGACAGCGGGATCGACTTGTCGTCCCCCGTGTTCCAGCAGATGCTGGCAGGCCTGCAGGAGACGCTCGCGCGCGATCCTGACGCGGTCACACGCCTGGCCGAGCAGCTGTTCGGACGCGCTCCTGGCGATGAGCCGGACGAAAAGAAGTAGCCGACCGGTCGCTTGGCCCACCCTGGCACAGGGCAGCCGACGAATCGCTTACGCTTTTCGCAGGCACGCTTTCTGCGAGGCGCGCGCACGTGGCGGTCGTTCTTGAAGGCCACGGGAGAGTAGGATGAACCAGGTCAAAACGAAGCATGTCTCGATTCTGCCCGGGCGTCTGGCACGCAGCGCAGCGCTGCTGGTCCCCGCGGCCTTTGCGCTGTTGCAGGCCGGAAGCGCCGCGGCGCAAAACTGTCAGGCCGACGCGGACTGCGGACCCGGCTACGTGTGCGAAGTCAGCACGGGCATCGGTTGCAGCGGGGGTCCCTGCACGCCGGAGGGCTGTCCGCCGCCGGTCTGCGAGACCTTCGAATATCGCTTCTGCAGCGCGGCGCCGTGCGCCTCGAACGCCGACTGTCCAGCCAGCATGGTCTGTCACAGCGAAACCTGGCAGACGTGCAGCGGAGGAGGGAGCGGCCCCTGCGCTGGCGAGGGGTGCACGCCGCCCCCGCCTGTGGAGGTAACCTGCACGGACAACACGCGCAGCACCTGCGCCGAACGCTACAACCTGCCCTGCGAGGCCGATGCCGATTGCGGGCCGGGCTTCGAGTGTCTCGAGAGCGTGATCTTGGGCTGCAGCGGCGGCGGCGCACGGCCGGATGGCGACGGCGGCCTGATCTATGAGCCGACCCCCGAATGCACGTCCGAGCCCAGCGGCTACTTCTACTGCAACCTCCTGGACCTGCCCTGCGCGACGGACGCCGAGTGTCCTGCGGGCCTCACGTGCCAGAGCGACTACGC
>WUUC01093410.1_pt1 | contig 13485 bp, 11 predicted proteins | sample 6278441 | NCBI WGS metagenome assembly WUUC01 (sample SAMN13675441, study PRJNA597444) | soil metagenome | isolation source: soil | place: USA: Washington | collected 2017-10
CGCCGGGGCTGGAGCTTTTGACGATCGACCGACAATTCGGGGTGGACGAGCAGGTGGTGGTGAATGACGGGCCGCTGCGGATTTCGGCCACATTCTCCCTGATGGTCGACCTACCGTTCAGATCGCGCGAAAACCTTCAACCATGAGCGCCCCTATCTACACTTTCCAGCACGTGCGCCAAGCCTCGCTCATCGCCTGCCTATGTGCTCTCGCAGGCTGCGGTAGCTTCGAAAACCTGGCTTCCAGTAAGCCTGTGGGTGACGCCGGCACGAAGGATGGCGGGACGCCAGACGGCGGCGGTTTGCCCGAAGCGGGACCGACCGACGCCGCGCCACCCGTGACGATCTCGGACGCGGGCAGCGTGTTGTGTGGCGATACGCCGTGTGCTTGTTCGAATGGGCTGGATGACGACAATGATGGCCGCATCGATGGCTTCGATGGCGAGTGCACCGGACCTTACGATCAGGACGAATCGTCGTTTGGAACGGGCGAAGTCAAAGACGGCAATCCGAACTGCAGCGACTGCTTCTTCGATGGCAATCCCACATCCAGCGACGATGGCTGCAAGGTCCCGACGAGCTGCACCACGAATGGCACGGCGTCGGGCGCGACGGGCGCGTGTGAGACGTGCACGCCCTCAGCCATGTGTGTAGACAGCTGCCTTCCACGTACGCCGAACGGCTGTGACTGCTTCGGCTGCTGCGAAGTGCAAGTCGGCGCGGACACGTTGGCGATTCGATTGGCCGATTCTTGCTCGCTGCGCGACCTTTCGAACGAAACGAAATGCCCTCGCTGCGTACAGTCGAGTGAATGTCGCAATCCGTGCGGGAGATGCGAACTTTGTCCGGGGAAAACCGAAGACGACCTGCCCGCTGACTGCGTGTCGTATGTCTGCGACCAAGCGGACGTGTGTTCGTCTCAGCGCCCCTGCAGCGGGTTTTCTTACTGCAGCCAAGGCTGCTGCGTTCCCATCATCATTTAAAATGGCAACGTGGGCGAGACGGTTGCCTCACCCACGTTCGCCGTTGCAAGTAAGCGCAAGCCTTCGGCGTGTTACTCGACGTCGATAGGCCCTGGATCGTCGCTGGGCGGGTCGGTCGGCGTCGGATCGTCGCTGGGCGGATCGGTCGGATCCGACGGAGGCGGCGTGGGGTCCTCAGGCTCGCCGTCACAAATGGGGCTGTCGTTGCTGCCGTCGAACGTGATGCGATAGGACTCTCCGTCATCCGCACCCTGTACGCCGCGCTGATCGTGATCGACGATGATCAGACACTCAGACTCGGTGGCGAGGCCGCTAGCGTCGACCACGCGAACACCGAGTTTGTACACGCGCCCATCCTTGGGACCCGCTCGCTCAGCGCGCACCGACACGTGCTCGCAATCATCGATCATGATGTCGGGAGCGTGGTGGCCGTCGCCCTTGTCGTCCACGGGCTCGTCACTGCTCGCCCAGATGAACTCGCCCGTGAGCTCGCCGTTGCACGCATCCGTCGCCTGAACGCAGTCAGCGACCGAGATGCTGTGAAACTTGTGGTTCGGCGGCCAAAGCTGAATGACCTGCGGCGTGACCACGGGTGCGGCGGTGTCGGTGACCGTCAGTTCGGCGCTGCACAGACGGTTGCCGTTGCTGTCAGCGACGCTGACGGTGTGGGTGCCAACCGTAAAGGGTCCTTCGTCGGAGATGACGAGTTCGCCGTCGTCACAACTCACGTCTGAACTGTCCTCTACGTAGAGTTTTTCCACGTCGGCAGTGCCGTTTCCGCTCGTGCACTCGACCGTGCGAGCCTCAGGGCATACCCATGCATCGGCCGGAAGCTCTGGGCTGGTGTCGGTTCCCGTGCATTCGGCAACCAACGCGCGGGCTCCTGCGCCGAGGGCGGTTTGGTCTTCTCCACACGCTGCCGTGCAAAGTGCGCCTGCGCCTACAAGGGCTGTTCGAAACAGGATGATGTTGCGATGTTCCATGGCGCTCTAGTACGGCTGGGCGCCTGCACGGTTGAAAGAAATACACGGCGGTAGAAGAAAGACGCGATTAGTTAGCTGCTTTGCAGAGGCCGCTCGCGCACGACCGCCTCAGATGCATGCCTGCTCTCACAGGCCCGGCTGCGGGAGTGCACTGGCTGCTCGTACGCCCTGCGCGGCATAGCTGCGCTGCCCGCCAACGAGCGTCAAATCGATTTGGGTGTCGAGAAGGCTGCGGTCTGGGCGCAGAGCACGATCGAAAACCGTTAGATCTGCCGTGTAGCCTTCGCGCAACATGCCGCGCTGCGACTCGGCGAACTCAGCATACGCAGCCTCATGCGTGAACGCGCGTACGGCCTCATCCAAGGTCATGCGCTGATCGGGATACCAGCCCTCCTCTGGCTGCCCTTGCGCGTTCTGGCGCGTGACGGCTGCGTACAACCCGAGCAACGGGGACACCTCTTCCACCGGAAAGTCAGAACCGGCGGCGACGTGCGTGCCCGCGTCGAGCAACGTGCGCCAGGCGTATGCCCCCCGCACACGATCATGACCGAGCCGTTGCTCCGCCCAGCGCATGTCGCTCGTGGCATGCGTCGGCTGCATCGACGCGATCACCCCGAGCTGCGCAAAACGCGGCATGTCCTTGGGTGCGAGCACCTGAGCGTGTTCGATCCGAAACCGCAGGTCTGCTTGGGGGCGCTTTGCGCGCGCCGAAGCGAACGCATCGAGTGCGGCGCGATTGCCGGCATCCCCAATGGCGTGCACAGCGAGCTGATAGCCATGGCCGGTGGCCGTCTCCACCAACCGCTCGAGGCTCGCGGGATCGAGCACCCAATTGCCAGTCAGGCCGGGTGCATCCTCGTACTCCTCGAGTAAGGCCGCTCCACGCGAACCGAGGGCACCGTCCACGTACAGCTTGATTCCGCGCACCATCAGCCGCCGATCACGGGGCGCATTTACCTCTGGCGCAGTCCGGCTAGACAACGAGGCGATCACTTCCGGGCTGCCTGACAGCATCGCGTACACGCGCAGAGGCAGCTCTCCCGCGGCTTCCAACTTTTGATAGACCGCGATCACTTCGGCGGGCACGCCCATCTCGTGCACGCCGGTTAGTCCGTTTTCCACCGCGACCGCAGCGGCCGCTCGGATCTGCCGCTCGATGGTGATGGCGCTCGGACTCGGAATACTGCGTTCGACCAACGCCATCGCGCTGTCGACCAGCACTCCGGTCGGCTCGCCGCGCGCGTCGCGTACAATACGTCCGCCGGCAGGCTCGGGCGTATCCTTGCGAATGCCCGCTCGCTCGAGCGCAACGGCGTTGACCCACAACGCGTGGCCGTCGACACGCTGCAGTGCCACGGGATGTCCCGAACTCGCGGCGTCGATACTCTCGTGTGTTGGGAATGCATTTTCAGGCCACAAGGTCTGATCCCAACCGCGCCCCACAATCCACTCGCCGTCCGCTTGCTGCGCTGCACGTTCTGCAACGAGCGCAGCCACTTCGGCCGCACTCGCGACGCCTCGCAGCGGAATCAGCTCGCGCGAGACGCCAAGCTCGTACAAGTGGCAGTGAGCGTCGACGAGACCGGGCGTTACGCTTCGGCCAGCCAGCTCGATCACCTCGGTGTTCGGTCCGATCCACGCGCGCGCCGTCGCGTCGTCGCCGACGTAAACAATGCGATCGCCGAGGATTGCGAGCGCGTTCGCACGCGGCTGGCTCGGATCGACCGTGATGAGCTCGCCGCCCAACATCACGAGCGATGCGGGCGACTTGCGCCCCTCGTCCGGCGAGCGAGGCGTCGGGGGCGAATGGCACGCGACTGCGCCGAAATAGGAGAAAGCCAGACAGCGTGCGAGCGCTGTCAGGTTCAATTTGTAAAGACGCTGAGAAGGGATGCGCACGCGCGCAGCATAGTCGAGCGGGTGCGCCCTGACTCGCGCTCAACACACGCCACTCGAACGTCCGCCGGCCGTCTTGCATCGTACCGACGAGCACGCCGCCGAGCCAGTTGCGATGCGGGCTCCGTCCGCGCTACGAATCGGCTCTGATGCGAAAAATACGTCTCTTCCCCCCCGCGGCACTGCTTTGTGTCTGCGCCTGTGCCACTCAATCACCGCCTGCTCCGGAGCATCCTGTGTCGGATTCGACGACCGTGAGCGTTTCCCAGCAACCCCCCCAGGATCCTCACCAGGCGGCACTCGCAGACGTCGCCCGGCTACGCGCCGAAGCGGAGCGCCAACCTGTGCTCGCGCCATGGACGGGGCCGTACGACGGCGTTCCCCCCTGGGACAAGGTTTCCCTCACCCAGATCGGACCCGACTTCACGACCGGCATCGCCTTGATGCACGCGGAAGCGGCGGTGATCGCCACCAATCCGGCTCCTGCGACGTTTGACAACACGATCGTGGCGATGGAGGCATCCGGCAAGCATCTGCGCAGACTCGCGGTGATGTTCAATGTCTTCACTGGCAACCTGAACACGCCCGAGGTCCAAGCGCTCGCGCGCGAGTGGTCGCCCAAGCTGACCGAGGCACTGGACACCATCACGTTCAACGCTCCACTGTTTGCACGTATCAAAACCGTTTACGACACGCGCGAGACCAGCCAGCCCGCGCTGAGTGCGGAGCAACAGCGGCTCGTGAAGCTCATCTATGAACGCTTCGTGCGCGACGGAGCGCAACTGACGCCCGAGCAGAAGGAGAAGCTCGGCAAGATCAATCAGGAGCTGGCCGGCCTATTTACGGACTTTGGCAACAGGGTCTTGGCCGATGAGCAAACCTTTGTATTGCTCGAAACCGAGGAAGACCTCGCCGGCCTGCCCGAGCCGTTGCGCGCGTCGTACAAAGCGGCCGCGAGCGAGCGCAAGCTCGGCGACAAGTGGGCAGTGGTAAACACGCGCTCGAGCGTCGATGCGTTCTTGATGGCATCGACGCGCAGAGATCTTCGTGAACGCGTTTGGAAGGCTTTCAAGAATCGGGGCGACAATGGCAACGCCAACGACACGAACGCTTTGATTTCCAAGATCGTCCAGCTACGCGTCGATCGCGCGAAGTTGCTGGGATATCCCTCGCATGCGCACTGGCGCATGTCCGACACGATGGCGATCGACCCCAAAAAGGCCGAAGACCTCATGCTGCGCGTGTGGCCCGCAGCGGTGGCGCGCGTCAAGGAGGAGGTCGCGGACATGCAGAAGATCGCCGACCGCGAAAAGGCCAAGATCACGATCGAGCCTTGGGACTACCTTTACTACGCCGAAAAAGTCCGCAAGGCGAAGTACGATCTCGACGAAGCTTCCTTGAAGCCGTACTTCGAACTGAACGGGATGATCAACGCGTCCTTCTGGATGGCGGAGCAACTGTACGGCCTGCGCTTCGTGGAGATCACGGGCAAGGTCCCTGTCTTTCATCCGGACGTGCGCGTGTTCGAGGTGCGCGATTCCTCAGACGGCTACGTGGGTCTCTTCTACGGTGACTACTTCGCGCGCCCGGCCAAGAACTCAGGCGCTTGGATGTCGGACTTCCAGTCGCATGAGACCTTCACGGGCAAGGTGCAGAAGCCGCTCGTGACGAACAACAACAACTTCACGAAGGGCGCGGCTGGCGAGCCTGTCTTGATCTCGCTCGACGACGCTGAAACGCTCTTTCACGAGTTCGGCCACGCTTTGCACTGGCTGTTGTCGGAAGTGAACTATCCAACCTTCACGGACACGCCGCGCGACTTCGTCGAGTATCCGTCGCAGGTGCACGAGATGTGGGTGCTCTCGGCGCCCGTGCTCGACAAGTTCGCCCGTCACTATCAAACGAAAAAGCCCATGCCGCCTGCGCTTCTGAAGAAGATCGCAGCCTCGCGTAAGTTCAACCAGGGCTATCAAACCGTCGAGTACCTCTCGTCCGCGATCGTGGACATGGCCATCCACGTGCGCCCCGATGGCACGATCGACGCGGACGCCTTCGAACGCGAAACGCTCGAAAAGATCGGTATGCCTTCACAGATCGCGATGCGCCATCGTTTGCCGCAGTTCGGTCACCTGTTTACGAACGACGGCTACTCCGCGGGCTACTACAGCTATCTCTGGTCCGAGGTCATGGACGCAGATACCCAAGAAGCCTTCCAGGAAGCCAAGGACGTTTTCGACAAGACCACGGCGAACAAGCTACGCACGTACATTCTGGCGCCTGGCAATACGACCGATCGCAGCGAAGCGTACCGCCAGTTCCGTGGTCGTGATCCGGATGTGAACGCGCTGCTGCGTCGCCGCGGTTTTCCCGTCAATAAGTGATTCGTTTGCAGCCACGTCCGAAAACGGCGAGCTGATGGCCCTGGAGCGGCATAGATAGAACCCTGTGCCGCTCGATCCATCTATTTGCTACCGTGCGCTGCAGGCTCACGACGTCCGCTTCGACGGGGTGTTCTTCACGGCCGTGAAGACGACCGGAATTTACTGTCGGCCGATCTGTCCCGCCCGCGTGCCGGCGCTAGAGCGTTGCGTCTTCTACCGTCGCGCCGCGGAGGCCGAGCGGGCGGGCTTTCGCGCCTGCTTTCGTTGTCGTCCAGAGCTCGCTCCTGGCGTCACGAGCCACATCGACGCGCACGCGGCGCCCGTCGATGCCATCGGTCGTCTCGTGCAGAAAGCAACTGCGCACATCGAGGCGGGCTATCTGAATGAACGATCCGTCGAGCAACTCGCCGCGCAGCTGGGCGTGAGCTCTCGCCATTTACGCCGCGCCATGGAGACCGAATTGGGAGTGACGCCGGTGGAACTAGCACAGACCAAGCGCCTCGCCCTCGCCAAGCACCTGTTGCAAGAGACACAGCTGCCGATTACCGAGGTCGCATTCGCCGCGGGGTTCGAGAGTCTGAGGCGTTTCAACGCCACGTTTCAGCAACGCTTTGGCAAACCGCCGACCGTCTTGCGCAAAGAGCTTGGTGCTCGCGCTCGAACAGTTGCGGCACAACGCCAGATCACGCTGCGCCTCGACTACCGACCCCCGTTCGACTGGGACGCCCTGCTCGCGTTCCTCGCCGGCCGCGCGATTCCGGGCATTGAATGCGTGCAACAAGGCGAGTATCGACGCACAGTCACGATTGCCGACCATTCAGGTCAGGTTCGGGTTCGCAACGATCTCAAGCACAACGCTGTGCGTGCCGAGGTCTCGCTTTCGCTCGCGCCCGTGTTGACGAAGCTGGTCACGCGTCTGCGTGCCTTGTTCGATCTCGATGCGCAACCGAATGTCATTGCAGAACACCTCGGCCAAGATCTTACGCTCGCACCTTTACTCGATCGACATCCGGGCTTACGTCTGCCCGGCAGCTTCGATAACTTCGAGATGGCTGTACGCGCCATCTTGGGCCAGCAGGTATCAGTCACCGCAGCCACCACGCTGAGTGGGCGACTCGTGCGCCGATTTGGAACGCCGCCCGCCCGCATGGCTCGCGCCGAGGCGGATGACGCACTGGAGGTGGGCTGGGCCTTTCCGAGCGCAGCGTGCCTCGCGCAAGCATCGCTCGATGAGATTGCGAAACTCGGAATGCCGGGCAAACGCGCCCAAACCATCGTCGAACTATCGCGCGCGCTCGCGAGTGGACTCGTAAGCCTTACTTCCGATGCAAGCCCCGAAGAGGTCATCGAGAAGCTAGTCGCTTTGCCGGGCATAGGTCCTTGGACCGCGCACTACATCGCACTGCGCGCCTTGCGTTGGCCGAATGCGTTCCCCGCTGCCGACCTAGGCGTGCAGAAGGCACTGGGCGTGAAGACCGCGAAGGCTGCTGAAGCGCGCGCCGAACGTTGGCAACCTTGGCGAGGCTACGCAGTACTTCATCTCTGGACCTCACTAGCCGCAGGAGGATGACGTGGCGACTGGACAAACGACATTGAGTCAATGCTTCATGACGGGGCCGCTCGGGCGCATCCAACTCGTGGCGACGGACGACGGCCTCATGGGAGTGTACTTCCGCGAGCACAGGCACATGCCCGCGTTCGAGGCGCGCGAGGTAGACGGACACCCCGTGCTCGAGTCTGCCAAGCGCGAACTGAACGCGTATTTTGCCGGAGCACTCTGCAGCTTCCAAACGCCGCTCGCTGCAGCTCGGCAGCGTAGCGGCACTGCTTTTCAGCACGAAGTTTGGAACGCGCTACTGGCCATTCCATACGGTCACACCTGGTCTTACCGCGAGCTCGCACGAGCGATTGGCCGTCCGACCGCAACGCGAGCAGTGGGCGCCGCCAACGGTCTGAATCCGCTGTCCGTGTTCGTGCCATGCCACCGCGTCGTGGGCGCCGACGGATCGTTGACGGGCTACGCAGGAGGTCTGGCGTGCAAGCGCTGGCTGCTGAATCACGAACGCGGACGCGACGCAGTGGAGTCGCAAGCCTGTGGCTCAGCTTCCGCAAGAACCTGAGCACCACGCCCGTCGCTCAGTCGGACTTCGACCTACCTTGCAGATTGTACCGGCGACACCGCGCTTGTGTCGAAAGAGCGACGGGGCGATCATTTGTCCATGAAGGACACCGATGGACGTACTCACGTCATCCTCGTTCCCGGCTTTGGCGGTTTCGATATGCTCGGCCAGATCGAGTATTACGCGGGCACCACTGCGCTCTTCGAATCCTGGCGTCGCACGGGGAAAAACGAGCACGCAGTTCTTCACTATTTCGACAACCTTCCGACCGCCGGGGTGGTGACACGAGCGCGCCATCTCAAGAAGTTTCTGGCCAAGCTGATCGCGCGCAACATTGTCAACCGCAACGACAGCATCGTCTTGATTGGCCATTCGACAGGCGGGCTCGACATTCGTCAGCTTCTGCTCGATTTGACCAACCCTTCCCTTGCCGAGGCGGCGGCGCAAACGGGGGGAAATTCCTCCGCGCCCAAAGGCCCGGGCCTCGTCACCTCCGTCGACGGAGGTCTGGGAACTGCCACCGATCTGCCCCATACCGAACTGCGGAAGAAGATTCGTCGCGTGATCTTTCTATCGGTCCCACAACGCGGGACGAACATTGCAGATTGGTTACGCGTGAATCCACAGGTTCCGGCAGCTTTGCTGTCTTGCTTGCGCTTCGCTGTGGACAGCGCCGACGTGCCTGTGCTCGAACAGCTCGACATTGCACTCCTCGCCCCGATGCTCCGTCGCCTGCAGAGCAAACTCGACCCTATTCATGAGGAAGAGCATTCCGGCTGGTTCGCGGCTGCACTCGACGTGCATTCAGAGATGGCGCGGCGCAAGTCTCCTGACGCCACGAGTGCAGCCAACGCACGTAGCGCGCGTGCAGACTTCGAGCGTTGGCTCAACAGCATGCACGGCGACTTCTTGGCGATCGGCGACCTTTCCGCAGGCACTTCCGCGAGTTCGCCGGCAGATCCCGCGCAAACGAGACTTGCTCGCTTCAACAGCGAAGAACGTGAACTCGAGCTCAAAGGCTTTCGTGCCGACGAGCGCAAGCGATGGGGAGCCATCGACGTGCGTTCCTATGCAACGCTCTCCCGCTGTCCGTTCGAGCGTGACTGGTTTTTGCAAGAAGTAGGCAAGAACCCGGCTCGCTCTTCCGGGCTCTTGCCGCGTGCGTTGCGGCAAGTCGTGTCGCGTGACCGTGCCGAGGGCACGAGCGACGCGCTTTACCGGCTGACCTATTGGCTGTGTGCGACGGGGCCTTTCGCCAAGGTGTTCGATATGGAGCTCAGGGATCTGGCAGGGCGACCGATCACAAACGCACTGCAGGGCAACACCATCAACGCCTGGGACAACGACGGCATCGTGAACACGGCTTCGATGCTTTGGCCGAATGGCGAAGACACTCAGCTCGTGTCGGCCGACCACGGCGACATCATCGGGCACTACGACTTCGCGCTAACGAAACCCAACGGTTCCGAGCGCAAGTTCGCGCGTTACGACATTTTCAAATCGTCCAATCGAGGTGAAGGTCATTTCGACGACGAAAAGTTTCGTGCCGTTTGGTTCAATATCTTCGATTTTGCGGTGCTCGGCAAAACGGCTTCCGCACCGGTGACACACTCACGCGATGATCAAGACGAAGCGTTGGTGTGACCGGGCAGACGCTTACTTTGCTTTGTTCGTCGGCATGTAGCGACGAGCGGCTCTGTCACCGCACGCTGTTGCGTGGTCTCCGATCCGAAAAGCACAGCGTCGGGATGCCATCTGCGGTCCTGGGGATACATAGTGCGCCATGCGCTGGACTCCAGGAGACAAGAGCGACCAACTCGACGACCGCCGTGCGGATGGCCCTGCACGCGCAGGAATGTCGGGCGGCGCCGCGACGCTGCTGTTTTTTCTGTTTCGGCGCTTTGGTTTGCCTGGCGTGCTCGTGGGTGGCGTCGCGTTGTATCTGTTGAGCAATTTCCAAGGCGGTGGGCCGAGCGCGGGACTGCGCGAGGACGCCCGCGGAGCGGAAGCGGTCGCAGGCGACGACGGTGAGGAAAAGCTCGTCCAATTCGTTTCCTTCGTACTCGACGACGTGCAGAACAATTGGACACAAGCGTTCGCAAGCCGTGGCGAACGCTACCGTTTGGCTCGCTTGGTCTTGTTTCGCGGCGCGACTCAGTCAGCGTGTGGTCTCGGGGAGTCGGCGATGGGTCCGTTCTATTGCCCGTCTGACGGTAAGGTCTATCTCGATCTCGAGTTCTTCAGCGAACTGCGGCGGCGCTTCGATGCAGCCGGGGACTTTGCACAAGCCTACGTGATTGCTCACGAGCTTGGTCACCACGTGCAAAGCATCTTGGGGGATAGCGAGCGTGTTCACCGCGCTGCCAAGAGCGCGCAGGTGGGTGACGACGGTCTTTCCGTAAGACTCGAGCTGCAAGCCGATTGTTATGCCGGCGTGTGGGGCCACTCCGCGCAACAACGCAATCTCTTGGACGCGGGCGATCTCGAAGAGGCGCTCCGGGCCGCAAGCGTGATCGGCGACGATGCACTGCAGAAGCAAACCTCAGGAAGCGTGCGGCCCGAAACATTTACCCATGGCAGCTCCGCGCAGCGCTCGCGTTGGTTTCGGCGCGGCTTCGACGCAGGGAGCCCCGCGCAATGCGACACCTTCGAGGCCAGCACACTGTAGGCGAATGCCAGTTACGAGCGTTCGACGTGTTGGTTGCTCAAGCCAACGAGCTTTCCGAGCAGGGTGTCTGCAAAAGGCCGGTAGCGCGTGTTCTGAAACGCTACGAAGACCCAGTGGCCCTCGCGCCGCACCGCGACCGTCGTATTCACCGACAGGCGACGCTTCGAAGGCGTGCGCTGATGGCGCTTGAGCACGGCGCCGCGGGCGAGAATGAGCGCGACATCGGGGGCCACAAACCGAATCTCAGTCTCTGCGGCGTGCAGCTTCGATCCTCGCAAGAAACCCGTGAATAGCGGGCGATGCCCGGCTGCAATCGCCGCGCGGCCACTCATGCGTGAGCCATCGAACGCGATGTACTGCGCATCTTCACTGAACTCGTTCGCGTATGCGTCGGCGTCACCATTTGCCCAAGCGGCTGCCAGGCGCGTGAGTTTCTCGTTCAGTGCCGTCCTGTCCTTCTCAGTCACGTCGTGCATCGCCTACTCCGGCTGGTAGAATATGTTTCCCTGCATCGAATAGTTCGACGCATCGGATTATCTGGATCGGCGAACAAACCGTGTCAAGGCGCATGCCCCCGTCGCGCGACGAGCTCGTGGCGACGCTAATTCAAGCGACCAGACGCAGCGCGACCACTGCCGTGCTCTTTCACGGCGCGATCGCAGAGCGCTTCAGCCTTACTGCGACCGATACGAGGACGCTCGAGCTTCTCGACCGACTCGGGCCACGCAGCGCGGGAGATATCGCGACTCACACGGGGCTCGCCGCAACCTCCGTCACGAGCTTGATCGACCGCTTGGAGGCGCGCGGTTTGGTGCGTCGCACGAGCGACCCAGCCGACCGACGTAGAGTCGTCGTGGAACGCGTGCCGGACGGCGCCGCACAGATGAACGCGCCCTATGCAGCGATTGCCCGGGCGACCATGAAGGTCATCGCAGAGTACGCGGAGCACGATCTGCAGGTGATTGCGGACTACCTGAACCGCGGTGCCGAAGCTGCCGAGGCTGCAATCGCCCAGCTACATGTAGAAGGTAATGCGAAGACTCTGCATCCGAGCGGGGACAAAAAACAGACCGCTGCCCAGGCACGCAGCGGCTCGCGCGTAGCTCGCCGCTCACGTAGCCCCAAGTGAGCTCGAACCTCGTGCTGGGCCGCCGGCAAACACAGCGACGCCCCGCACGCATAGGAGGCGAGGACGGCGCGCTCCCGTCCAGCGCTCGAGCAGCTACGCGATGCAGCTCGTCGTTTCGGATGGAGATGCATGGTGGCAACGCGCCATCGACGCTGGTTGCCCAGCAACTGATGCCGTTCGCGTTGGCATTCTGGGGCGACAAATACGGTAAGCTTACCGAGCCCTGCGGCATTACTTGGGCGATCAGCTCACCGAACCGGAGCTGAGCTCGAACAAAAACGCTCCACCCGAAAGTACCGGATGGAGCGTTGAGCATACGAAGCAGAAGCGCGAACTACTTGCAGCCAGCGACAGCAGTGCAGCGCCCGACAAAGCCGTCCATCGCGTCTGCAATCGCGGTCTCCACGAGCGGACCTTCAACACTCATGTTCACGCCGGTAACCTTCTCCGCGAAGGGACCGAGCACGGACAGATAGTCGAAGACGTCGAGCGAGCGGGCTTCCGTGCGCCACTGGAATCCTGACGCTTTGAGCTGCTTGTACGCGGCGCGCGCGTATTCGCCGTAGCCATTCTCTTCAGAGAGCTCGCTCTCGTCCACGTGTACGGCCGGGAGCGCGCCAAACTGGGCATTGAACGCGAGCTGGACCGCCGGCAAGGCGGCGACCTCGAGGAACTTGCGCGCGTTTTCCGGATGAGGTGCGTTCGGCGGCATGATCCAAACGTCACTGTGGCCGATGAACGCGCCGCCGGTGCCGGGACATGCGATCGCGTCCCAATCCTTACCGAACTCCAGGGGCGATTGACGCAACGTGCTGACGTACCAATCGCCGAGGATGACCATCGCCGACTTACCCTCGAGAAGGGTGTTCCACGGGGCCGCGTTTGGATCGTCTGACAAGTAGTCCTGATTGGAGCGGTCGATGAAGTGCTTGAGATTCATGAGTGCGTCGGCGACTTCTGGCGCTTGCCATTTCTCCGTGGCTGGCTCGTCGAGGAGTGACGACCACTTCTGCACGCCAAGCGTGCCGGGCAGAAGACAGTCGAGGAAAGCATCCTTGTAAGCCCAAGGATATTTGGCGGCAGAGACCTCCGACGATGCGTCGGTCACGCTGTGGTAGATCCCAAACGGCGTTCCGGAGCCTTCACCCTGCGCCGCGTAGTACGCGGCGACCTTGTCTGCAACCGCGAACAAGTCCGGAATCTTGGCGTCGGCACTCTTGAGCTTGGCAAGCTCGGCGTCCGTGACGCCCGCTGCACGAAACACGTTCAAGTTGATGTAGATCACGTTGTCACGGATGACGTTCATCGGGACGGCGTAGACATCGC
>WUUC01187688.1_pt1 | contig 13485 bp, 12 predicted proteins | sample 6278441 | NCBI WGS metagenome assembly WUUC01 (sample SAMN13675441, study PRJNA597444) | soil metagenome | isolation source: soil | place: USA: Washington | collected 2017-10
GGTCGATGCGCATGGTCAGTCCCTGGCGCCGTCGCGGGCCCTTCAGGCACACGACCACCAGGCTCTCCTCGGGGTGGAACCCGAGCAGGTGCGGCAGGGCGGACAACAGGTCGGCGGGGCTGCGCAGGCGGACGACGGGTGCGGGCTCGAGAGTCATGCGGTGAGCGTCACGGCCGCCTGCGGAGATCGCCAGGGTCGCCGCGACATCTGTGGATGGAGAATTCCGGTGGCCGTGCCTCAGCTGCGACGCAACCAGAGCAGACCGAGCACGGGCAAGACGAGCGGGATGAACAGGTAGCCCCGGCCGAAGGCGGACCAGACGGTCGCGTCCGGGAAGTCCGCTGGACGAAGCACGCTCACCGTGCCCACGGCCAGGACTCCGACGAGCTCGATGGTGATCGCGGCCAGGGCGACCAGTCGTGCGGTGGGTCCCGACCGGGCCAGACCCACGGTGGCGAGCACATAGACGACGGCGGCGACCAGGGACAGGGTGTAGGCCAGCGGCGCCTGGTCGAAGCGGGTCGTGATCTGCAGGCCCGCGCGGGACGTCGCCGCGACGGCGAAGACGGCATAGACGGCGATCAACAGCCGGCCCGGCCCGACATTGGTCTGTCGAGCCTCGCCGCTGCCGGGCTCACCCACCGGTGCCGACCCAGATCACCTGAAGCCGCACGATGAGCACCGTGGTCGTCAGGGCGGCGACGGCCACCACCGCGGCACCCCAGCGCGTCCGTTCGCCGTGCGCCCACACCCCGCCCAGCGGGAGGGCAGCCAGCGAACCCACCAGGTAGGCGAGAAACGTCACCACCTCCCCGGCGCCCGACATGGCACCGGCGCCACCGACGAGCCGTACGAGCGCCAGGCCGGCCTGCACCGCCAGCAGCAGCTCGGTGACGGCGAGCCCGGCCAGGACTCCCCGCCCCGCCGCGCGGTCCCGGGCCGCGAGCCACCCGGCCCAGGCCGCGAGCACCAGCGTGACGGTCACCGTGGTGCTCACCAGCGCGCTGATCACCGCGATTGGGAGGTGGGACGGCCGACCAGCATGTCCGCAAGGTCGTCACGCGGAACCGGCGGGGAATACAGGAAGCCCTGGGCGTAGTGGCAGCCGGTGCGACGCAGCGCGTCCGCTTGTGCGAGATTCTCCACGCCTTCGGCGATGCAGTTCAGGTTGAGCGCTCCGGCGAGCCGGACGATGGCGGTGGCCAGGGTGACGTCGCCCGGCAGGGCCTCGACGAACGTACGGTCGATCTTGAGCACGTCCAGGGGCAACCGATTGAGATAGGACAGGGAGGAATAGCCGACTCCGAAGTCGTCGATGGCCAGACGCACACCCAGGGTCCGCAGCGAGGGCAGGTCGGCCCGGACCGAGCCGGTCACGTTGATCAAGGTGTGCTCGGTGATCTCCAGGCACAGCGCGGCCGGCGGAAGACCAGCGGTCGCGAGGGATTCCCGGACGTGGGTCAGGAATGTCGACCTGCCGAGTTGACGCGGTGAGATGTTCACCGAGACGGTGAAATCGGCGGCGGGGGTGCTTTCGCGCAGCACGGCCGTGTCCCGACACGCGGTGCGCAGCACCCATGTCCCGAGGGTGATGATGAGGTTGCTCTCCTCGGCCACCTGGAGGAATGCCTCGGGGGCAAGCAGGCCCCGCCGGGGATGCTGCCAGCGGAGGAGGGCCTCCGAGCCGAGCATCGTTCCCGTGTCGAGATCGACGATCGGTTGGTAGTGGACCGCGAAGTGCCTGTCCGGGTCCTCCAGGGCGGCGCGCAGCTCGGTCTCGACATGAAGGCTGTCCACCGCCGTGGCCTGGAGTGCCTCGTCATGGACCTCGAATCGGTTGCGCCCGCGCCTCTTCGCGCGGTACATCGCGGTGTCGGCATCGCGCAGCAGCCGCCCTGCGGCCATCGGGGCGGACCCGTTGCTCGTCGCGATGCCGATGCTTGCCGTCACGACCACCTCGATCCCGTCGACGGTGAACGGCCGAGCGAGCTCTTCGCCGAGCCGGACGGCGACCTTGGATGCCTCGTCGGTGCTGGAGAGCTCGTCGCACAGCACGACGAACTCATCGCCGCCGATGCGCGCGGCGGTGTCGCCGGGGCGCAGGGCACCGTGCAGGCGCTGCGCGGCACCGGCGAGGACCCGGTCGCCCGCCGCATGTCCGAGGCTGTCGTTGACGGTCTTGAACCGGTCCAGGTCGATGAACAGCACCCCCACCCGGCGCCTTGCCCGGTGGGCGCGCTCCACGGCGCGTTCGAGCCGATCGCTGAACAACCCGCGGTTGGGGAGCCCGGTGAGGGAATCGTGCAGACTGCGGTGCGTCAGCTCGGCTTGGACCTGTCGGCGCTCGGTGATGTCCTGCACGTGGACCACCAGACCCGCGGTCGATCCCTCGGTGGGAACGATCCCGGACAGCGTCAGCAGGGCCCAGGTCTCGTGGGGACCCGCCAGGTCAAGGCGCACCTCCACCCCTCGGGTTTCGGACTGCTGCAGTCCCTCCATGGCCTCGGACAGAAGGCGCCGATCGGCCGGCACGATAAAGTCCTGGAGGGGTGCACCGGACAGTTCGTGGCCCTCCCGATGTAGCAGGGACATCAGGACGGTGTTCACCCGCAACAGCCGATAGGTCGAGCCGTCGCGGCTGCCGGCGAGCGCGACCCCGATGGGTGCGCCGTCGAAGGCGCGTTCGGCCAGCTGTGCCGCCTCGCGCCGGCGGCGCTGCAGGCGCGCGAGCACCAGGGCGACGAGCAACCACACGGGCACCGCAGCCAGGATCCCCCGTAGTTCCAGCGGCGCCATGCCGCCGCCGTCCCCGAGCAAGATCGCGCCCAGCACGATCGGGGCACCGAGCACCGCAGCACGCGGCCGGACGAACACCCCGAGCCATACGAAGGCCAACACGGCCCGCACGCCGAGCCCGATCGTCGGCCCGGCGAAGGCGCGCGCCCCCAGCTCCAGCACATACAGCGGGGCGAGCACCCACAGCGCCGCGACCAGCGTCGGGTGCTGCCAGGCAAACACACGGGCCACCGCGAGGGCCGCCAGTGCCGACGCCACGGAGATCGCGGCGATGACCTCTCGGTCGTGCAGGTCGGCGGGTACCAGTCCGATGGTGGCCAGCCCGATGACCGCATCTCCGGCAAACAGGACCGCCGCGAGTCGCGCGGCGGAGTAGCCCGTTGGCTCCTCTGGGCCACCGGGTGATCCCTGTTGGAGACCGGTCAAGACGTTCTCCTCGTGCTCGTCGCACAAGTGGACGTCTACCGCCGGCGAGGAATTCGGGGGGTGTAAGCGCCTAGAAGCAGGTTAGCCCTATCAGGGCAACTCCCCTACGGACGCCGGACCCCCGGCGCCGGGGCCGCCGGTGCCGGCTCAGCGGGGACGCCACCCCCGCGGATCGACGCCGCCGGGAACATCGGCGTCGGCGGGGTAGGGCGCCCTGGTCAGGATGAAGGAGGCCAGGTCCAGGTGGGCCGGCGACCCGTCGCGATGGCGTACGACCCGCAGCCGCTCGCCGGCGTAGTAGGCATCCAGACCGCGCCACAGGTCCGGTCCGGCCGCCACGAAGCGGGACGCGCGACCCACACCCACGTACGGCGCCAACTCGAGTCCCCCGTCGGCGATCGCCCGCAGCGTCAGCGGGGCCGGTCCCCAAAACCAGGTGCCGGTCAGCTCCAGCACCCGGGGCGGGACCGAGCCGGGAGCCCACGGCGTCGGCCGGCGGGGTGCTCCCTGCGCCAGGGTCGCCAGCAGGTCCGCGACGATGTCCGGGCCGAGGCCGGCGGTGGTGTTGGTGCACACGGCGGCGCCGTCACCGCCGTCCTGCTCCACGCGCAGCCCGGCCAAAAATCCCGGCATGGATCCGCCGTGGCCGACGTAGCGGCGCCCGGCGAGGTTCCACACCTGTAGTCCCAACCCGTGGGCGCCGGTCCAGGCAAGGCCGGGGCGGTCATCGACGGCGAGCGGCTCACACATCTCGGCGAGGGTGGCGGGGGCGAGCAGGCCGTCGGTGCGCCCGCCGAGGAACGCGGCCCATCGCGCGAGGTCGCCCGTCGTGGACCACAGCTGACCGGCGGCCCCCATCGCGCCGTGATCATGCTCGGGCTCGGGCAGCACCACGTCCGCGAACGGGTGGACCGCCAGGCCGGGGGCGTACGGCGAGACCGGCCGCGCGGTGGTCCGCGTCATCCCCAGCGGTCCGAGCAACTCGGTCTGCACCACCTCGTGCCAGCGCGCGCCCCGCAGCCGGGCGACCAGCTCGCCCAACAACGCGAAACCCACGTTGGAATAGTGGAATCGGCGCCCCGGCCGGCGCTGGGCGGCGTCGGGTCCGAGCGTGGCCAGCAGGGTGGGCCAGTCCCCGCCCGGCGTGCGTTCCCACCACGGCCCGTCGGTCTCGGCCTGCAGCCCACAGGAGTGGGCCAGCACCTGGGCGATGCTGGCGGTGCCTACGGGAGTGCCGGATAGGTGCGCCGCGATCGGGTCGTCGAGGTCGACCAGGCCCTCGTCGCGCAGACGCAGCACCGCCACCGCGACGAACGTCTTGGTGATCGAGCCGATGCGGTACTGCGTGTCGTCGCTCGGCGCGGCGCCGTCCGCGCCGTCCGCGCCGTCCGCAGGGACCGTGCCGGCGGCTCCGGACCACGCCAGCTCACCGTCGCGGACCAGGGCGGCCACCAGCGAGGGAAGTCGCCGCTCGGCCTGCTCGCGCTCGATCCTGGCCTGCAGGTCCGCTGCAGTCGCGGCGTCCAGGACGTCGGTCACGGGGCGGATCTCCTCGAAGGGGCGGCGACGGCGTCGGCGGACGTAGCTCCCAGGAGGGTATCGATCACCCGCGCGGGCAGGACAGCGCCATGCGTATCGTCATCACCGGGGCCAGCGGCAACCTGGGCACAGCATTGCTGCGGCGGCTCGCCAGCGAGGCAACAGGTGGCACCGACGGAGCTGCCAGCGGCCAGCGTCACGACATCGTCGGAATCGTGCGCCGTCCGCCACCCAGCGTGGCCCCGTACGACGCCGTGGCCTGGCATGTCCTGGACCTGGCCGATCCCGACGCGCAGGCCAAGCTCACCCCGCTGCTCGCCGGTGCCGACGCGGTGGTGCACCTGGCCTGGCTGTTTCAGCCCTCGCGGAACATCGACTACCTCGAGCGGGTGGCCGTCGGGGGCAGTCGTGCGGTGCTGCACGCGGCGGATGCGGCCGGCGTGGCGCACCTGGTGCACATGTCCTCGGTTGGCACGTACTCCCGGGCGCCGGACAAGCGCCGCGTCGATGAGTCATGGCCGAGCGATGGGGTCCAGACGTTGGCCTACAGCGCACACAAGGCGGCCGTGGAGCGCCTCCTCGACGCCTACGAACGTGATCATCCCCGAGGCGGGGTGCGGATCGCGCGGCTGCGTCCCGGGATCGTGATGCAGCGGGAGATGGGCAGCGCCCTGCTGCGCTACGGGCTGCCCGGGTGGGTTCCCGCCTGGGCGCTGCGGGTGGTGCCCCTGCTCCCCATCGACCGGCGGTTGGTCATCCCTGTGGTGCACACCGACGACGTGGCCGCCGCCGTGGTCCTGGCCCTGCACCGGCGGGCAACCGGCGCCTTCAACCTGGCCGCCGAGCCGCCCATCACCCGCGCCGACCTCGGTGCCGCGCTCGGTGCCCGCGTGGTTCACGTCCCGGCGCCCGCGTTGAGCGCGCTGCTCGGCGTGACCTGGCGGGCGCGCCTGCAGCCCCTGGACCCCGGCTGGCTCGACCTCGCCTTCGCGGTGCCGCTGATGGACACCACCCGAGCCAGGACCGAGCTGGGCTGGGAGCCCACCGTCGATTCCCGGGACGCGCTGCGCGAGGCCATCGGGGGGATGCGGGACAGGGCCGGCACGGCCAGCCCCGCCTTGCAGCCACGCTCGATGCTCACCCAGCTGCGCAAGCTGCTCACCTCCGGCCCGATCGGTCGCCGCCGCGTGCCGTGAGCCGACGCACAGCGCCCGCAGAAACCCCCCGGTGTATGGGTGAGGGTGGCCTTCACCCATACGATCCAGCGGAACTGTCGGTGTCAGGCATGAGGGTTGGGCCACCTGAACCCCACCTGGAGGCCCGGATGTGCCCGCTGTGCCAGCTCCCTGACCTGACCCCGGCCGACTACTACGCCGCCTTGGCCGAGAAGATCGAGGCCGGCGGGTGGGCGATCCAGGGGGTGATCGGCGACCGGCTCCGGGCACCGTTCGCCTACACCGTGGGCCTCACGCTGTTCGGCTGCCCGGAGCTCGTGGTGACCGGGCTGCGACATCACCGGGCGTGCGCGTTGCTCGATGAGATCGCCGAACACAGCCTGCACTGCAACCCGCCCCGACCGGGGGAGCGGGTGCGCCTCGACCACGGACTCCAGCTCGAGGTCGTCAAGCTCGATCACCCCGACGCCCATCTGCTCACGGCCGCTGCACTGTACGGACCGGACATCCTCGCGCTGCAGCTGGTGTGGGCCGATGACCGCGGCCGGTGGCCGTGGGAACGCGGCCATCGCGGCGGCCGAGGGGGCCAACCGGTGCTCGGTCCTCGCGCCGGAGCGCGGTCCTCGCCGCCGACGCGGTGACCCGAGGTGACACCGCGCCCCTTAGCGGTGGGCGTCGGCGTAGGCGGCGAGGATCTCCGGACGCAACCGGCCGCGGTCGCTGACGACGAGCCCGGCACGGCGTGCCCACGCGCGCACCTGCGCGGTGGCGGCCACCGGCCTGTCGTCGGGCCACGCCAACTCGCCAGCGTCAACCAGGTCCGCAAGGCGGTCGGCACCGAGGGTGTCCTCGGCCGCCGCCTCCAGCGCGGCGGCCAGCCACCGGTAGGTCCACTCCTGGGCGAGGCTGCGGGTCTCGGTGAAGACGATGGGGATCGAGGGCCAGCGCACCTGCGCCTCGGCGAGCCCATCGGCGACGACGGCCGGGCGCACCCGGGTCAGCTTGAACACCTCCGACCACCGGTCCTCCACCACCACCGCCGCCCGCGGCAGCGCGGCGAGCTCAGCCATCGCATAGCGCAACCGTCCCCCGGTCAGGCTGGCCACCAGGTCGGGCAGGCTCTTGCGCTCCACCGCGGCGACGATGTGACCGCCGAACTCGACCGCGTAGTCCCCGGCCGGGAGGGCGCGTCGGACCAGGTCAACCTGCTGGGTGGAGAACCGGTAGGCGTACCGCTCGTGGGTGTCGACCACGATGGCGAAACGCTCGAGCCCGGCGGCCCGGGCGGTGGGCGGTCGCACGCCGGGGCGCGCCTGCTTGGTCGTGCGCGCCGACTGCCAGAAGATGGCCTCGCGCCCACCCCGGATCCGCGTGAAGATCAGTTGCGAACGGCTCTCCCTGCCCCGGTCTAGGACGAGATCGATGGCGGCTCCGCGCCGTTCGCAGGCCTGGGTGGGCACCCGGTCCAGGATCTCGGCGGTGGCCGGCCAGGCCTCGGCCCGATGGCAATACACCTTGGTCGTACGCGGCCAGCTCTCCCTGGCCTTGAGAACCACCGGGCGCCCCGGGAGCGGGATGCGAATCAGAAAGGGCAGGGTCGAGTCACCATCGGGGTTCCGGGCGACCACGAAGTCCTCGAGCACGGCGCCATTGTCCTCGCTCCACCAGCACCGCTGGTGCGAACGGCCGGCGGGGGTGAGGATGAGGCGTGCCGGAGGGTGACAGCGTCTATCGGGTGGCCCGGCGCCTGGATCGACTGGCGGGGCAGCTGCTGGCCTCGAGCGAGTTCCGGGTCCCCCGCTACGCCACCGTGGATCTATCTGGCCGGGCGATGCTCGCCACCGACACCCACGGCAAGCACCTGCTGACCCGCATGGAGGGTGGCCTGACGGTGCACACCCACCTGGGCATGGACGGCTCCTGGACCGTGCTCGCACCCGGCCGCCGCCTCCCTCGCCGGCTCGAGCCCGACATCCGGCTGCTCCTAGTGACCGTCGGCGGCCAGCGCGCCGCGGGCCTGGGGCTGCCCGTCGTCGAGTTGCTCCCCACTGGGCGGGAGCACACGGTGGTGGGCCACCTGGGCCCGGACCCGCTACGTGCGGACTGGGACCCGGCCGAGGCCGTACGCCGCCTGACCGCCCGACCGGAGCGGCCCCTGGCCGCGGCCCTGCTCGACCAGCGGAACATCGCGGGCCTGGGAAACCTGTGGGCCAATGAGCTGTGCTTCCTGCGGGGGCACAGCCCGTGGACGCCGGTCGGCGCGGTCGACGTGCCCAGGGTCGTGGCGCTGGCCGCCCGTACGCTGCGCTTTTCTGCCCATCACCCGCAGGCCGCCCAGGTGACGACGGGCAGCACTCGACGCGGTGAGAACCACTGGGTGTCGGGGCGAGCGGGGCGCGCGTGCCTGCGCTGCGGGACCGTGGTCCGCGCGGTCGCCGAGGTGCCCGGTGACCCCGACCGGCGGCGTACGTGGTGGTGCCCCTCGTGCCAGCCCGGGCCGGCCCCGCCAGTGGGCGCTCACGAGGATTGCGACCGGTGGCAGCGGGAACCTCACGTCCATGACAGATAACCGCACGTCGGCCTTCGCCGACGCACTGCAACGCTTCGAGCAGGACCACGACCTCGCCACCTTCGCCGCCGTCTTCACCGAGGACGCGGAGATGTCCCGGCCCGAGCGCCAACAGACCCAGCCCAATCAGCAGGACGTGTCGACGTTTTGGTTGGCCTATCTGGAGCAGTTCCACGACATCCGGTCCGATTTCCATCGGATCGCCGAAGGCGGCAACCTCGGTGAGCTCGAGTGGGAGTCCACCGGCACCTTGGAGTCGGGCCAGGCGGTCAGTTACACGGGTGTGTCCCTGCTGACCTTCAACGACGAGGGTAAGGTGACGCGGTTCGCCACCTACTACGACACATCGGCGCTGGCGATCCGGGCCGCCTGACCGGCGAACGCCCGGCCACCGTCGTCACCGACCCGACGTGGCTTCTTGCCGCGTTCCCTCTTCTCCTGCCAGGCGCAGCCGCTGGCGCCGGTCAACGACCAGCCACACAACCGCAGCGGTGCCGGCCGAGACCGCCAGAACCGATGGCCAGGCACCGGTGACCTTCGCCAACGGGTGGGACAGCGCGAAGGCACCGAGGAACAGGGCGACCAGGGCGGCGGCCCGCGCAGGGCCGACCACCCGCCACCAGTGGAGCGCGCACACGGCGCCGCCGATGAGCAGCACCGCACCGCCCAGGGGACGTACGCCGGTGGACTGCGCGACCGCGAACCCGGCGATCAGCGAACCGGCCGCGAGCAGCGCCGTCGACGGTGGGATCATCTGCCCACTTTAGGGCTCCCGGTCAGCCGGTGGGCTCCCGCCCCGCCCGCGGGATTGCTCTGGGCGGAATCAACCGCGGCGCCCGGGTGGTTGCCGGTCCCAGGCGCGGCCGCGCCGACGGTACGGTGCTCTTCGCTCGGCTCTTGGGAGCGCGTGGCGGAACTAGGACGAGGTGGGACAAGTGCGGATCTTCAAGGACGTTACGGCTCTGATCGGTAACACGCCGCTGGTGCGGCTCAACCGGGTGACCGACGGCGCCCACGCGATGGTGGTGGCCAAGCTCGAGTTCTACAACCCGGCCAGCAGCGTGAAGGACCGGATCGGGCTCTCCATGATCGATGCCGCCGAACGCTCGGGCCAGCTCAAGCCCGGCGGCACCATCGTGGAGGCCACCAGCGGCAATACGGGGATCGCGCTGGCGATGGTCGGCGCGGCGCGCGGCTACCGGACCGTCCTGACGATGCCCGAGACTATGAGCCGGGAGCGGCGGGCGCTGCTGCGCGCCTTCGGCGCCGAGCTCATCCTCACCCCGGGCACGGAGGGCATGAAGGGCGCCGTGGCCAAGGCCGAGGAGGTCGGTGCGAAGGACAACGCCGTCCTGGTCCGCCAGTTCGCCAACGAGGCGAACCCCGAGATCCACCGCAAGACCACCGCCGAGGAGATCTGGGCCGACACCGACGGGCAGGTCGATATCGTCGTGGCCGGCATTGGGACCGGCGGCACCATCACCGGGGTCGGGCAGGTGCTCAAGAAGCGCAAGCCGGGCCTGCAGATGATCGGCGTGGAGCCGGCCGAGTCCCCCATCCTCAACGGCGGGCAGCCGGGGCCACACAAGATCCAGGGCATCGGGGCGAACTTCGTCCCCGAGATCCTCGACCGGTCGGTCTACGACGAGATCATCGACATCGACGCCGAGGCCTCGGTCTACTACGCGCGCCGCGCCGCCGCCGAGGAAGGTCTGTTGGTGGGCATTTCCTCCGGGACGGCGATCGCCGCCGCCGTGGCGGTGGCCAAGCGCGAGGAGAACGACGGCAAGCTCATCGTCGTGATCATCCCGTCCTTCGGCGAGCGCTACCTGTCGACGATCCTCTACAGCGACTTGATGGACTGATGCCCGGAGCGCCGGGTTGGCGCGAGCGGTTGGCGGAGGACCTGCGTACGGCGGCCCGCCGGGACCCTGCGGCCCGCTCTCGCGTTGAGCTCGTGCTCGTCTATCCCGGGCTGCATGCCGTGTGGGTGCACCGCCTCGCTCACCGCATGTGGCAGCGCCCGGGCCTGCGGCTCGCCGCGCGCATGGTGTCCCACGCCAGCAGGGTGGCCACCGGTGTGGAGATCCACCCCGGAGCGATGATCGGCCGCCGGTTCTTCATCGACCACGGAATGGGGGTGGTGATCGGGGAGACCGCGGAGGTCGGCGACGACGTGATGCTCTATCACGGCGTGACGTTGGGTGGGCGGTCGGCCAACCCGGGCAAGCGCCACCCCACCGTGGAGGACGGCGTCACGATCGGTGCCGGAGCGCGTGTGCTGGGACCCGTACGCGTGGGTGCCGGTGCGCAGGTCGGGGCCAACGCCGTGGTGGTGCGGGACGTGCCCGCCGGGTCGGTGGTGGTGGGAATCCCCGCGCGGGTGCAGACCCACGTCCCGGGCCCGCCCGCACCGGACCTGGTCGACCCGGCGATCTGGATCTAGCCTCAGGCCGGTGGAAGCAGCCCTCTTCTTCTCCGATCACCCCGATCATGGAAAACCGGCGGGTCGATGCTTCACGTGGAACATCCGCTGGCCCTAGCCAGTCGGATCTTCCACGGTCGCGCCGTCGAGGTGAGCACCGGGTCAGATTTGGGCCAGCAGCTTCAGCGGGGACGGCGGCTGGGCCAGCGGGCGGATGACCAGCCGCAGCAACGACAACGGGTTGTCGTCGCCCGCCGTGCGGGTCAGGTGGACCTCGCCGCTGCCCTGCGGGCCAGCTGCTCGCTTCCGACCATGTGCTCTGGGCCGAGTTGCGCGAAGAACTGCTGGACTCCGGTGTCGAGCTGAGTTGATCCCCGCGGAGTTGATCCCTGCGGCCTTGTTGCTGGCTGCCCGCGGCGGCTCAGGCGAGGGAGACCGCGCCGATGTCGTCGACCGGAATGCTGATCTGCTCATGTGACCGATGACACCAGCCGGCGAGCTCTTCACCGACGAGCACAAGCTCGCTCACCGTGTGGTCAACGTGGCGTCCACCGGCGTCGGTGCAGCACAGTTGCACCCGGTGGCCGTGAACGACCGCGTCGGCGAGCACGAGCAGCTCTTGCTCGGGCAGGTGCCAGGCAAGCTCGCGGATCTGATCGGCCAGGTCGCTCGGCGGCACCGTGGGCCCCGAGTCCTCCCACAGACCCCGCGCCTGCAGGGAACCCGATGGCGTTTGCCCGTTCAGCGCCCCATCGCCGACGTCGCCGGCCAGCAGGCGCGCCAGGGTCCGAGGGTCGACCCGCTCCCGGGCGGGGGTGGCGCCTCGGGGCCGGGAGACGGGCGGCGACGGGACGCGGCGGCGCGCCGCCGGACGGGAGGGTGCCCGCCGGGTCGGCGCCCGCTCGACCACGACCGCACCGTCGAAGTCCCGGGCGACGGGAACGTGGCCGGCCGCACGCAACCGCCGCAGCGTCTGCTCCACCGGTGCGTCGCTGGCCAGCACGGTCGGGGCGAGGGAGCGCAACCGCAGCCCGGCCAGGGATCGGTCCGCGCAGATCTCCGCGAGCAGCGCGGGCTCGGTGGAGACAATCGCGCTGTGCAGGGGCAGGACGCCGACCTGTCCGTGGCGCCGACCGACATCGCGCAGGAGATAGGTGAGCGGCTGGGGCAACTCACGGTCGGCCACCGTGGCGAGCGCCGCAATCAGGTGATCGGCCGTCGCACCGGCGTCCAGCGCCCGGCGCACGCTCGTCGGGGAGAAGCGCCACACCATCGCAGACCCACGGGCCTCGACGTCGGCGACGGATCCGAGCAGGTCGAGCACGGTGGTTGCCGGCGTCCCGGCCACCATCACCGTGAGATCCGCCTGGAAGGTCGCCGTGGTTGCCACGTTCGGCACCAGTTGCTCCGCCACCTTCGTGATGATCTCCGCGTCACCGGTGAGTAGGGCGCGTCCCAGCGTCGTCACGGCGTTGGCCGCAACGACGCCCACGGACGCTGCCTCACGCCAGGACATCGCGATGTGCGCCCGGGCCACCTCGGGGTCGGGATGGGTCATCGGGGACGCCCACAGCAGGGTGTCGGCGAGCGGGTCGAGCGTGGCCACGGCCCGTCCCTCCGGGACCTGTGCGGCGGCCATGATGAGCCCTTGGCGGAGCACGGTCACCGCGGGATCGAGATCACCGGTCAGCGCCGGAGCCGCCTTGGCATCCCCGACCGTGGATCGGGTCGGGGTCAGGGCCAGCGTCCACCAGGACCGCACCAGCGCGGTGAGCCGGTCGGCCGGGGACGAGGCCCGCCACTGGTCGTAACCCGCCGTCGGCAGGACCTCGCCCTGGCTCACTGCGAGCAGGTCGGCGGCGGCGGCGAGCTCAATCAGCAATGCGACGTCGCTCTGGGTGCGCCGCAGTGTCTTGGCGAGCCGGCGCAGCTCGCGCACCCCGACCCCGCCCGCCTTGAGTGTGGGCACCGATTCACGCCCCAACATCTCCAGCAGAGCCGCGGCACCGTCGAGCAGACCGGCGGCCGCGGCGGCCGCCTCGCGCTCGACCGGGACCGTGTCGGCCGCCGCGGTCGGCGGGACCGATGGGCGCGGGGTTACCGGTGCCGTGTAGTCGGCACCGCGCAGGGCCAGAGCCACCTCGCGCGGCATCTGGGCCACCTCGTAGCCCACGGCGATCAGCAGGCCGCGCCCCATTGCCCACGCCGCGGGCGTGATCGACTTGCCGCCGCCGTAGATCCCGACCGGGGACCGGTCGGCATAGCCCAGCCGGATCCAGGGCGACTCCCAGGTGGCTTGGGCGAGCAGCTCGGCGCCACCGGCGGGCGCACCGGCGAGGAGCCGGGAGATGGACACCGGGTCGGCCAGTCGCTCCGCGACCGACTTGATGATCTTCGCCTTGCCCTGGACCTGACCCGTCCCGAGCTCGCGCCCGATCGCCCCAAGCTGGTTGACTGTCAGCATCGGCAACAGCACGCTCAGCGGGCAGCCCAGACCCAGCGGGGTGGGCAGCACCTCAGCGAGGCCGGGTGAGAGCCGTAGCGTGGCACCGACC
>WUUC01027497.1_pt1 | contig 13484 bp, 13 predicted proteins | sample 6278441 | NCBI WGS metagenome assembly WUUC01 (sample SAMN13675441, study PRJNA597444) | soil metagenome | isolation source: soil | place: USA: Washington | collected 2017-10
CTTATACGGCAGTGTGTGGGAACAGGGCGGTGCGTACGGGTTCTCCCCGATCGCAGAAGCGTACATGAACTTCGGTGCACCCGGCGTGGTAATCGTATTCTTCGTCACTGGGTTGCTGCTCTGCATGACGGAGTACGCGATTCTCCGCCGTCCGCTCGGACACCGAGCCTTTCTTTACGCGCTCGCCGTCCCGTGGTTGGCGTTCTATTGGCGGAACGACTGGGCATCAGTTCTCAAGAACTACTTTCTGCTCACGGTTGGGGTTGTCTACGCCATGCGGGTGGTCGCTGGAGCGGTGCGGAGTATTTCCCTATCACCCGGCAGCATGGTCCCAGTAGCCGACGCCCCAAAAGCGAGCAGCCTGTAGGCCGTGACCAAGGCCACCGAAACGTCGGCGATGGAGCGGCGTTGGCCCCGCCCCCGCCAGCTGCTGACTCACTCGTCGCGCTGGCGCGCCGCGGTATTAGCGGGAGTCCCCCACCTGATGGTGGCCACGGTCGCGACAAGCGGCCTCGCCTACCTTCAACAGCTCTCTATTGCTCGACTGGTGAGCCCGGCGGAGTTCGGGATCGTTCGTGCGGTCGAGTCTGCCCTGGTCGTACTTCTCCTCCTTGCATGCTTCGGCACGCCCACGCTCGCCGTTCGGCTGGCCGCCGAAGTCGATCGGCCTCAGCAGGGTGCGCTCCTCCGACGGTTGCTGCTGGTGGCGGCGTGCTCGAGCTTTGTCGTGTCGATCGCAACGGTCGCCTGGACCTTCGCCACGCCACGGTCACAGTTCACCAGCTCGCTTCGCTTCCTGGTGTGGACGGTCACGCTGACGTCCCTGAGCCGGATCATTTACAACTTTCACCAAGGCGTAATGCGCGTGCACCGCGCTTCGGTGGTCGCGACGGCGCTTGCAGCCGTCTCGTTCGCTCTGCTGACGGGGCTCGTCTGGCGGTACAGACTGGACGGGTGGATCGCAGGCCGGCTCGTCGGAGAGGCGTTGTCCCTGACGGGACTCCTGTGGTTGGTACGTCGCGCACTGACCTCGTCAGCACAACTGCCCCCGCAGCATGCCCCGATGGCCCTGCTGCGATTCGGCGCGGCTATTACCACCTCGTTCTTTTTGCGCGGAGCACTCGACGCAACTGGCATCTTCACGCTGGGACTGGTGGGTGCCGACATAGCGGAGATCGGTTATTTTGGCCTCGGCACGTTGTTGGCGACCGCGATCCTTCTCCTTCCGGCAAGCCTCGGCGGAGTTCTCCTTCCGAGGATGGTAGCCGGCCGGACGCGCAATACGTCCAGCCCCTACCTCGCGTCAGGGCTGCGGTGGGCCGTCGCCCTAACCGTACCAATAAGTTTGCTCGGAACAGTATCCGCCCCAGGCCTGCTAGCCCTGTTGTTACCAGCCTACGTGCCTGCCGCCGCTATCCTGCAAGTACTAGTATGGGTTGCACCTCTCCGCGCCGTGACCGCCGTTGCCGGCACCCAGTTGCTGGCAGGCTCAAACGTTCGGACATCAATTGTTATCAACGGTATCGGCTTCATCGCGCTCGCTATCCTGGGTGCGCTGATAGGTCCTTCGTACGGCGGCTATGGAATGGCCTGGGCCACGGTGCTCGTTGAGCTTGGCATCACGGGCGCAACAGTTTCGTTTGCAGTACGTGACTTCCGGCGACTTGACGAGCTCGCTACGTAGACCGGGATTCCACTGCTCCTCTGCCGGTTCAGTTGCGTAGGAGTGCGGGAGACGCCAGATGCGTGTTGGGGTATTGATGACGGATGGCATAGGCGACGTGATCTGCGCATCTGGAATGATCGCAGATCTGCGCCGGGCATGGCCGAGCTCATTTATTTGCGCGGTCACGCGTAGTGATGCAGTTCGACCGCTGTTCCGGGGTCGCTCTCGAGTCGACGCGTTCGTCCGTTACGACCCGGTCGAAGGGAACACCCCTGCTCGCGTTTGGTCGCTCGTCCGAGCCTTGCGGCAGCAACGGCTGGACATCTTTGTGGTGGCGACCGACATCGATGCTCGGAAGGCTCCCTGGCTGGCGTTCGCTAGTGGCGCCCGCGTCCGGGTAGGCGAGGCCGCCTCTGCTTTTGCACGACTGTACACCCGGTCCGTGCCCCGCAACGCCAGCCAGCACAAGGTTCTGAGTAACCGAGACATTGTTCGGCTACTTGGCATCGAGGCTTCGTCGCCGCCTCGTGTGGAGGTCGCGGGCGAGGACATCGACCACGGTGTGCAGCTGCTTCGAAGCACCGGGTTGGCTGAGTCGACGTCCATCGTTGCCGTGCACCCCGGCTCGAGCGAGGCGCTCAAGCATAAGCGGTGGCCCACCGCTCTATTCGTGGAGCTGCTGACTGCTATCGCAGCTCGCGGAGTTCAGCCGGTCCTCGTCGGCGCTGGGCCCGACATCCCTCTCTGCGACGAACTGTCGGAACGCTTGGGACCACGTGTCCTTTCGGTCGCCGGCCGACTCACGCTGAGCCAGACTGCCGGGCTGTTGAAGCACAGCATTGCTGCGCTCGGCGGTGATAGCGGAATAATGCACCTCGCCGCGGCCGTAGGTACGCCCGTGGTAGCCCTCTTTGGCCCCACGGATGAAGCGCGTTCTCGGCCCTTTGACGCGCGTAGGGTTCTAACCGCTGGTTTGCCGTGCCAACCCTGCTTCGACCATCTCCCATTCGGCTGTGGCGTTCCCGCGTGCATGACCGCGATCACTTCTGCGCGGGTTGAGGCAGCAGTTGTTGAAATTCTGGCTGCTACCACGGTGCCCTCGCGCAGCCAGCATACCTCGATGATCGATGTCAATTAAGACGAGCTCGCCCGCGGCGGTCCAAGGCACCAGCCTGGAAATGCGGCGGCTCAACGTCGGGTGTGGTCGCGATGTCCGTTCAGGGTGGTTGAACCTCGACGTGGCCCGGCTGCCCGGAGTAGATGTCGTTCATGACCTGGACCGATTTCCGTGGCCGTTCGAGGACAATTCCTTCGACGAGATCGTGCTCATCAACGTATTGGAGCATCTGTCGGACACGATCAAGGCGATGAACGAGCTCTACCGCATTTCCGCACCTGGTGCGAAGGTGACCGTTCGGGTGCCGTACTGGAACTCGCCTGACGCGATCAGCGATCCGACGCACAAGGCCTCCTTCAATGAGCGTACGTTCGATTTTTTTGACCCAACAACAGCAAACGGGCGGGACCGGTCGTATTATTCATCGGCTCGCTTCAAGATAGAACGCCTATTTTTCTACGTCAGGATAATTGCCGGGCTGCCGTATCTTCCGGTGACCTGGCCTGGGCTTACGCATGTGCTCGTGTTCCTCGCTCATCGCCTCTGCGGAATAATCTGGGTGGAGGAGGTCGAGTTGCGCGCTCTCAAACCAGATCCCTTGCAGTCAGCCAGCACGTAGGCACGCACCGCTCGCTTCGCTTCTAGGACATGACCACTTCGTCTTCTGCCCGGTCGGGGACCGCCGTCGTTACCGGAGGCGCCGGCGCCATCGGCTCGCGACTGGTGCGCCGCCTGCTCGGTGACGGCGCTGAGTCCGTCATCGTTGTGGACGACCTTTCATCTGGTTACCCGTGGCTACTTCCAGACGACCCACGGGTGACGCTTCACGTCTGCGATGTCTGCGACGTTGCCGAGATCGGAATCGAGGCGGAAGACGCGCTCGTGTTCCATCTCGCGGCGTTCTTCGCGAACCAGAACAGCGTCGACCACCCGGATGCAGATTTGCATACGAACGGCTTCGGAACGCTCAACACACTGCGTTGGGCGGCGGATGCCGGCGCGCGGCGCGTCGTCTACGCCTCGGCTGGTTGCTCAATCGCCGGCCACGGCGTGAATGCGCCAATCCGAGAGGACATGCCCGTCAGCTTGCATCTGGATACGCCCTATCAGATCACCAAGGCGCTCGGTGAATTCTATTGCAACTACTTTGTGGATCGCGTTAGCACTGTCCGGTGTCGCTTCTTCAATTCGTACGGTCCGGGAGAAGTGCCGGGGGCGTACCGGAACGTGATCCCGAATTTCATCTGGCGAGCGTTGCATGATGAGCCGCTTGTGATCACCGGGACGGGCGACGAGACGCGCGACTTCATCTACGTCGACGACCTCGTCGATGGGCTGGTTCGGAGCGCAACGGTCCCCCAAGCGCACGGCCAAGCCATCAATCTCGGGACTGGGCGTCAGACGCGTATCGCGGATCTGGCGAGACTGATCATCGATGGTTGCGACTCACGCAGCACCATCGAATACGCGGCGCGCCGATCATGGGACAAGAGCCTGCACCGCGAAGCAGACAACTCACGCGCACGCAGCCTGCTTGGCCATTCACCGAGCGTCGACCTGGCGACAGGGGTCTCGCGAACGATCGCCTGGTTCCTCGAGGTGCGTGATCGGCTCGAACCGTTGCTGACGCCGACTGGCCAGCTGCTCGAACCGGCAGTCACGCCATGACCATCCTCGTGACAGGCGGTGCAGGTTTCATCGGTTCACACATTGTCGATGCGCTGGCCGACGACGGGCATGAGGTCATCTGTCTCGACAGTCTTGACGCCGGAGTCCACCACCGGGCACCAAGCTACCTGCGCAGTGACGTCGACTACTGCTTCGCTGACCTGCGCCACTGGGCTCCGGATGACCGCTTCCAGGAGGTCACAGCGATCGTCCATCTGGCCGCTCTCGGCGGCGTCTCGCGGGCCGCGCGCGAACCGGAGAACGTCATCACGGCCAACTGCGGCGGTACGGCACGACTGATCGAGCATGCACGTCGGTGGCCGCGTCTGGCCTCGGTCATTCTTGCAAGCAGCTTCAGCGTCTATGGGTCCGGATATGTGTACGCGTGTAGCTATTGTGGCGCGCACCGGACGGGTGAGCGCAGCGCCGAGGACCTCGCTGCCGGCCGGTTCGAGGTCACGTGCTCGGCGTGCGGCTCGACGACGGAGGTTCGGCCGATCGCCGAGGATGCGGCACCCGCTCCACTCGAGACGTATGCCGCGTCGAAGTACATGCAGGAGCTCTGCTTCCGGGCGTTCACGGTCTGCCCAGTGCACATCATGCGCTTCTCGTCCGTCTACGGCCAGCGTCTACGGCTCGATGACGGGGAAGCGACGATTATCGCCAGACTTGCGGGGTGGATCGGGAGTGGGCGCCAACCCACGCTGTACGAGGACGGGAACCAGGTTCGCGATTGGGTCTACGTCGGCGATGTCGTGGCCGCGAGCATGGCCCTCCTGAACCGGCCGACGTCGTCCCTGGTGAACGTGTGCTCTGGTGTTCCGACGACGTTGCGTGAGGCGTGCGAGATCATTGGCGAGGCACTTGGGGTCGACGGAACACCGCAGGTCGTCGGCGGCTTCCGGCCCGGCGACATGCGTCACTGCCTTGGCGATCCGTCGAAGCTCGTCTCGCTCATCGGTCGACAACCGGTGCCTTTCACAGATGGTGCCGATCTCGCCTTCGCCTCGCGACAGGGCCAGCACGCGTGATGCGGTCGCGCTCCGTACTTAATTCTTGAGGACGTACTCCCGTGTGCGGAATTTTAGTATCGAGCGGGCTGTCGAAGCCCTTCAGTCATCGTCAGCTACGCAGCCTTCGCAAGCGTGGCCCGGATGAAATCGGGTATTGGGCAGACGATCGGGTGCGCATTGCTCACGCGCGCCTGAGCATCATTGGGCTCGATGACCGCGCGACCGAGCCGTTGGAGAGCTCGTCGCACGTCCTCGCGTACAACGGCGAAATCTACAACTTCAATGATCTGAAGCGGCGTCTCGAAGCGCGCCGCGTTCCCGTCACTGGCGCCAACGACGCCGAAGTGTTGTTGCACGCGTGGAGCGAGTGGGGACCCAGTGTTCTTGCGGAGCTGGCAGGCTTTTGGGCCTTCGCGATCTACGACAAGCAGCGGCGCACAGTGACCTTGGTGCGAGACCAGTTTGGCGTCAAGCCGCTGTACTACTGGCACGACGGCCAACGGTTCTGCGCCGCGTCGATGATCCGGACGATTTTAGAGAATGTCGACGACGCGCGCGAGCTCGATTTCGCCGCGATATCCGAATACTGCCGCTACCAGTTCACCTTCGGTGACAAGACGTTCCTCAAGCACGTCCGCAAGGTGCTTCCCGGACACCTCGTGGAGATCAATCTCGACACGGGTGAGTCTCGCTCCACGCAATACGAGGACATCCTCGCCGCCACCGGCGAGCGCCGTCCTATCACATCGGCCTGGATCGAGGAAACGCGCTCGCTCATGCGGGACTGCGTGCTCGAATCCACGATCAGCGACACCTCGTTCACGACCTTTTGCAGCGGTGGCATCGACTCGAGCCTGATCACACGCATCGCGCAGCCGGAGATTACGTATCACTGCAATTTCGCGGATCCGGAGTGCAACGAGACGTTCTTCGCTCAGCAGGTCGTGGAAGGCCAGTCGCAGCGTCTGTTCGTCGTCAATGCCGAAGAAGACTTCGATCTCGTCGAGAAGCTCACCGACATTGTCGAGGATTTTGACGAGCTCACGATCGGTTCGGTCATCCTGCCGCTCGATGATCTCCTGGCTCAGGTGAAGCGGCGGTACAAGGTCATCCTCACCGGCACCGGTGGCGATGAGCTCTTCGCCGGCTATGTCCGGTATCAGCTCGTGCTCGGGGAGTGCTACCAGGATTCGTATCGCGGTCTCTACGAACGAATGCGAGCGGTCGAAGGCACGTCGCGGCGTTTCGAGATGACGCACAGCAAGGGAGATTCGCGCTTCTATCAGTTCTACGATCCGTCCGTCGAGGAGACCTTCCATGCGGCGTTCGCGGATTGTCAGCGTGAGGGCACCGATCTCGATGCGATGCTCCGATTCGACCGGCGATATTTCCTGGGCGGCCTCCTGAACATCGACGACAAGATGTGTGGCCGGCACTCACTCGAAAGTCGGCCCAGTTTTTTGCACCAGCGGTTCATGCGGCACGTCAACAGCGCCGACACGTCTATGCTGCTGCGCAATGGCGAGCTAAAGCCCGTCTTGCGGGACATTGGAAAGGGCATTCTGCCCAAGTCGGTCCTGCATCGAACCGACAAGATGGGATTTACGACACCGGTCGGCACGTTCGTCAACAATTCGTCGGGACTCATCCGAGAGCAGATCACGAATTCTCGATTCCGTGATTTCTACGACCTGCGCAAGATGAACCTGACCGCAGAATCCAAGTTCTCTCGCGAAGTCTTCGGGCTGCTCATGCTCGACCTGTGGCTGAATCGGTATGCGTGCCGATGACGGCTGCTGTTCTCGACACGCTGTTCATCACGCAATGGTTCGATCCCGAACCCGGGGCGCTGCGGGGGTTGCCGCTCGCTCGCTGGCTGGCCGATCGGGGGCATCGAGTGCAGGTGCTCACCGGCTTCCCCAACTACCCGGGCGGCAAGGTCTACGATGGCTATCGTATTCGCCTGCGACAGCGGGAAGTGATGGATGGCATCCCGGTGGTCCGCGTTCCACTCTATCCCAGTCACGACCAGACGATCTCCGGCCGGCTGGCAAACTACGGTAGCTTCGCGCTCTCAGCGGCGACGATTGGACTAACACAGGTCAGACGAGCCGACGTCGGCTTCGTGTACCATCCGCCGCCAACTGTTGCGCTCCCGGCGGTCGTCCTGCAGGCGCTGCGCGACGTCCCGTTCGTCTACCATATCGCCGACATGTGGCCCGAGTCGGTCGTCGATTCGGGTGCCCTCCGCCAACGTCGGGCGCGAAAGGCCGTCGAAACGCTTCTTCACCGCTGGTGCAACTTCGTCTACCGTCGCGCGGCGGCGATCACGGTTCTGTCACCCGGCTTCAAGCGCCTTCTGATCGAACGAGGGGTGCGCCCGGACAAGATCCACGTGATCTACAACTGGGTCGACGACGGGGTCTTTGTGCCGGGGCAACGCGACGAGGCGCTGGCTCGCGATCTGGGACTGAGCGGTCGGTTCAACGTCGTGTATGCTGGCAATCTCGGCGTGTTCCAGGGTCTCGACACCCTGTTACGGGCGGCGCTCCTTGTTCGACATGTGCCAGAAATACAGATCGTCATCGTCGGGACCGGTCAGCAGGAAGCAGCGTTGAAGACGCTCGCGACCGAATTGGGCGCGGATAACGTGCGCTTTGTCGGACGCCGGCAGTATTGGGAGATGCCGAAGATCAACGACCTGGCAGACGTGCTGCTCGTTCACCTGCGAGATCTGCCATTCTTCGCGTCGACGATTCCGAGCAAGACTCAGGTGTCGCTCGCCAGCGGGCGACCGGTGTTGATGGCCGTTCGCGGGGACGCGGCCGACGTCGTCGAGGCAGCGGGAGCTGGCCTCACATGCGCACCGGAGGACCCGCGTCGTATGGCCGACGCGATCCTCGCCTTGCACCAGATGCCGAGAGTGACGCGCGAGGAATTGGGGACGCGCGGTCGTGCGTACTACCTGGAGCACATGTCCCTTGCTCAGGGCGGTGCTCAAATGGATGCACTTCTCCGAGCAATCGCGAAACGACCGACCGCGCGCCACGCAGGATGAGCGAGCGATCGTTTGGCGCCCAGTACGTCGTCTATAGCTATCCCGGTATGCGGCCGACCGCAGGCGACACTAGCCTGCCCGACGGATACACCGCTCGATTATGGCGGCCCTCGCTCAGCGAGCCGTTGCCACGCGGAGCCCGGAAACCGACGCTCGCCGTGTGGACGGCGTTCCATGTGCTGGGCGTTTTCTCCAACCGGGAGTACGGGCAGCTGCTGATCAGCCACGAACGGCTGCTCGTCCACCGGTCGGGCGTCTTTCCTCGATCGCCGCGATTCCCTTTCATGGGCTCGCAGGATCTCCAAATCGGCAATACCTGGACTCACCCGGCCCACCGTGGGCGCGGTCTTGCACGATTCGCCATTCGCGAGATCGTCTCACGACATGCACGGCAGGGTCGGACGTTCTGGTACATTGTGGAGGCGAATAACGCCGCCTCGATTCGCGCGGTGGAAGCCGCCGGGTTCGCACGGACATCCGACAGTGACCGGACGAGCCGGTTCGGCTCCCGGCTACTGGGCGCCTACGTCCTGAGACCTCGCGACTGACGACCTCCGCGGTCATCGTCGATCGAGCACCCGATCCCTTCGTATCGAGAAGTTCATGATTTACCCTGTCGTCAAGCGGCTATTCGACCTGATCCTCGCATCGGCCGCTCTGGTTGTCCTATCCCCAGCCCTGCTGGCCATTGCGATCTGGATCAAACTGGATTCTCGCGGTCCGGTGATCTACACCGGCCGCCGTATCGGTCGGGGTGGCCGGGCCTTCGGCATGCACAAGTTTCGAACGATGGTGACGAACGCTGAAGCCACTGGCGGCTCGTCGACGCCGGACGATGATCCTCGGCTCACGCGTAGTGGCAAGTTTCTCCGACGGTACAAGCTCGATGAGCTCCCGCAGCTCCTCAACGTCGTCAAAGGCGAGATGAGCTTCGTCGGGCCTCGCCCACAGGTCGAGTGGGCGGTCGACCTGTACACGCCGAACGAGCGTCTCGTGCTCAGCGTCCCGCCGGGCATTACCGATTACGCGTCGCTCCGCTTTCCGAATGAGGGAGCAATCCTCAAGGGCAGCACGGATCCTGACCGGGACTACATGGAGAAAATTCACCCCGAAAAGATGCGGCTCAGCCTCGAGTACGTCCGGAACCGATCGATGCTCACCGATGTAGCGGTCATTGCTCGCACGGCCGTGGCGATCTTCAAGCGTTGAGGGCGCGCGTACGGTGAAGAAGTTTCGCACCAAGGTCGAACAGGATGTCGCGCGAAACATCGCTCGTTTGTTCGAGTCGTGCTCCGACACGACCGAGACGAAGCTGGAGAATTTTCCCAAGTATGTCCGGCGTCAACATCTCAAACGGTTTCTGGCGATGTATGAGCTCTTCAAACTGGCCATGCCAGTGAAGGGCTCGATCGTCGAATGTGGGGTATTCAAGGGCTTCGGTGTCATGTCGTGGGCGAAGCTCAGCGCGATGCTCGAGCCCGAGAACCTCACGCGCCGTATTTATGCGTTCGACACGTTCGCCGGGTTCCCCGACGTCAGTGCAAAGGACGCCAACCCGGTTGCCGAGGTGACAGCGGGCGGGCTGGCGGCGAATTCGTACGACGAGCTCCAGCAGTTGATCGCGGAATACGATCGCGACCGGTTCCTCGGTCACATCGACAAAGTCCACCTGATTCGGGGTAGCGTCGTCGAGACCGTTCCTGCCTTCCTGGACCAACATCCGCACGTGCTGGTAAGCCTGATGTTCCTTGATATGGATCTGTACGAGCCCACAAGGGCAGCGCTCAAGCATTTCGTCCCACGAATGCCCAGGGGCGCAGTGCTTGCTTTCGATGAGCTCGACAATCCAATGTGGCCGGGTGAGACACTCGCCCTTCTAGAGGAGATGGGGATTGGACGATTGATGCTGCGCCGCTTTGAATGGGACCCGTACATTTCCTACGCGGTGCTCGACGACGACGTCCGCCGGTAGGATGCGTCAGATTACGCGAAACCAGCTATCGCCACATCCAATGCTACAGACAGACAGACGCTCGGTTCCGTTCTTCAACTACAGTGGTGCGTTCGCCGCGGACGAGGAAGCGTACCTCGGTATCGTCTCGGACATCATTCGTCGTGGCGCATTCATTCAGCAACGGGATCTCGCCGCGTTCGAGCATCACCTCGCTGCGTATCTCGGTGTTCGACACGCGATCGGGGTCGGCAACGCAACCGATGGACTCATCATGGCGTTCCGCGCTGTCGGCCTCGGCGCCGGTGACGAAGTGATTTTTCCCTCGCACACGATGGTTGCGTCACCCGCGGCGGTCGCCCACGCCGGTGGGACGCCGGTTGTCGTCGACATCGGGCCGGACCACCTGATTGACCCTGCCGCCATCGAGAAGGCGATCACGCCTCGCACGCGGGCGATCCTACCGGTGCACCTCAACGGTCGCACCTGCGCGATGGATCCGATTCTCGAGATCGCCGACCGCCACAACCTGCTGGTTGTCGAGGATGCCGCACAGGCGCTCGGCAGCAGGTATCGCGGCCGGTTCGCGGGGACGTTCGGGACTGCAAGCGCGATCAGCTTTTATCCGGCGAAGATTCTCGGATGCTTCGGAGATGGAGGGGCCGTCATTACAAACGACGATGCCGTTGCGCGGAAGGTCCGACTGCTTCGAGATCACGGGCGCAATGAGGATGGGGAAGTCGAATGCTGGGGCCTCAACTCGCGCCTCGATAACCTCCAGGCTGCGGTACTCGATTTTCAGTTCAAGGACTATTACAAGATCGTCAGCCGACGCCGCGAGATCGCGTCACAGTACGATCAGCGGCTTCACGATCTCCCCCAACTGGTGCTGCCGCCACCGCCGGGCAGCGATCCGTCGCACTTCGACGTCTTTCAAAACTACGAGATTGAAGCCGAGCGTCGCGACGATCTACGGACCTACTTGCGAGAACACGGGATTGGCTCACTTATCCAGTGGGGAGGTAAGGCGGTTCACCAGTATACTGGGCTTGGCTTCAAGGCGACGCTTCCGTGCACGGACGAGTTTTTCAGGCGGTGCCTCATGCTGCCGCTCAACATGATGGTGACCGACGCCGACGTGGAGTATATCTGCGATTGCGTCCGTGGATTCTATCACCCATGAGCGCGCGATGACGGGGCAAACGATGTCGGTCGCCAGCAGCACGGAGCTCGCGCGCCGTGTTCGCCGTCATGCCCTGAACATGACGAGCGCCGGCGGCAGCGCGCACATCGGATCCATACTTTCAATGGCCGACATCATCGGCGTGCTGTATGGCGGCATCTTGCGCGTCGATCCAGAACGACCGCGCTGGGAGGATCGCGACCGGTTCATCCTGAGCAAGGGGCACGCGGGGGCCGGCATCTACGCGGTTCTCGCCGAACGCGGCTTTCTACCGGCATCCAAGCTCGGCACTCACAATCAGGACGGTTCGCTGCTGAGCGGCCATGTATCGCACAAGGGCATCCCCGGTATCGAGCTGTCGACGGGGTCACTCGGTCACGGCCTGCCTGTTGGCGCTGGGATGGCCTACGCAGGGAAGCTGGACAAGCGATCTCACCGCGTGTTTGTGCTCTTGAGCGACGGCGAGTGCGACGAGGGATCGAATTGGGAAGCGATCCTTTTCGCCGCCCATCACGGGCTGGATAACCTCATTGCCATCGTCGATTACAACAAGATTCAGAGTCTGGCGTCGGTGGCCGAGACGCTTACGCTCGAGCCTTTTGCCGACAAGTGGCGCAGCTTCGGCTGGGAGGTCATCGAGGCCAGCGGTCACGATCATGCAGAGCTCCGCGACGTCTTCCTGTCTGTGCCTCCGGTCCCAGGTCGCCCAACCTGCATCATCGCTCATACGGTAAAGGGCCGCGGAGTTTCGTTCATGGAGCACTCGGTGCTCTGGCACTACCGAACGCCAAGGGGGGCGGAGCTCGAAGCTGCGCTCGCCGAGATAGACGGCGCATAATGCGAGACGCGTTCGTTCGACGACTAACGGAGATCGCCGCCGCCGATCCGCGAGTGATGCTGATCACCGGCGATCTGGGGTTCGGCGTGCTGACCGAGTTTGCCCAGCGCTATCCGCGCCAATACATCAATGCTGGCGTCGCCGAGCAAAACATGACCGGCCTCGCCACTGGTTTGGCGCTCGAAGGCCGCATCGTCTTTACGTATTCCATCGCCAACTTCGCCACCCTCAGATGCCTGGAGCAGATCCGAAACGATGCGTGTTATCACGCCGCCAATGTGAAGATCGTCGCCGTCGGCGGCGGTTTCAGTTACGGGCCGCTCGGCGTCTCCCACCACGCGACTGAGGATCTCGCCATCCTGCGCGCCCTTCCAGATCTGACCGTTGTTGCGCCCGGCGACGATTGGGAGGCTCAGGAAGCGACCTCCGCGATCACAGCCACCCCGGGCGCGTGCTATTTGCGATTGGATCGCTCCAGCGCGGAATCGACGACTCGGCCGGGCGAGGTGTTCCGCATCGGAAAGGCGCGCATGATTCGCGACGGACAGGATCTGACGTTGATATCGACGGGTGGAATGCTTGGAACCGTTTTGCGAGCTGCCGACCAGCTGGCTCAGGGAGGGCTTCATTGCCGTGTGCTGAGCATGCACACCGTGAAGCCACTCGACGACGAGGCGGTCACCGCGGCGGCCGTCGAAACAGGCGGAGTCATGACCGTGGAAGAGCATAGTGTCGACGGTGGGCTTGGGGGCGCTGTCGCTGAGATCTGCCTCGAGGCAGGCACGCCTCCAGCAACGTTTCGCCGTATCGGCCTTCGCGCCGGTTTTTCATCGATAGTAGGAAGCCAGGACTATCTGCGCGCTCACTACGAGATTGACGCGAAGAGCATTTGTCGGACAGCCGTCGACATGCTACACCGACCGACTGCCGTCTCCCAGTCAATCTCCGAATAATCACAGTCCATGCTCCACGATCCTACCACTGAGGCAA
>WUUC01129606.1_pt1 | contig 13476 bp, 3 predicted proteins | sample 6278441 | NCBI WGS metagenome assembly WUUC01 (sample SAMN13675441, study PRJNA597444) | soil metagenome | isolation source: soil | place: USA: Washington | collected 2017-10
ACCGGCGTCTGGATCGTCCTCAAGGCTGCATCAAGGAGTTGTGGGCATGAACCTGACAACACACATCTAGACACCAGAAGCTTAGTCGCGGTCGCCCTGGTTCGCGAAGTAGCGCGGTGCGTGCGTTCGCAGGTGACCGATCATGCCGACATTCGCCCGCTACCCGTACAAGAATTCCTGCAGAGATTCTCTCGATTCACCAAGAATTCATCGCGGATTCATTGCCTTTGGTTACAGTATTCCACATGCGTGTTGACTCATGTCTTGACCAAAGCCTTCCTCCCTTCCTCGTGGGCGTGTCCGGCGTCGTGGGCGTGTCCGGCGCCGAACAGGATGATCGGAAGGGAAAAAAGAGGAGATGTAATTGGCAGCCCGAGCGTGAAGGTCTTGCGAACGCTGGCTGCGGATAAGGCACAGCAGTATCTAGGGCGGCCATGAGGCACCGAACGCGACGACAGGGGGACGATAGGATGTCCCGTGCACGGCCGCTGCTGACGGCAAGCCGAACTTTCACGATGCAGACTAACCTGGCGCCTCCCCCGGCGCGGCGACGGTAACGCGCCGTGGCCTGGTCGCCACCGCAGATCGACGGCCTGCCGCGAGTGCTGGCGGGGCCGATACTACGCCGAGTCGAGGGAACCAGCGTTACGGTATTCGTGGCTCTTCGCACGCCTGCTAACGTCGAGGTGCGCGTCTTCGACGGATCGGCCCAGGTGGCAAGTGCAGCGCGCGCAGCGGTGAAACTCGGAAGCAAATTGCATGTCGCAGCCGTGACGGCGTCGGCCGCCGCCGCGCTTAGTCCCGGGAAGACCTACACCTACGACGTGCTGCTCGACGGCGCGGGACTGATGCAGCCGGGAGTGTGGGCCGCAACCGCTGACGCAGCAAAGAAGGGCCTGACGTACACGGGGTCGGGCAATCCAGCGCTACCGAGCTTCGCCGTGCCTCCGGCGGACCTCTCGAAGTTGCGGATATTCCATGGCTCATGTCGCAAGGCAAACGGCCAAGGCAAGGACGCGCTACCGATCCTGAATTCGGTGATCGCGGCTTCGGTCGCAAAGCCGCTGGACCGGCCCCATCAGCTGTTGCTGACCGGCGACCAGATCTACGCCGACGACGTGGCCGACACGGTACTCGAGGTGATCCAGAAGACCGGACTCGCGCTCTTTGGACGCGACGAGATGCTCCCAAAGATCAACAAGAACGCCTCGGAGGTCAAACCGGGCACGCGCGAAATCATCGCCAAGCGCGACGCCGGGCTGACTGCGGACCCCGGCGACAGCCATCTCTTCGCGTTTCCGGAGTTCTGCCTTATGTACCTGCTGGCTTGGTCGGACGTCCTCTGGCCCGCGCAGCTGCCGGAGTACGACGACGTCCAGACATCGGAGTCACCGAACGCATTAAGCCGGTCGCGCTTCAACCAGCAGCGCGCGGCCGTCGAGCAGTTCAAGCATGGACTACAGGACGTCCGGCGCGCGCTTGCGAACGTACCTGTACTCACGATGTTCGACGACCACGAGGTCTCGGACGACTGGTACATCACGCTGAGTTGGTGCAAGGCGGTGGCGGCGCCGCCAAAAGACGCAAATTCGACGAGCAACCTAGGCCGACGGATCGTGGCCAACGCGCTTGCGGCGTACGCGGTCTTCCAGGCATGGGGCAACACTCCGGAGCGCTTCGCCGAGAGCGGAGCGGCCGGGGCTCCGGGGCGAGCGTTGCTGGACGCGCTGTCGGGTTGGGACGGCAACGCCGGCGCGAACGCCGACGAGGTCGCGCGGCGCGTCGGGCTGCCGCAGGACTTCACGGAGCCACCCACTGGCCCCAACCCCGACCCTGCGAGCTGGCCGACACCGGTAAGGCCGAACGGTGCCCTCGACTGGCACTACAACGCAAGGTGGGGCAAGCACCAGGTGATCGCGCTCGACACGCGAACGCGGCGCGTTTACCCGAACAACGATTACGACCCGCCGGCGCTGCTGCTCACCGAGGCCGCCTTCCAGGAGCAGGTCGACAGCGTTCCCTACGTCGGTGACGGCGGCGTGACGATCGTGATCTCGGGAACGCCGGTCTTCGGGCATCCACTAGTGATCGCCCTCCAGCGGTTCCGGGCGCGCTGGCTGTTCTGGGTCGAGTGGCTGAAGAACCTCCCGATCCTCGGCGCACTGGGTGCCGGCAGCACCGCGGGAACGGACTCCGAAGCCTGGCAGTTGCAGGATGCGGCGGTCGAGAAGCTGATCGCGCACCTCGGCACCAAGGCGCCCGCCGGCGGCGACGGGATCGGCCGCAGCCGCGTGGTGGTCCTATCAGGCGACGTGCACTACGGGTTCGTCGCCCGAGCGGGCTACCGCGCCGAGAAGCCTTACGGCGTCGCAGGCGGCGGCCGGACGAAGGCAGCCATCGCGCAGCTCACATCGAGCTCTCTAAGAAATCAGGGTGCAGCTATCCTTCAGGATATCGGCTTCCAGCTCTTCGAGGGTGTGCCCACGACCCGCCGCTATGGCTGGGCGAATGCCGGCGGCGGATCGATGGAGGTAGGCAAGTGGTTCTTCGGGCTGTTGCCGTGGACGATCAGCGGCTCGCCCGCCGTCGCCGAGGCCGACGACGACAGGGACGTAACCGCCGTCCCGGAGTGGAGCTACAAGATAAACTACGAGCATCACGGGGAGCCGGATCCCATCGCAGCGCGGGGCGGCGTCGTGACTCCCGTCTCATTTCCGCCGCGCGGCGACCGTCGCGCCGCGCTCGCTCAGTACCTGAATGCGACGGCGAACCACCGCGGCTACATGACGGAGTGGGGAAACGGCAAGGAGGTCGTGGCCGACAACAACATCGGCGAGATCACCTTCGCGTGGCCAGAAGAGGGGCCGCAGCAGGTGACCCAGCAGCTCTGGTGGCGGCTCGACCCTGACGGCGACGCCGCGCCGCTGACCCGGTTGGATGCCGATATGACCACCGACATGTACGGCGACCATGCGCTGCGCCGGGGCGATCGGGATCAGAGCGGCACGCAGGCCGCCATCTACGGAGGAACTCCCCAGCCCGCGGTCGCGAACCCGCCGACGTTCGTGAAGCAGCTCCAGCGCAACCTCAAGACGCTGGGCTTCGCCCTCGTCGGCAACGATGACGGCAGCTTCGGGCGCCAGGTCGAGTGGGCGGTCCGCGAGTTCCAGATCTATGCCGGGATGCCGAAGCTGGCGCGCGAGAAGGACGAGCCGGCGGGACCGCCGCCCTACTCCCGGCGGCTCGAGCAGGTCAAGAACCCGCGTCGCTACACCGGCCCGGTCAGCGGCGTGGTTAACGAGGACACCCGCGACCTGATCTCATTGTGGGTTCGCAAGCGCTACCGCTGCCCCGTGGTCATCGAGGCATGGGAGATGCGGGCTGGGCAGCCCCACCACGTCTACGTCCAGGCGGCAGGCACGAGTCCGCCTGTCGTGCCGGGGCCAAAGGACAACATGTGGCTTCACGACGAGATCGACTCTACAACGCCGCGGGTGCTGGTCCGGGACCTCAGTGGCTACTACGAGCTTCCGGCGGGGCACACTCCGGACTTCAGCCCCCCACACGACGATCTGCGCGTCCTAGGCGATTGGGTTCGGTTCGACGCTCACTTCAACGGTCCTCACTCCGAACCCCCCGCCCACACCTGGTCGGAGGCGGAGCTTCTCCCCGAATCGCTGATCGAAGAAGGGCTCACCCTGGATAGGCTCTCGCCCACGCAGCTCTCGAGTTTCCGCGTCGTCCGGGCCGTCTCTGAAGTGGAGTGCAACGCCTATTTCGACTCCCTGAACGCCTTCGACAACGCATTCGTCTCTCTCGGTCCTTGTCATTGGACGTTGGGGATCGTCTTCCCGTCAACGCTCGAAGAGGGAGAGCTGTGTGGCTTCCTTGCCTACCTGCGACATGCCGACCCCGACGCCTTTGAGCGCGCCGTCGAGCGCTTTGGCGTCCGGGTCGACGAGGACTGGGTCGATTCGAGTGGCGTGCCCAACGGACAGCCGCTTTTCAAAGGGGACCGCAAATACGCCGGCTGGGTCGCGCAGCACGACGATAACGGCAACTGGGTCCGCCTGCCACTCGCTGAGCCCGATGGAGACCGTTTCAAGACCTGGCATTGGTACTACCGCTGGGCGATGGCCGGGCGGACCATCCCCGGGTTTCGCCGGAGGATGTGGCACATGGCCCGCGTCAGGTTGCGAGACATACTCTCGACGCCGTGGGGCACGACCGGCGTGGGCGGACTCCCCAACCTGCCCGACGGTACGCCGATCACGATCGGCCACGTCTTCACCTCGGAGAAGGCTACGGCGTTGCTACTACGCTGGCACATCCGCTACCCGAGTCGGGCCGTGGAGGGCGTGGGGGACGGCACGCAGCGCGCCGCTCAAACCATGCGCCGCGTCTTCGCGAACGCCGGCCTGACGGGTAACCCGACTACCTGGGGCAACGTGGAGGAGCAAGCCCTCATCGACGCAATCATGGACTTTCCGAACTGGCCCCCACCGGCGCCGACTGCGGACTTCCGGACCACCATGACCCAGGTCCACAACTGGCCCATCTGGAACGCCGCACACAATCCCAAGCGCTTCCGGCTCTCGCCCGCAGCCGGTCCACTCTCAGTCGAGCGCGACTCCTTCGACCTCGACACCGCTGGACTTCCGCCGGCCCCGATCTACGACACGACCATATGAGCGACAACTTCGGACAGGACCTAGTCAAGGTAACCGGCGAGCTCGTGAGCCCACTGGCCGCCGCGGCGGCCAGCGACTGGCAGCGCCGGCGTGTGCTCGAGCAACTCGGCTGGGACCCGGCCGCGCTGAGCGGCATGCCGAGCGGTGAGTTCGACCAGTGGCTCGCGCAGGTGAGCTCCGCAGTGCAGGGGATCATCGGTCTGCTCGCTAACCCGCCGAGCTCGTTCGAGGACTTGGCGCGTGCTCTCGGCGTGGCCGATGACGCCGTCAAAGCCGCCACGAACCTCCCGCCGACGCTGCGCGCCGGCACGCTCCCGGACGCGCCGCCAGCGGACCTGCTGGTCGATGACCTCCTGACCTTCTTGACCGTTGACTACCTCCGTCGGCGCCGGCCGGCCGTCTATCACGGCGCGGTGTTGCTCACCTTGATCTCGCCTGCGGAGAGCGAGCCGCCGAGCGCACCGATCCCGACGGACAAGCCGCCGGTGCGGCTGCCGATCAGCCGTCCCCGGCTTCGCCTCGATCGGATCGACGACCTGGTGCGCGATCCGCTCGGCACGCTGCGCCTTGAATACTTCCGCGATGGGCTCGAGACCGCAGCGGCCGCGGACGCCGCCGCGGACAAGCTCTTTCCGCGCGTCGCGGCGTTCCTGCGTGACCTCGGATTTAAGGCCGTGTACGGGGTTAGGGAGGGCGATGCCCCCGACTTCGGCGCGGTGGGCAATGCACTGGCCGCGCGGATGTTGACTGCGAGTGCTCGAATCGGCGTCCCGCCGGACGCGGCGGAGCTCGGCCTTACCGTGGCCCTGTCACCGGAGGAGCGTGGTGGGCTCGGCGTGGTAATCTCCCCTTGGGGGGAATTGGAGCTCGAGACCGAGGCAGTCGGATGGACGCTGGCACTCGGCCTCGGCGCAGCTGTTCAAGGCTTTGCGGTGGGTAACGCTGGACTCACCGTGCCGGACGGTATGAGCGGTACGCTACGGCTGAATGCGGAGGCGAAGCACGAGCCGCGCACCGACGGTGGCGCCGTGCTCGTAGGAAGCGTGACCGGGACGCGGCTCGAGATCCGTGACGTCACCTTGGCCTTCGCCGGACAGTTCGGAGAGGGCGTCCCGGACGACGTGGAGGTCCGTGCCGACGCCGGCGAGGCCGCGCTGGTCGTGGTGCCCGGAGACGGCGACGGCTTCCTTCAGCAAGTGCTTCCGCGCGATGGCCTGCGCAGCGAGTTCGACGCCGGAATCGGTTGGTCAAAGCGCAAGGGATTGTTCTTCCGCGGAAGCGCGTCGCTCGAGGCGACGCTGCCGCTGCACCTCGCCCTAGGGCCGCTAACGGTTCAGCAGATACACGTCGGACTTCGCGCCGCGGAGGCGCTAAGGGCAGAGCTCTCCGCGACGGCCGGACTGAACCTGGGTCCTGTGCGAGCAGCTGTCGAGCACCTCGGAATGGAAGCAAAGGTTAGTTTTCCGCAGGCCGGTGGGAACCTCGGGCCTGCCAACGCAGAGATGACTTTCAAGCCTCCCAGCGGAGCCGGCCTCTCGATCGACGGCGGCCCCGTCACCGGCGGCGGCTTCCTCTTCTTCGATCCCGAGCGCGAGCAGTACGCCGGCGGGATGCACCTTGAGTTCGAGGGCGGCATGACGCTGAACGCTATCGGGCTCCTCACCACGCGCATGCCCGACGGGTCGCGTGGCTTTTCGCTGCTCGTTATCGTGCAGGCGTCGGGGTTCGCGCCGGTCCAGCTCGGCTTCGGATTCTCCCTCAACGGCGTCGGGGGGCTGCTCGCGATCAACCGGACGGTGGCCGTCGACGTGCTGCGCGCGGGCGTGCGCAACAAGACGCTCGACGCGATCCTCTTCTCGCAGGACGACCCGACGCCGCGGGCGCCGCAGATCGTCAGCACGCTGCAGATGGTCTTCCCGCCGGCGCCGAACCAGTACGTCTTCGGCCCCATGGCGCTGATCGGCTGGGGGACGCCCACGCTGATTACGATCGAGCTGGCCCTGATCCTGGAGCTGCCCACACCGTTGCGGCTAATCGTCCTCGGCCGGATGCGCGCGGCGCTGCCCGACCCAGAACGTGCGATCGTGAGCATCAACCTCGACGTCCTTGGCGTGATCGACTTCGATCGCGCCGAGCTGGCGGTGGATGCGACGCTCTACGACTCACGGGTCGGGCCGTTCGCGCTTACAGGCGACATGGCCGCGCGCGCTAGCTGGGGGTTGACGCCCGATTTCGCGATGGCGCTCGGCGGTTTCCACCCGGCGTACAAGCCGCCACCCGGCTTCCCCCTGCTTCGTCGCCTGGCGCTTGCGCTCTCGACGGGCAACAACCCCCGCGTGCGCATGGAAGCGTACTTCGCGCTCACCTCGAACACCGTGCAGGTGGGCGCCCGCCTCGAGCTCTACGTAGAGGCCGCCGGCTTCAGCCTCGAGGGTGGTCTGGGCTTCGATACCTTGATCCAGTTCTCCCCGTTCCGACTGCTCGCGGAGATCTACGCGCGCCTCGCGCTCAAGCGTGGAGCCACGATGCTCATGGGGCTGGACATCCACGTGCACCTGATCGGACCGGCGCCATGGGTCCTCTGGGGCGAGGCGAGCTTCAAGCTCCTGTTCATCAGCATCAGCATCCCGTTCCGCGCGACCATCGGGCGCCCCGAGGAGACGCCCGAGATCGAGCGCGAGGAGGTCTGGACCAAACTCTACGCCGAGCTGATCGCACCGACGAGCTGGAGCGCCCAGCTCCCACCCGATAGCGGCCGCCTCGTCGTGCTGCGCGGCGACAGCAGCGACGGCGAGGTGTTGGCGCATCCACTCGGGAGCCTCGCCGTGTCGCAGCGCGTGGTCCCTCTCGAGAGGACGCTCGACCTTTTCGGCGCCGTGCCGCCCAAGGACTTCGACCGCTTCGAGATCATCGGCGCGGGAGGCCTCAAGCTCGGCGACGACACGAGCGACTACTTCCCACCTGCGCAGTTCCGCAGGATGAGCGACGCGGAGAAGCTTTCGAGCCCCTCGTTCGAGCGAATGGTCTCGGGCGTACACCTGAACCCGTCGGAGGTCGTGCGACTCGGCTACGTGCAAGAGACTCCGCTGAATTACGAGCAGTCGGTGATCCTCGACATCGACCAGCCGGCGCCCGACCAGCTCGACGAGCGCTACCAGCCGGATGGCGCCGCGGTGGCCGCCCTGGCAGAGCACGGTCCCGCTGGCACGGCGGAGCTGCGCGACCAGGGCCGCGCGAAGTTCGCCCCCGAGGAGCGCGGCCCGGTGGTAGCCGAGCCGGAGTACGTCGTGGCCACAAAGGACGGGCTCGAGCCGAAGGAGTTGGACGGCCTGGACGGGACGTACACAGGTGCCAAGGAGCGGTTGCGCGACCACCCGGACCGCGACGAGCTGCAAGTCGTGCGCAAGGAGGAGGTGCTCACGTGAACGGCGTAGCCGACAGCTACCGCTTCATAGCATGGTCGCGACGCGGGCTCGCGGCGGCGATCCCCTCGCAAGGCAGTGGGGACGGGCACGCGACGCTACCCGTAACGCTGACGGTGAAGAAGGGTGCGAGCGAAACCGAGGACGTAGGCAAGACACTGCGCTTCTACGGTCCCGGCGACGTCGTCCAGATCGACAACCGTCAGATCATCCGCCGGGAGCCGCGCCCTGGGGCGAGCGACTTCGAGCCGAACTACTTCCCCCTGATCGAGTTCGACGTCCCCGAGTTCCCGTGGCTGTTCAGCCCAGATCCGAGCGGCGCGCGCGTGCGGCCCTGGCTCGTGCTGGTGGTGGTGCGTCGCGAGGCCGCGCGGATCGCGGCGGACCCGCGCCGTCCGTTGCCGTGGCTCACCATGGCTCCGTCCGACGCGCAAGACGAGCTGCCCGACCTGACAGAGTCCTGGGCGTGGGCGCACGCCCAGCTGGTCGGCACCACGCTCACCCCGGCGGATGCGCTCAACGGACCGCCGGAGCTCACGCTGTCGCGCCTCCTATGTCCGCGCCGCCTCCAACCGCAGACGGCGTATCTCGCCTGTCTCGTGCCGGCGTACCGGGCCGGCGCGCAGGCGGGGCTTGGGGAGCCCGTCGAGGCGGGCGACGAGCCAGCATGGCCGCCACCCGGGGGATGGTCCGCAGCCGCAGCGGGCTTCGAGCTGCCCGTCTACGACCAGTGGGAGTTCACGACGGCGGAGGCGGGCGACTTCGAGCTGCTGGTTCGCCGCCTCCGTCCACAACGCCTCGGCCCCGACATCGGCGCCCTGCCGCTCGACATCGGCGACCCCGGCCCCGACTTCGACAACCTCGAACTCACCCGTCCGACCGAGCTGCCGCTCGAGGGCGCCCTCACCTCGCCTGAACTCCCCGAACGCGAGTGGCCCGCAGGGGTCGAGACCGACTTCAAGCAGCGGCTGGAAGATCTGATCGAGCTGCCCCCGGGCGTCGACGAGACCGTACTGCGCCCGCCCATTTACGGCAGCTTCCAGGCCGGCACGGACATCGAGCTGCCGGATGCCGGCACGGAACGTGCATGGCTGCGCGACCTCAACCTCGACCCGGCGTGGCGCGTGGCCGCCGGCCTCGGTACGCTCGTCGTTCAGCAGCTGCAGGAGCAGCTGATGGCGTCGGCGTGGGACCAGGCCGGCGAGCTTGAACGCGCGAACGCGATGTTGCGCCAGGCCCAGCTCGCCCGAACTACGGCTGCGGCCGTGCGGGACAAGCACCTGGACGGCCTGCCGGCCGACGCCACGCTCCGGCTCACAGAGCCCCTCCACGGCCGCGTGCGGCTCGCCGCCAACGGCAATCCGCCACCCGCCAGGACGCGCCTCACGCTGCGGGGGAGCGTCCGCGGCAGCGTCTTCCCCGAGTCGGCAACGTCGCCGCCGTTCCGGCGGACGCTGCGGCCCATCGGGCCGCTCGGCCGCCGCCTGCCCGGCCCGCCCCAGCAAGTTACCGGCACGCTCTCGGAGGACCTCGCACTCGGCAAAGTCCGGATTCCCATCCGGCCGGCGCGCGGCGGGGCCGACTTCGACGAGGTGGTCGAGCAGGTCACGCCGCCCGGCACTGACCCGCCTCGCTTCCAGCATCTGCGCGGCCACCTCCCGCAGGGCGTCGGCTGGCAGAAGGTCGCCGATCCAGAGAGCGGCTTCTACGAGGGCGGCGACCCGTACGCGAGCGACTCAGGTCGAGAGGCCGCGCCCGCTAGAACCACGACGGCTCAGCCTCTGGCCGCCGGGGATGGCGGAAATGGCCGCTGGAGTATCGGCGAGACGGGGCGCCGCGCCGACCGCCTTATCGGCATCAACAATCGTTTCAAGCAGGCGACAGAGTTCCTACTCCAGCACCTGCCGGCAACCGTCGCGGCGCTGCCACCGCCGGGCTCGACCCTGGAGCTGGGTCCGGTGGCCGGAGGCCTCGTAAACCCCGGCGGCGCGCTCGAGCCCGACGACACAGTTGCGGCCGAGGTGGTAACGCTGGTGCCGCCGGCCCCCGCAGAGGTAGACTCGCTGCGCCCGCGCGCGGCCGCGCCGCGCTTCCCGCACGCGATGAGCGCGCCGTTGACGTCGGTCGACGGCGAGATGCTGCTGCCGGGCATCGACCGGATCCAGGTCGACAGCCTCGGCGTGCTCGTCGGCAACCCGCGCTTTATCGAGGCGTACATGGCGGGCATCAACCACGAGCTCAGCCGCGAGTTTCTCTGGCGCGGCCTGCCCACCGACCTGGCCGCTACGTTTGCCAACCGCTTCTGGGACACCCGAGGGCGCGCCGGGCAGCCGCCAACGGACGACGCCCAGATCCCGCCGATCGTGGACTGGGAGGGTGAGCTGGGCTCGAACGCTTCGGGCGTGGGCGACGAGGGGATGCTGGTCGTGATCGTTCGCGGCAGGCTGCTCTACCGCTACCCGCACACGGCGTTCTACATGGCGCGGGCGGTGCCGAAGGCGAACGGCGATGGAGACAAGGTACCGGGGTCCGAGGAGCGCTACCCGGTGTTTCGCGGGACCATCGACCCCGACGTCACCTACCTCGGCTTCGACGTACCGATCGAGGAGGCCCGCGGCGATGACGGCGGCCTCGGCTGGTTCTTCGTGATCCAGGAGCAACCCGCCGCGCCGCGCTTCGGCCTCGACGAGCCGGGCAACGGAGACAACGAGCCGCCCGCGAGCTGGTCCGGCCTCGATTGGGCGGATGTGTTCCCCACCGGTACCGACCTCTCGGCGGTGCGCTACGCGACGGCGGCGGGTCAGCTCGCCGGCCCTCCGGCCGTCACCCTCCCGGTGCTCGGCGGGCGCGCCCAGCCGACGGCCACCTGGGGGGTCGACGCCGCCCAGATGGCGGCCATCACCTACCAGCGGCCGATGCGCGTCGCGATCCACGCGAGCACGGGGCTGCCGACGGAGGCGACGTAGCCATGCCCGCACCGGCAACCTCATCCCTCTCGGTTGGGGCCGGCACGCCCGGCACCGTGCTCCACATAGAGGGCCGCAACTTCGGTCCAAGAAGGCCGCAGTCCGCCGTGCATCTCCGACTGCGCGCTCCCGGCGCGCAGACCGCAACCGCGACGATCGACGACTGGAAGAACACGAAGATCGAGGTTCGTGTCCCGACGCTCGACGCGCTGGGCTCGGGGGGCGTCGCCGACCTGTGGGTGCGTAACGCCGACGGAGAGAGCCAACGCGTCCAGTTTACGGTCCGCGAGCCGACGGCGCCGGTGCTCGACGACGTGGAGCCCGACGCCGCGCTCGCGGGTGACGTCGTGACGCTCAGCGGCTCGGGGTTCGGAATCGCGCAGTTCGGCACGGCGGCGGTGCTGGTGAGCGACCGATCGGGCTCCGAGGTCGCCGCGACCGTCGGAGAGTGGAGCGCAACCCAAATCGAGATAGTAGTCCCGGACGCGGCGGCACTCGGCGGTCCGGGCGAAAAGCAGGTGCGGGTGCGAACGCTGTGGGACGACAGCGGCAGGCTGCCGCTGACGATCGCCGCGCCGCCGACGCTGAATGCCGTGCTCGCGACGGAGCGCCCCGGCGAGGTGGTGCAGGCGTTGCCGGGCGACGAGATCTTGGCCGAAGGCGTTGCGTTCGGCGCCCGAGACGCGCAGTCCGCGGTGCTGGTGGCGACGCCGGGCGAAGCGCCGGTGCCGGCGCAGATCGAACAGTGGACCGGCGCGCGGATCCGCTTTCTGTTCCCGGACGGTACGGGGGATCCTGGGCCCAAGCAGGTGAGCGTTCGCACGCGGTGGGGGACCAGCACCTCGGCGACGGTCCTACTCGAGGGCGTTCCGACGCTCTCCGCCACACCCGTCGCGATGCTGCCGCTTGCCCTCCAAACCCGCTTCATGGTCGGCGGCACCGAGCTGTGGGTCCGAGCGATCCCGGACACCGTCCACGTCGACAACCACGACAAGCGGCTCACCGAGGAGGAGGCAGAGCTGGGGGAACGCTACCGCGACGCAGGCGCGGCGGGTCGCGACGACGTGTGGCTCGACATCTCGACACGCTTCGGGGCGCCGCGCGCCGAGTGGATCGTCCGGTCCACCCTTGCCGGCACGGTGACCCGCCGCGACGAGCCGTGGGCGCGGGCGGCCCGGAGCCGATTGCTGCCGCGGAGGCTCTACGCGTTCGCCTACGACGACGACGGACAGCTCCTGGCGTCCCAGCACGGGCGGCCGATCCCATTCGAGCTGCCGATCGGACCGGACCCGACCGTGCCGGCTGACAGCGACCCTTCGCACGACGCCGGGATCCGCTGGATGGTCAACTTCGACGAGGCCTTAGCACGAGGGATGGCGATAAAGCTCTCCTTGCCCGACCCACCCCCAACGCGCATCGCTCGCCTGGTGGTGGTGGGCGTGGAGACCTCGCTCACCTCCGCCGGCGGGGCAAACGAGCTAGCCGGCGCGCTGACAGCCCACCGTTACACGCGCGGGATCGGCTTCCTGCCCGAGGGTACGCCGACCAACAACACCCCCGCGACGCCCGACACAGAAGACTCGCCGGGCCGTCCACCCGACGCGCCGGTCGGACCCGGTGCTGACACGAACGCCGGCGAGGCTGCCCGGGCGCTCGGGATCACGGCGTACGCGGCGGAGCTGTTCGGCGGCACCCCACACGCAGCCGAAGGCGAGGCGCTGCAGCACGCGCGCCGCAGCATGAACGCGGCGCTGTGGCCAGCCACGTGGGGCTACTTCCTCGAACACATGCTGGCGCCGGAAGTCGCACACGGCTCGCTCGAGTCGGGGCGGGAGCATTTCGTCGAATGGGTGCGCGGCTGCGGGCCGCAGCCCGTGCTAAGGATCGGCGAGCAGCCGCTGGGGCTCCTGCCGGTTTTGCCGCTCGCCGAATGGGCGCCGGCCGGCGAGGAGGCGCTGGAGCCGCTCGCCGGGTTCCTCCAGGAGAAGCTCCGCCCGATATGGAACGCGTCGGTGGCTGGCGTGCCGCGCGTCAGCGACGAGCCGCCGACACAAGAGGACAACGACGAGAACCCACTCCTCACCGTGCTTTCGATGCAGCCGACGTCGATCAGCTTCCGCGGCCGCAGCGTGCTCGGCATGGAGTTCGTCGAGGCCGCCTCGCGCTTCATCCGCAACCGGCTGTCCCTCGACCCCCAGTGGAAGACCGTGCAGCGCGATCGAGCGCGCGCCGTCCTCGACGCCCACGGGCTGGAGAGCTGGGACCCGAACGTCGTGCGGACCGTGTTCGCGGCGAACTACTTCCCGATCGAACTCCCGCTGGTCTACGGCGGCGACCATCCGCACTCGGACCCGCTCGCGACGGACTGGCTCTCGCTCCTCAACGGCGCCGGATGGA
>WUUC01195865.1_pt1 | contig 13473 bp, 11 predicted proteins | sample 6278441 | NCBI WGS metagenome assembly WUUC01 (sample SAMN13675441, study PRJNA597444) | soil metagenome | isolation source: soil | place: USA: Washington | collected 2017-10
TCTCAGGAACTGTTCTTCTGCCTCTTCTACGCGCTTATCGGACCATATTGTTAGTATCGCCATTTCCAGGAAATACTTCTTCAGGATCCAGGAGTTGTTCGTAGGCAGGTTGATGCCGTCAATTGCTACACCCTCTTCAAATATCTTGATCGCTTCTCTTTTCCTTTCTGCACTGAGGCCAGTACTCTGAAGGAAGAATTCGAGAAGCTTGCGCTCTTCTTCTTCGATCGTTGTATTCGCATGGGCAGCGGCGGCGATGATTTTCACTACTGAGAAACGGAGTTCTTCTCTCTCGTATTTAAAGAAATCGGCAACGATACGATCGGCATTGGTGTGTATCCACTGCCCAAAGATGAAGATGTCGAGGAACAGGAGACTGTTATGAAAGAACTGAACCCAGAAGTTGGGGCTGTAGTCTGAAGTATGTTCGATCCTTTTGTCGAGGATGCGTTCTGCAAGTTCCAGCGACGACTTCTTGCGTCCGAAGAGCGTCTTGGTGGGTGTCGCCAGTTCAGGGAATACGTTGTTATAAAAATTACCGATGCTCTCTACGGTCTTAAGGATCACTGTTGAGAGCTCGTCGGGATTCTTGATTTGTTTGTCGTAGAAGAGAAGGGAGCTGCTGATAAGGCTTTCTGCGAGCAGGATCTTCATACGGTCGCGTTCGTCCCATTGATCTGATTGAGGATGGTCCATTAAACTAATGGATTGTCCATACATCAGGCCCATAGGCTGAATGACGCGGTATAGCGAATGCTCGGGGTGCGACGCCTTCCGGCTTTCGGCGGCAAGATTTTTCAGAAGGTCCTGTCGGAACTCCAGATACTCTTTTAACCAGCCTTTTTCTGCAGGCTTCATCTAAGATTCAGGGGAGATTAAAACCGGCGGAGAAGATACGGCTTTTTTAATAGGTGGCTTTCAGGTTTCCGCACTATTAGAAAGTTTTCCAGCCTTTTTTATCGATTTCCCTTACAGCATCTTCGACCTTGCTCTGTAGCTGTTCCTTGAACCGTTCCAGGCGGGACGCCACCTTCGCATCATGGGTTGCGATTATTTGAGCGGCAAGGATCCCGGCGTTACGGGCACCATCAAGAGCCACAGTTGCCACAGGTACGCCGGCAGGCATTTGTAAAATCGACAAAACTGAGTCCCACCCGTCAATTGAATTGGAAGATTTGACCGGCACGCCGATCACGGGCAGGGTGGTGAGCGAGGCAACCATACCTGGCAGGTGGGCAGCTCCCCCCGCACCGGCCACGATCACCTTCAGGCCCCGCTTCCTGGCCTCGGTGGCGTAAGTCACCATGCGCGCAGGCGTGCGGTGTGCCGAGACGATCGTGACCTCGAAAGGAATTTTCACCTCTTCAAGGAACTCGGCGGCAGCCTTCATCACTTTGAGATCCGACTGACTGCCCATAATGATCCCGACAATTGGCTTCATGTAGTGACCTTTAATGTTTGCTTCACAAAGTTGATCTTCTTCTTCAGACTTTCAATGTCGCGGTCCACAATCGTCACGTGGCCCATCTTACGGAAGGGCTTTGTGATCTTCTTGCCGTACAGGTGCACGTGTGTGCCTTCGACAGCGAGTACTTCTTCGAGACCGCTGTAGTTGGCTACTCCGGAATGACCTTCTTCACCAAGGAGGTTAACCATGGCCGCGGGTAGCAGCGGATCGGTTCGCCCGGGAGCAAGACCGGTGATGGCACGAAGGTGCTGTTCGTATTGGGAAGTCACGTTCGCTTCGATCGTATGATGACCGCTGTTGTGGGGACGAGGAGCGATCTCGTTAACCAGTACTTTGCCGTCTTTCGTTACGAACATTTCAACTGCGAGTAATCCTACCATACCAAGTTTGTTGATCACTTTGGTAGCCAACTGCCATGCAATGTCGTCCGCAGCTGAAGAGATCTGCGCGGGCGAAAGGAGATATTCAACAAGATTGGCTTCCGGGTGAAACACCATTTCGACCGAAGGGAACGCCATGATCTCGCCGCGTTCATTGCGGGATACTATTACCGCGATCTCTTTTTGGAAGTCGACAAGTTTTTCGAGAACTCCCGGCGTATTGAATGCTTTGGGCAGGTCTGCAGTACTTCGGATCATCTGCACGCCACGGCCGTCGTATCCTTCTTTACCCAATTTGTGCACCGCGGGCAGGAGGTCAGCATGCTTTGCCACGTCGGCGCGGTTTTCAGTGAGAATGAAGTCAGCAGTCGGTATGCCGTTGTCTTTATAAAATTGTTTCTGAACCCGTTTGTCTTGTATGAGTTCGATGACCTCGGGTTGAGGGAAGACTTTCTTTCCTTTTTTCACGAGTTCTTTGAGGGCCGCCGTGTTCACGTTCTCGATCTCGATGGTGATAAGGTCGCATTTCTCTCCGAATGCCATGACTGTATCGAAGTCGGTGAGTTTTCCGCAGGTGAACCTGGAGATCTGGCTGCAGGGGGCTTGCGGGTCGGGGTCGAGTACGTTGAAGTCGATGTTCAGGTCGATGCCGGACTGAATGAGCATTCGCCCCAACTGGCCCCCACCAAGGATGCCGAGCTTAAAGTCCTGGTAGAATTTGTTCGCCATGCGGCTGTAAAAATAGCGCATATTGTAGAATGATCCGTGTATATACTGATCATTCACAGTGGTGGCACCAATAGTGGTGCCACCACTATTCAGATGCAAGTAAGTAAGACCGTAGCTGTAAGGATTACCTAACCACGAGACGTGCCGAGATGATCTGATCCCCAACTTCGATCTGATGTACGACCTCCATGCCGCTTACGACTTCAGCGAAGATTGTGTACTTACCATCGAGATGAGGCGTGGGCGAGTGAGTGATGAACCACTGGGTGCCCTCAGTGTCCTTCCCGGCTGAAGCCATACCCACGCTGCCGGTTTTGTATTTACGACGGGAAAATTCGGAACGAATTGAATAGTCCAGGCTGCCGAATCCGTCACCACGGTCACAGCCTGTCTGGATAACGAAGTTGGGAACGACACGATGAAAATACTTTCCATCGTAATACTTGTCGTTCACGAGTTTCACAAAGTTGACGACAGACCCCGGAGCTTCTTCGATAAACAACTGCATAACGATTTTACCCTTCGTTGTTTCAATTTCAACCTTTTGGTTTTTACCTATCGTGACTGCCAGGTTCCAATCTATCGGGTGATTGTATTCGTTCTTTAATGGCGGCGGAGGCGGGAGGTTTTTAAAGTAGTTGAGAGTCCGCTCGAGCGGCACGTAAGTTTCATAGTCTTTAGGAAGAGATAATTTCGCTTTTGCCTTTTCAAGAAAACTGTAATCTGTTATTACTCTTTTGTAACGCAATGCCGAATCCCCCAGCGCCTCGCATGCATAGAGTATTGCTCCCTGGTCGCCATCGGCGATGATATAGTCCCACATTTTAGCATAGTCCCTTGTGACCTCGATAGCAGCAGGGAATGTTTTGAGTCTATTCGTCCGGGCCAGCGCATTCGTCGCTGTCGACTTGATGAGTTTCTTGTCAGTTGCTTTGAATTGGTCTAACATGAACCCTGAATTTTGCCAGTTGTTGGTAAGGGCCATCAGCAGCGCCGCCTGCTGGTACGGGTTATCGGATTTACTATAAATGTCTTTCACTTCCTGGTTGACCACAGATGTCGGCGATGCTTTCAGGAACACTTCGTATAGCGTGGCCTGTGTTTGCCAGTTTTTTGCCTTTCGTGCCCAATCGAGGACTAACAATGAATCGGCAGCGGGAGCAACCGGACTGATAATTTCTGCGACTGCAATGGTGACATGAGCATTGGAGTCGACGAGGAGTTGCTCGTAATATTTCTTCGAAATCTCCCACGGTTGTGTACGAAGCGCCCGTGCAGCATTTACCCGTACGCGGTAGTCAGTATCCGTTATCGCATTCGCCAGAGCGGCAATTGTTTCTTCGGGCTTCAGTTTCGCGAGAGCATTTACCGCCGCCATTCTTATTTCAGGATCCCCATCAGACGCGCCCGAGATCAACGCCGCCGCGACACCAGGCTGTGGTTTGAACGCACTTCGTGAAAAGAAACTGGCAGCACCCAGTCGGGCATCCCGGCCCGATAATTTCCCGGAAAGTAAATATGCCTTGTTTGAAAGGATTGCAGCGGCATGGCTGATAGTGATGGAATCTGTTACTCCACGAAGCCCTGCACGAAAGATGCCCCAGGCGACACCTCCCAGGACAATGGTGTCTGAAACAGAGGTATCAAATGCAGCCAGGGATTTTTTTCTAACAACCTTTCCAAGCCCCTCGTACACTTCATGCAATTCTACCGGGTCTGTGCCGTAGATCATGAAGGCCAGCGGACCCTCGGCTCTGGAAATACCCATTTGCCCAAGAGCAAATGCTCTATTGACTTCGACTTTCGTGTCCTTTGACGGCTCTGCAAGGACCCTTCCCGCAGATGAATCTTGTACTGACCCTAATGCCAGTACAGCAGTTCTCTGGTATTCGACATTATCGGAAGTAAGATAGACAACTAAACTGTCGGTCGATCTTCTATCCTGCAGATCTGCGATCTTTAATAATTCCTTATCCTCAAACTTATTTTTTGGATTACTGCATGCAGCACAAGCCAGGATCAATCCGAGAAGAAAGATCAGTTGTTTCATTTTATAAGATCTTAAGCTTTATGCCGCTTGGCGTAGTCCACGACATCATTGAACTCGATGCCGGTCATTCTGATAGAATACAAAAGTAATCTCACTTCTTTCACATGAACATTACCATCTGCTTCTGAAAGTCGATACAGATGTGAGAAGGCTTCAAGTTTCTCCTGTTCGTTGCACTGATTTAGATAGTCTATCCCTACCTGGTAGATTTCTCTTTCTTTCTTGGATTCTATGTGTGCCCGAAATGCTTCGAATATGTCATCAGGAATTCCGTCTTTTTTTCTGATCGCATCCAGTGCTCTCTTTTCTAATTCACTGACTTCGCCATCGGAGCCCACTAGGAGATGGACCATGTAAAGAAGGCCGAGCTGGTAGTTCTTGTTCTTCGTCATCGGGGCGAGTTTCGGGGCCAACCCGACGATGTCGGGAGGGTGCCTAAATATAAAATAAAAAGCGGGACCGACGATTAATGATGCGGGTGAATCAGGATAAAAATTGGTATGCGGCAAGGGCACTTATGTAGGCCAGGCCGGTCATATATCCGAGTTGAATGAGTGGCCATTTCCATCCTCCCGTCTCACGCTTCACAATGGCGATCGTACTCATGCACTGCATCGCAAACGTATAGAATATCAGCAAAGAAAAACCCACGGCCATGGTGAACCTGGGTCCACCCGTTTCAGGATTCACTTCGTTTGCCAGGCGCTCCCGGATGGTAAGCTGATCCTCGGTGCTGCCAAGACTGTAGATCGTTGCTATGGTGCCAACGAAGACCTCCCGCGCTGCAAACGATGTGATGAGTGCGATGCCGATCTTCCAATCGAAACCCAACGGGCGTATCGCAGGCTCTATCGCTTTGCCAATGACACCTGCATAAGAATGCTCAAGCTTGTATGAAGCCACCCGGTCTGCCAGGCCCTCTTCGGTCAGTCGAAGATTTGCCGACTGCAGCAGAACTACCTCCTCGGCTTTATCCATCTGGTCGCCAGGACCGTAACTCGCGAGCACCCAGAGCACAATGGAAATCGCGAGGATCACTTTACCGGCTTCGAACACAAAAGCTTTTGTCTTGTCGACAATTGTTATACCTACGTTCTTCCACATTGGCCAACGGTAAGTCGGCAACTCCATGATCAGGTAGCTGCGTTCTCTTGCGTTGATGATGAACTTCATCGCCAGCGCCGACAGGATCGCTGCGAGGAATCCCAACAAGTACAGGCCCATCATCACAACACCTTGCAGATTGATGAACCCCCAGATCATTTTATCCGGTATCGTCAATGCCACAAGGATCGTAAACACCGGCAGACGCGCTGAACAGCTCATGAAAGGAGTTACGAAGATGGTTATCAGTCGGTCTTTCCAGTTCTCGATGGTTCGTGTGGCCATGATCGCTGGTATCGCACATGCCCAACCCGACATCAATGGCACAACACTTTTTCCGTTTAACCCAAAACGTCTCATGACCTTATCCATCATGAAAACCACTCTCGCCATGTACCCGGTTTCTTCAAGAATGGCGATGAAAGCAAACAGTACCGCGATCTGTGGAATGAAAATAACGATACCGCCAATCCCAGGTATGATCCCCTGAGATACCAAATCAAATAAGGGACCGTCGGGGAGAGATTTGTCAAGCCATTCGCTGAATGAAGCGAACGTCCCATCGATAAAGTCCATGGGTATCTGCGCCCACGCGAAAATGGATTGGAAGATGAGGAACAGTAGTGCGAAGAAGATCAGGTAGCCCCATACCTTGTGAGTGACGATCCTGTCGATCCTGTGTGATGTTTTTTTCCATTCGGGATTGGGGGCTTTGAGGATCACCTGGTTCAACAGATCCTGGATGAACTCGTAACGAAGAATGGTTTCAGCACCCTGGTATTTCCCAGGAAAAAACCCGGCGTCCTTTGCAATGCCGTGGATGTATCGCTTTTGATCTGCGTTGAGATGTGAGAGACTATCTGTTTGCTGAAGGAACTGGTATGCTTCGTAATCCGATCGCAATTCAAAACGATCTTTGATCTGGTGAACAACAGGCAGTATCTCGTTGTCGATTGTGAATATTTTTCGTGACGAAGGGTTTACGCGTTTTGCAAGAATATCTTTTAGTTCATCGATACCCTCACCGCTTCGTGCGTTGATCATCACCACGGGAATATCGAATGCGAATGAGAGTTTTTTGATGTCGATGCTCTGTCCCGACTTTGCCGCGAGGTCCATCATGTTCAATGCAAGCACTACAGGCAAGCCGAGATCAATGAGTTGCGTAAGCAAAAGGAAGCTGTTCTTGAGGTTGGTAGCATCGGCAATCAGTACTACTTCATCAGGATAGAATTCACTTTTCTGATCAGCAAACACTTCGGCTACAATCTTCTCATCCAACGTGCGTGCATAAAGGCTGTAGATACCAGGGAGGTCCATAAGGTCTGCCGGAGTGCCATTGACACTTAATACACCCGTTCGTTTTTCGACAGTAACTCCAGGAAAATTTCCGGTTTTCTGATTGAGACCAGTGAGTCGATTGAACAAAGAGGACTTGCCGGAGTTTGGTTTTCCGGCCAGCGCGATCCTCAGTCGTCTCGGCGCCGACATTTATTTAAGAATTGATATGGTAGAAGCCTCAGCCACTCGCAGTGACAGATCAAGACCCGATATACTCACGCAAATAGGATCACCGAATGGTGCAGCGAAATTGAAAGTCACCGAACTGCCAGGAAGGAAGCCCATCTCCAGCAGCTTGCTTGAGAAATCGTCGTTCTTGAATCCGGAGATAACAGCCACTTCTCCGGGTACCATATCGGCAACGCTCTTCTGTTTCTCGCTCAATTTTATTTAGATCAATTAAACGTTTGCAAGATAGAAATGCGTTCCCACGGAAGCACGGAAAGCACGGAAAAATGCGGGCACACTTGAATAGCTTGTGCTAACTTGAGTGTTTTCCGCGAGAGAAATGAAAAAGAAGACTAAAAGGAAGAAAGAGGAGAAAGTTCTACCTCAAAAACTAAAAGATATACCTCCACAGGACGAAGAAGAAAAGCCATTTGATTTCGGAGGCATACCGGAAAGGGATTTGAAGAAGAATTTGGGATGTGGTTAACTTACCAGTTTAAATACTTTCCGCGTGGAACACACGCTTCACACGTTCACTCGTACTTGTCAGGATCTCGTACGGTATCGTATTGATCTTTTGCGCCACTTCGGCTATCGGCAGATCTCTTCCAAAGACGATCACCTCATCTCCTTCGCGTGCATCCATTCCAGTAACGTCGATCATGGTCATGTCCATGCATACATTACCGACTACAGGTGAACGTTTTCCATTCACAAGCACTTCACCCACACCGCGACTGAATGCCCTGCTGAATCCATCAGCGTAACCGATCGCTATCGTCGCAACGGTCATATTGTTTGTCGCCATTCCTTTTCGTCCATAACCGATCGATTGTCCTGCGTGAACAATCCTGATCTGAGATATCACAGTTTTTAATGTTGCCACCGTGTGCAGGTCTGCTTTCTTTTTTCCATCAGTTGGATCAACACCATATAGACCGATACCGAGTCTTACCATCTCAAACTGAAGGTGGGGGAATCTCAGGATGCCAGGTGAATTCAATACGTGACGCATCGGCCTTCGCTGAACGGCATTGCACAACAGCTCATATCGTTTGGAGAAGATGTCAACCTGCTCTTTGGTGAATGCATCGTGTTCGGCTTCATCGGAGCCAGCGAGATGGCTGAACACGGAAGATATCGTAAGGCCAGGATGTGATTTCAATATCGATATCAATTCGGGCATATCGGCCTCTTCGAAGCCAAGTCGGTGCATTCCACTGTCGATCTTGATATGCACAATGGATGACCGCCGGCCAAGGAATCGAACGAAAGCACGAAGGATCTTAAGACTATAAATCTCCGGTTCAAGCTGGTATTCGAGCAATGAAGGAAAACTTTCTTCCGACGGATTCATGACCATAATCGGCAACGAGATCCTGTTCTTCCTCAACTCGATGCCTTCATCAGCATAAGCAACGCCGAGATAGTCGACACGATGATACTGCAGGAGATTTGCGACCTCTTCACTGCCGCTTCCGTAGGCGAATGCCTTCACCATCACCATCAGCTTCACACCAGGCTTTAGCAGCGATTTGAAATAGTTAAGATTATGAACAACGCAGCTCAAGTCGATCTCCATCACAGTACCATGAACCTTTCGTTGCAAGCGCTGTACGATAGATTCGAAAAGGAATGTTCTCGCGCCCTTCACAAGGATCACAGACGACTGAAACATTTCGGTGTCAAGATCCACCAGGAATGCGTCGGTATTGGGATAAAATGATGTTTCCGGAACGCCGCGGAAATAAGGCTCATGGGAAAGCAATACAGGTCCAATGCCCACGAAAACGTTCACCCCGGCGCGTAACACGGCACCGGCAATCTCTTTCACGAGGTCTGTGTCGGGCAGGCCCGACTGAAGAATATCGGAAAGTATAAGCGCCTTTTTTTGCTTCTGCTGACCAGCCAGGAAATCAAGGCTGATCTGGAGTCCCGCGAGATCATTATTATAAGTATCGTCGATGATGAGGCTTTGATTGACCCCTTGTTTCAATTCCAACCGCATGGGCACCGACTTCAGGCTGTTGATGCCATCCTGGATCATACCATCGTTGATCTTGAGATACAACATCAGAACGATACAATGCACGAGGTTCTCGTGGGAAGCTGCATCGATGAACGGAGCTGTATAGAAATGATTCTGTCTTTCAAAGGTGACTTTGATCGAGCCGTCTTCGTTGTTGACTACACGGACGGTCGCCGAGGGACTGTCGCCCCAGTCGAGCATCCTTGTGGTAAATGAAAGCTGTTCTATTTCTTTGCGGATGTCTTCGTGGTCAGAGCAATAAATGAGCACTTTCGCTTCCTTGAACAACTCAAGTTTCTCCCGGACCTTCTGAGACCTGTCCGTGAATCCTGCGTCGTGGGACGATCCAATGTTGGTGAAGATGCCTATTGTTGGTTGAATGATCCGTTGTAGACGCGACATCTCGCCGGGTACCGAAATACCCGCTTCAAAAACTCCCAGTTCGTGGTGCGCTTGCATCTTCAGAACTGACAGTGGAACGCCGAGTTGCGAATTGTAACTGCCCGGGTTCTTCACGATGCTGTATTGAGGGGCTAGCAACTGGTAGATCCATTCTTTGACGATCGTCTTGCCGTTGCTCCCGGTGACACCGACGACCGGGTATTTAAACCGCGGCCGATGATGCTCTGCAATATCCTGCAGCGCTGTGAGACCCGATGGCGCCTTGAAGAAATTTGCGTCAGGAAATGATTTCAGGTCGACGTCACGTTCAATGATGAACATTCTCAAACCTGACTTATACAACTCAGTGATATAAGCATGTCCATCGTGGCGTTCACCTTTGATAGCTACGAAGCACGAATCGGTATGCGCCGACTTGCGGCTGTCGGTAAGGAACGACCGGATGATCCTATCTTCTTTTAGTTGGGCGATAGTCCCCGTAGAAACTGAAGGTAATTTTGAAAAAGAAATCATCGTTAGAACAATCGTGCCCCGTTTGGAACACTTCTCTCAATAGAACATAATACTACATTGCTCTGATCGTCGGGGAAACCTGTTACCAATACTTCCGACTGAAAAGTGGCGATTTGACGCGGCGGGAAGTTAACAACGCAAACTACTTGTCGGCCAATAAGGTCGACCGGTCGATAATAAGATGTAATCTGTGCGCTCGACTGTCGAATACCGATTTCCGTGCCCAAGTCGATCCAAAGCTTAAAAGCAGGTTTTTTGGCCTCAGGGAAGAGTTCGGCTTTGACTATGGTTCCTGCACGCAAGTCAACTTTCTCGAAATCTTCCCATTTTATCATGCCAAAATTTGATTAAATTGCATATACCTGAAAGTAGCAGGTTCCCTGTCAAGTCCGGATTTCAATGAGAGTTAAATTTTCACATCTACTACTGCCAGGCATTCTAAGCCTGATGTTATCGGCGGCCTACACAGCCTCCGCGCAGGACGATGTGCCGGTACCCGGACCAAGCACACAGAATATCTTCAACCAGGATCCCGCAATCTACGATGAAAAGCCACTGATGATGGAACAAGATCAGCGCTTTAAGTCCATGGATTCATTACAACACAAGTCAGCTACTCCGGCAGCAAAATCGAAAGCAAACGACCCCAAGAAGGCACAGGCTGAAGGAGACCCAATGAATTTTAATTTCCTGCATTACATCATTCAGAGATTCAAAGCGTCTGAATTGATGATGGAATAGGCAACGATGCACGGTAATGATGATGAGCGCTGAGGCGCTTTTTTTATTTCCAGGCTTTCTGCCCCAGCAGTCATCGAAGCGCCCCGGGTGAGCTTTTAACTCTCAGTAAACTCTTAACTCTTACCTCTTAGTTCTTAGCTCTTAAGTGCTTTTTACAAGGAACGACTCGAGGTCTTCAAGTTTCAAAACCCCTTCATAGTACGCTTTGCCAAAGATCACGGCAAACACACCCATATCATTCAGTTGCTTGATGTCATCTACACCGCGGACGCCACCGCTGGCGAGGACTTTCAGTTCCGGGAACCTGTCGATGATCTCCTGGTAAAAAGAAAACGCCGGCCCTTCGAGCACACCGTCCCGGGAGATGTCGGTAGCTTTCAAATATTTCAATCCACGTTCGTAGAAGAATTCCACGTGATCAAACAGGTTGATCTCAGATCTCTTCTGCCATCCGCGGAAAGCGATTGTTTTTGATTGAATGTCGACCACGTCGGCACCGAGTGTAATCTTCTCACGGCCATACGACACAATCCATGAAGCGAAGAGGTTCGGATCGATAATTGATATACTGGACGCGGTGATATAATCGGCTCCGTATTCATATGCCTTGCTGATGTCGCCATCGGTGCTGATACCACCAGTGAAATCGATCTTCAGATCAGTATGCCCTGCAATGGTCTCAATAACGTGATAGTTCTTAGGACTTCCCTTTTCCGCCCCGTCGAGATCGACCACGTGTACCACTTCGATACCATGACCTTCAAACCGTTTGGCGAGATCGAGCGGGTTTTCGTCGTAAGCCTTTTCACTCAAAGGGTCGCCTTTGCGCATCTTTACCACCTTGCCTTGCCTGATTGCTATAGAGGGAATAACCTGGATCATGTTCGGACTCTTGAGTCGTTAAAGTTAATATCAATTTTGCATACTTTTGACCATGGCATCTAAGCGTATTTTCATTAGGCGTCTTTTGTTGTCTTCATTGTTTGCGCTTGTGGCATTTTCGGGCTGGTCACAGTCTAAAATCAACCATTATACAGCGCCAATAAACCACCCGAGTATCAACGTTTCATCGCCCTACGTGAGCCTTGAGGGCCGTTCTATCCTGTTTGTTTCCGACAACGCCGAGGACAATTTACCTACCGTGTTCTGGTCAACAAAGCCTGACGGGGTCAACTGGAAAGAGCCTGGGGCCTTGCCAAAAACACTCAATGGACGGTTGAATTTCCTTAACGGCTTCAGCTTGTCGCCGGACGGCAGACAAACCTTCATCTCCACCACGAAGGGTGGAGGGCTCGGCGGCTACGACCTCTATGTGGCCGATTTGAAGGGCACATACTGGGGCGAACCGATGAATGTAGGACAACCGGTGAACTCGAAAGAGAACGAAGCCTGTGCCTCGATCACTACTGAGGGCACCATTATGTACTTTATGCGCTGTACGAAAATGGATGCCAGGAAAGCAACGGGCTGTAAACTGCTGGTATCGACCCGAAGAACGGTAACGGACCGTTGGCAGACGCCCACTGAACTTCCGGCAAACATCAATACAGGGAACTCCCAGGCTCCCCGTATCATGGGCGACGGAGAATCACTTATTTTCTCCTCTGATCAAATGGGTGGTAAGGGAGGAATGGATCTCTTTATCACCAAACGGCAGGGTACGAACTGGAGCAAACCAGTGCCTCTCGATTTTGTAAACACACCCAATGATGATCAATATGTATCCGCCAACTCATTAGGCAGGTACCTGGTGATGGATGCGCCGACAAAGACCGCAACAGAGATCATTGAAGTACTGTTCCCAGCCGAAATCAAACCGAAGGCTGTGATGAAAGTGGAGGGACGCGTGGCGGGCCCTTCAAATCTTGCGTCACCGTATGTGAATCTTATCGACAAAAGAACGCAGTCGAGATTGCTTACAACAAGACCAACGAAAGAGGGATCGTTTATTATGTATCTCATTGAAGGCAACGTTTACAATGTTGTGATAGATCCTGAAGAAGATAACTATACATTCTTCTCACGTGAGTTCGATCTGACAGGCGAAAAAATATCGACGCTCGAAAAACTTGATGCTGTCCTGAAGCCGGTAGCTGCAGGTGATGTCATAGAACTCGGTGGAGTACAGTTCAAAGAACACTCGGCAGAGATGACCGAGTCGTCGAAGACAGAGTTGCGGAAAGTAGCGCGGTTGATGAATGGCGCACCTTCGTTGAAATTCAATGTGGAAGTAAGCTTATACGGTTATCACAAGGATTCACTTCAATCGAATCCCGACCTTACAGAAGTCATTTCAGATACACTACATTTCGCGATTACAAAAACTTCCACGGACAGCACGGGAGTTGTGACTACGGAAACAACAGATTCAGTTGCGGTGAAAACAACATATCACAATGACCGCACTCAACACCAGGCCCTGGAGGTTGTAAACTATCTTATTGAACAGGGAGCGCCGGCAAGGAGGGTGATGCCCGCCAGCAGGTTATTCGAAGCAATTCCGGAAGAGCGTAAAACTATCGTGAAGCTTATCGCCCGGCAACAGTAA
>WUUC01217130.1_pt1 | contig 13471 bp, 11 predicted proteins | sample 6278441 | NCBI WGS metagenome assembly WUUC01 (sample SAMN13675441, study PRJNA597444) | soil metagenome | isolation source: soil | place: USA: Washington | collected 2017-10
CCGTGACCTCGAAGATGAAGAGCGGCGGCGCTTTGCTCCCGCGATTCTTGCCGACCTGAAAGCCGCCCGCCACCCTCACGTAGAGTTCGAGCGAAGCCTCCGTCCCGTCGCTCAAATCGGCGATGCGCGCCAGATTCGACCGATCCTCATAACGCATCGGCAGGTAGTTGAGCAGGTCTTCGACCGTCGCCTCGCCCGCGTCACGCTTGCCCGACGAAGATGCCAGCGCCAGCGCCAGCTTCCTCGCCGTGGCCGCGCCGAGCCGAGAGACGCCCTGCTTCGACAGCTCAAGAACCGGCGTTGTGAGCGACAGCGACATGAGAATGGAATGAAGGATGAGGGAGCAAGGATGAAGGATGAGGGATGAAAAGGAAAAAGCGTGCTTGCTTCATCCCTCATCCCTCATCCCTTGTCTTTACGCCGTCGCCGTGTTGGCGGGCGCGCAGAAGCGGTCGAAGGCTTGGGTAAGCTCCTGCGCAATCTGTTCGGCGAAACGGGTTTCAATCTGGTGGCGCTCCATCATGTAGACGAGCTGGCCGTCTTTGAAGAGCCCAATCTGCGGCGAGGATGGCGGGTAGGGCGCGAAGTGCTCGCGCGCTTTGATGGTCGCGTCGATGTCGGCCCCCGCGAAGACGGTGATGGTGCGGTCTGGGCGAGCCTCGTTTTGCAGCGCCATCGCGATGCCCGGTCGGGCCTTGCCCGCCGCGCAACCGCAGACGGAATTGACGACCACCAGCAGCGTCCCCTTCGTCTCGCGGATGGCCTCCTCGACCTGCTCCGGTGTGCGCGTCTCCTCGACGCCGTGGCGCGTCAGGTCTTCGCGCATGGGTTTGATGAGAATTTCAGAATACGGCATGTTCGTTCTCTCCTTAATAATTCAAGCTGTGCTCAACTACTTTAACGCGACTCCGGCGAAAGCGCATCAAGGCGGAAGCCACACCGGAGGGATGAAGGATGAGGGATGAAGAAGAGAAGGGAACTTTCATGAGCCGCTCCTTCATCCTTAATCCCTTTCCTCATGGTCTGGCCTTCGCCTCGTTGATGGTGATGCGGCGCGGGTCTTCGCCGTCGCCTTCGATTGAGACTCGCCACGCCGGGGCGTGCAGAGGATAGAGACCCATTCGCTCGGCCCATTCGATGACGAGGACGGCGCGCTCGTCCGCGAGCAGTTCGTCAAGCTCGACGGCGTGCGCGGCGCTCGGGCCTTCGTCGAGGCGGTAGAGGTCGAGGTGATAGAGCGTCAGGCGGCCTTCGTCGTGGCGGTTGACCAGCGTGAAGGAGGGGCTGGACACCTCGTCCGGGTCGAGCCCGAGCGCGGAGGCAAGGCCCTTGACGAAGACCGTCTTGCCCGCGCCGAGCGTGCCGCTCAGGAGCAGTATCTCGCCGCCCGAGAGACTTGCGCCGACCGTTCGCCCGAGGTCAAAAGTCTCTACGGCGCTCCGCGAAGCCCACTCGCCCGTGGGGAAAGTCCCTTTCGCGTATGTGCTCAAGGCTCTTCTCCTTTCGCGTCGAGCACGCGGAGGGCAGCGCCAACGTGGCTTCGGATGTCAGAAGCCACCATGGCGCGCATCCCACGCTCGCGCGCCGCGAGGTCGCCCGCCAGCCCGCCCACGTAGACGGCGGCGATGGTTGCCGTCAACGCGTCTGCCTCAGTCTTCAGCGCGCCGAAGGCTTGTGCGTTGAAGCCCGCGATAATGCCCGTCAGCGTGTCGCCAGACCCTGCCGTGCCCAGACCCGCGTTGCCGGTCGGGTTGACGAAGACGCGCCCGTCAGGCGCAGCGATGAGCGTGCGCGTCCCCTTGAGTACGACGATTAACGCGTGCGCTTCCGCGAACTCCGACAGCACGCGCGCGCGTTCAATCAAAGCCTCGCCGTCACGCGCCCCGAGCAGGCGCAGCATCTCTCCTTCATGCGGCGTGAGGATGAGCGGAGCTTCGGGCGTGCCGCGCAGCTCGGAGGGCCACGGCGCGAGCGCGTTCAGCCCGTCCGCGTCTATCACGACCGGAGTGGTGCGCCGCTCGACCACTTCGCGCACGAATCGGCGCGTCTCCGCCGATTCTCTTGAGAGCCCGCAGCCGACGGCGATGACCGTCGCGCGCGCACCCAGTTTCTCGACCTGCTCGAACGCATCGCCGCCGACAGCGCCCTCGACTGTCTCGGGCAGTCCCGCCGTCATCACTTCGGGCATCAACCGCGCCGCCGCCGCAGACATCGCCGAAGTGGGAGTCGCCAGAGTCACCAGTCCCGCGCCGGAGCAGATAGCCGCGTCCGCGCACAGCACCGCCGCCCCCGTCATGCCGCGCGACCCGGCGATGACGAGCGCGTGGCCGTGCATGTTCTTGTAAGAGTCGGGCGCGTAGCGCGTCGCTTCGAGCCATGCGCGCACGTCGGCGGCTTCGGTGAGAAAAAGTTTCGAGGGGGCCGAATCGACGAGCGCGGGCGGCGAGCCGATGTCTGCCACGACCAGTTGGCCGTTGAAGAGCGCAGCGGGCGGGAGCACGTTGGCCGGTTTCGGAGCGGTGAAAGTGACGGTCAGGTCGGCACGGACGGCGACGCCCGCAGGCGAGGCGGAATCGGCGTCGAGGCCCGAAGGGAGGTCGAGCGAAATGATGAGCGGGGCCGATTTGCCCGCACGCTCGCGCGATGCACGAAGCAGGTCGAGGTGCGCCACAATCTTGGTGTAGACGCCTTCGAGCGGGCGTGCGAGCCCCGTGCCGAAGAGGGCATCCACCAGCACGTCGTAGCCGTGGCGGGTGCTTGCAATCTCTTCCCACGCGGCGATGTCCGCGCACTCGTTGAAGGAGAGCGGCGAAGGGTGTCTCTGTGAACCGGCGGCGAAACTGGCTAGGTGCTGCACTATCTCGAAATTAGCACGCGCGTCGCCGCGAGCGTCTTCCACACTCCCGAAGAGGACGACATCGACGTGCGCCCCGAGCGTCCAGAGCACCCGCGCCAGCGCCGCGCCGTCGCCCCCGTTGTTGCCGCGCCCGCAAAGCACCTGTACGGTTTTACGTTCGAGGTCTTGGGAAAATCTGGCGGCAATGGCCCGCGCCGAAGCGTTCGCCGCCGCTTCCATCAACAGCAGAGAGGGCGTCGCGAACCGCTCGGTCGTGAGGCGGTCAATCTCGCGCATCTCGGCTGCTGTGACAATTTTCTGCACGGACAGAGATATTAAAGAGGGAGTCGTGTGCGGGTCAAACCCTGCGGCGGCGCGACGCGCTGAAGTGCCTGAAAGGGAGCAGAGCCCCCAAAATCAAAAAGGCGCTGCCGCCTGCGCCTGTCCGCTACGCCTGCCGCCTCGCCGAGCCCTACTCTTTTGTTGTACCCGAAAGAAATGTTTAATGAGTTTGGCTCTCCAGAAATTTTAGAAAATATTTCTGAATCGCGAGAGAAATGCGGAATAAAGGGAAAAACAAAGCCGGACGAGAGCAAATCTCGTCCGGCTTCGACTTCAAGGCCCGTATGGTACAGACGGGAAGAGTAGTTTGAGCGCTTATTTCCCGGCGGCTTTGCGGCGGCGGCGCACGCTGGCGGCGATGCCGGAAATACCAGTGCCGAGCAGGAGCAGCGTCGCGGGCTCGGGAATCGTAGTCTGCTGCGCGGCGGTAATCTGGCCCGTCAGAGAAGCGATCTGACCGGGGTCAATCGCAAGGTCGTTGACGCTGAAGGCGAACGACCCGCTGCCGCAAGTGGTCTGCTGGCCGGGGACGGTGGTCGCCCCGCAGTTCGTGTCGTTGAAAGTAAAGATCTGCGGCGTGTTGTTGAAGTCGATGACGATGCCGCCGTCGTCGGCTGCCCGCACCGTGCCGGTCAAAAGAGCAGTGAAGGTCGCGGTGTTGGAGCCGTTGATGCCCTGAGGCGCGGTGAAAGTCACTTGCAGCGTGAACTGCTGACCGTTGTAGGTATTAGGTGCGGTGCTCAGCGAGAAAGAGCCGAGATTGTTGACATTCGCGCCCGGGTTGGCGTTGCCGCCGAGCCCGCGAATCCCGTTCGCGGTCGTGCCGCTGAACGTCGAATTGCTGTATGTCAGGCCGAGAAAGGTTGCGCTCGCACCGGGCGCGCAGGCCGCGCCGAAGCAACCGGCGGTATTTCCGGCGATGAAAACTTCGTCAGCCCGCGCTTCGCTCTGTGCGAGAGTGAAAAATGCGATGGCGGCGATACTGAGTGCGAGTGGCTTTACCATCGCGAAAAAGCGGTTGGTCATGATTCTTCCTCCGTCGTTCCTTCTTCAAACCTTGGGTTCTGTGTCCGAGTGCACTCCGTTAACTTCGAGCGTTTCGTCCGCGCGGGAGCGGGGCGTGCCACCGCACAGCGATTACAAGAGACGAGCGCTGATGGGTAATGCTTTCAACGCCACTCTTGCTTACAAAGACCTTGAAAAGAAGCTTTTTGCTCTCACAACGCCGAAGAGGGTAGTTCACGTATGGCCGTGGAGATTTCAAGCTTTCTGGACTTCGATAATCCCAGTAAACACCTAATTCTTCGGCAGTTTCAGAAAAGTGAAAGCGAATTTACCGGCTTCCAGAAAAATTGTAAAGCCTTTTTTATAAGGTAAAGGGGCATGAGCTGGTTTCGATATATATAAAACAGCGAGCCGTTGACGATTACCAGTCGTCAACGGCTCACCAAATCTTGGGCTTCCGCGCCCGGGCTTCGGAAAGAGACGTTCAAATCCGCGCTTTTATTCTTTCGCGCCCTGACGGCGGCGTCTCACGCGGGCGGCGACCCCGGCCAGCCCCGTGCCGAAGAGAAGCATCGTCATCGGCTCAGGGATGGGGGCATGACCGTTGCCCGCAACGTCGCTATCGCCACCATTAACGGCCTGAAAGCGCGCAAAGATGGATTCGGCAACCTGCTCGGCGGTCAGGCCCGCGAAGTCACCCGAGATGGTGAAAGTGGCGCTGGTTCCTCCGGCGATGCCGTCGTTGACGCTGCCTCCGCCGAAGGTCGGGTTACCGTTCGTCTTATTAATTAGAACCAGATCGAAGGTGGAGACGAAGTTCTGCGCCCCGGCGGTCGCGTTCAGGTCGAAGGCGAGCGCGTAATTGTTGTTGGTGGAAGACACGAGAGTGTAGCTATTCGAGCGGTTGCCGGGCAGCGCGAAGCCGATGTTGGTAATCGTGCCGGTCGAGCCGGGCGCGACCGAGGTGTTCGTGATGGTGAAGGTGAACTGGTTGCCGACCAGCGAGTAGTTGGAAATGGACGCGGTGACACCAGTGCCGTTAATGCCGGTAATCGTAAACGAATCGGCGCGCGCCACCGTGTTCAAAGCCATCATGACCATCACGGCGGCTGTTGAGAGTAAAAGCTTGCGAAACATGTAACGCCTCCCCTGTCGAAATTGTAGTTGTCGCTTACCCCGAAATGCTTTTGAAATTTTGGAGCAGCGCGTAAAGAGCACGGTTGCAAGAGCGCCCAAAGCTCTTCGCCATTCAATACTTCGGCGGAATTTCTGCTTACTCTATCGAAGAAAGATGAGCAATCGCGAGGCTTTTCCAGAAAATGCGAGTGTGCCGAGAGGTTTACCAGAAGAATCCCGGAAGGTCAACGCTTAAATATAAGTTGTTACGCTGCGTGCTTTAAGACCTTCCGCGTTTGAGCAGGCGCGTGAAGCGACCAACGACGGCGCGCGCCTCGGGCAGACCCCACGCGGAGGTGACGGCGAAGTAGAGCAGTCCGAAGGGCGTGAGGACGAAGGCGGCGACAAGGATTGGATGCAGCGCGCCGAGCGAGAGCTTGATGACCCAGCCGACTCCGGCGCTCACGATGGCCGCGAGCCAGAGCTTGGAGAGAAAGGAGGGGCCGAGGCCCGTCCGCCCTATCTGCTGGTTGAGCTTGCGCCGCAGGAAGATGAACTCAATCCAACCAGCCACACCTGCCGAAGCCGTCAGGCCGACAGCGCCCCAGCGCGCATCGACGCCGAGCAGCGGCGGTAGATAGATGGCCGAGACGTAGCCGAGCATGATGGCTAGGACGACGTGCAGGAGCGCGAAGCGGAAGGGCGTGCGCGTATCGTGCAGGGCGTAGAAGGTCGAGGCGTAGAGCCTGCCGAGCGTCGTCGGGAGGAGCCCGATGGAGGAACCGGCGAGGATGCCCCAGACGTAGAGCACGTCGGCGTGCGTGAACTTGCCGGTCTGGTAGAGAGCCCCGGCCATCACGTCGCCGAGCGCGATGAAGCCGATGATGGACGGCACGATGAAGAAAGAAATCTGCCGCAGCCCCGCGTCTAGGCGCTTTCGCAACTGCGCTGCGACCTCCGTGCGCTCGCCGACGGCGCTCGACATCGCGGGCAGTTCCGCCGCCGAGACCGACATCCCGAACAGGCTCACGGGCAGAGTGTAGAGGCTCTGCGTGAAGTTGAGGGCGGCGACCGCGCCCGTGTCGAGAAAGCTCGCTATCATCCCGTCCACGAAGGCGCTTATCTGCACCACGCCGCGACTGACGAAGACCGGCAGGAAGTTGCGTATCACGGTTCGCACGCCCGCGTTCGTCGTGTCTAGAGAGAGCCGCACGCGGGCGAGGAGCCTGAGCACCGTCGGGAATTGGATGGCAAACTGCAAGGCGCTCCCCACGACCGAGCCCCAAGCGGTGAACTTTGCGACCTCGCCCCACACTTGCAGGTTCGTCGAATCGACAGTGCTCACGGAACTGCCCGACCACACGAGCGCGAAGATGATAGCGACGTTCCAGATGACGGGCGCTGTATAGGAGAGAAAAAATCGCCGGTGACTGTTGAGCACGCCGAGACACCACGCGGAGAGCACAAGCAGCCCCGCACCGGGAAAGAAGATTCTGACGAGACTGAGCGTCAGGTCACGCTTCTCTCCTTCAAATCCGGGGGCGATGAAGTCCGTCAGAAAAGGCGAGGCGAGGACGCCGACGAGCACCAGCGCGGAGGTGATGAGCGCGAGAATAGAGAAGACCGCACCGGCCACGCGCTCCGATTCCTCGCGGTCGCCTTGCGCGAGGAGCTTCGCGTAGACGGGGATGAAAGAGGCCGAGAGCGCGCCCTCGCCGAAGACGTTTTGCAGGAAGTTGGGGATTTTGAAGGCTGCGACGAAGGCGTCGTTGGCCGCCGAGTTGCCGAAGTAGTGCGCGAAGACTCGCTGTCGAAGCAGCCCGACGATGCGGCTCAGGAGTATGCCCGCGCCCACGAGAAACGCGCCGCGCCGGGTGCTCTCAGCCTGTGGCGCTGGTCTGGCTGTTTCGGCTGTTTCGACTGTGGTGGCCGCATGCTGGTCGGCGGGGAACTGGCCGGTGACGCTCCCGAGTTGAACGACGGACTCTCCCGCGACGATGTCAGCCTCTTCATGCGTGGTGGCCGTTGCCGGACTGGCCTCGCCGTCGGCCCGTGGCGCGGTGTCTGGTTTCTCGTCCGTGCCGTCCGTCCCTGCGTCTTGATTCGTCATCTGCTTCGGTTATTCCGCGGCGGTGAATCTTCACTGAACCGGAACGCCGGGATGGCTCTTTAAAGTTCGTAGTCTTTAATCTTCGTCAGGAGCGTCTTGTAGCTGACGCCAAGCTCTTCGGCGGCGCGCGTCTTGTTGCCTGCGTGAGCGTTGAGGGCGTCGGCAATCTTTCGCCGCTCGACCAGATGTACGACGCGCTCGACGGCCTCACTCAGCGTGCCGTTCAAATCCAGCCCGGCATATCTCGCTTCGTCGGAAGGGCCGGAGGAGCCCGCGGCGGGCAGCCCGAGGTCGGCGGGCGCGAGCGTCAGCGAGTCGGCGAGGATGCACGCGCGCTCGATGGCGTTCTCAAGCTCGCGGACGTTGCCCGGCCAAGAGTGTGCGCGAAGCGCCGCGAGCGCCGCGTCGCTCAAAGTGGCTTCGCGCTTCCTCAATTCCTTGCCAAGTTGGGCGGCGAAGTGTCGCGCGAGGAGCAGAACGTCTTCGCCGCGCTCGCGCAAGGGGGGAATCTCGACGGGGAAGACGGCGAGGCGAAAGTACAGGTCGCGCCGGAACTCGCCGCGCTCAGCCGCCGACTGCAAATCGCGGTTGGTCGCAGCCACGATGCGCACGTCCACGGCGACGGGCGCGCGCCCGCCGATGCGATCCACCATCTTCTCTTCAATCGCTCGCAGGAGCTTGCTCTGCGCGCTCAAGGGCAGCTCGCCGATTTCGTCGAGGAAGATGGTTCCGCCCGAGGCCAGCTCGAACTTGCCGGGGCGACGCTCGGTCGCGCCCGTGAACGCGCCGCGCTCGTGGCCGAAGAGTTCTGATTCGATGAGCGTCTCGGGGATGGCCGCGCAGTTGACGGCGACGAAGGCGCGGTCGCGACGTGGCGAGAGGTGATGGACGGCGCGCGCGAACAACTCTTTGCCCGTGCCGGATTCGCCGAGCAGAAGGACGTTGGTGTCGGTCGCGGCGACGCGCTGCGTCTCTGCGACGGCGCGCTTGATGGAGTCTGACTCGCCGACGATGCGCGGGAAGCCATAGCGGCGCGACCATTCTTCGCGCAGCATGACGTTCTCGGTGCGCAGTCGAGCCTGTTCAAACGCGCGCTCGACGAGGAGCAGAAGGTGATTGGAATCGACGGGCTTCTGTAGAAAGTCGTGCGCGCCGTCCTTCATCGCCTGCACGGCCTCGTCAATCGAGCCGTAGGCGGTCATCAAAACCACGGGCAAGTCCGGGTCGGCGGCGCGCGCCGCGCGGAGCACGTCGAGGCCGGAGCCGTGCGGCATGCGCAAATCCGTGAGCACGAGGCGGAAGGGCGCGCGCTGTAGCTCCTGCGCCGCAGCGCGCGCGTCCTCGGCCTCTGCGACCGAGTGGCCCGCGCTCTCCAACGTCAGGCGCAGCACGCGTCTGAGGCTCTCTTTGTCTTCGACAATCAGGATGTCAGGCATAAAGGACGGAGGTCAGAGGAAGGAGGAGGGAGGTCAGTAAAAACTGTCTTCACTAACCTCTGACCTTCGTCCTCTGACCTCTACTCTTTCGTGGCGGATGGTAGCGACGCGCGCGCGAGTGTGTCAAGGATGAGGACTGAAATAAAAGCGCGCGGGCGACGACCTTGAGGTGCGACGCCCGCGCGGGAGTTTGATTGAAGGGTTCGGGCCTATTTTTCCTGCACGCCGAAGACACGGACGCCGATTACCTTCAACGCGTTGGTGACCTTGACGGAATCATATTGGACGGTCGAGTTGCCGCCGCCGTTGGTCTGGAAGGTCGGCGCGAGGAAAGGATGCTCCTCGTCGTTTTCGTCGGCGGGCCACGTGCGGTCGAACTTGGCGACGACGATTGCGCCGAGGATGTCGCCGTTGCCGCCGCCGTTGCGCGTCATCGCACCCTCACCGAGGACGAGGATGATTCCGTTGAAGCTCGCGTTGCCGCTCATCGAGAGAGTGCCGGTCACGACGAGCAGGCCCGTCCCGCTACGGAGGTCACAGTCGCCATCAACGAAGGTGAGCTGCGGCGACGACTCGCTCCCGAAGTCGCTAGGAGTGCCAGTGAAGTAGCGGTCGTTGGATGAAGCCGTCGCGGCCAGTTCCAGCAGGAGCGCGCGCGCAGAGTCCGCCGACCGGAGCCAAGGCATGAGGTCGTCGTCGGAGATTTCTTTGACCTTCTCGGCGTTGCCGGTAACAGTGTTCGGCTTGCTGGTGGCAACGGTGGTAGATGCCTGCGTCTGGTTCCCGCCGCAGGTCGTGCCGACGACCGGCAGTGGAGCCTCAGCGCCCGCCGCGTCGTTGCCGTTGTACTCCTTCGCGTTACTCTGGCCGATTTCAAACGCCGGCATGGGCGAGCAGTCGTCTGCGCCTCGCATCAGCAAAGTGGACTTCGGCGAGAAGTCGAAGCTGGAACGATTGACAATCATCGAGAGCCGCTTGATTGAGCCGTTGGGGCCGTAGCCGGTCGAGGTGACGAGCACACGCTCCGGGTCGGCGGCGGGGTCTGTGCCGTCCGGGTCTGTGACGGCGACGCTGTAGGCGAACGGGCCGATTAGCTTGGCCTGTGTCCCGCCGATGTCGTGGTCGTAGTTGAGCCACGCGTCTAGGTTCCCGCCGTTGTTGTCGAGGGCCGAGCGCAGCGTGGCCGGGGTCGCATCATCATTTTCCACATTGCCGCGTAGCACGTTGAGGGCCGATTGGAGCCCCGCCTCGGCGCTGTAGTAAGCCTGCATCTCGGCGGTCGAGCCGAAAGAGACGGCGACCGAGCTGGTGGTCTTCAGCAGCAGTGCGCTTCCCGCCACCAGCAGCAGCGCGGAGATGAGCAGCGACGTGATGAGCGCCGCGCCGCGTTCGCCGTCGCGCGCAGTCGTGTTGCGGTCGATAGGTTTCATCTTCATCGGGAGTATCCTCAAGATGCGTGCGAGCCGCCGTGGCTTTTAATATTTCGGCAGCGCGGAGTTGGTCAACGCCAGCGAGTTGCGGAGCGTGATGTCTGTGACGAGCTGCACGGACGAAGCGGGTTGGTAGCCCGGCGATGAAGGAGCGCCGACCGCAGGCATCGTCGCGCAGACCACGAGCACGAGGTATTGCGCCTTGTCGGGGGTCGTGACGGCGGCCTTCGAGGCGCTGTCAACGTCGCAGGAGGCGGTCGTGTAATCCCTTCGCTGCGCGTAGTAGCGAACCTTGAGGCTGTCCACGTTCTCGGCCAAAATCGTGCCGGTGGTGGCCGCGTCGCCAGTCGAGTCGAGCGCGTAACGGACGAGGGAATTTTTGCCGGTGTTGGGGTTGTTGGCGAGCTTGAAGGAGACTACCTCGTCGGCGTCCCAAGCGTCGTTCTCGTTATAGTCGGAGAGGACGGTCACGCCCGCGTCGTTCGACTGCGCGGCGAGGATGCCGTTGCTCTTCAGACCGTACCCGGCGTTGCTAATCTCGCGCGTCATGGTGTTGAGCGCGCGCTGCGTGTCGGCCATTGCCACGGTCTTGAGGTTCTCGCGCGTGCGCACCTTGAAGGACGCGGAGATAAGCGTGCTCGCCATCGTCATCACGGTGAGCGTGACGCCCATGGCGATGATAAGCTCGATGAGCGAAAAGCCGCCTTGATTTGCGCCGCGCAGTGTTGTCGTCTTCATCTGTCTCACGTCTTTATTTCCTTCGACCCGGAAGCGGGAGAGCGTGCTCGCCTAGCGATTGCTACCGAGCTTGAGAGAGGCGCGTTGCGTGCGGAGCACGACCGGGCCGGTCGCCCACTTCTCGCGCTTGTTCTGCGGCGTCACCTGCACGACGATGGTCTTCAAGGTGTCTTTGCCGTCGTCGGTGTCTGTGTCCTCGACCGTCACGGTCGTGACCACCGCGTAGTTACGCCCTGCGCTCTGCACGGTCGTATTCTCGGAAGCCACGTTCTCGAACTTGATGCTGCGCAGGCGCTCGATGCGCTGCTGCGCGACGGCCATCGCCAGCGCTCGCTCGCCCGCGCCAGAGTTGTTATTGACCGAGTAGAGGAAGATGGCTGCGGAGCCAAGCCCCGCGACCATCATCATCGACAGCGCGACGATGACTTCCATCAGCGTGAACCCGGCCTCGCCCCTCGTCGCTCTGGCAGTGCGCGTGACGCGCGGCCAACGGCCTGTTTTGCGTTTCAAACTCATCAGAGTTTCCCACCTCAAAAAGTTACTGACTGAAAGAAAATGCAAAAGTCCTTAGCGTCGCGGTAAGTGAGAGGGATGCTGCCGGAGCGGTGGGCGTCCCTCTTCCGCAACCTCACATGCACTTGCCCGAGCCGTTGACGCGCATCGGCGAAACACACACGCACTGTGCGACCGTAGGATTCTGGCCTTTGGTGCATGCCTTTGTCGTAGGCGTCGGCGATGCCGCCGGAGTCGGAGTCGGGTTAGGTGCGGGAGTCGGCGCGGGTGTCGGAACAGGTGTGGGAACAGGTGTCGGCACGGGTGTTGGCCTAGGCGTCGGAACAGGGGTCGGAACCGGAGTCGGCACAGGCGTTGGCTCGGGGTCGCATTTCTTCCCGTTCCCCTTGCAAGGCGTCGGGTCGTCCGGGGTGGGAACGGGAGTCGCTACAGGAGTCGGCACGGGCGTCGGGTCGGGGTCGCATTTCTTCCCCTTACAAGGTGTGTCTCCGGGGTCAGTAGTGCCGGTTCCGCCGGTTCCACCCGTACCGCCAGTGCCGCCGGTTCCACCCGTTCCGCCGTCGTCGGAGGCTTCACCCGTCGCCCCGTCAAACTTGCTCTCGGGGATGTTGCTCGGGGATTCGAGCCCGGCCACTTCAAAGCCGTCGAGGTACTGCGTGTCGCCCACGACCACGCTGCCCGCCTCGGAGACCGAGATGGTCTTGTCTCCGTAACTGTTGGCGAGTCCCATGCTGAAGACGCTCGTCGGACGCCCGCGCCAGTTGAAGCCGATGGTGGTCGCGGGGTTCGTGATTTGAGCCGCAGGGAATGAGACGCCGTCGGGCAGCGTGAAGGTGCGGCGCTCATCCGCTTCGACCGTGCCGTCGTTGTCGAAGTCCATCGTGATGATGTAGCTGTTGATGCTGGCGAAAGTGATGCTCGCCATCTGTGCGGCGTCCGGCGCGTCGGGGGGCGCGACGGGGGCTATCGCCGCGTGGCGGCGGATGGAGTCGAGGCGCGCTCGCTCCATATACCCTGTGATTTCATCGGTCGCACTCGTAAGGCGGTATGTGCCGCGCGTCCGTGCGACGCCCATCACGGCGAAGGTCGAGACGATGCCGACGACCGCCATCATTATGACGAGCTGCGCGATGGTGAAACCACGCTCCCCGCGCCTCTGTGTCCCACAAGCTCTCTTAAATGTTCCCTGCATGCTGCTGCGCCTCCGTCTAAAAATCGCTACATTCTCTTGACTAGCCTTTGCCGGCCCGACTGCCGGTCACGCACTGCTTATCGCAAGAGCAGTGCCAGAGGCGCAAAGCGACTTATTGGCGCGGTTTTTAAGGACGCGGCGTGAGTGAGGGGCGGCGGTGCGTTACTTTACGTGACAAGATGAGAAACCGGCTTCAGACCTCCGGACGCTCTCAAAGGTCGGCCCGCCGAGGCTAACTCTGATTACATACCCTGTCACCGACAGAAACAATCAAGCGTGCCTTTCGACTTCGACGACGGATTGAGTCGAGCCCGTCCGCCGCTCGTAAGTAAGAAAGGAGACTGAGGCTTAGCGTCTCACACGCCCGCTCGCGCGAGGGGCGGCGTGCGAGTTGCTTATGACGTGTGGCGGCTCTACGGTCGCTCGCACGCGTTGATTTTGAAAGTTGACGGCGCGCGCGAGGCTCAACAGAAGGGGCCAAACGAATGTTGCCCGGTCGGGGAAGCGGTGCGGCGCGTCTTCAGGCAAAGCCCTCCGGGCATCTCTCGAACCCGCGAGAATCGTTCCCTCGCTTGCGGAACCGCACAACTGCAAGCGGGCGGGACGAGAAAGCGCCCCGGCGGCTTCAACCGTCGGGGCGCGAAGTTTTAATGAGGGATGAAGGATGAAGTAAGAACTACTGTCTTTACGAAAAAGGTTCTAAATGCCCCACCGCTTGCGGTGGGGATGGATGAACCATCTTGGGCGCGGGTT
>WUUC01004714.1_pt1 | contig 13470 bp, 19 predicted proteins | sample 6278441 | NCBI WGS metagenome assembly WUUC01 (sample SAMN13675441, study PRJNA597444) | soil metagenome | isolation source: soil | place: USA: Washington | collected 2017-10
GCGACAGGGTCTACGGGGCGAGGCACACCCGCTGGATCCCGAACCTGTCCGCCTACTACGACACGATCGGCTCGTTCGATGTGGCATTGGCGCCGTTGAAGCCGCACCCGTTCAACGCGTCGAAGTCGTGGCTTCGGCCGCTGGAACTCGCGGCGCTGGGGGTGCCGGTGGTCGCGTCAGCGTACGGGGAATATGAGCGGTTCGTCACCCACGATGCGACTGGCCTGTTGGCGGGCCGGGACCACGAGTGGGGCGCGGCATTGGGGCGGCTGCAGGTGTCGGCCGGGCTGCGGCTGGAGTTGGCGCGGGCCGCCCACGAGCATGCCGCCGACTGGCTGGTTGAGGACCGCTGGCAGCACTGGGTTGCGGCGTACGAGAAGGCAAGAACGGTAGGTGTGGCGTGATCCAACTGTGGAGGGACTTCCGCTACCGGCGTCGCCACAAGCGGGAAGCCACTGACCGTGCCCGACTCGTGTCGCTGACCGATTCCTGGCCCTTGACGTATGGCGGCTACCGGACGTGGTGCGATGGGCGACTCAAGCGCTGCCGACTGTGCGGCGACCGCTGTTGCGACTGCTATCACAGCGAGGTGCCGCGGTGAGGGTTCTGGTGACGGGGGCTGCCGGTTATGTGGCGCATTGGCTGATGCCGGAACTGGAGCGGCACGGCCACACCGTGGTCGCCACCGACCAGCATGACCTGCCGGATGGTCTCGTCTGCCGTGGCTTGAAACGGGATCTGCTGCGCAAGGGCGTGTTCCGCACGATGCTGAGCGTGGTCCGCCCTGACGTGGTGGTGCATCTGGCCGCGAAGTATGGCCGGTTGCAGGGCGAGAAGGACCCGGCTGAGACGGTGCGTCTGAACGCTGAGTTGACCACAATCGTGGCGCGGGAATGCGGGGAGGCAGGCGTCCGGCTGTGCTACGTCTCCACCAGCGAGGTGTACGGCCCGGTGGGGCATGAGCATGTGCGCGGCTGGGACGACACCCGGCCCGCCAACCTGTACGGCCTCAGCAAACTGTGGGGCGAGCAAGTCTGTGAGCTTTACGCCCCGGACCGCCTGGTGATCGCACGACTCAACATGCCGTACGGGCCGGGTGACCCGAAGGCGGTCGCGCAACTGGGGCGGAACGCACTGCACACGTTCCTGTGGCAGGCGCATCACCGCATGCCGATCACTGTGCACCGGGGGACGCGGCGGTCGTTCACGTGGGTTGGGGATGTGGCACGCGGGCTGCGCATGACATTGGAGCATCCGGCCGGCGGTCGGTACGTGGTGGCCCGCAGCGACGACCTTCGCTCCATGGAGGACATCGCGGGCCTGGCATGCGACGTCGCCAGCGCACCGCGGTCATTGATCCGGGTGGAGGACCCGCCCGGCGGCATCACCCCCGTGAAGCTGCTGGATGACGCGTCGACGCGAGCGTTGGGCTGGGCACCGACAGTGGATCTCGAGGATGGGGCCGCCCGCACGTACGGGTGGGCGCGCGGGTTCCAGGTGGATGGGCGGGCAGCATGAGGAAACGTCTACGCCCAGCCCACTCCCCCGAAGCGCTAGCTGACCTGTATGCGACCCGGCACGACTACCACGGCTGGAAGGATCACCTGCTGCGGGTGCCGACGTCGACGGCCCTGGTGAACTGGATGCTGGCCGAACACGGCTGGTCGTCGGTGGCTGACCTGTCATGCGGGGAGGGGGCCACGGTCGGTGACTCGAACGCGGCCGTGAAGATCCTGGGTGACATCACGCCAGGGCACCCGTTCCACGGCCCGATCGAGGACACGATCCACCGGATCCCGCCCGTCGACCTGTTCGTGTGCGACGAAACCATCGAACACCTGGATGACCCGGACGCGGTGCTGGTAACGATCCGTGGGAAGGCGCAGGGCCTGATCTGCTCGACCCCGGTCGGTAGTTGGGACGATCCGACCCTCGGCCATTACTGGGCGTGGGAGCGGGAGGACGTGGAGGCCATGCTGACCACGGCGGGCTGGCGGGTGGAGACGTACATGCGGCTGGAGTTCCCCGGCCACAAGCCGCACCTGCCGCACGACTTCGGGATCTGGGGTTGCTCGTGACGCGGGGCGGCCGAAGGGCTGCCTGAACCAAAGGAGAGAACATGGCTAAGTGGATCAACACCGTTGACGGCGTGGTTGACCTGGACAAGATGTTCTACCTGGAGTCAGTTCAGGTAAGCACGGACTGGTTCGTCGACGGCTACATGCCGGAGGACCGCACCACCCGAGCGCTTCGGTACGGCCCGTTCGCGACACAAGCTGAAGCCGATGCTTCCATCAACTCGGTCACGCAGGCGTTCGACCCGCTGGCATGAGCAGCATCCTGGTTATCGTGCCGACCATCACGGGGCGCGAGCACTGGCTGGAACGGTGCCTGTCGGCGTACCGGGACAACTCGCGGCACGCGGTGAACTTGTGGGTCGTGAAGGATGAGCCGACGTGCGGCGCGGCCTGGAACCTGGGCTGGATGCAGGCAGGAGGCGGGCTCCCCCACGACTTCGTCCATCTGTCATGCGACGACCTGGAACCGCAGCCAGGCTGGGACTCTGCGGCGATCAAGGCTTTGAGGCAGAGGATGCTTCCATGCCCGCTGCAAACCCACGCCGACGGCACGCCGTGGCAGTGGGGGCGGTTCACGTTCCCGGTGCCGGACTGGAGTGTCTGCGAGGCAACCACGCTGCCGTTCCTGCCGTGGTGGATGGCGGAGAAGATCCTGCCGGGCCTGGACTGCCACTACTACACCGACGACTGGATCAGCTGGCGGGCGCGGCGACTCGGCTGGGGTGACGTGTACCGGGAGGGCTACCGGTTCATCCACCATCTCGCGCCTGAAGGCCGCGGTGCCGGCATGGGTTCGGCGGATGCCCGCATGCGACATGACCTGAACATCTACGAGGAAGCGAAACGATCATGGCAGTGAACCTGTTCCTGTTCGCCGGGCTCGCGATGCTCTCGCTGGGCTTCGCCTTGGGTGGCCGCGCCCAGCAGGTGTGCAGCATCGTCGCCTGCATCCTGTTCGCGGTGGGTGCGATCCTGACGGTTGCCTGATGCCCGACACGGTGGCCGTCTGCATCCCAACAATCCCCGGTCGTGAAGCCATGCTGAAGCGGGCGCTGGCGTCGGTGAAGGCGCAGCGCCGGCAGCCGGATGAGGTGCTGGTTGAGTTGGACAGCGACCGTACGGGTGCGGCAGCCACCAGGAACCGGCTGCTGGAGCGGTGCACGTCGGATTGGATCGCCTGGCTGGACGACGACGATGTCCTGCTGGGCAACCATCTGCGGGTCCTCATGAAGGAAGCCAGCTACGGGGATGCCGACCTGGTCTATCCGTCGCCGCGCATGGTGGGTGGACGGGATCCGACAGCCACCTCGGTGAACGGGAAGTGGCGGCTGCCGTGGGGTGTGCCGTTCGGCCCGGAGCAGGAGCATCATCTGCGGGTACACGGCTCGTTCATCCCGATCACGCATCTGGTGCGGGCCGAGCTGGTGCGGAAGGTGGGCGGGTTCCGTGACGGGTACCGGCTGCCGTCGGGGCGGTTTCGTGGCGAGGACGAGGCGTACCTGATCGCGCTGCTGGACGCGGGTGCCCGGTTCGCGCATGTCAACGAGGTGACGTGGCGGTGGGTGGTCCATGACGCGCATACGGCTGGCTTGGCGGGACACTGAGGCTTGACCTCTCGTCTAACATGATGCTAGACTCCAAGCATGACGACCCAGATGTTCGACATGGTGAAGACTCACTTCAGCGCCAACGAGACCGGGACTGACACGAAAGAGGTCTACCGGGACCGCGAAGCAGGCGTGACGGTGATCCACCACTCTGCGCACCGCGGCGGCTGCCTGTACCTGGGGGACATTACGGTCCTGAACCTGAACAACGGCGCCCGCTTCACCTTCACCTCAACGGCCGGCCCGGACCCCGACGACCGCGAGACCCGGCGGGTCTACCTCGCCGGTATCGCAGCGAAGCATTGGAGCAAGGTTCAGTGAGTCACGAGAACCCCGGCGACAACATCAGGTGCGACTGGTGCAATCGCCGGGGCGTTCCGTACGAGTACCGGGGCATGGCATTCAGCGGACTGACGGCATGCGAGGGTGAACGATTGTGCTCCTCCTGCCAGGACCGATACGTGGACGGGAAAATCAACCAGCCTGTTGGCCCCATGCAGGTCCCAGTCGGGGAGTACATCACCCCCTGCATGAAAGACGGAGGCCGGGGACCGCAGCCAAGCATGGAGTGGCCGTCTACGACCAGACTGCACTCAGAGTTCAGCCGCCCCCTGAAGCAGCGGGATATGACGCCTGAGGAACGCGAGGCGTACTTTGCGAGACTGAACCGGACCATGGCGCGGAACATGGCTGTCGCACATGCGGCACGTGTCGACGCATCCCGGAACAATGGCAAAGACGATCTGCCCGGCCTCAAGTGGGGCTTCGGTCGGGAGTTGGCCTACGATGCGAACGGCGTGGCGTACCGGCTTGAACTACAGGATGGCTGGCTCACCGTTACCCACGAGGATGGCACGAGCATCTCGCGGCCTGCGGGCGACGATCCGACCACGACGGCACGAAAGATCGTGCGGGAGATGCGTGGGGGTGCGGCACCGAGGATCGAGCAGCCGTCCTTGTTCGACCTAGATGAGGGAGTTACGTAGGGACTTTGGTCCCCTCGTGTAACCGTCTAGCGTTTTGCTAGACTAGTAGGTAGACACACACGAGACGCGCGAAAGAGGCCACCATGAACTCCACCGACCAGATCACCGCTCGCGTCATGTTCCGCCTGTGGGACAAGGCCATCGACGCCAAGGCCAAGCTGGCCAACACTCCGCACAGCAACCGGGTGCAGCACGCCTGGAACCGGCGCTGGTACCTGATCCGCGAGAACGACGTGGTGAACGCGACCGGCCTGGACCGGGAGACGGTGCGGGAGGTGACGGACTACGCCGCCGGGATCACGTCACAGGTTCCGGTGGAGTGGGTTGCGGCTTGAACCTTGGCTAGCATCATGCTAGACTTCTGACTGTGGGAGGGGGCGCCTGTCGACCACCCCCCTCAGCGCACAGCGCTCCCCTCCCGCCTTGGGGCTTGATGAGGCTGCACGGAATGGTGCAGTCGAGCAAGCGGAACGTACGCCGCTGCGGGTTCAGCTCCCGCCAAGCCCCCGCTAGACACACAGAGACGCGCGAATACCCGGAGGACCACGTGTCCGACCTTTCCGAACCGACCCTGGACGGCGTGGTCGAAGCCGTCACCGACACCGCCCACGAAACCGTCAGCGAAGGCCACGCCCTTGCCCTGCTCGCCGGCTGGGGTATCCGCCCCACCGCTCAGGACTGGCACGAGGCGTGCAACCTGGTGCGCGAGGCCGACGACCTGGAGGACGGCACCATCGACGCCAGCACGCTGGCGGACGGTCACGTCTACGACCTGGATGGGTTCCGCATCCACCTGGTCAACGACCGGCGCAACGACGTCCGCTCGTTCGCGAAGGACTGGCTGCTTGACGCCCAGTCCAAGGTGTCCAGCGTCGTGGAGTTCGGCGTGGAGTACCCGTCCGGTCAGATCGTCCACACGTTCCGGAACCGTAGCCACGCCGAGCAGAAGCAGCGGCATGACTCGGTGGACGGGGCGCAGGTGGTGGAGCAGACGGTAACCACGATCAGGACACCGTGGAGCCCGGCCCGCGACAAGGCCGAGGTGCGACCCGCACTGGCGGTCGTGCGATGAGCCAGGACGTCAAGCAGTTGCAGGAAGCCGTGCTGGCTGCCGCGATGCTGCTATGGCCGGAAGAGGACTGGGGGCCGAAGCCGGACCCGGTCGGGTCATACCACGCCTATCTGGCCGAAAGCCTGTACGAGGTCGCCGCCCAGCTTCGGAAGGAGCAGGGGCCGTGACCACGTACACCCTGACGGTGGTGGGTCCGATGGTGGGCCGCCGCGGCAAGCCGCCTAAGCCCGGCTGGCTGTCCTCCAATGACCGGCACGCCCACTGGGCGCAGCGCTCCAAGCTGACCGCACAGTGGCGGCAGGCCGCCTACAAGGCCATGCTCGCTGCCCACCTCCCCCGTCTGAACCGAGTACGGATCGTGGCCACCGCCCTGGTCCCGAACGCACGGCTGCGCGACTCCAACAATCTGGAGCCCACCGCAAAGGCGTGCATCGACGGAATCCGCGACCACACGGAGCGGATCGCCGACACCAAGGTGGCTGTGCAACTGCGCGGCTGCCTGCCCGACGACAACACGAAGCATGTGGTCGGCCCGGACATGCGGATGCGCATCGACCGGTCCGTGCAGCTGCCCACCATCGAGCTGACCATCATCGACCTCGAGGCAGGCGACCATGGACCGGCGTGAGCGGGGTCGCCTGTACTCGCACCAGTACCGGTGCGACCAGATCCGTAGCATCAACCGCACCATGCCCACCGCCCCGATCCGCGAACACGTGCAGGGCCTGCTGGATGCGGATGTGACGATGGCGGCGATCTGTGAAGTGTCCAACGCCCCGATCGCCACCCTGTCCGAACTGGCACACGGTAAACACGACCGGATCAACCGGCGGCTGGGGCAGCGGATCCTGGCGGTCACGTTGCCGCAATGCCTGCGCACCGGGGCGCCTCGGTCCCTGGTCCCGGCGCTGGGTGCGATCCGGCGGGTGCAGGCGCTGCTGGCGTTGGGGCACACGCACCGCACCATCACGGCGCTACTACCGAACCGGGACCCGTCGGTGACGATGAAACTGGTGGGCAGGCAGCAGCCTGGGGTCACGTTCCGGCATCTGCATGAGGCGGTCGCGGCTGCGTTTGAACAGTTGTCGATGGTGCCGGGCAGGTCGGAGCAGACTCGCCGCCGGGCCAGACGGCGCGGGTACAAGCCGCCGTTGGCGTGGGATGAAGGTTCGATCGACCTGCCGGACGCTGTCCCGCATGGCACGTGGATCCGCCTGGACGTGGTAGACGACGTGGCTGTGCGCCGCCGCATGGAAGGCGAGTACGTAAGACTCACGCAGGCGGAGGCCACGGAAGTGGTGCGCCGGATGTACGGCCAGGGCCTGTCGTCGCCTCAGATCGCGACCCGCACCGGCTTGAAGGCGGAACGGTACTTGACCAAGCGCGAATGGCTGGAGGCGTCGTGAAGTGTCGGGTTCTTGCGGCGGCACCGGTCACGGTGGCCGCCGTCATGGTCGGGTACTGGCTGGCCGGCGGTGCCGGGTTCATGCGCGGCACTGCGGTGCTGGTGTCCCTGCGCAACGGCGGCGCGTTCCACGGCACGGTCGTGGTGGACAGCCCGCTGAGCGTAGTGCTTGATCATCCGGGGATCGGTCGGCTGTGGTGGCTGGCCTGGGAGGTCGCCGAGGTCACGGTGCTCGCGGGGGAGCCGTCGTGGGTGCGCTGACCCGGACGAAGGGCCGGTCCTGCCAGGGCAAGCTGCGACATGACAGTGAGGCCGCAGCGGTGAAGCATCGGCGGCGGCTGGTGGCGAGGGGCGGGGTCAGGCTGGCCGTGTACTGGTGCCGCCACTGCAAGGGTGGTTGGCACGTTGGCCATCTACCGAAACCGAGGCGAACCAAGTGAGCGAACCCAAGTGCATCTGCCCGGCGGTCAACGACCCCGGCGACACGGGGCCTGACGAGAACTGCCCACGGCACCGCTCGTACTTCGATGCCGCCGCCTGCGTTTGCCAGGGCCAGCACTTCCCCGGATGTCAAGCCAAGTCGAGGCGAGCAGGGGTCGTACGCATGCCACGCAGCCGGGCGCGGTGGCTCGTCAGATATGTGAGGTCGCTATGACTTACGAGTGCGACCGTTGCGGCATTGCCCAGTGCGACATCCCAGACGGCGTGGACCCGGACGACGTGTTCGACTACGAGGCTGGCGAACTCCTGTGCATGGGCTGCCGTGGCGGCGGCACGGTGTTCTTCTAGCCGGGCCTTCGGCTGTACTCGTCCAGCGTCGCCTTCGACAGCGACTCGCTCACCTTCCGCAGCTCCCACGGGCCACTGTTGATCGCGAACTCGCGCCCGAAGCCCAGCCACTTCCCCGTCATGCGTTTCCCGGTCGGGTCGGCCAGCAGTTGGATGCAGCCGTGGTAGGTGGCGCCCCGGTAGTAGCCGTTCCGATCCGTGTCCTCCCGCCACGTTCCGGTCGCCACGTTCCGGTCCACGTTCAACGCCATCGACAGCTGGCTACCGGGGTCGGCGCCTTCCGGATCCAGCCGGTTCGCTGACAGCGAGTTGACGGTCAGGCGATGGCCGTAGTGCAGCAGCACCACATGGTGCCTGCCCTCGAACGTGCCGTTGCGGCCAGACGAGTAGTACTCGTAGGTGGACAGCCATACACCCGAGAACTCGCCCGCCATCGGCTTCTGCTCCGGCTGCTGGACCCTGTCGCCGGGCACGGCCGCCAGGTTGAACCCGCCTGCCCCGTCGGAGGTGACGCGCGGCGGGAAGCCCAGCGCCTCCAGCGGCAGGCCGGTAGCGTGCTCGATGGCCCGCTGATAGACGGGGCGGCAGGTGCGGGTGGTGCCGGTCTCCCACCGGATGATGAGCCGCTTGTCGCACCGGTTCGGTTCACCCAGGTCGGCGCCTGCCCGGCGGACCTGCTGCGCGAATTCGGCTTGGCTGAGGCGCTGCGAGATACGCCAGTTGCGGAGCATGGTGTTCGGTGTACCGCCCATGCCCGCCATGGTAGCTGGATTGCCACCTGTTTGACACCCGTCCGGTGTGCAACAACTGTGGCAATGCCACCAGGCGGTATGCGCATGATGGCGGTGCAGCAATAGACGGCGTCGGCTGACGCGCGACACGCCCGCACCCCCCTTCGGGCGCGAGGATTGACCTCCGGCCGGCGCCGTCGCCACGTCTGAATCGGGGGTGGCGTCAGGTATGCTAGTTGCAGAGTGAGAACTAGACTTCCGCAGCGCGAGTGGAGGCAGTAATGGGTGACGTCGTTGACGGACCATGGCAGCGCGACAGCGCCGACCTGGACGCTGTCGACGACGACCTGCTGCCCGAGTTGGCGCCGGACCCGTACGGCCACGAGGTGGAGTTGTACGAGGCACCGCTTCGGCATCCGTCGCAGGCCGGCGCGGTCGCCTCAACCAAGTCGCTGCGGGCCGTCTACTCGTTCTGGTTCCACCTGTTCAAGTCCGTGGTGTACCTGTGGCGCCTGCTCAAGGCGTTCATCCGGGGTGTCGCAATCACCACGCCTGCGCTGTACCGCTTCTACCGGGTGATGCACAAGCATGAGACCGCGTGGATCGCCAAGAACAACGGCCAGACCGGGGAGGCTCGGAAGGCTGAGGACGCGCAACGGGTCCTGTTCTGGGTCCGCCTGATCGGCACCGTCATCGTCGTGGGTGCCGTCCTGTACTTCGGATCCACCCGGCTCGGCGAGGTCGTCGGCACCACGCAGGACGGGCTACGCGTCACCCTGTATGCCATGGGCGGGGTCGCGCTGCTCACCCTCATCATCATCGGGGCGCGGGCCACGGACGAGCCGATCATCGACGGGCCGGCGCCACGGCAGCGCGGGGAACTGACCGAAGACAACCTGAACGCCGCGCACCGGGCCGCCGGGATCCTGACCAAGCCGACCAAGGCGAACCCGGAACCTGACGGCGTGCATGTGGCGATGCTGCCCCGCTACGACGGCCGCGGTGTCGAATGCGTCTACGACCTGCCCGCCTCCTGCGGCAAGTCGTTCTTCGACGTACTCAAGGTGAAGGACCGACTGGCCGCGTCGTTCGCCGTGCCGTCCGACCAGTTCGTGGTGGAGCGCGGCGCGCACGAGGCGCAGGTGAAGCTGTGGATCGCCGGCCGGGATCCTTGGGCCGACGGGCACCAGCCGCACCCGCTGCTCGAGGTGCGCGAGTGGAACATCTGGGATGGCGCCCCGTTCGGCATGGACGTGCGGTCTCGAGAGATCGTGCTACCCACCGTCTACTCGTCTGCGCTGTTCGGCGCTCGTCCCCGTCGCGGCAAGTCCTACGCCGTGCGCTCTGCGCTATGCGCTCCACTGCTTGATCCGACCGTACGGCTGATCATCGCCAACGGGAAAGGCGACGGCACCTACGACGCCGCAGAGGGTGCGTGCTCCGTCTACATCAAGGGCGGCAGGGAAGCCAACGCCGCCAAACTGCTTGAGGTACTGCAGGCACTGAACGAGGAGATGGAGTCCCGCAACGACCGGATTCCCGGCTCCAAGATCAATGCCGTCCTCGCCGAAGAACTCGGCCTGCAGATCATCGTCCTGGTCATCGACGAAATCCAGGTGTACCTCGAGCAGGGCGCCGGCCCGCAGATCGGTGCGCTGCTCACAAACCTGGCGAAGGTGGGGCCGTCGTCGGGGTTCGTGATGTGGCTGGCGACGCAGAAGCCGGACTGCACATCGTTCCCGTCCGGACTGCGTTCGATGCTGGGTGTTCGCTTCTGCCTGCAGGTCATGTCGTGGCAGGACAGCGACATCATCCTTGGCACCGGCATGGGGAAACTCGGGTTCGACGGGTCGAAGCTGGCGCGCCGGGGCGTGGGTTGGCTGCGGCCCGACGACGACGCCGACGGGATGCCGGACGACTTGGCGTGGCTGGCGTCGGCGTACGACATGGACGACGACCCGTGGCAGCAGATCTGCGACCGGGCCGTGCGACTGCGGCGCGAGTACGCACCGGAAGACATCGTCGACGCCGAGGTGATCGCCGAGACGCCGGAGGCCCGGCCCGGCGACCTGCTCTCCCACGTCGTGGTCCTGCTGCTCGAGCGGGACAACCAGACGGCGACGTCTCTGGCGGCGCAACTGCCGGAGCCGTGGGCTGAGTGGACGGTGGCGAAGCTCGGCACCGAACTGCGGAACAAGGGCCTGCGGTCGAAGCACACACGCGACGGCAACTCATACGCCTACGAGGACGCCGTCCGGGCTTCACGGGAGGCTTCACCACCCCCGTCACAGCCCATTCACGCCACCTTCACCATCGATGGCCGTGAAGGCCCGGTGAAGGGCTCGTGAGGGGCGCGTGAAGGCCGCCGTGAACAGGCTCGTGAAGGTATGAACTGGGACAAGTAGGGAGACGCGCGATGTGGATTGTGTTCACGGTGCTGGGGGTGTTCGTCGGCGGCGGCGCCGCCTTGGGCACCACGGTGCTGATCCGGAATAAGCGGAAGCGGATCAAGGCCCGCCGCAAAGTGCGGAAGGGGCTGGGCAAGCTGGCGGTCGCCGGGGTCAACAAGCAGCGGGTCCGCAACCGTAAGAAGCGGGCGAACCGGGCCGGCTGGAAGGCGGGCGTGAAGGCTGCGTTCCCGTGGCTGGTCGCCGCTGGCAGGGCAGGGTCGAGCGCATTCCGGGACGCGAAGGGTGACGTGCTGCACGCGAACCAGCGGATCCGGACGGCGGGTCACGCCAAGTCGGGTAAGCCGGGTCCGTATACGAAGACGACACCGAAACCGGGTCAGGGTCAGCCGAGGCAGACCCACGACGGACCCAAGCAGCTGGAGCGGCATTCGGTGGTGCTGAACGGCAAGGGGCAGACCCAGGGTCAGGGCGGTGGGTCAGGTCACCTGTGTGGGGCACGCCTGAAGGCTGACCCAAAGCGGTCCTGTCACAACCCGGTGGACTGCCCCAACCACGGACCCAGGTGTACCGAGGTCATCCGCTGCCATTTCCACCGTGGGGCATTCGGTGGGTCAGGCGGCGGACCCCGACCCCAGGCACGGCCCATGCCCCAGGGTCAGCCGCCCCGGCCGTGGAAGGTCGGCAGCGGACCTAGCGCGGGTCAGCCCCAGGGTCACCGACCAGGGCAGCCGCACGGGTCAGGGCAGCAGGGGCACGCGAACACGGCCTCAGGTCAGGACAACGTCCCGTTCCAGGTCGGCCAGTTCGGGGGAGGCGGCGGTCAGCCGCCACCCAAGATGCCGAAGCCTGACCAGGGCGGATCAGCCACGTACACGAACAACGTCAGTGATCAGGCGCGGGTCGGTTCCCAGAACAACGAGATCCACGGCGACGTGTACTTCGACTCGAAAGGCAAGCCGTGGCCGCGGCGGATGCCCCGATGAACGCTCGACTGGATGCCGGGGTCCTCCCGACGGTGACCTCATAATGGGCACCGGTCACGTCTTCTCGGGGCTGGCGGTTGGGGTCGCCAGCCTGCCCCTGCTCGGTGCGGACCCTGACCCGGTACACCAGATCGCATGGGTCAGCGTGCTGACTGGGGCAGCGATCCTGCCTGATCTGGACTCGGGTCAGTCCCGAGCCGGGGGCATGTGGGGTCCACTGTCCCGTGGGGTCAGGGTCAGGGTCTGGCGGAAGCGCCGGACCCTGGTGCCGGGGGTCAGCACCATCATCGGCACCATCGCCGGGGGGCACCGCCGGGGCACCCATTCGATTCTGGGTCTGCTCGCTGTCCTGACCCTGACCTGGGTCGGTTCGCTGACCCGGATTGGGACCGGCATCGTGCTCGCCTTCGTCATCGGCTTGGGGCTGGAGGCAGCTGGGGCACTGGTGCCGGGGAAGCAGTGGGTGGAGTGCTGGCCCGCGAACCTGGCCGTCTCGATCGGTGGGGCAGTCGCCCTGACCCAGGCTGGGGTGCACCTGCCCCTGTGGCTGCCGTTCGCGATGGCGGCAGGGGCAGCGGTGCACATCCTCGGCGACATGATCACGGTGCAGGGCTGTCCCCTGTCGTGGCCGACCGGCACCAAGCGCATCTCGCTGCTGCCGCTTCGTGCCGGCGGGTTCACTGAACGGTTCGTTCTCATACCCGTCTTCGGCGTGGTGACTTTCGTCCTGCTTGCGAACCGAGCAGGATTCGACCCGATGAGCGCGATCATCAACGCCTGGGAGGCGACGACATGAAGGCACGCACCCCCTGGTACCTGAAAGCAGCCATGGCCATCGGCGGTATCGCCGCCGCGGTCGCATCGTTCTGGTTCCTGGCGGCCCTCGCCAAATGGGCGGGCTGGGAGGGCTGGGCACGCTGGCTGTTCCCGCTGACCATCGACGCCACCGCGATCGCAAGTCTCGTGGTGTGGATGAAGCCGGGCTTTCCGGAGCCGGCGCGGCGCTTCGCCCGCATGTTCGCGCTGACCGCGATCCTGGCCAGTGCGGGCGGCAACGTCGTCTCCCACCTGGTCGTCGATGACGCTGACCGGCCCGGCTGGGCGATCGTGATCGTGGTGCTGGTCGCGGCGGTCCCGGCGTTCGCAGTCGCGGGCATGGTGGAGATCGCGGTGTTGATCGCGGGCCCGCTCGCCGCCCGCCGCCGGGCTGCCATGCCGAGGACCGCCGCAGCGGTCCCGGATGCGGTGAAGGTGGGACCGTCGAAGGTGTACGAGCAGCCCGCCGTGGTCGAGCCCGAGGCGGACCCGCAACCGGTTGTGTTGCATTCGGTGCCAACCGGGGCGAACCTGGACCTAGACCCTGACGCCGATGACCGGGAGTGGGTGGAGGCGTTGAACCAGGTGCACA
>WUUC01232131.1_pt1 | contig 13464 bp, 13 predicted proteins | sample 6278441 | NCBI WGS metagenome assembly WUUC01 (sample SAMN13675441, study PRJNA597444) | soil metagenome | isolation source: soil | place: USA: Washington | collected 2017-10
CGATCCGAGCCGGGGAAACCGCGATGGTGCAGTTGCCGCGCGGAGCCGTGCACGTGTCGGCAGTGGGCGTTGAAGGCAATGCGGGACCGATCGGCCGTCTGATGCTCGTCCACGACATGAGCTGGGTTCAGCACCGGAGCAGCGATACCAAGCGGTATCTGTTTTACTTATTTGCGATCATCGGGGCCGTGATTTCCTCGGTCACCGTGCTGGTCGCCCACCTCAGCTGGCGCGGTTGGGTCACCGGCGTCCGGTCCATGCTGCGAGGGGAGGGGCTGATTGCGTTGATCAAAGACAAGCACCACGGCTCCGAATTACAGCCGGTGGCCAAGGACCTGCGTGCGCTCATTCATGATCTCGAAGCGGACAAGCGCATGCGGGACGAAAGCCAAGTCAGTTGGAAGCCTGCGACGCTCAAGGCCATTCTGCACGACCATCTGGCCGGAGACGAAGTGCTCATTCTGTCCAACCGCCAGCCGTACATTCACAACTGGAAGGACGAGTCCATCGAAGTTCAAGTCCCGGCCAGCGGCGTGGTCACGGCGCTGGAACCGATTATGCGGGCCTGTTCGGGCGTGTGGATCGCGCACGGCAACGGCACCGCCGACCGCGAGGTCGTGGATGGCCGCGGCCATGTTCGGGTCCCGCCGGATGCGCCCTCGTTCGATATCCGGAGGGTCTGGATCACGCCCGAGGAAGAGAAGGGCTATTACTATGGATTCGCGAACGAAGGGATCTGGCCCCTCTGTCATTTGGCCCACGTCCGTCCCGTGTTTCGATCGTCGGATTGGCAGCAGTACAAGGAAATCAATGAACGGTTCGCCTTGACGGTCGTGGAAGAGGCCAAGACCGATAACCCCGTGGTGCTGATCCAGGATTTCCATCTCGCCCTCGTGCCGAAGATCGTCCGCGACCATCTGCCCAATGCCACGATCATCGCGTTCTGGCACATTCCCTGGCCGAACCCCGAGCGCTATGCCATTTGTCCCTGGTACGTCGAGATTTTGGAGGGTCTGCTGGGGAGCAGCATCCTTGGATTCCATACCCGGTTCCATTGCAGCAACTTTATCAATACGGTGGATCGTTCTCTCGAAACGAGGATCGACTGGGACAGTTCGACCATCTCCTACGGAGGGAAACTGACGGCGGTCAATCCGTATCCGATCTCGATCGAATGGCCGAGCCGCGCTCTGGCCCAGCAGCCTTCGGTGTTCGAGTGCCGCAAGCGTGTCAGGGAAATTTATAAATTTCCTTCCGATCACCGCGTGGGACTGGGAATGGAACGCCTCGACTACACCAAGGGCATTCTGGAGCGGTTTCTTGCCGTCGAGCGGTTGCTGGAACTGGAACCTCAATGGATCGGAAAGTTTTCATTTGTCCAGATCGCCGCTCCGAGCCGCTCGAAGATCGAGGAGTATGCACAATTCAAACAACAGGTATTGGCCCTGGCTGAGCGCATCAATACGAGGTTCGGCGCGGACGGCTACACGCCCATTCACCTGTTAATCCGGCATCATGATGTGCGCGAGGTGATGATGCATTACCGCGGGGCCGATCTGTGCCTGGTCAGCAGTCTTCACGACGGGATGAACCTGGTCGCCAAGGAATTTGTCGCGGCCCGGGACGATGAGCAGGGCGTCTTGATCCTGAGCCAATTCACCGGGGCAGCGACCGAACTGCCGGACGCACTCGTGATCAATCCCTACAATATCGATCAGTGCGCCGCTGCGATGCATCTGGCCCTGACAATGCCGCCGACGGAACAGCGCGCACGGATGCGGAGCATGAGAGGCATCGTGCAGGAATTCAACGTGTATCGGTGGGCAGGACGCATGCTCATGGACGCGGCTCGGATGCGGCAGCGGGCGCGTATTGTCCGACAGACCGGCGGGCGAAATGCCAGGACCACAACGGGAGGGCAGGCATGATCCATGCCCTTTCCGAGATCGGTCTTCACGCATTGTGCGAGGTGGCATCACAGCCGGTTCTCTATGCCTTTGATTTCGACGGCACACTTGCACCAATCTCAAGCGATCGCCAGGCCGTGACCGTCTCTGCCGTGATTGCCCAGCGTCTGCATGAGCTGGCCAAACGGGCGCCGTGCGCAGTCGTCTCCGGGAGGGCGCTCCAGGATATTGCGCACCGGATCGACGGATCCGTTCCCCACCTGATCGGCAATCATGGTATCGAAAGTCCGTTGACGCCGCGCAGCGTGCTCATCGAGACGGAGAGAATCTGCACCATGTGGAAACAGGAACTTCAGAGCATGGACTCCTCGATGACTTCGCTCGGGATCGAGATAGAGGACAAGCGGTACTCTCTCACGCTGCATTTTCGCGGTGCACACAACCCTGCGGACGCCGGCAGGACGGCGCTTGCCTGGCTCCGGCGGCTCACCCCGGAGCCCGAATTGATGGAAGGCAAGTATTCGATCAACGTCCTGCCCCGGGGACTGGGCGGCAAGGGTCTGGCCGCATTCTCGCTCATGAATCATCTCGGTCGAACGGGACTCTTTTATATCGGCGACGAAGAAACGGACGAAACGGTCTTCGCGTTGCCGAATGCGTTGAGGATGGGTGTGCGTGTCGGCTGGCGGGACGGCTCCCTGGCCGGATACTATTTGCACGAGCAAGCGGAAGTGGAAGAGCTCCTCCGCATATTGATTCAATGCATGGACCAAGGTTTTCCCGATCCAAGATAGACCAAAGCTCAGGAAAGAGAAGCGGCCGTTGTGGATCTGCAGACAACCGGCTGCATTCTGAGGGAGTGGTGCGACATGCGTCCGACGGATTCGGCGGATCTGGTCATCATCGGAGGAGGAGCCGCCGGCCTGGCAGCGGCAATCGCGTCGGCGGAACGAAAAGGCGACCGGCGTGTGGCCGTGCTCGACGGGGCCAAAACCCTTGGCGCGAAAATTCTGGTGTCAGGCGGAGGACGCTGCAACGTCACGCACGAGACGGTTGTCAGCACCGACTTCTTCGGGAATCGGCGCATCATCAAGAATGTGCTTGCCGCGTTTTCCGTTGAACGGACCATCGAGTGGTTTGCCGGGATGGGTGTCCAACTCAAACGTGAAGAGACCGGCAAGCTTTTCCCCACGACGGACAAGGCGCGGACCGTGCTTGATGCGCTCGTCAACCGCTGCCGGATTCTGGGCGTCGATATGCTTACCGGCCATCGGGTCAGCCATATCGAGCGCGCGGGCGGCACATGGGGATTTGCCCTGCGTCATTCGCAGGGGACGATCAGCGCCGGGCGAGTCATCCTGGCATCCGGCGGCCGATCACTGCCCAGGTCCGGAAGCGATGGATCGGGCTATGCGCTGGCACGCGCCCTTGGCCATGGCGTGACCTCGACCGTGCCGGCGCTGGTTCCCCTGGTTCTGGATGAGAGCATGTTTCATTCTGCGCTCTCCGGTGTGTCGCACGAGGTGGAGCTGACGACGGTCGTGGGCGGGACGCCTGTCGATGTCAGATCCGGCAGTCTCCTGTGGACCCACTTCGGCGTCAGCGGCCCCGTCGTCATGGACGGGAGCCGCTTCTGGACGTCGGCTTCTGAGCGGGGCGACAAGGCCGAAATGTATGCGAACGTGCTGCCGCAGTATTCGCTCGAGCAGGCCAGACAGTGGCTTCTCTCGCAGGCGGCTGCGAAGCCGCGGCGGTCGCTCGCCAAGACGTTGGCGCTCCTCGTTCCCGAACGGGTCGTTGCGGTCGTGTGCGCGTCTGTCGCATGCGATCCGGAACGAGCGGCCGCCCAGGTCACACGACCGGAACGAGAACGGGTTCTGGGGACGCTCTCGCGGCTCCGGCTCCCGGTACACAGGGACCGGGGATGGAACTATGCGGAGGTCACGGCCGGAGGCGTCCCGCTCGAGGAAATCGACTACCGGACGATGGAGTCGCGACTGGTGCCGGGCCTGTATCTGATCGGAGAAATCCTCGATTGCGATGGACGCATCGGCGGCTTCAACTTCCAATGGGCATGGGCGACCGGATATGCCGCCGGCGCTGCGGCTATGGCGTGACGTGCCCATGAGCGGGCCTCTTGTGCTGTGCAAGAGAGCGGAGTACAAGAGAAAGGACCGGTGCGACGCGACACGTTGCCCATGATCCGATTCTTCGGTCACAACCTCACTTCACTCGCCAGCAAGGTGCTCATAGCTCTCTCGGGCCTGGGATTGGCCGGCTTCGTCGTCTTCCACATGCTCGGGAATCTGCAGGTGTTCCAAGGACCTGAGGCGCTCAACAGGTACGCGGCGTTCTTACGCGAGATGCCGATCCTGCTATGGAGTGCACGGCTCATGCTGCTGGCGATCGTCGGCCTGCACATCGGCCTTTCCGTCCATCTAGCTATTCGGAATCGCCGGGCGAGGCCTGTAGGGTATGTCGTGCGGCATTACCGCCGCGCCTCGCTGGCTTCGCGCACGATGGCGCTGACCGGCAGCGTGCTCGTCCTGTTCATTGTCTTTCACGTGCTGCACCTCACCGCCGGATGGATTGATCCGTCGTTCCATAATCGTCTCGATATCCGAGGGCACCGCGACGTCTTCGGAAACGTCGTTCATGCCTTTCAAAACCCCATGCTCGTGGTCATTTATCTGGCGGGTCAAGTGGCGCTGGGGCTGCACCTCAGCCACGCGCTCTCGGGCAGCCTCCAAACCCTCGGGATGGAGCACCCGATGCTCGATCGTCTGTTTCGAGGCGCTGGTCCGCTCGTGGCCCTGGTCGTCGTCGTAGGAAATGCGGCAATCGTGCTGGCGATCGCCTTCGGACTGGTGCGCGCGTGATCGTGCTTGATTCCAAAGTGCCGTCGGGACCTCTGGAATCGAAATGGGACCGCCACCGGTTCACCGAAAAACTCGTCAGTCCCACGAATAAGCGATCAATTGGCGTCATCGTGGTAGGGACCGGTCTGGCCGGTGCCAGCGCGGCGTCGACGCTGGGACAGCTCGGCTACCAGGTGGACTGTTTCTGTTTTCAGGACAGTCCCCGCCGGGCGCACAGCATCGCGGCGCAAGGGGGCATCAATGCCGCGAAGAATTATCAGGACGACGGGGACAGCATCGAACGGCTGTTTTACGACACCATCAAGGGCGGCGACTTCCGGTCCCGCGAAGCGAACGTGTATCGGCTGGCACAGGTCAGCACGCAGATCATCGATCAATGTGTGGCGCTCGGCGTGCCGTTCGCCCGCGAGTACGGCGGCCAGCTCGCCAACCGCTCGTTCGGAGGGGTGCAGGTGTCCCGGACGTTTTATTGCCGGGGTCAGACGGGGCAACAACTCTTGCTCGGCGCCTACTCGGCTCTGTGCTGGCAGATCGACCGGGGCCAGGTCAGGATGCATGCCCGTACGGAAATGCTGGATCTGGTTGTGATCGACGGTCATGCCCGGGGAATCATCGTGCGCGATTTGGTCACGGGAGAGATCCGATCGTACACGGCACAGGCCGTGGTGCTGGCGACCGGCGGATACAGCAACATATTTTTTCTCTCCACGAACGCAAGCGGCAGCAATGTGACCGCGACCTACCGGGCGTGGAAACAGGGTGCCGCCTTTGCCAATCCCTGCTTCACGCAGATCCATCCGACGGCCATCCCACCGAGCGAGGCCTATCAGGCCAAGCTAACGCTGATGTCGGAATCGCTTCGAAACGATGGACGGCTGTGGGTACCCAGGCAGAAAGGGGACACCCGGCAGCCGGATCAGATTCCCGAATCGGAGCGCGATTATTTTCTCGAGCGGCGTTATCCCCGCTTCGGCAATCTGGCGCCACGCGATCTGGCCTCGCGGGCGGTCAAGCTGATCTGCGATGAAGGCTGCGGGGTCGGACCGGGCGGGCATGGCGTCTATCTGGACCTGGCCGACGCCATCGGGCAGCAAGGGCTCGACGTCATTCGAGAGCGATACGGCAATCTGTTTGATATGTACCAGCGCATTACGGGAGAAAACGCCTACGACACGCCGATGCGCATCTACCCTGCGCCGCATTACACGATGGGCGGTCTATGGGTTGATTACAACCTCATGAGCACGATACAGGGCCTCTTCGTCATCGGAGAAGCCAACTTCGCCGATCATGGCGCGAATCGTCTGGGGGCAAGCTCCCTGATGCAAGGCCTGGCCGACGGGTACTTCATTCTTCCCTACACGATCGGCCATTATTTGGCGACCACGAAGAGCGGGCCTATCAGGTCCGATCATCAGGACGTCCGCGCGGCAATGGAACGAGTCACGGACCGGGTGGCCAGGCTTCTACACGGGCGGGGAAGGCAAACCGCCGCCTCGTTCCATCGCCGGTTGGGACGCATCATGTGGGATTTCTGCGGAATGGCCAGGGAGGAATCAGGGCTTAAGGAGGCGCTTTGGAAGATTCCGGCCTTGCGCGAAGAGTTTTGGCGCGACGTGGCTGTGCTCGGGTCGGGCGGAACATTCAACCAGGCGTTGGAGTATGCCGGGCGCGTCGCCGATTTTCTCGAATGCGCCGAGCTGCTCTGTTATGACGCGCTCCACCGTGAAGAGTCGTGCGGGGCGCATTTTCGCGAGGAGCATCAGACGCCGCATGGAGAACCCCTGCGGGATGACGCCAACTTCTCCTACGTGGCGGCGTGGGAGTATGTGCCGAACAGCCCGCCCGTGCTGCACAAGGAACCCTTGGTCTTCGAGTTCGTGAAGCCGACGATGCGCACGTATGCATAGTAAGATGACATTGTGACGTTCACGCTCCACATCTGGCGTCAGAAGGGCCGGGCTGACCCAGGACGGCTGGTCAGTTACGAGGCGCGGGACATCAGCCCCGCGATGTCCTTTCTCGAGATGCTGGACGTCGTCAATCACCAGCTCACCTTGAAGGGCGAGGAGCCTGTCGCGTTCGAGTACGACTGCCGGGAAGGCATTTGCGGAAGCTGTTCGCTCATGATCGACGGTGTGCCGCACGGACCGGATCGGGGCATCGCCGTCTGTCAGCTGTATATGCGGCGTTTTTCCGACGGCGCCGCCATCACGATTGAGCCCTGGCGCGCGAAGGCTTTTCCCGTCATCAAAGATCTCGTGGTGGACCGAAGCGCGTTCGACCGCATCGTGGAGGCCGGCGGCTATATCTCCGTGCACACCGGCGGGGCCGTCGACGGCAACGTGTTGCTGATCGGAAAGGATCAGGCCGAGACAGCCATGGACGCCGCGTCGTGCATTTCATGCGGGGCCTGCGTCGCCGCCTGTAAAAACGCGTCGGCTATGCTCTTCGTCGCGGCGAAGGTGTCGCACCTCGCGTCGTTGCCGCAAGGGCTTCCAGAGCGGAGAAAGCGGGCAAAGGCCATGGTGGCTGCGATGGACCGTGAAGGATTCGGATCATGCGGGAACCAAAACGAGTGCGAGGCCGTCTGTCCGAAATCCATCAGCGTGCGGTTTATCGCCATGCTCAATCGCGAATTCCTCCGCGCAACCATCGCGGAACCGATACCGCCGTCCGAAGTGCCGGCCGACCCTCATGACGAATCGCATTGATCTTCCTCGTGCAAGGCGCACCGCTGCCTGGCCGGCGTAACGCCTCGCCTTGCCGCTCCATACGCGATGGCGTTTCGGCTTGTTCGCTTGACAGATCAGGGAACATGCACTATCGATGAGTGATGGGCCGACTGCTGAATTGCCCGCAATGCCGCCATGAGCAGGTGCTTCGCGCCAGACCTCTCTCGGCCAGTGAACGGATCGCAGCCATCTTGTTACTGTCGCCATTTTCCTGCCCGCAGTGCAGTTGCCGCTTTCTGGCTTCCCGCATCGGCGTGGATCTGCCGCGCCACCAGATGGACCGCAGGGAGCACCTGCGCATTCCTGTCCGGCTCTATCTCTCGTTCTCAGGAGGAAAGATCCGGGGCGAAGGAACCGTCCTCGATCTGTCGATGGGCGGCTGCATCATCAAGAGCGAGACCCACGTGCGCGTTGACGACATCTTTTATCTAGAGATCACCACGGGGCCGCAGGATCAGCCGCTCGAGGTCGCCGCGATCGTGCGCTCGGTGAGCCACCGCGGCATTGCGTTCAAGTTTCTGCGTGCCGCGCAGGAGAACAAGCGGCTGCTCGCATTCATTCAAGCGCAGGCCGCCGAGTATCCGCACAAAACAGCCGCCAGCATCCCAGCCAAAGCCTAGCTTCACGCTACATCGGTTGTTCCCATGCGGTGGAGAGCGGAAACTCGGTCGCGAGTCGCTCGTGCTCGGCCAGATCGTACGGCTCGATCGTCAGATCCTGCCGTTCCAGCGGTTCCGCGCATGCCGGAGACGTCAAGAAATCGATGAGCGCTTGCGCCTTCTCGCGAGCCGCAAAGCGGCAGAGCCCATATTCCGGCATGCCCGACGACGGATGCCAGAACGCGAGCTCGATCGCACTGCCCTGATAGATGCCCAACAGGCGATGGCGTACTTGAAACCCGCCAGGCTGATGTGATGAGGGTTCGAGCGACATTGATCACCTACACGGCGCTATCTTCGACTATACCAGCATGGTAGCATGAATCCGTTTATGCCTTCATCACAAGGAGGACCGATATGCGCAGAGGTGGCATGACCGTGCTCGGCCTGCTGATGAGCCTCAGCCTCGGGGCATGCGGCTACAATGACTTGCAAGGCCTCGACGAGGACACCAAGGCCGCCTGGAGCGAGGTGGTCAATCAGTATCAGCGCCGGGCCGATCTCATTCCCAATCTCGTCGCGACCGTGAAGGGATACGCCGCGCATGAAAAGGACACGCTCGAAGGCGTCGTACAAGCCCGCGCAAAAGCCACCGGCATCCAGGTCACGCCCGAGATGTTGCGGGACCCCGCTGCGTTCGACCAATTTCAACATGCGCAAGCCGGCCTGACGTCTGCCCTCGGCCGTCTCATTGCCATTGCCGAGAACTATCCGAATTTGAAAGCCGATCAAAATTTTCGCGATCTCCAGAGCCAGCTGGAAGGGACTGAAAATCGCATTACGGTCGCCCGCAAACGGTATATCGACCGCGTCGCCGAATACAACAAGATGGTCCGGTACTTTCCCACGAACCTGACGGCCAAGTTCGTCCTTCACATGGAAGAAAAGCCCAACTTCACGGTCGCGGACGAAAAGGCGGTCGCCAAGCCCCCTGAGGTTAAGTTCAACTGAACCCGCCCACATCATGAGCGCTTCCTGCATGAGCCGTGTCTGGCGAGAGCCGGCGCGGCTCATCGTCTTGTTGGGCATCCTCGTTCATCCGGCGCAGGCGTCGGCCCTCGACGTCCCGCCGCTGACTGGACGCGTCGTCGACCTGGCGCACGTGTTGTCCATCCAGGAAACCGAGCAACTCACCGGCCGGCTGAAAGCCCATGAGGACCAAACCGGCAATCAAGTCGCCATCCTGATTCTGCCGTCCCTCGACGGGGAACCGCTCGAAGAATATGCTCATCGGGTTGCAACGACATGGAAGCTGGGCCGCAAAGGAACTGACAACGGCGTCCTCCTGCTCATCGCGCTCCAGGAACGGAAGCTCCGGATCGAAGTCGGCTATGGCCTCGAAGGGACGCTGACCGATCTTCGTTCCGCCCATATCATTCGTCAGGAAATCGTGCCGCGGTTCAAGGCCGGGGACATCGCGGGCGGGGTGCGGGCCGGAACCGAAGCCATCCTCAAGACCATCGAAGGCACCTACGAGCCTCGGGAGGCGCGTTCCACCGGCGATCGTTCCGTACCGGAATTCAGCGCCTTTCAGTATGTCGCCGCCGCGGTCATCGTCGGCTTTTTGGCAGGCCTGATCTTAAGCCAAGGTCTCAGGCGCGCCCGCGCCCTGCTGGGCGCCGCGCTGGCGTTTATGGTTGCGCAGACGGCGGGCATGTTATGGGGCCTGGCCGCTGCCGGCGTGACGGCCCTCCTCCTCTGGCTCGTATTGAGTGCCGGCGGCGGCCGGCCGCGGCGCTCAGGCTTCGATGATTGGACCTGGTACAGTAGCGGCGGCGGTGGATGGAGCGGCGGGTCGTTTGGCACCGGCGGATTCGGCGGGGGAGGCGGTGATTTCGGCGGGGGAGGAGCAAGTGGCGACTGGTAGCACCCGGCAATTGACCGAGCAGGAAAAAGCCCGCATCAGCGAAGCCGTGCGGGCTGCTGAACGCGCGACCAGGGCGGAAATCGTTCCCATGCTCGTCGCGCGGTCGGGACTGTACCGCGATGCGCAGCATCGCGCCGGCCTCATTCTGGCGTTATTGACATTGACCGGTCTCCTGACCGGCGAGGCGCTATGGTTACCGTGGGGCTGGCACGCGACAAACGCCGCCTGGTTGATCGTCGCGATCTTAGCGGCATACGCCGTCGGCTCCTGGCTCGGTACGTTCGATGCCGTCATCAGGGCGGTGACCTCGACCGAGCGTCTCCGGCTCAAAGTGAAGCTGAGAGCGGAGCGGGCGTTTGCCCAACAGAGCCTGTTTCGGACACGCGAGCGCACGGGCGTGCTACTGATGATCTCGCTGATGGAACACGTCGTGTACGTGCTGCCGGATTCAGGGATCGCCGCACACAGCGCTCCGGAACATTGGCACGAAGTGGTCGAGGCGGTGGTGGCCAAGCTGAAGAAGGATGATATTGCCGGAGCCTTCTGCGCAGGGATCCAGCGGTGCGGCGTCATCCTGGCTCAAGCGTACCCGGCCACGCCGGGAGACAATCCCGACGAACTCTCAAACCGCCTTGTGCAGGAACCGTAAGGCGCTGTTTCGTGGACTGGTCTACAGCGTTCCGTTAGAATCGGCCCTCATGCCTGACACCGCCACGGCCAATCCCGAACGCTTGCACAGCGAAAACCACTCGCTGGTGAAGGCGGCCGGCGTCATCGGCGTCGCCACGTTTGCCAGCCGTATCCTGGGCTTTTGCCGGGACATGGTCCTGGCGCGTCTATTCGGTGCGACGCCCGCGGCAGACGCCTTCTACGTGGCATTCCGTATTCCGAGTCTGCTCCGTGAACTCTTTGCGGAAGGCTCGATGTCCGGCGCCTTTATCCCGGTCTTCACCGAATACCATTCGCTCAAATCGAAACGGGACGCCTGGGAACTTGCGAGCGCGGTGTTTACCACGCTGCTCACGATCGTGACGCTGGTGACGCTGCTCGGCATCCTCGCCGCGCCTTGGCTGGTGAAGGGCCTGGCGCCGGGCTTCCACTCATCGCCGGATAAGCTGGCGCTCACGACGTTGCTCGCCCGCGTCATGTTCCCCTATCTGCTCTTCATCAGTCTGGCGGCCCTGGCCATGGGGGTCTTGAATTCCGTTCGGGCCTTCGCGGTGCCAGCCTACGCCGCGTTGTTTTTGAACGTCTGCATCATCGGCAGCGCATGGTTCCTGTCTCCTCACTTGGAGGAGCCGATTGTCGGCGTGGCGATCGGGGTCGTGGCTGGAGGCGTCGCGCAGTTTGCGATGCAGCTGCCAAGCCTCAAAAGCAGGGGGTTGCTGTTCGGATTCCGATTTGAGCCAGGCCATCCCGGCGTCAAGCGGATCGGCCGATTGATGGTTCCGTCGCTGCTCGGCATGTCGGTCACGCAGATCAATTTGACGATCAGCACGATCCTGGCGTCATTCATCGCCGGGGCGCCGACGTATTTGTTTTACGGCATGCGGCTCGTGCAGTTTCCACTGGGTATTTTCGGCGTGGCGCTCGCCATGGCCATCCTGCCGACGCTGTCCGCGCAAGCAGCCCGCGGCGCGATGGACGAACTCCGGACGACAGTGGCATTCGGATTGCGGATGATCGTGTTCATCATGCTGCCGGCCATGCTGGGCCTCATGTTTCTGGCCAAGCCGATTGTCCACCTTTTTTTCGAGCACGGAACCTTTACCGCGCAGGATACGGCCGAGACCGCAAGCGCGGTCTTCTGTTATGCGATGGGTCTCTGGGCGTTTGGCGGTGTCCGCATTATCGTGGCGGCGTTCAATTCCCTGCAGGACACGAAGACGCCCGCTCTGGCGGCCGCGGTGGCGGTGACCGCGAATATCATTCTTTCCGCGGTGTTGATGTCGCCATTGGGTGCGTCCGGCTTGGCACTGGCCACGGCGCTTGCGGGAATGGTGAACGGCGCCATCCTGGTCACTGTTCTCAACCGTCGGCTCGGAGGCGTTGAATGGGCGTCGGTCGGGCGCTCGGGCGGACGCGTCATCCTGGCCTGTGTTCCGCTGATGGTCTCGTGCCTGTGGGTGGCTGGTGCGCAGGTCTGGGCGCATCAGGGTGAGTGGATGGCGAAGTCTGTCATGCTGGCTGTGGCCATCGGTCTCAGCGTGAGCGGTTACCTGGGCGTCCATGCCTTGATGCGGTCGGACGAGTTGGATCTCGTCTGGGGCATGGTCAGGAAACGCTTCGCCCGCATGGCCGGCCGATAGGAGCGAGATATGAGGCGCGCGCTGTTATTCCAATCGCCTTGGGGGTGGATGGGAGTGGCCGAATCCGAACAGGGCATTGCGGCGATCGTGCTGCCGCATCCATCGAAGGCGTCGGTCGCGGCCGGTTTGAAAACGGCTGCCGCCGCTTCATCTGATCGGTCGCCCTCTTCACGTCTATCTGAGGCGCGACAGCAACTGAGCGAGTACTTGGCAGGAACCCGTACCGAGTTCGATCTTCCGCTCGACCTTTCGGGCGGGACAACGTTTCAGCGGCGCGTGTGGAAGATGTTACGGGGAATCCCTTATGGCCAACTATGGTCTTACCGAGGTCTCGCGTCGCGCATTGGAGGGGTACAGTATGCCAGGGCCGTCGGAGGGGCGGTCGGCGCGAATCCACTGCCGATCGTCGTGCCGTGCCATCGCATTGTCGCGCACGACGCGACAATCGGCGGATTCTCGTGCGGACTGCCCGCCAAACGGAAGTTGCTCGCGCTGGAAGGCTCTCTGTCCCGGGTTCGCCGCTCGAACCGAGGCCGATGAAAGCGGTGATCCAACGCGTGACGCGCGCGTCTGTCGAGGTGGAGGGCCGTCAGGTCTGCGCCATCGGCGGTGGGCTCCTGGTGCTGCTTGGCGTGGCACGAGGAGATGGAGATTCCGATTGCCGATTCATGGTCGAAAAGCTTCCGGGGCTGCGGATTTTCGGCGATGAGGCGGGCAAGATGAACCGCTCACTGGCTGACGTCGGCGGGGCAATCCTGCTTGTGTCTCAATTCACCCTGCTCGGCAACACGCGCAGCGGGCGGCGCCCTGGTTTTGAGGAAACCGCGCCATCAGAGGAGGCGAAGCGATGGTACCAACAAGTCGCGCTGGACTTGAGGGCAAAAGGTATGACGGTCGAGACCGGTGTCTTCGCGGCCCACATGAAGGTTGAACTCGTGAACGACGGCCCGGTCACCTTCTTGTTGGACAGCCGAAGCAGCTTATGAGCGTTATCCGAAGAAGAGTCTGCTATAATAGGGACTGAGCGCGTCTAATCCGGTGCGAGGAAGAGATGGGGACATCAATCCCGGCTCGACATCCGCTGCGGCAACTCTTCGGCGCCTTGACC
>WUUC01168716.1_pt1 | contig 13460 bp, 11 predicted proteins | sample 6278441 | NCBI WGS metagenome assembly WUUC01 (sample SAMN13675441, study PRJNA597444) | soil metagenome | isolation source: soil | place: USA: Washington | collected 2017-10
ACTCTGAAAAATTCCTTTCACGGTGAAGAAAATTCTTCGCCCTGAAAAAAATATTTCAGGCTTCTCAAGCAAATAAAAGTGGTGTAGGTATCTGACGCTGAAGAAAAGAGGGAAGGGATCTAACGCCCTCAATAAAACTTGACCCGCAGCACCTCCAGTTTGGCGACCGGGTGCAACGGGTCAATCGAAAACTCGCTAATTGGCGAGCCGGTAGTAGTGTGTTTACCGCACGAATTATATGCGACCGGCGGCCCTCTGTCGAGAAAATTCCAGGAGTTAGTCAGATGACACTACAGGCAGTCTCGACGTCGCGCTTTGTTCGTAAAACTCAACTCGCGCCCAACGAGTACCGCAAGAATTTTCAGCAGATAGACCGCGAAATCCTCTCGGCTATCTCCTCGGCGGAGGCTGATCAGGTCACGCCGCTCATGAGCAAAATCTACCTGCGCATGGTGAACGCGCCCGATAAATACTGGGAACGCGAAGGAGTGCTGCGCATCGAGGCCGAGGTGAGGGATGAAAAATTGGTGAAGGCGTGGACGGTACTTTGTGAACTGATAGGCGTGGCATCGGCAACTGCTAACAAGGCGCTGCGGTGGATGCACGAGCAGGGAATCATCGGTTACTTCTCGGGCAAGAACGGTGTGGGGCTGCGGATATTTCTCAACCGTGCGGCCTCCTCCATCGGGGTCAGGCAGGGTCAGGCGAGCAAAAAAATTTTGGCGTTTCACTCTGCTTCATCCGGGGAGGCTCCTGCTTCATTGAATGAACCAGCCTTTAATGACAGCTACGCTGTTAGAGAAAGTTTAGACACAGATCTAAATCCCCGCGCGCCAAAAAACGGCGCGGATACAGAGCCAGTGGGTAAAACTTTCTCCAATCCGACTCCGCCGGTCCCGGACAATCGCTATTCAAACGCATCGCCCAACAACTCCCTTCAACGCGAGCCTGAACCGTTATTACTGGAGAGCGCCATCGCACGATTGAGAGCCGAACTTGAGCCGGCGATGCACAGTGCGGCCCGGAAGGCCGCGGCGCGTGAGCACGAGCGCACGCGCGAGTGGCTGGAGAATCGCGGTTTGCCGAAGGCGGCGCGCGTCGCTCAGCACGAGGCCTACAACGTGCTCAGGAAGTACGGCGTGATCAGTGAAGCCTCACGCTCTTCGCGCTCGCACTCAGAGGTTGGTCGAGATAGCTATACGCCGCCCGCCCCACATCCTCTCTCGGCTGGGGAGGTGAGTGATTTCGCACAAGCCTGTGTAGCGATGCTTGAGACTCAGGGGCAGTCTATCGAAGTGACGCTCTCCGAGATGAGTGCGGAGGTGGGCGGGTTCTTGTTGCCGGAGGACGCTGGCCGCGTGCGCGAGAAAGCGCATTCTTTACTCGCCACCAGTCACGTTAGGGAAAGGAATTAAGAGGAGGGAACTCCAGTGTCCAGCAAACTCAATGCACAAAGATTAGCTGTGGTTTCAGATCCCGAATATGAAACTCCTTCCGTAGGTAGTCTCCTTACAGTGACGGTAAATCCCGCGATCTGCTCATTCTGCTTTGGCTCCGGGATGGAAATCGTCATGGGTAAAGGTGCATGCCGCTGTCAATGTCGTACGCGTGACGCTCAAGCTAAACTCCTTGAGGCGGCGCGCATCCCGCATCGCTACAGCGAGTGCTCATTATCAAACTACCGCCCGGCGAATAACAACGGCTCGCAACTGCGCGCCTTCAACCTCGCCTACCGGCTCGTGTGTGAGTACCCGACCATAGATCGCGGACTTCTGCTCATGGGTTCGTGTGGGGTAGGGAAGACGCACCTCGCAGCAGCTATCATCCGTGGCCTCGTCGAGCGTGGTGTGCTCTGCCTGTTCTACGAATTCGGGTCTCTCCTGAAACAGATCCAAGAGTCATACAACACACTCTCGCAGACGTCGGAGATGAAGGTGCTCGCGCCTGTCTACGAAGCGGAAGTGTTAGTACTCGACGAACTGGGTGGGTTGAAGCCGACCGATTGGGTCAAAGATACTATGCTTCAAATCATTAACGCGCGTTACAATGATAAGAAGATGACGATCTTCACAACAAATTATACGGACGCGCGCCGCAACCCTGCGGACGAGACGCTGGAAGATCGCGTCGGATCCCGGCTGCGTAGCCGCCTTTACGAGATGTGCAAATCCGTCATAGTGGAAGGCGAAGATTACAGGTGCCGATTCGACCAAGATCAAGTATAGCCATGACTGAATGGAGTAGTTAGCGAGTGATAGCCACGGGTGGTTGTTTTTGCCCATCATTATTGGTGGGAAGAGTGCTTGAAAATGGCATGGCTTCTACATTGCGCGCTGCGGGGCTGTGAAAAAAGTCTTGCCTGATACGGATGGTAGGTATGGTGAAAAGAGGTCTAGATCAAAACAAACAGAACCTGCCGCGCGCGGTCATACTCACGGCGCTCCCGCTTGAGTGCGATGCCGTTTGCGCGCAGTTGAGCGAACTGCTTGAGGAAGAGCATCCCGAAGGCACCATCTATCAACTAGGTAGGTTCTTAGGGGACTACGAGGAGTGGGAGGTCGGCGTCGTCGAGATCGGGGCCGGTAACATCCGCGCGGCCATGGAAGCCGAGCGGGCGATCAACCACCTGAGGCCCGAGGTCGCTTTCTTCGTCGGAGTCGCAGGGGGACTGAAAGACGTGCGCATCGGCGACGTCGTCGCTGCGACGAAGGTCTATGGTTACGAGTCGGGGAAAGCAAAAGTCGAGTTCGAGCCGAGGCCGGACATAGGACGTTCAACTTATCGCCTAGAACAGCGGGCAAAGAGGGAGGCCGGGAAGGGTGATTGGCTGAAGAGAATAGCGGGCGCTGCGCAAGGTGACCTGCCTCGCGTTCTTGTTGGCCCGATCGCCGCCGGTGAAAAAGTAGTTGCGTCCAAGCGCTCGACGCTATATGACTTCCTGAAAACGAACTACGGCGACGCTTTGGCGGTGGAGATGGAGGGCCGTGGGTTCCTGGAGGCGACACATGCCAACCAGCAGGTCGGCGCGCTGGTTGTTCGCGGAATCTCGGATCTCATTGATAAGAAGATCACTGCGGACGCAGGCGGTTCTCAGGAACTGGCCGCGCGAAACGCGAGTGCCTTCGCCTTCCAAGTCTTATCAAGACTCAAAGCCAAGAAAGTTGCCGTGACTGACAACGAATCAGGCTCTCCATCTGATTCTGCGTCGGCGGTGAAAGCCACCGCCGAACCGGTTCTTCTGATGCGCCCGGGCGGCGCGACCCTCATACCTGCCCTTCACCTTGAGGCCCGCGATACGATTAAGCTTACCCTCGCGCCCGCGTCTCTACGGCAGAACAACTTCTTACACAACCTGCAGGGTGACGCGCGACAGCGAATCAATCTCGCCTACGGGGTTACGGCCTTTCACGGGAGCGTCGAATCTCTGACGCAGAGTCGCAGCGGCGGCGTAGACGTGTGGGCGATGGAATTGCGGCCCGAACCCCCCGCCCCCGTCTCCGAGATCGCTGAGACGCACTTCCTCGGGCTCTCGAAGGATCACATCGCCGAGATGAGGGCCAGGCGGATACTGCTGGACGAGGAATTGCCCGACGGCCTGATTGAAGGCCTCGGCCAATGGGAGACGAGGCTGCTGGAGGAGCGTGTCCAAGGGCAGGGCATGCCCGTCACTGTGAAGCAGTCACCCTTCCCAAGCCTGTACGATGACCTCCGTGACGACACCCAGTTGTTTCTGACTGTTGCCCGGCTGTTTGCGGTTCTTCACCTACGCTTGAGCGGCACGGTCGAACAGATCTACCGACTCGACCTCGACCTGACGGAGGCCGCGGAACTCGACATCGGCTTCGAGGGCCAATGCGCCCCTAAGGCCACAGCCGAGGAACCGTACGTGATCAGGATTAGAGGCCGCTGCGCGTTAGAGCGGGAGGAGACTGTCACGAGAATTCCAGTCTCTTCTTCCAACCTCAGGGCCGTCGCCTACTATCCGAAGGCCATGATCTTGGAAGTCGATTTCTTGAACGGTTCGACCTACCAGTACCTGAACGTGCCGCGATACCTGTATGAAGGGTTGATGAATGCGTCCTCGCACGGAAGGTATTTAGACGAGCACATCAAGAAAGGCGGTTACCAGTACAGGAAGATCAAGTGACGTAGCCGTAAGGATTGTCAGCGGGGGCGGCGCCCAAAGACGCGCCGCCCCCATTAGCCGTTTGTCGAAGAGTGTGTTGTGGGAAAAGCCGGAGGGAGAGATCAACGATTCGCCGCCAAGGAGGGCGGGATAAGAGCCAAACTCGAAAGCCAAGGGACGCGCAAGATGTACCTTGGTGCCGAGCGTTACGATACGCATCGAATGCCTCCGGGATGTTACTCCAGAACGCGGCTGCGGCGGTTCGGTTTCAAGCCGGGCGGCCCGCCGCGCGCCTACACCAGGGCTCTCGGCTCGGGCAAGATAATCCCTCTATACGACGTGCTGGAAGCAGTCCCCCGCCGCAGGCTAAAACAATCTCAACTGTGGGTTGTTAATAAGGTATACGCGCGCGTCCAAGCAATCGCCCGCGCGCGCGCGTTAACCGAGAGTAGCGCCGTGATTCTTGATACGGAAACCACGGGTATAGGCACGGACGCGGAGATCATAGAGATCGCCATCGTCGACGCGAATGGCGAAAAGCTCGTCGACACCTTGGTGCGCCCTCAGCAGCCAATCCCGCGGGAGGCGACTGCGATTCACCACCTGAGAGACGAAGATGTCGCGAGTGCCCCACCCTGGCCGGTAGTGTGGCCATCAATCGTAGAGATTCTTGCGAATAGGGAAGTTGTGGCTTACAACTCCGCGTTTGACATGGCGATGATTGCGAGGACGTGTGAGCGGTATGGCCTTAAACCTGTCGAGGCAAAGTGGGAGTGCCTGATGCTGCTCTACTGGAAGCAGTTTCAGTTCGCTGAAAAATTTAGATCACTGAAAAGGGCCTGCGCGAATGAGAGGCTGCTTTGCGGTAATCATCGCGCTTTGGCAGATGCTGTGGCGACTCAGCGTCTACTCCGCGCTATCGCCGCGAGTCCGACCCGGGAAATTTGAATATAATTGAAGCATGTTCGGCGTCCGATAAAGCTTTGATATAAACGTGGTTCTGGCTATCTCTTGGTTGGAGTCCTCACCCTGCTACAGACCTTCACTCACTATTAGCTGGTTGGCACACGACACCCGCCTCTCAATTTTCTGTTTGGTCTGACCCACCCGCAGCCCGCTTGAGGCGGCTCAGAGCGAGCGCGCCAACAACGCCCGCCCTTATTTCCAACCCAGCCCCAACCTAACTTTTTTTGTAAGGCTGTTCGCCAGAAAGTCGAAATCAAACACTTTTTTTTAGTTAGTCTATAAACGTAGAACTTGCTTAGCGGAACGATCTTTAACATCTTCGATGTGCTTCACTGGCTTCGTAATAGGTAGCAAAATACGTGAACCCACGAAGTCTGTTAAGGGTGTTGTGCCAAGGCAGCATTTTTGAGGAAGGGCGCAGATCCTAACTTTCAGCTTGAGGAATTATTTTGGATCTCTTTAGGAAGATTCTTGCCAATGTATTGCGACTTAACTTTGCCTTCAATGCGGCTGTAGCTATACCAGTACGGACCATGTAATTTGCCTTGCGAGCACTTACATTTTTCTTTCCCGCACCGAACCATCTCCAACCGGTAGGTCTGACTGTCGACCCTGCGTTCTTCAACAATTTGTTTGCGTGACTGGGGTTGCGCGGCCTGAGCGGATTCCTCGGCCTTCTGGATGACTTCATGCAGCCAGTCGTCGAGCTTACTCAGTTGCTTGTGCGAAAGGCTCCGCACTGCCTGTTTGATTTGTAACAAGTTCATTCAAGACTAAGAGCAGATCAAAACATCTATTAGAGTGACAACTTCACGAGTCAGATTCTTATGTAACACCATATCAAAGCTGTCAATATTTGTTACATAAGAATTATCAGACTCTCATTTGGCCAATACTTGCTAACCACCTCTCTTCAGAAACTCATCCCTCAACGCTGGCATGTTCACCCCTCACGTTGCTGACATGGATGTCGAACTTCCGTTGCGTGCGGGGTTGTTCTCTTAGCGTTTGTGACCGCGTTTCTTAGTGAGGTTCAAACTGTAGGTTAATTGCTGCTTCGGATTGAGCCTATTTCCCTCGCACTTTCGCGGTTTACGTTGGGGGGAAATTCTTTGGAGGGAAGTTGTATGACGATGAAAGAAAACTTGTTACGGCGCCTGTCTGAAAGTGGGTTATTTCTGGCTGCCGCGATCCTTTTTCCGCTCCTCGTCCTCGTCGGGTATTTCAAATCTTATTATTTCAGGGTGTTCTTTGACGTCAAACCGGTCGCCACCACTTTCGTGCAGTGGTCTAAGCGGCGCATGTGGACGCGCCGACGCTCACTTTCAAGACGCAGAACGACAGCGCCACCGTAGAGTTCGACGGTTACGTCCGAACTCTACGGAAGAGAGAAGACGTCGGGGCAATCGTGTGAGCGCGCGACCTCAAAGATGACGGGCGCGCCGGGGAAGCGTGGTGTGTCGCCCGATGATAAACCCAGACGCTATTTCTCGCGACACTGTTAATGGGTATATCCTTTGACTTCATGGCGGTCATGATATTAGTGGGGGGACTGATTTCTACATCGCCCTCAAGGTGGTGGCTTGGCAATCGGTGCCGCCTTGCTGGCCGCCGATAATCTGAGGAGATGAATCCGGTTAAATAATCCATGAAACGAGTCACAGCCGAAGAAGCAGTCGGGGTCATTAAATCGGAAGAGCGCGTCTTCATCCACAGTGTTGCCGCCGCACCGCAACGGCTGATTAAAGCGATGACGGCGCGGGCTGCCGAACTGCGTGATGTGGAGATCGTGCATCTCCACACGGAGGGCGAAGCGCCCTACGCCTCGCCGCAGTACGCGAAGAGTTTTCACACCAACGCGCTCTTTATCGGCGCCAACGTGCGCGGGGCGATCGAGGCGGGAAACGCCGACTACATCCCCGTGTTCTTGAGCGAAGCCCCGGCGCTGTTTCGCAAAAAGATTCTGACGCTCGACGTGGCCCTCGTCCACGTCTCCCCGCCCGACCGGCACGGCTACTGTTCGCTCGGCGTCTCGGTGGACACGTCGCGCGCCGCGGTGCAGATGGCCCGGTATGTAGTCGCTCAAATCAACCCTCACATGCCTCGCACGCACGGCGATGGATTGATCCACGTCAACGAGATCGGCTACGGCGTCGAAGTGGATGACGCGTTGCCGGAAATCGCCCCGCACCAGTTGAGCGAGGCGGAAATTGCTATCGGCAAAAACTGCGCGGGCCTCGTCGAAGACGGGGCTACCTTGCAGATGGGCATCGGCGCCATACCCGATGCGGTGCTGGCCTCGCTCGACGGTCACAAGGACCTGGGAGTTCACACGGAGATGTTTTCCGACGGCCTCATAGACCTCGTCGAGCGGGGCGTTATCAACGGCAGGCTGAAACGCATTCACCCGGGTAAGGTCGTCGGCGGCTTCGTCCTCGGCACGCGCCGTCTCTACGACTTCATCGACGACAACCCCCACATCGCCATGCTCGACATCGCTTACGTGAACGACACGGCGGTCATCCGGCGCAACCCGAAGGTGACGGCCATCAACAGCGCTATCGAGGTTGATTTGACGGGGCAGGTCTGCGCCGACTCCATCGGCACGCGGCTTTATTCGGGCGTCGGCGGCCAGATGGATTTCATCCGCGGCGCGTCGCTCTCGGAAGGCGGCAAACCGGTCATCGCTTTGCCTTCCACGACGAGTCGCGGCGAATCGCGCATCGTCTCATACTTACGGCAGGGAGCGGGGGTGGTGACGACGCGCGCCCACGTCCACTTCGTCGTTACCGAATACGGCGTGGCGGATCTCTACGGCAGGAATTTGCGCCAGCGTGCCCGAGCGATGATCGAGATAGCCCATCCCCTTCACCGCGCACAGCTCGAACGCGAGGCGCATGAGCGTTTCAGACGGTTCGGCGAATAAATCTCAGTCGAGCAAGTGACCGACAGCCACAGCCAGCACGGTCATCGCGCCGTAGGCAAGTTCGCAAATTCCGATCCGCTTGGCGCTCGCGTGTCGTGCGGACTCTGAGAACCCGAAGGCGGCGCGCAGTAGCAAAACTAACAGCGCCGGAACCGCGAGTAGCGGCACGGTCTTCAGCAGCGCGAGCGTAACGACGACGGCCAGAGCGCCCACGTGCGAAAGGATTACGGGTGAAAGGGCGGGAGTTTCGCCGCGTTTGAGTTGCAGGCGCGCGCGGACGTACAGGATCGTCGGGACGACGCGCGCGGCGAGAACCGCCCACAGCCCGAAGGCCGCGCCGACCGGCCAGCCGTCGGAGAGCGCGATGCTCGCCGAGACGGCGGCGAGGCCGAATGACCCCGCCAACTCCGGCGCGAGCGACCGGCTCCTGCCCGTCGCGTCGAACGCGAGCTGTACAGCCGCGAACGGCGCGGCCAGAAACAGCGGGAAGATAAACTGATAACTCACGGCGGTCGCCGACGCGCCAAGTAAGCCAGCCAGCGCGATGAAGCCATAAAGTACGGCGAAGCGTTCAGCGACGGCCGTGCGCGGGAAGCGCCGTCCGCGTCTCCGGTCTCCCGCCACGATCTTGAACGGGTGTCGCGCCAGAAAAGCTCCCATCGTGGCGACGCCGAGGAATAAGCCCGCCAGAGAGGGCGCGACCGCCAGCCCCAGCACGACGGGTTCGAGGGCCAGACCCCACCCGCCATGTTCGGTCGGCAGGGCGACGGTGCGTATCCGCACGCGCCCTCCGGCCTGGCTGAGCCGCCCCGCGTCGTTCTTGAGGCTGTGACCCTCACGTAAAATCGTCTGACTCATATATCCTTCTCGATTTGCATAACTATATGACGACTAGAAGCGCTTCGTCAGTTCGGCGTAGAGAAATCTTGCCGCGGGGTTCGCGCCGCCCGCCGGGTAGATGGCCGACTGCACGCCGCCGCCGCGCACGCCCGCCCCGTAGAACGTCAGCGTCGTGTTGGGCGTGACGTTGAGATCGGCGCTCAGGTCGAAGAGCGTGCCCATCCCCTGACGCCCCCCGGTCTGACGCCCGACGTAGCCGAAAGTGCCTTCCTGGAATGCGCCGCCGCCCACGTACCAGAGATCGTTCCGGTTGCTCAGCCGCAGTCCATGCACCTCCGCGCGAAGCGACAGTCGCGCGTGCGGCCTGAGTTTCAGTTGGGCATAAACGTCCTCTGTGTTCATCATGTTGTAGAAGGGGAAGCGCGCGTAGATTCGCGGCGTGGGGAGTACCTGAAAGAAGGTCGTGTGACGCCTGTCCGACGGGTCTCCGTCGCCGGTCGAGCGCGAGTAACCGGCGCGCAGCCACAACTTCACTCTGGCCGCTAACTCGCCCCCCGGCTGGAATCCTCCTTCGAGCACCACCGCGCCCGCCCTATGATCAAGGTTGCCCCAGCGTCCGAACTGCTCGACGCCCCAGGCCAGGAGATCAATCGTTCCATGCGCCGTTTTGACTGCGGCGACGTAATTGCCGCCGACGGTCGTCAGCCGGATGTTCTCGGCGTCCGCACGGCGGAGCGCGAGCGGTCGGTTGTCGGTTTTGAGCGAGCCGCGCCCGTCGTGGTAGTGCAAGCCGAGCACACGAAACTCGCCCGCCACCCTTCCGCTCGTGTGGGGGCGGGTGTATGCGCCGTACCAGAAATCAACGTCCAGTTCTTTGAGGCCGCGCAGTTGGAACACTCCCTCCGTCGGGCGACCGCCGACGAAAGTGATGTTGCCCGACCCCGTGCTGCGCACGTACTGGACGGCGTCGAAACTGCGACCCACGTGTGAGAACCCGAAAGACCCGATGAGCCGTTGGGCAACGTGGTCGCGCTTTAAGGAGGCGAGCGTCGCGTCCGACGGCGTTGTCTCCATACCGTCCGCGAACTCGAAGCGGCCGGCGCGGAGGCTGCTCGCCTTGTCGCCGAAGATTCCCTTGACGCGCATGTAAGCCTGTTTGAGCACCGCGCTCGCGTCCTGCCCGCCGTTAGCCGCGAAGTAATTGCCGCCCAGTCCCAACTGTCCCTGAGGCGCGGGCGCGACGGCGCGCCCCGGCAGGTTGATGAGCACCGGGAACTGACCCTCGATCTGCCAATCATACCTCTCCTTCTGCTGGCCGAGGCTTAAACGGAGCACCGCTGCGCCGAACGTGTAATCGTCCTCAAAGCTCGGCGTCTCGAACCAGCCGTGGTTCTCGACGCGCAGGCGAAGACTGCCGGAGAAGGTCACGCCCCCGATCTTGCGTTGCCCCGTCGTCTGCGCGGCGGGTTTGGAGGCGGGCGCAGGTGCCGATCTCTTCTTGTCGTCCCTGACTTCGGCTTTGTTGTCGGTCAACTCCTGAGCAGTGTTCGTCGAGGTCTGCGCGAAGGCGCAAATGGAAGCGAAGGCAGCGGCGATGATAAGCGTGATGACTCGTGTCATCAAATTCCTGCCGCGGTTTCGTGACGACCTGAGCGTGTTGTTTAATTTCATTGATAGCATCCTGTTTTAAGCTCGTTGCCTCAAGCCGGGCGTGCGCGTCCGTTGCGGTATTCATCCTTGATCCGGTTGCGTCCCGCCCGCCGAGATTTGCGTTCATCGTCGCCGGTGGTTGCGAGAATCATCAACGCGCCGAAGACGGCGAAGAGGGAGAAGATGACGGCGAAATACATGCCGTCACCGAACCCGCCGAGGATTCCGGCGCAGACGCTGCCGATGAATACCAGAAGAAACACAGCCCATTCTCTAATCTTCATTTTCAAGACCTCTCTCACGCTTCGGGATGAGGAACGATATTTCCCGATAATGTGCATTGCAAAAGGCGCGCCGTCGAACTCCGCGCTGCTTGTCGAAGAAAAATAGATTCCGGCAGCCCGTGCGGGAGAGTCAGGTGGGGAATTTGCCGATGGCGTAGACGCTTGTTGGGTAAATTTCCGCGCCGGACGGTCTTCATAACGGCAGCAGGAACCACCTGATGACACTGCTTGAGCGCGTAGAACGAAACGTGCTCGGCGGGTATGCGAGTTGCTTTCAGTGTTAGGTCGCGTCACCTTCGCCTTTGGGCCGAGCCGGCCTGAAGCAATCAAATGTATCTGACTAACAGAGCAGCACTCTTAAACATTATGGGCGAGCACCAAATTGAACAGAACATTGACGACCGAGGCATGCGCGCCTTCATGAAAGCGCTGCTGAACGACCTCGGAGCCCTTGAGCGGATGCTTGAAGCAGGAAGCATCGAGAGCGGCGTGCGCAGGATCGGCGCGGAGCAGGAGATGTTCCTCGTAGATTCTCAGTTCCGCCCCGCGCCCGTCGCCGTCGAGACAATCGAGCGCGTGCGAGACCCACGCATCACCACCGAGATCGCGCGCTTCAACCTCGAAGCCAATCTGACGCCGCGCCTCTTCGAAGGCGATTGCTTCCGCCGGATGGAGGAAGAGGTGTTGGATGTCATCGGCCTCGTGCGCGAGGGCGCACGCGCGTCAGGTGCGGACGTCTTGCTCGCCGGCATTCTGCCGACGCTCGAAAGGTCTGACCTGACGCTCGACAACATCACGCCCTGTCCGCGCTACTACCAACTGAACGACGCCGTCATGCGCATGCGCGGCGGCGCGATCAACGCGCACATCAAAGGACTCGAAGAGGTCAACGTCTCGTCCGACAACATCATGTTGTTGTCGTCGAACACGAGCTTTCAGGTTCACTTGCAGGTCGGCCCCGCCGAGTTCGTGCCGCTCTACAACATGGCGCAGACCGTGACCGCGCCGGTGCTCGCGGCGGCCGTCAATTCGCCGCTCTGGCTCGGCAACCGGCTGTGGCAGGAGACGCGGCTCGCCCTCTTCCAGCACTCGGCGGACGCGCGCTCCCGCGCGCAGCAGGAGCGCGGATTCCCCACGCGCGTCGGCTTCGGCGAGCGTTGGCTCGAAGGCTCGGTCATCGAACTCTTCCGCGAGGACATCGCACGCTTCCGGCCTATCATGGCATGCGAGACGAACGAAGACTCCCTCGCCATACTCGCGCGCGGCGGCGTGCCGCGCCTCGCAGCGCTCAGCCTGCACAACGGCACGGTCTGGTGGTGGAACCGCCCCTGCTACGGCGTCTCGGAAGGCCGCGCGCACCTGAGAATCGAGAACCGCGTGCTGCCTTCGGGGCCGACCACCCTCGACGAGATTGCGAACGCGGCCTTCTTTCTGGGGTTGATGACCGCGCTCCCCGAAGAATACGGCGCGATAGACAAGCGGATGACGTTCGACGATGCCAAGTCGAACTTCTGGGCCGCAGCGCGCTACGGCCTGAAGGCACAGTTCACCTGGGTGAACGGGATGAGCTACGGGTCCTCCCGGCTCATCCTCGAACATCTCATCCCGCTCGCCCGCGCCGGACTCAAAGCACGGAAGATCGACTCGTCGGATATTGATCTATACCTCGGCACGCTCGAAGAGCGCGTCCGCACGGGGCAGACCGGCGCGCAGTGGGCGCTTTCGTCGCTCGCCTCGATGGGGAAGCGCGGGACGCGCGACATGCGCCACCGCGCGTTGGCCTCCGCCATGCACGCACAGCAACAGTCCGGCGAACCCGTGCATCGCTGGCCGGTCGTCGAACGGAGTGAGCCGGAGGACTGGTCGACCGGGTACCGGACGGTCGGGCAGTTCATGTCCACAGACCTGTTCACCGTGCGGCCGGACGATCTGGTAGACCTCGCCGCCAGCCTCATGGACTGGCGTCACATCCGCCACGTGCCGGTTGAAGACGAAGGGGGACATCTGGTGGGCCTCATCTCGCACCGGACGCTCCTGCGCCTGCTGGCGCGCGGCCGACACGAAGACGGTCAGGTCGCCGTTAGACAGATCATGAAGGCCGATCCCGTGACGGTCACGCCGGCGACGCCGACGCTCGAAGCCATCGAGTTGATGCGCACGCACAGGGTCGGCTGTTTGCCCGTCGTCGAAAACGGCGTGCTCGTCGGTATAGTTACGGCCACTGATTTCCTAAACGCCTCGGCCAAACTGTTCGAGGAACAATTAACGACATCTCCTGGTCGCGGCGTTGCGTCGCAGATGTGATAGCCGTCACCGCCGTCCCCGGGCGTGTTATGCTATTTTCGCCGCAGCAAGAAATTTCTGGTTAACTTGTTAATGCGATCGGAACCCGGAGGTTGGAGGACTGTGCCCGAACGGCACGCAAACTGGCGTCGGAAGCTGTTGGACGCGACGACGCTACAGGGCATCGCTGTCGGCGTCGCGCTCGGCGCGGCCATAGGCATCGGCGGCTACACCTTCATCTACGCCAAGGGCTACTCGTACCTCACCAATGACCCCGGCGCGTGCGCCAACTGTCACATCATGAGCGAGCAGTATGACGGCTGGGTCAAGTCGTCGCATCGCGCCGTGGCGGTCTGTAACGATTGCCACACGCCGCCCGGCCTCG
>WUUC01118838.1_pt1 | contig 13459 bp, 10 predicted proteins | sample 6278441 | NCBI WGS metagenome assembly WUUC01 (sample SAMN13675441, study PRJNA597444) | soil metagenome | isolation source: soil | place: USA: Washington | collected 2017-10
AACCCGAAGGTCGCGGGTTCGAATCCCGCCCCCGCTATTTCGCGAAAGCCCTGCAAATCGCGGGGTTTTCATCTTTCTGGAGGGTATGCCAGAAGGCGCAAAATGGGCGGGTGGGCAACCAAGAGGGCAACAGCTCGTGGAAACCGGCCCTTGAGATGTCGCTGAAGACCACCTAGCGTCGGCTTGGCGCAGCGCCCAATTGCGCGGGTCGTGGCACCGAAGGTTGCTCGCTAAGTAGCGAGTTGCCTGCGCCATCCTGCCGGAACGAGGTCGAGCTTGCGAAGGCGGTCTCCCAGAGCCACGGTGACGAGGTCAACTACATGGTCGATGTCTCTGCGGACCTCAAAGTCCCAGACCCTGACAACGGTCCATCCCCGGTCTCGGAGCTCGTGGTCCACGCGTCGGTCGCGGGCAACGTTGGCAGCGATCTTTTCGTCCCAGTAGGTCCCTGATCGGCCAGGACGATGGCGGGAAGGGTGACCGTGCCAGAACGCGCCGTCAACGAAGACCGCGACGCGCAGCGATGGCCAGGCGATGTCGGGGCGTCCCGGCGCGCGGCGGTAGTCGCACCGCCAGCCACGGATGCCGGCGGCGTGGAGGGCGCGTCGAAGGGCGATCTCTGGCTCGGTATCGCGCCTTCGAACGGCGGACATGATCCGGCGTCTTTGCTCCGGCGTGCGTGTGTCCGCCACGGTCGCAAGGATACGCCGCGTGTTCGCCTCCTGGTGCAGAGTCGTTGCTTTCGCGCGCTGTTCCGTAGCTCCGGGAGAACTAGCTTTGCGGGCCACATGACGCGAGCCAACGGCCGACATACAAAGCAAGTCCGTTCAGCCCGGAGGCCTACAGCGGTCGACCTGTTCTCGGGGGCCGGTGGCCTGTCGCTCGGTTTCGAGCAGGCCGGTTTCGACGTGGTCGCTTCGGTCGAGTACGACCCGGTCCACGCGGCCGTCCACGAGTTCAACTTCCCACTGACCGAGGTGTTGTGCGCCGACCTTGCGCGGCTTCGCGCGGCTGATCTCGAGGACGCCATCGCCGCGGGCCTCGAACGGCACGGGCGCACTGTCGAGGACAATGTCGGAGCAGTAGATGTCGTCTTCGGCGGCCCGCCTTGTCAAGGGTTTTCGTCGATCGGTAAGCGGTTGATCGACGATGAGCGAAACAAGCTCGTCTTCCACTTCTTCCGCGTCGTTTCCGAGTTACGCCCTCGCTATTTCGCGATGGAGAACGTCCCAGGGATGACAAGGGGTGGGCATGCGGGAATTCTCGACCAGCTGATTGGCGAGTTCGAGGGCATCGGCTATCGCACGGTCGATCCCTACCGAGTCCTCAACGCGGCGGACTACGGAGTTCCCCAAGACCGGAAGCGGCTCTTTCTCATCGGGGCGCGAGAGGATCAGCCTCTCCCCAAGTATCCGTCCGCGACCGTGCGGCCCGTACCGAAGCGCGCGCGGGGGATCGAGCGACTTGCCGACGATGTGCTTCCCGATGGTCCTTCGGTGTGGGACGCGATCGGCGATTTACCGGATCTGGACCGCTTCACGGAACTCACCCGAAGCGATTCGGTCGTGCTCAAGGCGCGGGATCTACGTCGGATGGAGCGGAATGCAAGCGAGTACGCCAAGCGACTGAGAGGCGTCATCGACGATCCCCGAGATCGCTCACACCCACGCCAGTGGGATTCGGCCATGCTCACGAGCTCTGCCCGGACCATCCACACCCAGGCATCGATCAATCGGTTTGTCGCAACGCCCGTCGGCGAGACCGAGCCGATCAGCCGCTTCTATCGGCTCGACCCCCAAGGACTGTGCAACACACTGCGCGCCGGCAGCGGAAGTGAGCGGGGAGCCTTCACGTCGCCTCGTCCTATCCATCCCAAGTTGCCTCGCGTGCTCTCAGTTCGCGAGGCTGCTCGTATCCACTCCTTCCCGGACTGGTTTCGCCTCCACGAGACCAAGTGGCACGGGTTCCGCCAGATCGGCAATGCCGTCGCGCCGCTCGTCGGCCGCGCCGTCGCCGCTCAACTCGTCGAGGCGATGTCGCTTGTTCCGGCTAAGCCGGACGCTCCTCTCGAGCAGGGCGATCCGGTGCTTCTGCGGATGACGATGAAAGAGGCGACTGCCTACTACGGAGTGGACAAGTCGGCGGTACCCCGCCCTCGAGTGCGTGCTGCTCTTCGGGCCGATGCATCCGCGAAGATTGCTGCATGACCGAGAAGCAGAACCGCTACACGGCGATTATCGAGCACATCTTCCTTTCGAAGTACGAGGAGGGTGCTACTGAGGTCGAGTTCGAACGCGACGACATTGTCGCGGCCGCGACGAAGCTCGGCATTGTCCTGCCCAAGAACCTCGGGGATGTCGTCTACAGCCATCGCTATCGCAAACAGCTTCCCGAAGCGCTTGAGGAGAAAGCCCCGGAAGGACTCCAGTGGATCATCGAGGGCGCTGGCCGTGCGAAGTACCGCTTCAAGGCCACGGTGTTGGCTCAGATCGAGCCGACGCTGGCGATGGCCGAGACCAAGATCCCGGATTCGACTCCCGGCATCATCGAGATGTATGCCCTCACGGATGAGCAGGCCCTGCTTGCGAAGCTGCGCTACAACCGGCTGATCGACGTCTTCCTTGGCGTGACGTGCTACTCGCTGCAGAATCACTTGCGCACGACCGTTCCCGATCTTGGCCAGGTCGAGACCGACGAGGTCTACATCGGTGTCGACAAACGCGGTGCCCACTATGTAATCCCCGTTCAGGCCAAGGGCGGCAAGGACAAGTCCAGCACCGTCCAGATAGCGCAGGACTTCAAGCTCTGTGAGCACAAGTTCCCCGAGCTGATCTGTCTCCCAATCGCGGCGCAGTTCATGGAGGAGGATCTGATCGCTCTGTTCTCGTTCGAGGACCAAGGCGGCCACCCCGCGATTCTCTCCGAGCGCCACTATCGCTTGGTCTGGGCCGATGACCTTGCGCCGGATGACCTGGCCTCTTATCGAGATCGGCCGTTTGAGTAGAGCCGCCCGGAGCCAGCTAAGCGATTCCCCGAACTGGCGGAGCAAGGCGATAAACGCCCTCGCTGATCGGTGTAAGCGGCGGGAAGCTCTTGTCGTATGCCTTGACCCACAGGAGGCCCTCAGTACCGCCCACCGACTTTGGATAGACGACCTTTACGCCCACTGGGATCACAGCTGCCTGCGCTGCGCGCGTCGCCTTATTGACCTCAAGTGTCTGAGCGACATTGAGAATTTGGTCCTCGTCCATAACCTCGTTTCGGCCTTTCATCTCGCAGGCGAGAAGAAATCGGTCATCGTCAGGACCGACCCCGTAGTACAGGGCATCAACCTCGCCCTTACCGAGCTTGATGTGTGAGGCGAGGAGCGCGAGCCCAACAAGTTCGTCGGTGTGATGGAGGGCAAAATGAGTCTGAACAATTCCGAGGTCTGTTGCCACCTGCGTTAGCCAAGACTCGTCGCCTCGGCCATAGCGGCGCGCTTCGGGAACTAGGCTGAGGCTCTGAATAAGGTGCGGCTTTGCTACCGCGCTGGCAGGAGGCCGTATGACCTTGAACGCCGTCGTCTGCCCCGGCGGTAAGCGTATAAATCGGAAGCAGTTTCCCTTTCCGGTCGCTTGTTGGGCAGTCCAGCCTCGCTGAACCACTGACGTTGGAAAGACGTCGTTGCGCGTCTCCTTTCGCACGATGTCCTTCATGAAATTGGCGGGATTGCGATCACTAAGCCGCGTCGTGCCAGCAGCCTTCGCGCTGCGAATTGCGGATGCCACCTCGTCAAGCGTCACAACCTGAGCTTGCGGTGAGATGGTGGCGCGCTGGTATCTCGCGTCGAAGAGGGCTTCGATGATGGCTGTCTTGTCGCTCACGGTGGTCGCTTCGTTGTCTAGCGGCGCCTTCCTTTGCTCGCATGTGCCCAATGCTTCGCACCGCCGGAGAACGAATCGTCGCTAGGCGCCGCTACGGCTACGCGCTGGCGGCGTTGCTCTCCAGCTCAAGAGGTGGGCAACAAGAGGGCAACAGTCCTCGCAGAACCCCAACGGTCCCCAACGAACTTGCCGGCCGCAAACCCGCATTCCAAAGCACTCCAACGCGTTCGCTAGTCCCGCTGGAGTCGTCTCATAACCCGAAGGTCGCAGGTTCGAATCCTGCCCCCGCTATTCGCCGGAAAGCCGCTTGCAGAGCGGCTTTCGGCGTTCCTGGGGAGGTTCGCGGGAGGGCCGAAATCGGGGAGTGGGCAACCAAGAGGGCAACAGCTCGCGAGGAACCGCCCCGTCTACCCCTAGTCCTGAAAGCCCAGTGTCGTCGACGACGAGCGACCAACGTGGCCTCGGCGCGTCGTAGCGGCTCGGGGTCTGGACTGAACGAACCGCCACGGCGTCCCTAGCCATAACCGTGGATTGGCAGCCGCAGTGAGGCTTGGAAGTGATGGCCTCCGGAGCTCGACGTACCGTGCAGGTCGATGCATTTCGACAATTCCACGCGTTCCGATGACGGCTTGTTCGACGAGCGCCGCCGCGACGACGCATCGCCCGGCCGGACGGGTGAGCTGCGCTGGCGGTTCCTCGATCGGGTCGATGACCCGGCGTTCGATCGAGTCCGCCGCCTGCTCAACAGATGGTACGCCGACTATCCGCCGGCGCACCGAGCCATGCTTCGCGGCAATCTCGAGGGCCGCGAGGCCGAGCAGTCCGACTCCGCCTGGTTCGAGCTCTATCTCCACGAGCTCCACCGCAAGCTTGGATTCGACGTGATCGTTGAGCCGCCGCTGCCTGATGTCGGGGGCGACCCAGACTTTCTCGTCTCCAAGGACGACGAGCCGTTCGTGCTGGAGGCCACGATCATCGGAGATACGCAAGACCGTGGACATTTCGGCCGTCGCGCCGAGGTCGTGAAAGCGATCGAGCGGATCGAGTCGCCGGACTTCGGCCTGTACTTCCACATCGAGGCCGAGGGTCACTACTCGCCGCCCATGCGGCGCGTTCGCCAGGACGTCGAGGCGTGGCTTAGCGGTCTCGACTGGGAGGTGGAGCGCCGAAAAATGGCGGCCGCCCCGGACGAGTCAGCCCTCGAGACGTTTCGTGCGGAGAGCGGAGAGTGGAGATTCTCGTTCGATGCGATCCCACGCGCGCCAGACAGACGCGGAGCCTCCGATCAGACGATTCTGATCGGCCCGTCTGATGGCGGCGTGTTCGATCATCCGACCACCCTCCTCGACAGCCTGGGCCGCAAGGCCGCGCAGTGTCGCGGGGCAACCGTTCCGGTTGTGATCGCCGCTCGGCTCGACGGCATGGCAGTCGATGGTCACGACGTTCGCGTTGCGCTGATGGGACCGTCCATCGGGCAGCTCAACCCGAACGATGGGAGCGTCGCGCCGACCGGTGAGCACGGTGCCGGGCTCTATAGAGATGCGAGAGGCCGGTGGCGCAACCGCCATATCGTCGGCGTTCTGGTCTGGAGCACAGAGCTGCGTCCGTGGAGCGTGACCAGGCAGTCGCCTGTTCTTTGGGCGCACCCCGACCCGTCACTCCGCCTTCCGACGAATCTCCCGTGGGACAGGATCGAGCTGTCGAGCAATGACCTCCAGGCCATCGACGGAATCTTTGATCCGTCAGCGGTGTTCGACCTTCCCGACGGGGATCAATTCGTCAACGCCGCCGAATGGCCCGGTACGCCCTTTCGGGAGGCGAGGCGGTGATCGCGACGGAGCTCTTCGATCTTCGACGGATGACGGTCGACTACGTCGACGGTCGTTGCGAAGTGGAGCTGCGTGACGGCCGCTTGGTCAGCGAGCCGCTGTCCCGGAGCGCCGCGACCGGCGGCGGCCAGATCGCGCGTACCGACTACTTGCCAGCGACTCGCGAGGTGTCGATCACCTTCCTCTCCGGGGACGAGGTGGCTCTAGATGTCGGACCCTGCCAGAGCGATAAGCGCCCTGTCGTCTACCTCGACCAGAACCACTGGGTGATGCTGGCCCGGCACAGATGGGCTCCAGACAAGGTTCCGCCGCCTCACCGGGTCGCCTACGAGAGATTGTTCGCGATTGCCTCCAGCGGGTCCATCCTCTTGCCCCTGTCCAGCGGCCACGCGGTCGAGACGGCACGCTCGGACGGGCGCTGGCGACTACACCTCGCGATGACGATGCTGCAACTATCGCGAGGCTGGCAGATGCGGAGCCCGCTCAAGGTGCGCCGGAAGGAGCTGGCAGCGAGCATCGCAGCGCACGCGTCGGAGGCCTCGGCTGACACAGTGCACCGATCCGCCGAAGTCTTCACGCTCAATCCGGATGCCCTCTTCAGCACCTCGGCTGATCACCGCGTCGACGCCTCGCTAAGCCGAGACCTTCACACCAGGCTCACCTGGGCAGGTGCGTTTGCGGACATGCTGGTCGAAGACGAGCGCGAGGATGCGCCGGCCGCGCGAGAGGCCGTTGCACGGTGGGTCGTGGCGTACCAAGACATGGCGCGTCGACTGAACGCGGCGGACTCGCCACGGAGCGAGATCCGGGAACATGCAATGACGATTCTGCTGCTGGACCTGAAGGGAGACATCGAGGCGGCTGCGGCGTCAGTCGCCGTCTCCGGGCAGCAGACGGCTTCTTGGGTGGCGGACGCAGAGTCGACCTTCGACGGCATGCCGCAACTCGCGCGCTTGCGTGAACTCACCTTTCAGCGCATCAGCAATCCACAGCTTCCATGGGAGGGCAACGACCTCAATGACGTCCACTACCTAGCCTGCGCCGCGGCGTACGCAGACGTGCTCGTAGGCGAAAAGCGGACATGTCATGAGCTCAAGACCGCGGAGCGGCGGGCGGTGCCTCCTGGTGCACGGGCCTTCAGTTCGCCGGGTGACGCTGTCGAGCACATCGAAGCTCTTATCTAGCACGCATTCCGACTACCGCCACTCATCCAGCGCTCGGGTTGCGCCGGCCAGATTGGAAGAGAGGTGAGGGGCCATTGGTATAGCGCAGTGCTCTCGGGGCTGCTGAAGCCAGATAGAGATTTGGTCTTGCGATAATGGGGATGTGAAATCGCGTGTCGGCAACGAGGCGATTGGCGAGTTTGCTCGCAGTCAGCTGGATGCTGCTCGGCGAGATCCGCGCCTAGATCGGGCTGATGGCCGAGCGATGGTCGCTGACTTCTGGGATGCCATGGAGGAGGCAGAACGGATCCGGACGCTTATGCTGTTGGGTCTAGAGGAACTGACCAAGGCTCTTGAGCGTGAAGAGGCTCACCTCGGAGTGTCGCGCGATGCTGCCGACCTTGCGGCGTCGCAGGCTCGCTCGCTGCAAGCGGCATACGAGCGGTCTGAGTGGGCTAGGGCTGAGCTTACGAGTGAGAGTCCCCACGCGAATGCCCAAGCATTGATCAGCATGAACAGTGCGCTTGACGCGATGGTCGAGGAACTTGTTAAGCACTGGCGCAGCTTCCATATCGAGCGAATCATCGACGACTTCTTGACTAAGGGTCGGCAGGCAGTTGGGGATGCGGCGGCGGATGAGATAGATCCGAAAGTGCTCACAGCGGTGGAGAAGGTCGTAAGGCGAGAAGTAGACCGGAGGGTGCCAAAGGCGCTGCAGCCGCGAGGGTCCGGGGTGTCGCGTTATGAGAAGCCGCTGAAGCGTGTGGGTTGGGGTGAGCCAGAAGACCGACCGATCCCAGCGGACCTTGACACTGCGTTGACGGAACTTGGAACGCTACGAGACGTGCTCGTCCATCGCGCCGGACGTGTTGACGAGGGGGCGCGGGATCAGGCGCCGACGCTGCCATACGACATCGGGCAGTTCGTGCGAATCTCGCGCGATGACTACAGGAGGTATTCGGCTGCGGTCCGCTGCTATGCCGCCGAGATTGTCTACCGGGGCTTCCGAAACTGGCCGGAAGTCAGCGATGATCGTGACGGTCCCGACCTGCTCCGGTGGCGGGACTATGTGCGTGTGAACGCTTAGCAGTCACTCTGCGGCAAGGACGCGACCTTTGGTCAGCGCCTCGTGGAGTGTGGTGGTCTTGACCTCGCCCCATTCAGCGACGTGGTCGGCGCTTACGACGACTACGTCGGCGGCGATGCCCAGGCCGCGCAGCTCGCGACGGAGCCTGACCGACTCTGTGTGACGGTCGTCGACCTTGGGCTCGATCACGAGGAAGTCGAGGTGGCTGTCCGTGCGAGCGTCGCCGCGGGCACGGGATCCAAACAGGATGACCTGAGCCGACTCACCGGCAGACCGAGCTAGTCGCCGTCCCGCCTCTGCGATCAAAGCCTCGTCGACCATGACATCGTCCCCGGCTCGGTGGCCTGCCGTATTAGGCTGCCCGGTTGCTTGCGACCACGACTGAGACGTCGTCGTGGACATGGGCGGGGCGGCTGTCGCGCATGCGCTTAGTCACCAGCTTCGGCTGCTGCGCTGCGGGGGCGATGTCGATTGCGAACTCGAGGCCGGTCTTGCGTGAGATGTCGATCAGGGTCTCGATGCGGGGGTTGCGCTCCCCGGACTCGAGATCGACTATTCGTGGCTGGCGTACTCTGAGCAGCTCGGCGAGCGCGCGCTGACTAAGGCCGTTATCGCTGCGGTACCGGATCAACTCGGCGGCTACCTCGCGGGCGAGCGCTAGGCGTTGCCACTCGGCGGCGAAAACAGGATCGCTGGCCATCTCCTCGGCGACCAGCTCGCCGTGGGTCTTCAGGTCATGGGCATGATGGCGCTTGGTCATGGCGTCTCCGCTGGTTGGCCGATACCTACGGCATGATAATAAAAGTCTTATCGCTGAAGTTGAATCAGCTCAGGTGTACTGCCGTCCACGCTTCTGGGCGACGCGTTTCTTCTTCTCGAAGTCCGCCTTGTCCTTGGCCACGGCCAGCACGATGTAGACGTCGCCGAGGCGGCGATAGATCAGCCGCGTGGGTGACCGCCCTTGGCGCGGACGCAGCTCGTTGAGGTTCGCCTCGCCCTCCAATGGCTTCATGTGCGGGGGTGCGAGCGCCTCGCCAACGCGGCGGAGCTTGTCGACCGCATTGACGGCGGCCTTGCGCTCCTCCTTGCTCCTCACGCCGGTGAGGAAGTCAAGAAGCGCGTCGGGGGTCGTAGACGACCGTGGAGCGATACGGCTTGGCCACAGTACATATGGCTATCGAAGCGCTCGGCGAGAACCCCCAGAAGATCGCCGGCGACGCGCTCGTACGCCCGTTCGGGTGCCGGCGCAACCCCTGCATTCCGTCTAGATCGCCTACGCGGGGGCGGGCAACAAGAGGGCAAACAGCCCTCGCAGAAGCCCAACGATCCCCCACGAACTCGCCAGCCGCAAACCCGCATTGCTGTCGCGCCTGGGGTGGCAGCGACCCGTCGTGGGTCTCGAGCAGATCGACTAGGCGATCGATGTCGTGGATACGTGGGTACTCGACGCGGCGATTGGCGAGTACGACCTTGAGCAGCTTCTCGACGACCTGCTGGGCATGAAAGCCGACCACGTCGTCGGCGATCTCGGTGTCGTCGGCGAGCTTGTCTAGGACGAGCTTGTCGTTCCATGCCCCTAAGGGACTCTGGCTCCTCGCATCGCCCCCTCACCGACTTCGTTCTCGGCCTACGGACCTCCCTCCCGGCCTAACCTCTAACTCACTTCTGCATCTCCTACCACTCTGGACTACTGCCCTTTCGCCTCCCCAGTATCTGTTGCAGCGCCGCTCGCTAGAGCGGCGCGCAGGGCACAAGCCCACCTTTCGGAGTCGTAGGGAAGGGGGTGGGGCGGCGGTGGCGAGCCGCGGCGCCACGAAGCATGTCGTTCAGCTCCCAAAGGCTCTAGTCGCCGCCGACAGGTACGGCTAGCGCCCCACGGGGGCGCCTTGGGTCTTGACGCCGTCTGGCGGGGTAGGTACTTTGCCGTTTCCAATTTCATAGGTTCGATTGATCCGGGCTTCGTGAGGGACTTGTGCGAGGTTGCCCGCGTCAGGGGAAGGGGTGACTCGCTTGCTGGGTTTCGCAGCGATGGTCTCGCGTGCCGTGGGACGCGAGGTTTCACGAGTGATTGGCGTATCAGGGGGGCTCTCGAAGGAGGCTCGACTTCTGAGGCGCCGGCTGGTTGGCCTGTCGGGCGCTACGGTGACGAGCGTTCTGCTCGCGATAGCGGCCGTTGCGGCCGTGACCGCAGTCGCGTCAGATCGTCAGCGATCGCCTGACGATCTGTCTTCAATCGACCCTCGCGTGAAGGTCGCAAAGCCAGGGCGGGCAGCGGGCAGCCCCCTCGCCCAGCCGGGAGGAGCTCAGCAACTGATGGACAGCGTTCGCGCGGAGGAACGCCGCGCCGCTGAGCTGGAGAGGCGGCTAGCGTCGCCGGAAGCGCGACTCAAGCGTGAGGAGTCAAGGGCTAAGTTCCTTGGTGTCTCGGATGCGGACGCAGTGCATCTCGTCGAGACAGAGTTCAGGGATGCCCTCCGCGGTGTGCGGGCCGACTTCGCCCTGAAGGCAGTCGCGAAGGGCCGCCCGATACAGGAGTTCCTCGATGATCGAACGGTCCTTCTGGCAGGCAAGGGCGATCAGCCGCCGTTGCTGGTTGAGTCGCCTTGGCCTGTCCGCGCGGTCGACGACGACGGGGAGAAGCGGCTCGTCGACCTATCCCTTGCACGCGCTGGCGGAAATTTTGTGCCTGCCAACGCGGTCGCTGACTTACGCCTACCAGACGCGCTTGGGGCCGGAAAGGCGATCGGTGTCGGCCCGGTAGGTATCGTCCCAGCCGGCGTGGCGGACGGCCAGCTAGCCGGCGACGGCGGCGATCGAGTGATCTACGCGAACGCCCAGATGGACACTGACGTCATCGTGACGCCCATCGAGACTGGTGTCGAGGTCTTCTGGCAGCTACGTTCACCGCGTGCTCCCGAGGAGCTGACGCTTGATCTGAACGTGCCAGAAGGAGCGGTCGTGCGCGAGAGCACAGCCGGGTCGGCGGTGGTCGTCCAAGACGACAAGTCGATGACAGTCGTGCGCCCCCCAGTGGCATTTGACGCTCAGGGCGCGAGCATTCCAGTCCACATGGAGGTAGAGGACGCGCGGCTCGTGCTGTCGCTCGAGCACCGCGACTCAGACGTCGCGTACCCGATTCTCGTCGATCCCATCATCGAGGACTACTGGGGCGCGGGGAACTCAGGATCATGGTTTGATCAAAACGAATGGGCCTTGGACCGCATGTACACCGATTGGGAGTGGGTAACCTTCAACGTAGGCTGGGACGACTACGCCCCGACCTTTGGCTGCTACGCGCCGGTGTCGTGCGACCCGGCCATCGGAAGGCAGGGCCTCTATAAACCCTGGATGGATGACGGCTTACATGTCTATGTGCGGCCGATCTCGGAAGTAACGTATCCAGCGGGAAGCTCCGGCTCCTGGGAGTACACCCCACCAGGGACCACGACGCGGATTCACGAGGCCGGTCTCTGGTCGTTCTACCACCGCCGAGGCGGTAGCCAAAACCCATACATGTACAGCGCGATAGCCTCCGTTCCGCTTGGAACCTGGGCGTCGGTCGAAGCCTACACGCAGGATCACGCCTACCACACGGTGCAGCACTTCGCTGGCGGCGCGCCTGGCCCTCAATCGCTGTCAATCGGGTTCTACACCCCCGTTCAGGTCGCCAACGGCAACTGGCGCGACGGTTACATTGGCGCGGCGATACTCGCTCTTACGGATCCCGAGGGTCCGACGATCACCGGAGGCACGATGAAACGGCTGACCTTTCCGCAAGACGGAGGCGCACCCGAGTGGGTTACGCGCGATCAGGCGAAGTGGGTCAAGCCTCAAGACAGGCTCACTGTATCCCCCGACGCGTCCGACCCGGGCCTTGGAGTCAAGAAGGTTCAGGTAATCGACGGTGACGCGAACAATGTCCTCGACTCTCAATGCATCGGCAGCAAGGTCGATCTTTGCGATGCGGATTGGAGCGCCCGGGATAGCGCGCTGGAGTTTTCGATCAGGAATATGGCGGACGGTCCCAATACTGTCACCCTGTATGCATGGGACGCGTTGGGCCAAGCGAGCCATCCGTACTCGTTTCCGATCAAAGTCGATGGCTCTCCTCCTGTCATTGGAGCGCCGACCGGAGGCTTGTGGGCCAACAAGGAGGAGGACAATCTGCTTCCCGAGCAGCAGGACGTCCTTTCCCCGGGAGTTCATCCGGTGTCGTTTACGGCGACTGATCCAGGGGCGGCTGGGGCTGCTTCCGGCGTCGAGCTGCTTGAGGTTCGTGTTGACGGGCAGGTTGAGTCAAACCAGACCGTTGTCCCTTGCCCGGCGGGTGGGTGTCAGCGGTCGCTGACGTGGAACTACGACACGGCGAAGTTCGGCGGGCGGCACAAAATTGAGCTCGTCGCGTATGACGGGGCGGGCAACGAGAAGCGCATGGCTTTCTACGTCAACGCGCCTTCTACTGGTGATCTGATCTACCCGAATGACGGCGAGATCACCTCGAGCAAGATCGCGCTGCAGGCCAAGGACAACGACGATGATTTCACCGCGGTCAGGTTCGAGTACCGCAAGCGCCCGGTGGGGACCTGGACCACGATCGACAGCCACTTGACCGATGACCAGGGGACTCCCGTCGGTGTCAGCTCTCATCCGCTGTCGGATCCTGGACGTCATAGCAAGAAGCTGATCTGGGATGTGCGTGCGAAGTTAGGGTCGCTCGTTCCGAAGCTGACGAAGATTCAGGTTCGCGCGGTGTTCACTGGGGCTCCGCAGGAGTTTACGTCGCGGGTGTCGGATGTAGATCTCGACGACAAGGGGATCTCCGCCGACAACGCCCAGGAGCCGGTTGGGCCTGGCAGCGTCGATCTGCTGACGGGCAACTTCAGCCTCTCGGCTACCGAGGCGTCGCTCTCGAACTACGGCACGCCGATCACCGTCACGAGAACGTTCAACTCGCTCGATCCAAACGCGAACCCGGCTGGCCCCTTCGGCCCGGGTTGGGTCATGAGCGCCCCGCTGAATGGGGTGTCGGACTACAGCTCGCTGGTGGTGCTGACCGATCCTTCAACGCGCGACTGGGTTGATGTGTTCGACTCAGCTGGCGCGAGGATCAGGTTCGAGAAGACCGGTCCCACGACGTTCAAATCACAAGCCGGTTTCGAGTCGCTGGTCCTGACGCTCGTGCAGGCGGACCACTACACCCTTACCGACCTGGATGGAACGACGACTACCTTTGTCAAACTGGCTGGCGCGTCGAAGTTCGTTCCGTCGAAGGTCGAGCAGGCTGGGTCCCAGGGGACCGCGAGCTACAACTACGATGTCTATCTGGGCGAGCCGCGCCTCAAGCGCGTCGTCGCCCCGGCACCGGAAGTCGACTGCGACCGCCCTGATCTGCACCCCGCCGCGCTCGATCCCAGGTGCCGTATTCTTGAGTTTATCTACACGCATTTCGAGGCTTTCGGCGCGGAGCGTCTGACCGCGATCAACCAGTACGCCTCGGATGGGACATCTAGTGTG